>QWBZ01000242.1_pt1 | contig 27943 bp, 20 predicted proteins | sample 1972441 | NCBI WGS metagenome assembly QWBZ01 (sample SAMN09866721, study PRJNA288562) | Human oral metagenome isolate term6_saliva, whole genome shotgun sequencing... | isolation source: mouth | host: Homo sapiens | place: USA: California
AGTCGTACTTGCCAGACTTGTCACCGTCAAGATGCTGAAACACTTCGTCAGAATGTATATGAGCGTCAACAGAAGATTTATGACTTCCGTACTCATGTCGAAAGAGAACTTGCTGCAGCACATATTGAAGCTAAATTTGCATGGGAAAAGGGTGCTACAGAGGCTGAAATGGAGCCAGTTTTGAAAGACCTTCGTAAGGGTCAGTGGCGTTGGGACTATGCTGTTGCCAGCCACGGTGCTGCCTTCCATGCTCCACAAGAAGTAATGCGACTCCTTGGTAGTGCAATGGAATATGCAAAGGATGCACGTTTACAGATTGCACGTGTAGTTGCACGTCATGGCTTTACAGGACAGATTCCTCTTTCAGATGTCTCTACTAAGGCTAAGGCACAGTCATACATTGGCTTAGACATGCCTAAGCTCAATTCTCAAAAGAAGCAGTTCCTTGACACTATCGTTCCGAAGTGGATAGAGCAGGCACGCAAGAACAAGCGGTTTATAACCAAACCGATGTAAACAAACTACAGACAAGATTCCTTCCTATTGGGGGAGGAATCTTGTTCAGTAAAATAGAAATACTCCATTAGAATGAGTATTCTTATATTCTAATATTTTATATATCATAACGAAATCATTTATCTGCTCGTACTTCACAAACATAAAATAAAGTTCTTTCAAGACCTTATTAATAGTGGGGGAGAGCCTCTTTTACTATGTGGAATAAACCTTATACACTTAGAGAAGGTACAGCAATAGTCGTTGGTTTATTGGTTACAGGTGGATTATTACAGGTAACAATAGGTCCCTTAGAGTGGGGTATCTTTGCTTGGCCAGCCAACGTTATTATATTATTCTTACTCGTACTGGCACTTATCATAGTCTATGCACTTCGTAAGCGGTCTTATTTCTGTCGTTTCATGTCAACCATGCAAGCAGCGATTCCAGCTATTGCTACAGCTGCATTACTCACTCTCCTTATGGGACTTACCAAACAAGTAGCAGAAGGAAAGAGTCCTATTGACCCGCTTGGACTGACAAAGATGCTCAATTTCTGGCCGTTTATCCTTGTTTACCTATGGATGACAGCCATTGTAGGAGAAGTCACGTTAAATCAAATTGCTCATTTCTCTTGGCGTCGACTACCAACCTTAACGAGCCATGTGGGCTTATTTATTATCCTCACTTGCGGTACACTTGGTAGTGCTGATATGCTTCGAGTGAAGATGTTCTGCGAACAAGGACAGGTTGAGTGGCGTGGTCTTGATGCTTTTAGTGCTGTTCATCACCTCCCTGTAGCAATTCAATTAGATAAGTTCACTATTGATGAATATCCTCCGAAGCTGATGCTTATCGACAAGATGGGACTTCCGCTTCCAAAGGGAAAGCCAGAGAATATCCTTTTAGATAAGAATGTAAAGTCAGGTCAACTGTTAGATTATAAGATTGAGGTTCTCAAGCGCATTGATAATGCTATGCCAGTTATGCTCAGTAAGATGGTTGGTAAGATGCCAGGTAGTATGATGAGCAATATCCGTATGGACTCTTTAGGACAGGCACGTAATAAGGATGGCTATATAGCTTCGGATGCTACAGGTACAGCATGTGCGTTATATGTAAAGGTAACAATAGGTGTAAATGCTAATGGAAGCAGTGATTCTGGTTTAATTAAAGGTCAGCAACATACTGTAACTGGTTGGATCACTTGTGGAAGCTATCTTTTCCCTTATCAATCTTTGAAGCTTATTGATGGTAGTAGATTGGTTATGCCCAATCGTGAGCCACGTCGTTTTGCCTCTCTTGTAGACATCTATACACAAGATGGAAAGAATATTCATACCGAGATAGAAGTAAACAAGCCATTTACCATTAATGGATGGAAAATCTATCAACTTAGTTATAATGAGCAGATGGGCAAATGGAGTAATCTAAGTATCTTTGAATTAGTAACAGATCCTTGGATGCCAGTTGTTTATGTCGGTATATTCATGTTATTATTTGGTGCTGTAGGAATGTTTTTAACAGCAAGTCGTAAGAAGGAGGTTAAGCTATGATTTGGAATTATTTTATTATATTTGCAGTCGTATCAGTCATTCTGTGGGCTATAGGAGCATGGGGTGCATGGCGTAACCGAAGAACCTTAGCATTTGTTACAACAGGACTCGGCCTTGCAGTTTTCTTCTCCTATATTCTTATTATGTGGATAACACTGGAGCGTCCACCGCTCCGTACGATGGGAGAAACACGCTTATGGTATAGTTTCTTCCTACCATTAGCAGGTGTAATAGTCTTTAGTCGATGGCAGTATAAGTGGATATTGAGTTTCTCAACACTGCTTGCAACAGTTTTTGTATGTGTCAACCTCTTCAAACCAGAGATTCATTCCAAGACGCTCATGCCTGCTTTACAGAGTCCATGGTTTGCCCCTCATGTCATAGTCTACATGATGGCATACGCTCTCTTGGGTGCAGCAGTTGTCATGTCGGTCTATCTATTATTCTTTAAGAAAGGTTCAGACATAGACAAAGAGATGGAGATAACCGATAACCTCGCCTACGTTGGACTATCATTTATGACACTTGGCATGCTGATGGGAGCTTTGTGGGCCAAGGAGGCATGGGGACATTATTGGTCATGGGACCCCAAAGAGACATGGGCCGCCATCACTTGGCTTGCTTATTTGGTCTATGTACACTACCGCCAATACCATTCTCGCACTGTTCGTCCAGCTTTATGGATACTTATCATAGCTTTCTGTCTATTACAGATGTGCTGGTGGGGAATTAATTATCTTCCTTCTGCGCAGGGGGTCAGTGTCCATACATATAATCTAAGTTAGAGTTAGTTTTAATACCTTTTATTTAGACTTAAAACAATAACGCTGTATCAAGAGTTGCAACATAACTTCTGATGCAGCTTTTTTCAGTTTATACGATTGTTGAAGAGATAAGATTTGTTTGAAAATAATAAGAAAAACATTAACAAAAAACACAGATAAAGTTTTAAGTTGAGTTGCTGTCATTTTAACATTTACAATTAACTATCTGAATATAAACCATTTACTCGTTCAAAAAGTATGACAGATATGACAGCAAAATTATTTTGTCTTTTCTTCTGCCTATAAGGAGTTAATGATACAGCCGTGGTAAACAAACATACTATCAACCTTCAAACACCTCACTTCTCTCTCCGAATAGCATTCTTACAATCAGAATATTTTTTCTATCGACATTATCAACTCCTTACTCAATCACATGGTTGAAATATCGAGAAAGTAGGGTTGTAAAAACCCGAAAGAATTCCGTAAACGAATAGAAGAAGATTATGTTATATCATGTAATTAATCTCTTTATATCATGTAAATGGAGTGAAGAGTTATGAAGCTTTCTCATGTCATAGCATGTTTTTATTCTCCTTATTTACTGTCAGCACCTATATGAGGCTATATTTTTATCAAAAAGCTTTGTTCTTCCATATCTTTTTTATACTTTTGGCAGCTGAAAAAGCTAAAAAAAGATGAGACAAATCATTAATCACTTTACTGATGATGACCTGTACAAGTTAACGATGTGTTGTGCAGTCATTGACAATTATCCACGTGCACACGTATGTTATCAGTTCGTAGATCGAGATGATACGGTATATCCCAAAGGCTTCGCACAGGAAGTGGAGCACCAGATAGAATTACTGGAAACTGTCATTATAACCGATGAAGAGATAGATTTCCTAAGACAGAAGTGTAATTATCTTCCCGAATGGTTTCTAACCTATCTCCGTGGCTTCCGCTTTTCACGCGATTGGGTCAAGGTTTGGCAAAATGAAGAAGGTCATCTTCATATTGAAATAGAAGGTTTATGGGCTGATACTATTTTGTTAGAGGTGAAGATACTTGCTATCATCTCTGAGTTATTCTACATGTTTAACAAGCAGGCACAGGAGTTTGATTATCAAGAACTTTATGACAACACTTACCATAAGACCGAGCGTTTACTTGAAGCAGGCTGTGTCTTTTCAGACTTTGGTACTCGCCGCCGTGCCAGTTTGGTAGCAGAAGAAACTGCAGTGAGAGCCATGAAGGATTGTTATGATAGTAAAGAGTGGAAGGGACGATTTGTCGGTACAAGTAATATTCACCTTGCAATGAAATACGATCTGACACCAGTCGGAACAATGGCACACGAGTTTATCTGTGCTATCGGTGGTATGTTTGGTCCTCAAATGGCCAATTACATGGCAATGGAGGCCTGGCGTCGGACTTATCGTGGAGCGTTAGGAACCTATTTGTATGACTCCTTTGGCTGGGACATCTTCTCTTACAATTTCTCAGAAGACTTTGCTAATCAATTCAAGGGACTACGCATAGACTCTGGTGACAACTTCGAACAATTAGAGAAAATCATTGCGAAATATAAGTCTTTTGGCATCGATGCACGTGACAAACAAGTGTTATTCTCAAACGCATTGGATACTGACAAAGCAATTGAGATACAGCATTATGCAGAGAATCGTGTGAAACCATCGTTTGGTATTGGTACTCATTTCACTAACGATTTCCCACATGTAAAACCAATGAACATCGTTATCAAACTTGTTGCAGTTAAGATAACTGAGCGGTGGCCATTCTATAATGACACTTGCAAAATATCTGAAGATAAAGGAAAGCATACAGGCAAACCAGAGGTTATACAGCGCTTTATGGAGGCTATTCACTATAAAGAATAAGGTGATTTATTCTTTACTAAAATAGTTGACAATAACTTTGTCAACTATTTTAGTATAGAATTGTACTATAGAACTTACCCAAGTAAGTTAGTTATCAGCTTCTCACGGCATAACACTCACAGACAGTGATAGACCTTTCTCCTAACATTCTCCTTTAGTATTATGTTTCATCACGCATCATTTTATAGGCAGAAATCTATGGTGCTAACGTTATGCAACAAGCATATTGATAGCATAGCACCTTACAAGCTCTCGACGTAAACATATCAATTGAACGTTAGAAGAGAACAAAGTAATCCTAATCTATCAGTATTAATATGATGAGAAGATTCATTGTCTTAAATGTAAGACATGCTTCCTATCCCTTTAATCCAACATGATTCATTGGGTTTAGTTGAATTAGCGTACAAATACAAACTCCCCCTACTTCCCATACAAGCAATAGGGGGAGCTATTTTTTAATACTTATAGGAAATGTAAGCCACAAAGACGTTTAACTCTCAAAGAAGTATTATGCCCCTACGGCTTATTTAGCTGACTCCTCAATACGTTTCAATCCCTTTTGATAATAGACATAATAGAGTAATCCGGCTGTTGTTAAGCCAAATGGGAAAGCATACCAGATACCAATGAGCTGATAGTTCATAACTACTCCAAAGAGATAACCTAATGGTAATGAGACGATAAAGAAGGCAACGAAGGCTATCCATATCAATGGTTTCACAACGGCTATACCACGCATGGCATTCGCATAGTTACACTGCATTCCGTCTCCAAACTGATAGATCATAAATGGTATAATTGTCATAGAAACCATCGATACTACCTCAGAACTGTCAGTAAATAGTCCTCCGATACTATAACGGAAGATAAAGACAGGAATTGAAGTCAGCATGGCCAAGAAGAAGACAAGGTGTATTCCAGCTGTTGCCGTACGTTTCACAGCCGTATAATCTCGCTGTCCCATGAAGTTACTGATACGTACTGCTACAGCTGCAGCAAGACCATAATAAATCATATAACCCAATTGCGAGATTGTAAGCATAACCTGATGTGCTGCTAAGGCAGTTGTTCCAAACCAACCAACCATCAGACTTGACAGGCTGAAAGCGGCTGTCTCCATACCCATTTGTAGTGCAAGTGGTAAACCAAGTACGGTAACTTGCTTGAAATCAGTGCGATTGATACTCCCTTGACGCCATCCTTTTCTATATTCCTTATATCGCTTGCTAAAGAAGAAGATGCTAACCATGACGATAGCCATTACGATACGAGAAATCATCGTAGAAAGTCCTGCTCCAACCAAGCCCATCTCTTCCATCCCAAGATGACCATAGATAAGAACCCAATTACCAAATATATTCATGATATTTCCCCCGATTAAAATCCACATAGCTACTCGCGTATCGGTAATACCATCAGTGAATTGTCGGAAGGTATTAAACCAACAGACAAAAGGAAGGGACACAAGCTGAATAACAAAGTAAGAGCGCATAAGGGGCAACAGCTCCTCCGGCTGTCCTAAATTCCCAAGATTGATATACAATACCCACATAATAGCTGATAAAAACACAGCCATACAAGTGTTTGCGGCTACTGCACTTTTCATGAGTTCACCAATACGATGCGTCTTCTCTTGACCATATAACGTACCGACGAGGGCAGTAATAGCGTATGTGAAACCCACAGCAAAGATAATGACCAGCGTAAACATATTATTGACAAATGCCGCTGCAGCCAATTCCTTTGTGCTATGATGTCCTATCATTAGCGTATCAGCAAAATTAAGAATAAGGTTTCCTAATTGACCAATGATAATTGGAACACCTAAATAAGTAAGGTTTCGATAGTGTGTTTCGTACTTTGAAAATTGATATGACATACTATTTATTGCTATTATATTATCCTAAGTGCGCTGCAAAGGTACGAAAAATAACTGTATTTTCATGCGTTTTTCTTAAATTACTTACTCTTCTAATAATAATAACACGATATTGTTAATAGAATAGAACGTTATTTCCTGTCTAAGTAAAACGTGTCTGTCCGACCAATGATAACCTCTATGTTAATGTGTGAACCACCGCGAATGTTAACTAACACGTAGATCATTCTAATTTATTATCATGAAGAGAAATGATTACTTACGTGAGAAGAAATATTTATCTTCATGAAAATAATTCGTAATAAACTGTTTTTAAGGATTATGTAAACTTTAGAGAGGAAGAAAAAATACAAACAAAAAGAGGGAACCAAACGGCTCCCTCCTAACAATAAAGTATGTGTATCAATGATTTACAAGTCGAACTTGTAGCCTAAAGTAATCTGGAATACGCTGTTCTTAGCCTTGCCGTTCTCAAATGCCTTAGTTAAACCCCAGTTGTAACGAGCATCAAGCAGGAAATTGTTGTACTCATAAGAGAGGCCTACAGGGATAGAGAAATCAACTGATTTAGCCTTAACATCAAAAGTACTACTTCCTGATCCAGCAAATGTATTTACTTCTTGCTTATTAGAACTGCTAACATTAAAACCTGGCTGAACACCTAATTTCACTGCCAAACCTTTTGTTACGTAAACGTTTGCCATAATTGGAACGTTAATGTAATCAAGCTTGTTTGTTGATTTATACTTCTGATTCAGTAATTCATACTCATACTTAGAACCCTGCATAGAGTAGAGTACGCCTGCACTTACAGAGAAGATATCACTTGCCTGATACTCACCTTCAACACCAGCTACAACTCCTATGCGAGGATCAGTGCCCTTGAATTCTGTGAGATTAGCAATACTAACACCAACTTTTGGCTGAAGGTTGAAAGAACCAACTGCGTGCTGTGCGAATGTAGATACCTGATGAAAGCATCAGTGCAGCTACAACTAAAACCTTTTTTATAACTCTTTGTTTTTTTGTTAAGTATATTCTTTTCTATAGTTATCCATTTCTTTGCCTCCCTCCGTAGGCTTTTGAAACCCTTGAAAGAGAAGTTTTATATTGAATACTCTTGTTTATTACGGACGCAAAGTTAAAAGAAACTGATGTAAACACAAAGGTTTTCGCGTTAAATAGTATTTATATCTTTCAACGAGTAATAAATTACATTGAAAAAGGTGGATTGAGAAGAAATCTCTCTGCAATCCACCCTATTATAAAGCTTATACTGTCCTTTATAATCTCTAAGGATTATCAAAGACTTAATACTTTTTCACCTCGCAGCTTAATGCCTTACCCTCAGCGAGTTCTTTCACACTGCTAAGGGTTGAGACAGCAATATTGTAGAGTGCTTCCTTGGTAAAGAAAGCCTGATGAGAAGTTAGTACTACATTAGGAACCATGAGCAAACGAGCCAAGACATCATCATCAATCATCTTGTCGCTTTTGTCCTCATAGAAGTATTCCTTCTCTTCTTCGTAGACGTCAAGACCTGCTGAGCCCACCTGCTTAGTACGCAATCCTTCGATAAGGTCCTCTGTATGAATAAGCTGACCACGGCCAGTATTGATAATCATCACGCCCTTCTTCATCTTAGAGATGCTCTCCTTATTAATAAGGAACTTAGTGTCAGGTGTCAAAGGACAATGGAGGGAGATAATATCACTGTTTGCATAAAGTTCATCAAGCTGTACAATCTTAACATCATATTGCTTAGCAAACTCCTGATCAGGGTAAAGGTCGTATGCCATAACATTCATTCCAAAGCCGTGCAAAATCTTGATAAGTTCCTTTGCAATACGGCCCATACCAACAACACCAGCTGTTTTACCATACATATCGAAGCCCAACAGGCCGTGTAAGGTGAAGTTTCCTTCACGTGTACGGTTCACAGCACGATAAATCTTACGGTTAAGACTCAACATCAAGGCTACGGCATACTCCGCAACAGCATGTGGAGAGTAAGCAGGAACGTGTGTTACTTTAATACGACCCTCGGCAGCCTTGAGGTCAACATTATTGAAACCAGCACAGCGAAGAGCAACAAGTTTGACTCCATTGTCCACCAACTCGTCAATAACCTGTGCGTCACACTCTGCATTAACAAAGATACATACCACGTCAGCACCCTTTGCCAAAGGTACTGTACTTATACTAAGACGCTCTTGATAATAGCGAATATCGAAATTATAATCCTTGTTTACCTCGTTGAAAGACTCAATGTCATACGACTTTGCGTCGAAAAATGCTATCCTCATTGCTATTTACCTAATTTGAATTAATTATTATATGTACTATAAATAATCCCTTTCTTTTTGATTGTCAAGGGATTTCTTTATTCGTTTACTACCTCAGGTAACCTCTTATATCTAAGTTATTCAACTTAAATACTTAGCCCAATGCAAAGGTACACATAATTTGTAATACTTGCAAATATTTACCTTTTATAGATTAAGGAGAAGGGTCAACATTATTATAGGCGAGGAGTTAATGAAATTCTAACGGTTGGCTTTTCTATTATGGCTTAATAGCTATGGTAGCGGTAGGCATCTTCTATAAAACAATACTTTCATATTAATCCATTAATTTATCATTCTTTCTTAACTAATTAAGTGTGAAATGTTTATATGAACAGTCTGGTAAGGATACAAGCACAGGACGGAAGGAATAATTGTTGCTTGTTTAGTAGTTCCATTCCTATCATTCTAAGCCTTATTACCCCTAAAGAGTAAAAAATCAGCTGATAAAGTTGTTTTTTATAATTGGAAATCTTTATCTTTGCCTTGTGAACTGTTTATCATCAAACTAATCATCTTTCTATATGGTTAAGAAGTAATATGATAGGATTAAACTGCATCGAAATGAAACCAAACATAAACTGAATAAAAGAAATGAAGACCCTTAAATATTATCTCAAAGGAATACTCTGCATAGTCTTTTCACTACAAGCAACTATATTGAATGCGCAATTAACGGCAAAAATTATGCATATTCAAGACGGGATTGTACAAAGTTTTTATGCGTTACCTGACCATCACTCACAACAAAAGAACACTTATTGTCATTTAGGTCGTACGATAACAGTGAACGGCAAGACATACCCTTTCTATGTAAAAGTAGAAGATAATGCCAGTATTCGGAGGTTTATAAATCCCAAGGACACGGCAGACTATAAACAATACATTAATGAAGATTTTGCTTTAGATGCTCAGAAAGGTGTTTATAAGTATGATTTAGGACTATCACCATTTGAATATACCTACGATGGGAACATCGTTTCATCATCAGGTTGTTGGTATTATTCAAAGAAAAATTATAAACAGCTCATCGCTTGTTATTACTTCTCTGGGGATGTGATTTTATATCATGTGGATGTTAAAAAGCAGGATGTAGAGTCGCACTATTGGGTTAACAGAATGCTTCAACAGAAGACTTTTATAGTTATCAAAGAAGCAACAACGTTGAAGTATATTCCTTTGAAAATTACAGAATCAATGGGTTTGAGGTACATACCTATCTTTTCTATTTTTCGGTTCTTAGATGAGTGAAAAAAAGAAAACAGGGAATACCAACTTTTAAGCAATGCGTTTAGCTATTAGTTCAGTGTCATTAAAGCAGCTTACGCTGAAGTTTAAGACAGTTATTTACTTGCGAGTCAGCCATACACTCCCATGTGTTTCCAAGCAAGTAAAGCTATACTAAAATCTTATATTAGAAGTATAAAAATAGAAAAAACATATATAAGCCATTCTACAAGCATCAGACTAACCTCAAGACATGTTTTTTTATTGATTTTCAACAGCATTATTACAGAAAATTATGTAAATTTGCATTCATATTAAAGATATTCAACACACATAGAAACCGTGAATAATTCATCCACCATAAAGGGTTATGGCTATGCCAGCCTATCTGCAATAACATTCGGTACAATACCGCTTTTCTCCATTCCGGTAATGGAGTCAGGGATGTTACTGCCGTCAGTATTGATCTATCGATTTGCTTTTGGTTGTCTATTCATGATGGCTGTCCTCCTATGGCGTAGACAGAATCTACATATACGATGGGGAGATGGACTCCGTATTACGTTCCTTTCTATCCTCTATGCAGTGTCGGCTGTATGCCTTTTCAGCAGTTACGAATATATGCCAGGTGGTGTAGCAACAACGTTGTTATTCTCTTATCCTGTGTGGACAGAGATACTCCTCATCCTTTTCTTTAATGAGAAGCTCACAATCCGCATATCTTTAGCCATTTTACTTGCCATTGCTGGCGTGGCTTTCCTTGGTGGGATAGGGCATACAGATGGTATTAAATCGATGTGGGGCGTCACTCTTGCAATGTCGTCAGGACTGTTATATGCCATCTATATGGTACTTTTCCCCAACATGCGTATCAGTAAACTACCAGCCTTGAAAGTTAATTTCTATATCTTCTTTATGGCAATGTTGCTACTAATTCTTTATGCAACATTTACGACAGGAGGCGTCCAGCGAATCACTACTGCCGACTCTTTCCTGTCATTGATACTATTGGGTTTAATTCCGACCACCATCAGTAATGTTACCTTAGTACGCTCTCTAACCTTGATTGACTCAGCCAGTGTGGCCATCTTAGGTGCTTTTGAACCATTGACAGCAATGACAATCGGTATTGCACTCATGGGCGAACCACTTACGACATCAGTCGTTATTGGTAGTGTACTCATCATAACCTCCGTAATACTCCTTATCACAAAGGGCAAAACCTTACCTAATCCTCTTAGAAAATTTGCCAATCATGAAGAATAAAAACATCCTTTGGCATCTCCTTGCCATTGCCATCGTTGCCGTATGGGGCACGACCTTTGTTAACACAAAAGTACTTTATAACAGTGGGTTAACACCGTTGGAAATCTTCTTCCTACGCTTTGTCATTGCCTATATCTGTATATGGTTTATCTCGCCGCACCAGCTCTTCTCTCGTACATGGCGTGATGAGTTAATCATGGTTTTATTAGGTATTACGGGCGGATCAGTATTTTTTCTCGCAGAAAACTATGCTGTAGGACTAACTTATGTCAATAACGTTAGTTTTATTGTATGTACCGCTCCATTGCTCACCGTACTACTCGGTATAACCTTTGTAAAGAGCATCAAAGCAAGTTGGTCGCTGATTCTTGGTTCGTTGATAGCGTTAGTAGGAGTAGCAACTGTCATCTTCAATGGTAGTTTCGTACTCCACCTAAATCCATGGGGCGACCTCCTCACCTTATTAGCATCGCTATGTTGGGCAGTTTACTCCTTGTTGATGAAGAAGATTTCACATAGTTATTCTGCAGTATTCATCACCCGTAAGATATTCTTCTATGGGCTTGTGACAGTACTGCCAGCCTTTCTCTTTGATCCATGGACGGCTACTACCTCTATGCTTCTCACACCGAAAGTTATCTTAAACCTATTGTTCCTCGGTCTTGTAGCCTCTTTCCTTTGCTTCGTACTATGGACATTAGTCATTGCGAAGATTGGCGCTATGACCTCATCAAACTATCTTTATCTTAACCCTATCACCACAGTAGCAGCCAGCGCTATCTTTCTTAATGAGCCAATGACGGCCATAGCGTATGTGGGAAGCGCATTAATTCTGATAGGTGTAGCTGTCTCGAATAAATAGGATAGGGGATTTCAGCTCTTTAAGAAGACACTATCTCTCATCTACTCGACCACAGATTAGAAATGTCATGCACTGACATAAGAACAAAGTCTTTGAATAATTACTTAATCATAATATGAAGAAAATAGCATTAATCACTGGTGCAACCAGTGGAATTGGCAAAGCTTGTGCACGTAAGTTTGCACAGGGTGGATACGATGTCATCATTACTGGGCGTAGAGCCCAGCTCCTTGCAGACCTAAAGAAAGAGCTTGAAGCAATCGGAGTAAGGGTGCTCGCGCTTGCCTTCGACGTATGTAATCGTAAAGCTGCTACTGCAGCTATCAAGAGTTTACCATTAGAATGGCAGCAGATTGATGTCTTGATTAATAATGCGGGGTTAGCACTTGGCTTAGAACCAGAGTATGAAGGGAGCTTTGAAGACTGGGACATGATGATTGATACGAATATTAAAGGACTCCTAACCATGACCCGTCTTGTCGTACCAAGGATGGTAGCTCGTGACAGTGGACACATTATTAACATTGGTTCAGTGGCTGGTGATGCTGCTTATGCTGGTGGTAATGTCTATTGTGGTACGAAAGCTGCGGTAAAAGCAATTACCGACGGACTTCGCATTGACCTTGCACACACCGCTGTACGAGTAACGAATGTGAAACCAGGATTGGTTGAGACCAATTTCTCTAACGTGCGTTTCCATGGTGATGACGCCCGTGCAGACAAGGTGTACGAAGGAGTTAAACCTCTTACAGGGGCTGACATTGCTGACGTAGTATTCTATGCTGCTTCCGCTCCTGCCCATGTTCAGATAGCTGAAGTACTTGTTCTTGCAACCCATCAGGCAAGTGGAAGTGTGCTACATAGAGAGACTAAGATGTAACCACATTCTTCTTTAGCTCCTTGTTAGCTTACTTATATTATCTACACAGAGAGGTTGTATCTGCTCGAAGATGAGATAAAAAGATACAATCATTATGAGGATGCAAGTTTATACGCCTATTGCAAATGTATAAAAGTAGACGTATAAAACTGTATTCTCATTGTTTTAATCATGTACAGAAGAAACTTAAACTCTTGTCTAAAACATTCCTAATAACTCTCTATAGCATCAACAAGTGTATAAAAGTTTGTTGCTTAAAGTGAGAGATGTAATCTTCTACTAAATCTGACACCATCTCAATAGAGGCATACTAACAATATCTCCAACTTATGAGAGATATTAGCAATGTTGTGAAAAATCATTACATCCTGTCTAATTAAACACCCTCAACACAGAGATATACTATCCTTTAAAACAGAGTTCGTAACCTACAGTTAATCAAAATGTTACAGACAGTAACAAAGAAGACGCCTTTCTTGCTTCAAGAAGGGCGTCTTCTATAGGCAAGAAGGGCATGTTCTCAAATGCAATTAGGCCTCTTCTTGCTTCAACAATGGCCTCTCTTCAAATAGAGAGGAGAATGGTTATTGAAAAATCTTAACGTTTTGTATGATCATGTTTAGCATTCCATCTGCTTTTATGAATAACTTTATAAGGGCAACCTCACTAATCACGTCCTTTATCGGAAGGACCTTAACGACTTGTCTACAAAGTGTATTACATCCGAAAGTCTTTACTCCAACATGATTATTTACCCGTAGGTCTCTTCTCACGTGCAGTCTTTATTCTGTCTTGAATCATCTGATAGTGTGAGATAGCATGTTTACGTGCATTGATAATCTGGAACCTGTAGACAAAGCAAGTGGTTACAAAGTAGACAGCTGCTTGTATCCATAACGCACGAACTTCTGGTAATACGTCATCAATCGTTGCCCCCATTGATGCAATACGCAGATATCCACGAACACCAAAAGTAGAAGGAATCAGCCAACTAACACCTTGCCAGGCGCCAGGAATACTACTTTGTGGCCATGATGCACCCGTAAGAAAGAGGAAGGGGATTGATGTGAAGACCACCAAAAGCATTACATTCTCTCGATAACGTACAAGACAAGAGATGGTCATACCGAAGAAGATTACTGCTAATAGGTATGGCAAAAGAAGCCAAAACAAGTCAGCAGGACGCGCAAGCATTGTAAAGTTGAAGAAATGGGGTACTGCCATTGTTACGTATGCAGCCATAACACAATAGATCATGAAGTAGCAAGAGGACTTACCCAGTACTATCTTCATTATCCCGTTATAGTGTTTACCAATAGGGACAAGGTCTTGAAAACGATTGTTTTCACGTGCTGTACCAGCAGAAAGACCAATACCAAGAAGCAAGGTCTGCTGTAGAATGAGGATTAACACACCTGGGAGGATTGCATTACCATATCCCCCTGTTGTATTGAAAATGGGTTCTGCGTCTACAACCATAGGTTCTGTACTTACCTCTTCATCTCTTTCTGTAAAAGACATGGACTGCTCCTTCTTCATGTCAGTACCCATCTCCATTGATACTGCCAGTGCTGTCTGATAGATAGCTTTATAGGTAAGCATTAAACTCATATCACAGTAGACTCCTACGTGAGCCTTTTCACCACGGTGTAAAGTGAGATCAAAATCACTTGGGAAATAAAGTATGCCATGTACAACCTGCTTTCCAACTAATGCTTCGGCCTCTTGTAGGTTATTACAATAGTAGGCAGCACGTACATCAGGAGACGCATCAAAGTCTTGAATGAACTCACGAGAAGAGGCAGAATGAGACAAGTCAACAATAGCCACAGGCACTTCACGCACCACCTCATTGTTATATATCCATGAGTAAAGCAGAGGGTAGGCTAAAGGAACAAGTAGGAAGAAGATTAAAACTCCTTCGTCTTTAATCGTACTCTTCATCTCCAACCACCATATATAACAAAGAGAAGAGAGGAAGCCCAGCGGTCCTGAGCTTGCTTTCCGTTTATTATTTGGCTTTGTAGTATTCTTTGTTTCTGACATAATTGACAATTTATTGAGTCTGTTTCTACGGAAGGTTATCTACGTAGTAATGAATAATAAATAGTGAAATGAACCATAATCACACTTTGTCTGTTGCCACATTTGGCATATAAATTTGCCTCTGCTGACTATTGATTAGTAAGACAAATACCGTCTTATGGTATATACACATACTCTATCATCGCTCGCTTAATATTCCTAACGACCAGAATAGGAAGGGATGCAAAGGCTACCAAGGCCACAACATTCACCCACGCATTAATTAAAGGATAACCATTGAAGATACAAATCTGATATATCATGTAGTAATGTCGCAGTGGGATAATCTGTGCTAAGGCCTCAATCATACCGTCCATAGCGAACAATGGGAAGGTAGCACCACAGGCAGAGAAGCCAACAACAGCCCAAAGAGAGCAGATACTCATTGACATTCGAAGGGAAGGCATTAAGCCGAAGACAAACACACCAAACCCTTGAGAGGATAAGACTGTAAGGATGGCAAGGAAAACAATCATGCTCAGTCCGCCTGGATGAGGGAAATTCAGATAGCCATAGACATACCATTCATAACCTAAGAAAATGGTTAAGAAGATAAGTGTCTGTGGTAATAGCTTACCAGCAAGTGCAATAAGAATATTATTACCAGACATAGACATCCATTCTTTCGCCCGTCCAAACTTTAGTTCAGTACCAATAGAATAGACCGTGATGAGCAACATAAACAGGACTAATATACCTGGTATCATGATACAACTCAAGTAAACATTATAATTCATCCATGGATTACCAATCATGTGTACGTCGAGTCCTATCGGTTGTATGATTGTTTTTATCTCGTTAGGAGTCTTTCCAAGCATCTGTAACTTCGCTGCGCCGACAGCTGCTGAGGTCAGAGTAGTAACTGTTTTTAGGTCTTTAAACAACATACCACCCGCTACGAGTGTCACATTACTATAATAGAAAGACACTTCAGGTTGACGTTGAGAAACAAGCTTAGCCGTTGTTCCTTCTGGAATATAGAGGAAACCATATATCTCATTACGCTGTATAGCCTTACGCGCTTCGGTTGCATTGTTATAATGTCCTACTACCTGAGTTCCTTGAAGACCATCCAACTGACGAATCATTGCACGTGTCACTGAAGTGTTGTCTTGGTCGACTACACCACACGGAAGCTTCTCTGGCTGTCCTGTACTCATCAAAGAAGTAAAGAAGAAGATGACAACAAGGGGGAAGACCACCATACAGCAGATGTAGATGGGGTTGTGTATCATCAAATCAACTTCACGGGCCCAAAGATTGATAAGTCTTCTTATATATATACGTAGTTTCTTCATTATAATTAGTAAACTCTTGTAACTCCTTTTATAAAGGTATGTTAGAAGCGATGAATGGCTTTAGTAGCCTTTGGAAGGATGGTCTTTATAATTATAAAACGTTATAGTCACTTGGCGAAGTAAGTGTTTTGAATATGCATGTCAAGCCTCAACGCAATTGCTATTTGTCAACAACTCAATGCGTGATGATTGTAAAAAATAGCATAGAAGAGGGTGGGAGAGGGGTGTTATTGCCATTATCTGATGATTAACCTCTAAAGAATAAACTTAGTAGAGAGCACGAAACCTTCATTAATCTTATCTCCTTAGGGAGCTTACCTCTCCCGAGAGCGTAGAGAGCGAGCCTACTTCTTTAATATCAAAGACATACCAGGTTTTAACCCTTCAACCTTCTTTGTTGGTTTAGCCTTTACTTGGAATGTCTTTAAATCATATTGGCCATTAGTCTTTGTTGCCTTCCATACGGCGTAAGACCCCTTATCTTTTAATAAGGTTACACGCAGTTCTATATTCTTATCAAGCGCAGGAACGTAGGCTTTCAGAACAGTTCCAACCTTCATGTCCTTAAGTTGATCCTCACGTACATTGAATGTTCCCCATATATCATCGACCATAGATATACTCATGATAGGACTACCTAAGCCGACAAGTTCGCCTACCTTTGGATAGATTGTCTCAACTTCTCCATCAGCAGTAGCACGCTGTACTGTCTCCTTTAACACTGATCGAACAACATCAACAGCAGAGCGGGCTGCCTGCGCCTGCTTTCTTGCAGCCTCTTTCGTCTCACGTTGAGCACCATTCTTAGCAAGTTCCCACTGTGATTTAGCAACCTCTACACCAGCCTTCGTCGCTTCGTATGCTGCCATAGCCTCGTCACGTTTCTGTGCACTCATTACTCCTTCATCATATAGTCGTTGCATACGACCGTAAGTCTTTTCGGCTATACCATTCGCTGCTATAGCTTGCTGATAAATCTGATAAGCACTTTCAACGGTCTCACGACGTGTAGGACCTTCTGCCAAAGCACTCAATGCATCTGTTGCACCAGCCGCTGCTTCAGCCACTTTCTCCTGTGTACTTGCCTCTGGAATAGCCAATGTCGCAAGGACATCGCCCTTATGAACGACGTCACCTTCCTTTACTTTAATATCTGTGATACGTCCTGGAAATTTACAAGCAACACGGTATTCGCTTACTTCTACCTCTCCTTGGATGGTATCCTCTGTACGATCAATGGTGAAATAACCAATGACAGCTACGATGACTACCACAGATACAAAGCCCAGAACGGCTAAAAGTATGTTTTTATGTTGTGATTTTGCTGACATATTATTGTGGTTTGATTTTATATATTATGTATTTATTCTACTTAATTGAACTTCTTATATATGTGTTAATGACCTTTCAACTATCTCTTAAAGACCTGTCTCATGGTTTAAACACACTTTATAAGCCACCAAGAGCCTTTTGTAAACCAGCTTGAGCCAGCTTAACACTGATCTCAGCATCAATGATTGCCATACGTGAAGTCTGCCATGCAGTCTGCGCTGCCATGACTTCTGTTACCGTCATAACGCCTTCCTTGAAGCCTACATTTGCACATCTAAGGTTCTCTTCAGCGGCAGCCATGTTCTTATGAGACGTCGCAAGTTGCTTATTAGCATCCTTAAGACGGAGCCTGTTCTGCTCTATCTCTAAGTCAATCTTCTTACGTACATCATCCATTTCTAACTGCGCTATACTTGTAGCAGTCCTACTTGCACGTATCTTATATTTGTTTTCTCCCCAAGTCCATACTGGTACTTGAACAGTTACACCAATGTTCCATAGATCCGTGAAACGCTTCTGAAAGCCATTAAAAAGGTTTGGATTTGATACGGAATAACCGGCTGTGAGAAGTATATGAGGGAGATAAAGCGAACGAAGAAGTTTGGTATTCTGTTTGCTCATATCAACCGCATTCTGCAAGAGGCGGAGCTCTGGACGAGTCTCATTAAGTCTTGTACTGTCTGAAGCAGGGATGATGTAATTATCAAACTGGGTTGAAGGAGTAGGAGGGAGGTCGGCATCCCTTTCATCAGACAACTGTATATCACCATTCAAATCAAGTCCACAAAGTTCGCATAAGGCCATCTTTGCCAATGAAACACCACTTTGTATGCGAGCGATTTGCATATCAGCTGTGTTAACAGCTACCTCAACCTTCAATCCATCTGCTCGAGTAGCAACACCCTCACGTATCATCTTCTTGACATCTTCATTCAGCTTTTGTGCTAAGTCACGATAGCGAATAGCTAACGCTTCCTTCTTCTTCAAGGAGATAGCAAGCCAATAAGCATTGTCGACTCCATAGAGTACTAACTGTCGTTTAAGGCTGATATTGTTCTGTGCAACCTGCTCACCAATAGCCGCCATATCGTTCGCAGCCTTGATAGCCCCACCCATATAAATAGGTTGGTTGACTACAATACCACCGGCATATACGTTCTTCGTGTTTGAACGGAACGCATCATTAATACTTTGACCGATGTTATTTCCTGCCTGAGTGAGTGGTGTGGCAACATTACTTAAGAGCTGTCCAAGCTGCTGAGCCACCTGTGGACTAAGAACACCTTGCTGTGCCAAAGAGGAAAGGTTTTGGCCTATCTGACCACCTAACTGCCCAAAGGTATTTGTTCCAAGATTGCTCAGAGTATTCTTCTGATCATCACTAAGGAGTGAAATCTCACGTGAAAAGTGTTGATAACCAGCAAGTGCATCTACACGTGGTAGATATTTAGTCTTAGCTGCTTTACGTGTGTTTTCTGCCACATCTACAGTCATGTTCGAGATTTTCAGTTGCCGATTGTTCTGCAAAGCCAACTCTCTACACTTTTGTAACGAGTACACCTCCTGTGCTTGAACACACAAAGATGACCCCAATAGCACTGCTATAGTAAATAACTTTATCATTATTAAATATCACTGAAAGTACTACCTGCAAAATTAGTGCTTTTAGATTGATATGCAAGAGAATTGCAGTTGTTATTCATTAAAATACAAAAATATATCTATTTTTAGGGAGTTTTAGAACAAGTTTAGAAATAATTGATTATCTTTGCACAATCCTTTTGTATAAAATACAAGTACGAAAACATTTCACGCAGTGAACAAAAGCAGTTTTTTTTACCGTGTCTTTGACCTCTATTACGATGGTTTTCGACACATGACATTGGGCAAAACGTTGTGGACAGTTATCATTATCAAACTGGCTATCATGTTTCTTGTTTTAAAGATCTTCTTCTTCCCGAACTTTCTTAAGGAGAATGCAAAGGCAGGAAAAGAAGGTGAATTCATCGAGCAACAGCTCATGAAGCGATGAGTTGTCTTACGTTACCACCTTAAAGAATCAAGTATATATATTTAATTTATAACATTATTACAAATAACAAAAAGCAATGGAAAACCTACTTTTAGCCATTGATCCAGGTACTGTTGACTGGTCACGTGCACAGTTTGCGCTGACAGCGCGATTGTTTGGTATTAACTTTGCCATGGGTGTTGCCACTGGTATCATCCTTGAGTTCGAGTTCGGAACTAACTGGAGCAACTATTCTTGGTTCGTTGGTGACATCTTTGGAGCACCACTTGCCATCGAGGGAATCTTGGCTTTCTTTATGGAGTCAACCTTTGTTGCAGTGATGTTCTTCGGTTGGAACAAGGTTTCAGCTGGCTTCCACCTCGCTTCAACATGGCTCACTGGATTAGGAGCAACTATCTCAGCATGGTGGATTCTCGTGGCTAATGCGTGGATGCAATATCCTATCGGTTGTACATTCAATCCCGATACGATGCGCAACGAGATGACCTCGTTCCTCGACGTCGCATTGAGTCCATTCGCAATCGACAAGTTCACACATACTGTTACATCTTCTTGGGTATTAGGAGCAGCATTCACTGTTGCAGTAAGTTGCTGGTATCTGCTTCGCAAACGTCATATTGAACTTGCAAAAGCAAGTATCAAAGTGGGTGCAGCTGTTGGTCTTGTAGCCTCTCTTTTAGCAGGTTCTACAGGTCACAACTCTGCTTATATGGTAGCACAGTCACAGCCTATGAAGCTTGCAGCAATGGAAGCTCTCTATGAAGGAGGTAACGATCAGAGTTTAACAGCAGTAGCTTGGGTGAACCCATTCGACCAGCCTGACTATATGAAACAGACCGAGCCACCTATGCGAATAGCTGTTCCTAACATGCTTTCTGTCCTTGCAACAAAGGATATGCATGGTTATGTCCCTGGTGTAAAGGATATTATTAAGGGTTATAAGAAGGCCGACGGCACGCAAGAACCTTCTCTGAAAGAAAAGCAGGAACGTGGTCGTAATGCCATTCAAGCCCTCAAAGACTATCGTGCAGGAAAGAACAAAGAGGCTAACCTCAAGGTTCTTGAAAAGGACATGAAGTACTTTGGCTATGGATACATCAAGGATGCTACGCAGATTGTACCATTCATTCCTATTAATTTCTGGTCATTCCGTATCATGGTTGGCCTTGGATGTCTCTTCATCGCCGTGTTTGCATTGATGTTATTCATCGTTTACAGAAAGGATATTACCCGTTTTAGCTGGTTGCAGAAGGTGGGTATTGCACTCATCCCATTGGCTTATATTGCCAGTGAGTGTGGCTGGCTTGTTGCTGAATTTGGCCGTCAGCCTTGGACCATCCAGGACATGCTTCCAACATGGGCAGCAGTGAGCGACCTCTCAAGTGGCGGTATCGCATTCACCTTCTTCCTCTTCCTTGTTCTCTTTACTGCAATGTTAGCAGTCGAAGTAAGTATTATGTGTAAGCAAATTAAGAAAGGACCAGAACTATGACATACGATTTTCTGCAACACTACTGGTGGTTCATCATCTCACTTTTAGGTGGACTGCTTGTCTTCCTACTTTTCGTACAGGGTGCAAACTCCATGATTTTCCAGTTAGGTAAGACTGAAGAAGAGCGTCGCATGCTCGTTAACTCAACAGGTCGTAAGTGGGAGTTCACCTTTACAACACTTGTAACATTCGGCGGAGCATTCTTTGCTTCATTCCCATTGTTCTATAGTACAAGTTTTGGTAGTGCTTATTGGGTATGGCTGTTGATACTATTTACATTCATCATCCAGGCTGTCAGCTATGAGTTCCAGAACAAGGCAGGCAATCTCTTTGGCGTTCGTACCTTCCAGATTGGATTGATTATCAATGGTATTCTTGGTCCATTGCTCTTAGGTGGAGCTGTTGCAACCTTCTTTACAGGTTCTAACTTCATCGTAGAGAAAGGTAACATTACCGACTTCATGCAACCTGTTATCTCTCATTGGGCAAATGGTTCACGTGGACTTGACGTACTGCTCAATCCTTGGGTAGTTATCTTTGGTATTTCAGTAGTATTCCTTGCACGTATCCTCGGCACGCTCTATATTAATAATAATGTGGACGATGACATTATCCGTGGACGTGTTCGCAAGCAGTTGCTCGTTAACACAGTTCTTTTCTTACTGTTCTTCTTGCCTTTCTTGATTGTTACATTGGTTGGCGAGGGCTACGCAGTAAACGAAGCTGGCGTTATCGTTATGGAGCCAATGAAGTATCTGAACAACTTATTAGCAATGTGGCCATTAGCTATCATTCTGCTTGTAGGTGTTGTTCTCTTGCTTTTCGGAATTGTTAAGACTGTTCTTAAGCCAGAGTATGTACGTGGTATTTGGCCTGCAGGTATTGGTGTTGTATTGGTTGTTCTGGTCCTCTTCCTCATTGCAGGATGGAACAACACAGCTTACTATCCATCAACAGCCGAGCTACAGAGCTCATTGACCCTTCAGAACAGTTCTTCAAGTGAGTTCACATTGAAGTCTATGTTCTATGTTAGCTTCCTTGTTCCATTCGTTTTGGCATACATTGTTTATGCTTGGCGTGCAATTGACAAGAAGGCTATTGATCGTAAGGAAATTGCTGAGGACGACCATGCTTACTAAGATATAGTACTCCTATTTTTTCCAGATAAATTCTAAAAGGGTGATAGAGGTATCCGATAACGGATTTCTATTGCCCTTCCTTCTTTCAGAGCATTAGCCACCCAAGGTTTTAGTAGATAAAGTGCATACGAATAGTCGTTCTTTAATACTGATAAACAACCATATCTGAATAAGAATACTCTCTGCATTGCTCTGTAAAAAATAAACACACACTACTACATTTATCTATATCTCCATAGATGAACCTCAGTAATCATTCCTCACCTCGAAAAAGTTTTTAAGACAGTAAAATAATATTACAGATCATAAAACAAAACAACCTTAACGCAGGAGTATATCTTTTCTAACAACAAAGCTCATAACAGTCAATAAAACAGAATGTTATGAATAGCTATGAAGAAGACGCTCTTCATGCCCCATGAAGGGCGTCTTTAACACGCAAGAAGGGCATGTTCTTGAACGTAAAAAGGCCTCTTCTTGTCTCCTCACCGAGCTTTTTTCGAATAAAGAAAGAAACTGTCACTGAAACATCTTTACAATTAGCACTTACACATATAGTATTTTTACTCCTTTTATTAATAAGTCTTGAAGAGATGCAACAATAATCTCATTCTCATCAGAGTATCAAATTTTTGCATCTGTATAGAGCTCATAGAAACTACTGTTTCTTCTCAATATCTTACTTTCATTAGCTTAATCAATCCATTTCTCGAAAGTTTCTAAAAGAACGAAGTTGATATTTTGATTTAGAAAAGAAGTTTTATATCTTTGCAGAAAACAACAACATGAATTCTAAGATATTGACATTGCTTTTATTTCTATCTCAATTTCTCTTCGGCAGTTGTTCGTCCGAAGTAAGCTATAATAGTCAGATAACAAAATATGATTATCGTAGCTTAGATGGGTGCCTAATCTATAATAGAGATGTCGATGTGACAGTTTTTGAGCTATTTAGAGCAAAGGAAAGAGGTCTTGTTTTTGTTAACAAGACTCTAAGAATAGTGAAAAAGCCAAAGAACTATCCCTTACAAGACAAAGAGATTATGAAATTTATCAAGGCTTACAAGAGATTAAACTTATCATATTGTCGTGTAAATAATGGGAAGATAATAAGAGTAATTTCTAATGGCATTGACTATATTAAAATAAAGAAAGGCTATCACGATGGCTTATATCTTTTTGAAGAACATAAACAAGAGTATAAGTATGTAGGCAATGATTGGTATGTAAAGAAGATGTAAACTATTAAAAATGAGCTAATTTAGTGAATAATATAAATGATATAGCAACTGGCCCTTTATTGCATCTACTCCCATTTCATTCGAAATTGTTTGAGTTCTCTATGGTAGCTGAAATCCATAACCACTCTTCCTCTGCATACTGACAAAAAGAGATCAAACTTAAAACCAATTTTGCTGTCATTGCTATCAGTCAAAGTCAATACTTAACACGTTAGTTTACAGTACTGTTACGTGAAATGTTAAATGTGACAGCAACTTAAAACAAAACTTTTCTTGTATGTTTTGCTATAATATTTCACTTGTTTGAAGACCTAAATCACGTCACCTATCAGAAGATTTTTATCTCGATGGAAGCATTACAAACAATGCTTTACTTCCCTTTATTATCCTCAATATCACCTATCTTTCGCGTAGAATTGTCAGCTAATACGTCATTAACAATATTAGTCAACTGCTCTTTCAGTTCATTGATAAATTGAGAGGCATCATACTTTTTAGCTTCAATATCACGGAGTTTCTTCTCCCAGATACCCGTCAATTCGGCTGATGTAAGAAGTTTCTCGTGAATCGTATCAATAAGTGCAATACCTGTCTCTGTAGCCTCTATATTCTTTCTTTTACGGCGGATATAGTGGCGTTTGAAGAGCGTCTCAATAATTCCTGCACGTGAAGAAGGCCGACCGATACCATTCTCTTTCATAGCAGCACGCAGGGTTTCGTCCTCAACAAACTTACCAGCTGTTTCCATTGCACGAAGCAAAGAGGCCTCAGTGTAGTGCTTTGGTGGAGTAGTAAGCTTTTCTGTTAGAGTAGGGGTGTGCGGTCCTGATTCCCCTTTCTTAAAGTTTGGTAGTAATGGTGAGCCAGTAGCTGCTCCTTCCTGTCCCTCATCCAATGGGGTAGAGGAAGTACCTGCTGACGTATCTATGCATACTCTCCAACCTAAATCCAAGATTTCTTTGCCAGAGACCTTAAACTCTATTTTATCCACCTCACCTAATACCGTTGTCGTAGAGAACTTACAATCGGGATAGAAAGCAGCGATAAAGCGGCGAGCAATGAGATCATATACCTTCTGTTCAGCATCTGTCAGCCCTTGTGGTAGTACACCTGTCGGGATGATAGCATGGTGATCCGTCACTTTTGAGGAGTCAAAGACACGCTTTGTCTTAGTTAAAGGCTTGCCACCCAACGCTTTTACGATGTCAGCATAAGGCTTTTTACCAGCAAAGGCAGTCTGAAAGAGTCCGTTCATAATCTGTGGACACTTTGGATAAATATCATCAGAAAGGAATTGTGTGTCAACACGTGGATAAGTCGTAAGCTTGCGTTCGTATAGAGTCTGAATTGTATTAAGTGTCATCTCAGCCGAGAAACCAAACTTACGGTTACAATCAACCTGTAGAGAAGTGAGGTCATAAAGCTGTTTGGGCAGTTCAGAACCTTTCTTCTTAGTGACACTTGTAATAGTAAAAGGCTTTCCCTCAATCGTAGAGAAAGCTTTTTGGCCCTCTTCCTTAGAGGTGAATTTACCCTTTGTAGCCGTAAACTGTGTGTCACGATAGACTGTAGCCAATACCCAATAAGGTTCTGGCTTAAAGTTATCTATCTCTTTCTGTCGCTCAACGATGAGTGCTAAGGTTGGTGTCTGAACTCGACCAATGGACAACACTTGCCCTCTACCATAGCTATTATTGCCATACTTTAACGTATAAAGGCGTGTTGCGTTCATTCCCAAAAGCCAATCACCGATAGCACGAGACAAGCCAGCTAAGTAGAGGGGTTGATATTGCGCTTCGTCTCTGAGGTTGGCAAATCCCTCACGAATAGCATCGTCCGTCATAGACGAAATCCAAAGTCGTCTTACAGGACACTTTACTCCCGCTTTCTGCATAACCCATCGTTGGATTAACTCACCTTCCTGACCAGCATCACCACAATTGATAATCTCGTCAGCAGCCTGAAAAAGACCTTTTATAACATCAAATTGTTTTTTTATTCCTTCGTCTTCAATCAGCTTAATACCAAAGCGTGAAGGAATCATGGGCAGAGACCCAAGGCTCCAATACTTCCAGTTACGGGTATAGTCATGTGGTTCCTTTAGCTCACAAAGGTGGCCAAAGGTCCATGTTACTTGGTATCCATTGCCCTCCATATACCCGTTACGTGAGCTATTCGCACCAAGGATACGAGCAATATCTTTAGCTACACTTGGTTTCTCGGCTATGCAAACTTTCATGCTTTATACTATATCAAATCTCTTCCTATACCTTACACTCCCTCTTTTCACCTTTGCAAAGGTAAGAAAAATATTCGATAGGAGACCTAAACTGTTTTTCATACCTATCTTTTTTTGCGTTTTTCTTTTTCTATCTAAGTTATTTTGTCTAAATTTGTAGCAAAGAAACGAACAAGAAAAGATAAAATTATGAGAGTTGGACTCTTTATCCCATGCTACGTCGATGCACTCTACCCACATGTAGGCGTAGCAACCTATAAGCTTTTGAGAAAGCTTAAAGTAGATGTAGTCTATCCCGAACGCCAGACATGTTGTGGTCAGCCTATGGCAAACGGTGGTTTCCAGCGTATGTCTGATCATCTCGCTGAGCGTTTTGAGAATAAGTTTAAGGATTTTGATTATGTAGTTATACCAAGTGTATCTTGTGCTGCTTTTGTGCGTGTTAATTATCCACAGATACTCGACCATGAGTGTCAGACCCCTAAGAAGACAGTGGAGTTAGTAGAGTTCTTACATGATGTTTTGAAGGTAAAAGAACTCCCTGGAAATTTTCCTCATGTCGTGTCTGTTCATAACTCTTGTCATGGTGTACGTGAGTTAACACTTAGTACGCCTTCAGAGTTTCAAGAGAAACCTACTAATAAGATAGTTGAGTTATTAAAACTAAAGGAAGGTATTACCGTAAAAGAACCTGATCGTAAGGACGAGTGCTGTGGTTTTGGTGGTATGTTTGCTGTCGAAGAGGCTTATGTTAGCACAGCTATGGGTACCGATAAGGTGAAACGTCACATGGATACAGGTGCTGAGTTTATTACAGGTTCAGATAGTTCATGCTTAATGCACATGCAGGGCATAGCTGCCAAGAAACATTATCCAGTTAAGTTCATGCATGTAGCTGAGATATTAGCTGCAGGTTTATGATATATATAAAAGGTTTATAGAAGGACAACAAAGTTATGTCAACATATCATTCAAAAAGAGCAAAAGAGTTTCTGAAGAACCCTAAGAAGGTTGAACGACACGACCGCACATTCTGGTCATTACGTCAGAAACGAGATGCTGCTGCGGCTCAGCTACCAGAATGGGAGGACTTACGCGAGCATGCAAGTCGTATTAAAGAACACACCGCAACCCATTTAGCAGACTATTTAGAGCAATTCACTAATAGCCTGAAGCGTAATGGCGTTATCGTTCATTTTGCTAAAGATGCACAGGAGTTCAATGAAATGGTTTATGGGATACTTGAGTCTCATAAAGTAAAGAAGCTTGTTAAGTCTAAATCTATGCTTACCGAGGAGTGTGAGATGAATCCTTATCTTATTAAGAGAGGTATCAATGTGGTTGAGTCCGACCTTGGTGAGCGTATTCTCCAACTCATGCATCTGAAACCAGCACATATCGTTATGCCAGCTATTCACCTGACTCGTGATGAGATAGGGGAGATGTTTGAAGAAAAGGGAATATCAAAGGAGAAAGGCAATCACGACCCAGCTTATCTTACACGTTGTGCACGTGAAGATCTGCGTGGTGATTTTATGGATGCAGAAGCAGGATTGACGGGTTGTAACTTTGGTGTTGCTGCAACAGGAGATTGTGTCGTTTGCACCAATGAAGGTAATGCTGATATGTCAACTTCAATACCAAAGCTACACATCGTTGCCATGGGTATTGAGAAAGTGATTCCTGATTATGACTCTTTAGCAGTGTTCCAACGCTTATTGGCACGTAGCGGTACGGGACAGCCATCAACTGCCTTTACCTCTCAATTCCGTAAGGCTCGACCAGGAGGTGAGATGCATGTAATCTTAGTAGACAATGGTCGTAGTGACATGATTGCTAATAAAGAACATTGGATGACACTGAAGTGTATTCGATGTGGTGCATGTATGAATACTTGTCCTGTC
>QWBZ01000550.1_pt1 | contig 27879 bp, 29 predicted proteins | sample 1972441 | NCBI WGS metagenome assembly QWBZ01 (sample SAMN09866721, study PRJNA288562) | Human oral metagenome isolate term6_saliva, whole genome shotgun sequencing... | isolation source: mouth | host: Homo sapiens | place: USA: California
ATTTCAAAAATTATCTGATTTAATTATTTACAGTGAAAAATTAAGAAAGGCATTTAAACAAGATTTGAAGGAAATTCCATTTAATGAAGATGACAAGTTAAGTATTGTTCATAGGGCCTTTAAGTTCTTTTATGTGAATCGTACCTCACGCAACGGTATTGGTGGTTTTTCAATTAATACTTGTATTCGACGCAACATGTCCAAATCTTGCTCTGATATGCTTTCTACAATTGAAGGCCTACCTAAGTTGCATGATAGGCTATCCAAAATTATTGTCACAAACCAATACGGAATAAAATTAATTAATAAATATTCTCAAAGAGAAGATGTATTTATATATGCAGACCCGCCATATCATCAATCTACACGTACAGAAACGCGTTATAATATTGATATGAATGATGAAGAACAGGAAAGATTTATTGATGACTGCGTGAATGCTAAATGTAAGATTCTCATTAGTGGCTATGATTGTGATGCATATAAACGACTTGAAGAAAATGGTTTTTACAAAATAACATTTGTTGTTCATACAATGAGTGGTGACCACAAAACAAAGAAAGATAAAGTAGAATGTTTGTGGATGAATTATAAAACTGAATTAGAAGATGTAGATAATTAATCAAATTTTTTGCTTAAAATATTTGGAAAACTAACCATTATATAGTATAATATAGATGTTCAAAATAATTAATAAATAACATATATGAAGAAAATTATTATGATGCTTGCCCTTGTAATGGGCTTCGCAGTTTCAGCATCTGCTCAGACTGCTCTTGTAGACAACGGTACCGCTAAGGACAATTGGTATTTCGGTGTCGGAGTTGGAACGAACCTTTGGAATGATGTCAATTCTTGGTCTCTTTTCAATACGAATCGTTCAAATGGTAACAATACTTGGTGGCGTACACAGCCTATCCATGCTAACGTTACTGTTGGTAAAATGATTAACCCATACGTTGGCGCTGAGGTTGATTATTTGGCTATGTTCAATGTTGAAAATAGCAAGACTTTCTTGGATGCACATAACCTTACAGGTAATGTTGTGTTTAATGTAACAAACCTCCTTGCAGGTTATCAAGGTCATCGACGTTGTTTCGAGCTTGAATTGATTGGTGGTGCAGGATGGGTTCATGAATTTGATTCTGAATTTGCTAATGGTAGTACAGGTGGTAACGCATTGAGTGTACGTGGTGCTCTTCGTGGTAATGTAAATGTTTCCAAGAATGTTGCAATCACTGTAACTCCTGAGTATCTGTGGCTTCCTAAGCAATTTACAATGCGTGGTGAATTTCAATGTGTAAATCTTTCTGTTGGCCTTAAGTATCGTATTCCAACTACACGAGGAAATTTCCAACTTAAACAATTGCGTAATCAAGCTGAACTTGATGCACTTAATGCTACAATTTCATCTCTTCAGAAGGCCAACGCTGAACTTACAAGAGTTAATGCTAATCTTGAGGAAACGATTAGACAACTGCTTGCTGAAGGTAACAAGGTGACTGTTAATACGCAAAGCATTGGTAGTTATTACTTTGATAAAGGTAAGTATAACGTAGATGTAAATAAGATGGCAGGCCTTGTTAAGGCTCTTAAAGACACAAATGGTTCTATCGTCCTTACAGGTACAACTTCACCTGAAGGTAGTGAATCATTCAATAAGACCCTTGCAGAAAAACGTGCAAATGCTATTAAGGATGCACTTGTTGCAAACGGTATTGATGCAAGCCGTATTAAGGTTAAGAACAGTTATGAGGCTCAACGTAGTGTTGTAATTCTTGTTGAATAAACTAATTGAAAAGTATATGGCTACTGAGATTTTCTTGGTAGCCATTTTTATTTTTAAGTTTTAAGAACATATGGCCAAAGTCATAAGATATTGTGTTAACAAAGAGACACACGTAGGTGAGAATAATTTCCTTATTCATAGACCATTCATTTTCAGTAACCCATTTACTCACATAAAGGATAAGAAAACAAAAGCAAATCTTGTGGTTGATAATAAAGATGAAGCAATAGAAATGTATGGTGAATACTTCGACAAAATGCTTGAAACATCATCAAAGTTTAAGGAAGAATTTGAAAAATTATATAAGGCTTATAACACATTTGATGAAATTTATATTGGTTGCTATTGTAATGAATCAGAGCCATGTCATGGAGATATTATCATCAATAAATTAAAGAAACGAAGCATTAAAGAAATGTTAAAAAATATTAGGCAAAAAGGTCATGGTACGTAAGGTATCTTGGCCTTTTTTCTTATTGAAAATAAACTCTTAAATACTTATTTTTAATATATAGAAATATGATTAAATAATGAATGATAATAGTGCTAAAATAAGTAGTAAGTCACTTATCCGAATTGCTACTGTCGAACAAATTGAAGATAACCTTGATACTGCGAGTTCAAACTCAATTTCAAGAAACAGCTTTGGTCATAGAATAAAGGTTAGATTACACGAAGATGACCAACAGTTGAATGGAAATGACTTACCTTGGGCTTGGCCATTGTTACCAAAACATCTTCAAATAATCCCAAAAGTTGGTGAACAAGTTTTCATTTTTCTACAAGAACTTGATGGAGCTATTGGTAATAGATTTTATATTGGTCCAATTATTTCCCAAGACTATTATTTAAGCCACGGAGGGCAATATGAAGCATTATCATTAATGAAAGGTTTAAGTACAAATCCTTTATGTCACCCTGCAGGTAATCCTAAAAATGACGGTACTTATCCTGACAAAGATACGATTGCATTTCAAGGCCGTGGTGATGCTGCAATGTGGTTAAAAGATGAAGAGCTTAGATTAATGTGCGGGCACAAGCCATTTTGGAATCGTCGTTCCATTGTTGAAAGAGCTGACCCGGGTAGTCTTGAATTTAATAAAGAAGACTTGTCTTATATACAAATGAAGTATGATAATTTTAAGGGTGGTAAAGAAAATGGTGGCTTTAATAGCGCAATTAGTGTAGTAGCCGATAGAATTAATTTAATCACCCATAATGGGGCAAATAAAGAAAGTTATCTAAACGTAACAGACCAAAAAGAATTAATAACTAAAGAAAGTGTTGAAAAATTCTCAGACAAAGGACAACGAATGGTTTATGGGGATGAATTAATTGCTTTCTTAGAGAAATTTAGACAAATCTTTGCAGACCATACACACCATTGGTCAAATGATAAACAAGTTATGTCCGCAAAAGATGTGGAATTTTGGAGCAAGAATTTAGATGAATTATTATGTAAAACAATTAGAATTGCATGAGTAAAAAACTTGAAATTAATGGATTAAATGGGCATGTATATTATTTTGAACCAAATGATTTAGACTCCGGTATTGACCAAGACGGAAATAGTGTTCCATTGATTCCTCATTTGGAGGATTTATGTATCTCTATGTCATTAACGGCTGAAATACGTTCACGTGACAAGAAAAAAAATACGCTTGTTGAAAAAACAATATCTTGGGTAAGTTATCCAAATCCAAGGTTTGATCAAAGAACAGGCCGTGCAGACCAAATAGTTAATGGGGGTAATGACTTTAATGACGAAAATTTTCTTACGACATATTATACAGAGATAAGTTCTGATAAATATGTTGACCATGAATTAATTGAAGGGCTTGGTGTTACTAATGTAAATATATCATTTGAATCTTGGTACACACCAACAATTACAATCAATTTTATTGACATTCATGGTTCTTCATTATGGGGTAGTGAAGAGGCAATCCATGATAATGGAGATATTACTGCGGATAATTTATTGGGTGTGTTTTTCACAATGCCTTACCCACTATTTAGATTACAAGTGAAGGGTTTCCTTGGCCAAGATGTCACATATCAACTTTCAGTGAGTAAATTTAATGGTAATTATAATTCTCAAACAGGTAACTTTGAAGCAACTGTGCAGTTTATCGGTTATAGTTATTCTCTTTTAACTGATATACCATTAAAGTGTCTATCTTATGTATCCGAGTTATCGTATGTCGGACAAGCATATTGGAATGAAAACGCTAGGAATAATCCAAAATGGCAACTTATAAATGCTGATGGTTCAAAAACCCAACCAATTAAGTTATATAAATTAATTGATAATATCAAAAATGCAATTGGTACAATTGATAGTCAAAAATCTTTGAGTTGTGATAATACAGAAATTAACGTAACTTCTGCAACACCTCAAGCAACAGATATTGCAGAAGATAATCGAAATGTCACTTTACAGCAAGGTCAAACTGTAAGTAATGCAATGCAAAATTCAACCGACATAAATAGTATTTTATATTTATACAATAATTTCATTAAGGAATTAATAAATACAATTGAAACAGATAATAGGGGTCATATTATTTTTGGTAGCGAACAAAATAAAAATGGTTCATATTCTGAACAAGCATTAATGATTGTTGCATTAAACAATGAGGGTGAGTTCATTATAGGGGAAAAAGCATGTCAAGCATACCATTATTTTGTGAATGGTCTTAATAATTTTAATCAAGTCCATTCTGAAAAAATAAGTAATGGGATTAAGGGGCTTGATAAGACATTTCATGATGGAATCCCACAAAGTAAAGGATGGCATGCAAAAAATAAAGACGCATCACCAATTTTATTTAAGAATGCGAATAACCAGAAAGTATACCCATATGGGGGTAAAATGGATTACACTCATATTACATTTAAAGGGAAACGAAAAATGTCTAAGTCAACAGCCAATGCACTACAAAATTTTGTTGTTCAAAGGCAGCAGCAACAAATGTTGAGACAACAGTTGAGAATAAGACGGCAGCCCAAGCAAACGGTTATGAAAAAGTAACAATAAATGACAATTCATCTGAAACGGACGATTGGATGGAAGAAACAAGAAAAAAGAAGATTATTGATATTCTTGGATTTGAACCAACCATCGGAAATTTTGTTAAATTAATGATGTGTCATCTTGAAACTTTTATTGCTGTGATGATGGAATGTAATGATCGCATCCAATCATATATTGATAATAATGAGAGAACTTATGAAAACCTTGGTATTAAGAAAGAAGATACTGATTTAACTATTAGCCCAAAACCATACCCTTGGCCTGCGTTATATAATCCGAACCACAAAACAAATGATGAAAGTAAACCGCCTGCGCAAGATGGAAATAATTATGAAGTTTTAGGGTGGCCAAATGACTACAAAATTAAACAGGGTTTGCCTGATATGTGGGAAGAGAAAAAGGTTGTACTATCTATTATTGAAGCTATTGAAAAATATAGTGAAGAGAGCCAAGCAATTGTTACTTCACCTTTATTTAGATATGATGGTTTACCAATTACAGGTAGTGACTTATGGACACAAACATCACCATTTAGAAACATAGCACGTGATTGTGATTCAATTGAAAAGATTGCACCTTATTTAGGGCTTCGTGCTGCAAATGTTATTGGTCTTGGTGATACCAATTGTTCACGAGAAGATGCTGAAATACTTGGTTATATGGATGCTTTAAATATGATTAGTTCTTACAGCAAGTATGATAAGTTAAAAAATGCTTGTAAACCTACAGGTACTAAACAGAATTTCGAAGAACAAGTAATTGCATATTTAACTTGTGATTCAAAGATTACACCTACAAATCAGACAGAAGATGGTAAGAAATATAATGCGTTTGAGACTGTTATAAGAGGGTCAGGTAATCCATATAACAGCACTCGTCACCCTATTTTTAAATCTGAAGGTAAAGATTACAAGTATGTATACATATATACAAAGACTTTAAAAGAGGATGGCCTTGTATCAATTGTGCCAACTGAGATTTTAAAATTTGATGGAAATAGCAATCCCTATAATAATTTGTTTGAAACTCAAATAACCAACAAAAATGGTGAAAAAGAGAAAAATCATAATTTTTTATTAAAAGTTAATTCGACTGTAAAAAGTGGTAATATAACAGGTACAACTCAAAACTTTATTTATCACTGTAAAACAGATAAAATAGTTAGTGAAAGTTATCAACAAAACTATACAAATGACCAACTATTCTATGTAAATGATAATATTGATGCTTCCAAGAGATTCGTCCAACAGATTGAGGATTACAAAAATGGTAATGTAAAATATCTGAATTATACAGTTAAGGGAGAGAAAGACGATGAAAAGCTGAAAAAATTTATGGAAAGAAAATACGATGTTTCATTAGAAAGTTATCGTAAAAATTATAAAAGTTGGAGAATGCTAACACCATCTTTATCTGAGGTTGATGAGGCTTACGCAAAGAATAGTCTATGTAATTCAGATGAAAAAAAGAATGATGTTAAATATGATAATCAATGGTTTGAACCAAATAGTAAATTCTATAAAAATAAAATTCATAAAGCACTAATAGAACATGTAAAAACATTAAATAGTACAGGTGATAGTGATAAACTTTATATACGTGAACTTTTATTATTTGTAAATGGTAGTGTTCATTCTTTGTTTGGGTCAAAGTTTTATTATCAACAAAATCTTGTAAAAGATACTGAAATAGATAATATCACGAAATATGAAGAAAAGAACATTATTAATAAATGTAAGGCATATTTGATATTGTCATCATTTATGTATGCCGTGGGTATTAATCCACATAGTGTTTTTAAAAGAGGTAGTACAAGTTTAGTTCAATTGTTACCACCTTGCTATGTTCTATTTTTAGGCGCATTATTGTGGCGTAGAAAGTTTTTTGATACGTTCAATAAAGAACCTTTGTACATAAAAGATTATGACGCTTCAATTCCTGACAGGAATACGTCTTTCATAACTAAAGATGGTAATACATTTTATATTAGTACCAATGGTGATACTAAACCTTGTTTTACAATTTCAGACTATTATATGCCTTATGAAAATATTGATATTGCTGTTAAGAATAAATTAATTAACTTATTTGAAAATTTTGTTCTTAATGGAGACCTTAACACTATTATCAATAATTGCGAGTTAAATAGTGCAACAGTTGTATCAGAAGAGGCAAGATGGAATGAGTGGCGTGGAAAATGGGTTTCTACAAATTTTAAGCCTGAAAGCCCAAGTCATTGGACAAATATCTTTAAGAACTTTTTTGGACAATATTCTTCTATTTGTATTTCTGATGATAAAAATGGATTACGTCTTTTGTTTAATGAAAACAATAAAGCGATGGAAGTTTTAAAGAATATCTATGGCTTAAATGGTGGGTATATCGTTAGCCGAGCAACAACAACAAGAGTTGGGCAAGGTGAGAATGAAATCACGGTAACAAAATCACAATTAAAGGGCTATCTAACAGGGTTTGCAAATAGAATTAATGAGATAGAAACTGAAGCTAAAAAGAAAGAAGAAATCAAAGTAACAAATGATGAAAACGAAGTAACACGAGACATCTGTGTTTCCATGTATTATTCATTAAAACATCTTTGGGATACATGGCTTGTAACTGCAGATAGAGATGAATTTACAGTTGAGAATTTCTTTAATAAGAATTTTGTCTTTATTGATTCATTCTATATGAACATGTTTAATGTTATTAAATTGAATGCAGAGGATATTTATGATGCTTATAGAAGCCAAGATTCTAATCTATTAACATTTATAACATATGTTACATCTAAGGAAGGGTGCATGTTCTTTGCTTTACCTTCATTCCTTGATTCTAATGTTACACCAAATGGTGTTACAACCGTAAGGGGTTATCGAGAAAATGAAGGGACAGAATTGAAAACTAAAACAGATAGTATGAGAAAGATATTTACACCTATCCCATATAATTACATTGGTTCTCCGAAACTTCATAATACATTTGTGTTTATTTATACTCACTCTCCTTCAAGCACTGCGACTGAGAATACAGAATACAGATATGATAGTTATGATATGAGTAAAATTGATGACCGACCTGCGGCATTAAAAGTCGGAATTTTACCTAAAGATGAAGTTATTGGTGCTGATGATTATGATGACTACTATCAAAAATTATTACCAAATAATACACTTAAAACATCAGAAGAATATGAAGATGAATTAATTAGTTCGAGATATGGCTATTTAATGCCTTGTTTCGGTGTTACGGTAAATAGAGGAAATAACTACATTTTCAAAAGTATCAATGTGAATATGGATTCACCAAAAATTACTAATGTGTCCGCACAAACTTTTGATGACATTCTAAACAAAACAGGTTCAGATGGTAGTAAACGTGTATTCTTCCATGGTCAAGATATTTATGCAATCTATTCTCAATATTCATATCAATGTGAAATTGAAATGATGGGATGTGCACAAATTCAACCATTGATGTATTTCCAATTACTTAATATTCCCATGTGGCGTGGAACTTATATGATTTATAAAGTTACACATAACCTACAAGCAGGAATGATGACAACCAAATTCACAGGTATGAAAATGTCAAGAAGACAAACACCTTATGCTAATGGTTATTTTATTGTTGGTAAAAAATCAGCTAAAACCGGTAAAGTTCTTGTAAATAATAGTTAATATTGAATGATATGAACGAGTATATGAAAATTTTATCCGATTCAATTTGGAAAAAACATGTTTTTTGAGTATGATAATATTGAATTTAAAAAAGTAATAAGTCTAACAAAATAAAAATTATTTAATATGCATTGTCCTTTTTGTGGAAATACACTATCAGTTAGTGCAAGAATATGTTACAATTGTGGTCATGAATTTTATCCACCCCCAAAGAATCTTGAATCAGGTGGAGGTTGTATGAGTATCATAGGAGCAATTATTGGTTTTGTAATTGGTTGGCTTTTGATGGTAATGCTTTTTGGCTAACTATTTATTTTAATTTATATTTAGTTGATAAGTTATAGTTTAAACCTATATTCATAATATTTATAAAAATGAATATAGGTTTTTATTATGTCTAAAAAACAGATACTTGAATCAAAAGAAGCTAACATTGTCGCAATGACTACCGAAGAACTACGTATTCTTAAGGAAACTATTGATGCAATTAATGAAGAAATTAAAAAATCTACGGGAGTAGAAAAGGAACAGTTAGAAGCAAAGAAAGCTGACTTGAAAGTGCAAGAATTGTTGAATCAGTCAAGGCAAAATACAGCGATGACTAGGTTACAATCTAACTATGGAAATAAAATGTCATCTGATGAAATTTATCAACAACTTAATAGAAATGAAAGAACTAATAATAATACTAATAATTATGAAAAAACATTAGGTTTTTTAACCAAATCACTTTCACTAGCAATTGATGCTTATGTGAAGACTCAAACTATTGGATACGAAAGACAATATGAAAACATTTCAGCCAAAACAGATTTATTGATGGCTGATATTGATAAACTTGGCCAAACAGCAGTACAAGCAGCTGATTTACAAGCAAAAGCATACACTTCCGCAATAGATTCTTCTCTTTCAAATCTTATAGATGGTATAAATGAGGGGGCGTATTCAGCTGCATCAAATTTAATTGATATAAGTGCTCAATCTAAAATTTTTAATTTAGAACAGGAAAGATTAGATTTAGAAAATAAGAATACAAAAAATGTTCGACTTGCACAAAATAGGGCAACTTTAAACACCTTAGATGCTCAAAAGACACAAGCATTGGTAAATGTTATTGGTGAAGGTGCTAAAATAGTTGCTCATGGGGCGGATGATGCATCAATTTTTGGAAACAGTTATGGTAAAGCTGTTAGTGCTACGAAGCGGCAGCTAATGTTGCAAAGGCATGGTTAAAATTTGCACAACATATAGAAGGGTCATTAACAAAGTCTGAAGCTGCAGCAAATGATATTGGTGTTAATTTTGGTTTTTCCGGAAAACAATTGGATACATTTAAGCGTTCAATGTTTGATACCCAAGTTACTATTGCAAAATGGGGGAAAACAATGGAAGACGCTCAAAAGATGCAAAATGCATATTCTGAGCAAACAGGACGTAATATTCAATTTAGCACAGCAGATTTTGACTCATCATTTGCGTTTGATAAACTTGTTGGTCAAGAAGGTATTTCAAACCAATTAACGGCAGGAATGGAACTGTTTAATCATTCAGTGTCTAATAGTAATGATATGTTCTTTGAAATGTTTAAGAATGTTTCAAAAATAGGACTAAATTCTCGAAAATATTTTAAAGACTTACAACAAAATCTTAAGTTTGCTGAAAAATTCCAATTTAAAGGTGGGCTAAAATCTCTCATGGAAATGTCTAAATGGGCACAGAATGTAAGATTTAATATGGGGTCACTTGATGGCATTCTTGATAAAGTACAAACTGGTGGTTTAGAGGGTGTTATTGAACAGTCAGCTAAACTTCAAGTACTCGGTGGTAATTATGCAATGGGAGCAGACCCATTAGCAATGGCTTATGAATCATACATGAATCCTGATGCATTTGCAAAACGTTTGAATAGTATGATTAAAGGTGAAGGTGTGTTTGATAGTAAAACAGGAGAAGTTAATTTTGGTATTCTTTCACAGATGAGGCTAAGAGCAATGGCTGAGGCAACAGGTCAAGACTACAAAGATGTTCTTAATCAAGCACGTAGAATGGTTAAAGGGGAAAGAGTAAATAAAGACCTTAATGGAAAATATAAGTGGTCAGATGACGATAAATCTCTTATAACAAATAAAGCACGTTTAGTAAATGGTGAGTGGAAAGTAATGATGGATAACAATGTTGATAAATCTGTTTCAACTTTGACACCACAAGACTTAGACCATTTAAAACCAACGGATAATGAAGAGAAATTAGTCAACTATGTTGCTAATATAAGAGACATGGTGACAATATTAGCAGGCGCAAAACAAGAAAATATTGCAAAGTTAGAACGTGATGGTTATGAACAATGGATGAAAGAGGAACAACAACGTATTCAAAATGTTGCGGAAGATTTTAATAAAAATTATCAAACATATCTTTCTCAATTTTATCAGAATATGTCACTTGCAACTGATGCACAAAAAACAATGTTAAATATGTTTGAACAGGGTAATTCAAACATTGATACCGCCCAACAAGAAATATTAACTGAGGGGAAAAATATTGCAACTACATTATCTAAAGTGAATACCTTGATTACTAATTCTTTCACTGAAATGCAAAATCAAATTGCTAAAACTATGGGTGAGACTGCGGCAATACGAGGTGAAGCAGGAGGTAAAAATAATGAATTTTTTAAGGAAAATTCTAAAGCCACAGAAAAACAAGTTGAAATAATTAAGAACTATTATAAAAAAAATAATATGGATCCAAATTTAGTTGACACTAAATTAGGTGAATGGGGGGATGGTTATTTTGAATTTGAAAATTCGAGTCTATTAACTTTAAATGCATTCGTAGAAGCACACCCTGAGTTAAAGAAACAATTAATTGATTTAGGTAAAAAGGAGGCTGACCCTCTTGTTATTGGTAATGACCCAAAGAAAAAACCGGTAGATCATTGGGCTGTTGCCACAACAAAAAATTTTCCGAGAGGTTCTTTTTTACATGATGGTATTGTTGATAATAATGGACAAGCAAAAGCTATTAATGATGGGTATATTACTCAAAATGGTTTAACAACTAAAATTGATCGTAACGACCAAGTTTTAGCGGCAAAGAAGGATGGTCCAATTGATAAGATGCTTGATACGGTTACTTCTTTTAATGAACCTAAACCGTTAAATAATCAAGTTTCACCTCGTCCAATGCCTTATAATTCTCAAATTATGAAATCTCCACAGCGTTCTCAATCACAGAGTGGTAGAAATGGTAAATTAGAGGTTGCCCCGATACAGATTAACATTAATGGCAGTATTCAAGTAAATGGAGTTGGTGGTTCAACAGATATTACTCGTGAATTAACAAACAATCCTGAATTTGTTAGATCAATCGCCCAAATTATTTCAATTGAAGTTGAGAAAAAAGTTCAAGGCGGTCGTGTTGTTGACCCAATTAATAGAGGACTTCTTTATTAAAATAATGAATAATAATAATATTTAATAATGGGAATATTATGTAGAAATATAACAGTTAATTTAAGTGGTGACTCAACTTCTTCATTAAGTAATGGTGGGAGTGGGACGGTCTCATCTTTCGGTAATCAAGTGTTAGATATGAGCGGAAATTGGGGTTGGAAAGGAGAAGGTGGAAGAACCTTATCAAGTTATGATAGTATTTTTAAAGCCACTGCTAAGAGGCTTGGGTTAGATTGGAGGCTTGTAGCTGCACAAGCATTTGTAGAATCAAAAATGAACCCTTATGCTAAAAACCCTTCAAGTAGTGCTTTAAGTATGTGGCAAATAATTCAAAGATATTGGCCAACATCTGTATGTCAACCAACAACAGACCCTAAACAATCAACGTTGGCTTATGAAAGTATTATGAGAACACATCTTAATGAATGTAAAAATGCTAAGACTGATAATGATAGAATTGCAATGGCCTTACAGAAATATCATGATGGCAGCTCTACCACAGGTAATGAATGGGCAAAAAGGAAACCTGGAAAATATGGTCGTACACAAGAAGCTATTCAATATGTTCCAAAGATAATTAGAAAATACAGAGAATATTGCAGATAAAAAAATGCCACCTCATTATGAGGAGGCATTTTATGCTTTTAATCTAAATACACGAAGGTTTGGATAATCTTTTTGTCCCTTTTTACACCAATTTGTTGAAATTCTAACATGGTTTTTACCCTTAGGGTCACTATTACTACCCGACTGAATTATTTTTGTTATTAAACCGTTTTCATCAACCTCAGTACAAATCATATTATGACCTGAACCACTTGAACGCTTAATACACATTATATCGCCAGGTTGACCCTTTTCACCATTTGTATATTTGATTTCTATAAATCGAGAATCCTTTGAAAGTCTATCACAATTTTCATTAGCATTTTTAAAATCTTTCCATATGCCACAATCTTGTAATGTGTAAAATAATAGATGGCTACAATGTGGTAAACCATTATCCCCCGTTGCTCCTTTTGGCATCCATTTATCATTATATTTCAAGGCCGCTTGAAGTATGATATTACCATTTCCTTCTGTATTTTGAGGTTGGATGTTACCATTCAATGCAACTGTTATATTTCTACATAATATTCCCATTTGTTTTAAATTCTTTTTTATAAATATTACATTTGTTGAAAACAAAAAAAAAAAAGAGAGGAAACCTCTCTTTCTTTTAAACTAAGTCTAAATAATCTCTATTCATGTCTAGTAGAGTGTATTTAATGCCATCAATTATTTCAACCTTATGATAGTGAAAGTGGCCATAATACCAATTTGTTAATGGATGATTGTGCTCTTTTAGATAGTTAAGAATAAGGTCACAAACATACCTTTCATTATTTAAATCTTTCTCTAAATCACAATCAATTTGAATCCATTTAGAAATACTTTCTTTTGTTAGTGGATAAGTAAATGAAGGACCTGTATGTGTGCATACTGTATCAATCTTAACACCTAAGGTCTCTAATTGAGACAATTCATCCTCATCATAAATATTTTGTTCGCCATCCCAATATGTTTGTTTAATGTTTTGCCGAGCAATATCTACGGTACAAGTATGATGACGCATATAGTCATTTACCCTCATATCCATACCAATCTTACGCATGGTTCTATCAATTGAGATACCTCCACCAACACATAAAATATTTCTTGAAGGAGATTGTATTACACTATAGTCAGGGACAAGATGAATGTACTCAAAGTTTTTGAAATGTTCTCCATCAAAATATTTTGGGTCATCGTGGTTTCCCCTAAACATATATAAGTGTACATTTCTCTTCTTAAGAGACTTAGAAATATGAGTAAATGTTTGATTATAGTATTTCTCTTTCTGAAATCCCATACCAATATCACCACAAATAATGATACAGCAATTATCAATCTTATAGTGGTTTATTGATGTATTGATTAAGTCAAAATTTCCATGTATATCACCAGCAAAAAATATGTTATCAGATTCTGTTTTAAATATTTTCATTGCATCATTGTAGTTAATCAATTACTTCAACAGTTACACGAATCTTCTTATTTACCATTTCATCAAAGATTGGAAATGTTAGTGCCTCGTTAGTTGAATCAATTGAAACCGTGATAACTTCTTCACCAACTTCTTTTGAAATGGGATTAAAATGTACCAAACTTGTACGTTTCATATTATGTTCCGCCGAAACTTGCAACAAATCATTAGTGTTTCCTTCTACTTGAAAAATCATTTTTTTATTATCCATATTCTTATTTATTTAGTTATTGTATTATCATTATACTCCATAAAAAACGGTATAACAAATACAACGTTATTAAATGATGTTAAATCTTATATGTTGTATCATTTTTTTGATCAACAAGCCAAAGTTCATAACATTCACTTTTACTTGGAAATTCAAAATTATCATACATGTGTTGAATTACTGATTCATCAATTTGACCATACCTGCGAGCAAAATTGTCTTTCAAAGATGGTGCTTCAACATAAACAAAGATTGGAACAACATTAAATTCTTTGATAGTGTTATAATATGCATCACGATATACTTTCTTTAATGATGTATTATCAATGATAAAAGATTTACCGACAGAAGCCATATTTTTCATCTTCTCTTCAAGCAACTTTGTCACCTTTTTTTCCTCATCCTTTGTGCCAACGCATTTTTCGGTTTCATTACATAAACCAAGTTCAATACGAACAGTATCACGGCTAATAATAGGTAATGAAGATAAGTCAGAGCATTTAATCACTTCACTTAATTTCTCAGCATAAGTAGATTTACCACTACCAGGGATTCCAATCATTACATACATCTTAGCATTGTGCTCATTAACATTATTCCACTTTTTATGCTTACCTTGCTCAATAAACTTGTCTTTTGCCGTAATAATTTCATTAATGCAATTGGTTATGAAACTCTCATCGTTTTCATCATTAATTGATCCTCGCATATCACATTCTTTTAACAGAAGCATATCATCAAACGGAACAGTACCATTCAACAACATTGAAAAATCTCTCTCTTGGCCTTTTTTGTCTTTATTTAAGGTGTTGTGAAGCATCATGTGATAACGTATCATATAAGCCACCTTTTCACGCAAATCAAGGCGTTCTTCAAAGAACATGCTGCGGAATAAACGTTCACCAACTTCTCCATGACGCTTGCAAGACCAATCTTCTTTCTCCTCATTCCAACAAGTTGTAGAAGGTTTTCCAATGTCATGTAACATAGCAGCACTCATCATAATAAGATACCATTCGTCATTATGTTTGTCCTTAACTTGTGAAATCTTATTATACATTTCCTTGGTCACCAACTTCGTATGTACAAGTGGACTACCTTCTTTAGGCCATCGTTTTGAATGTTTATCAGTTGACATTTCAGGAAAACTTCGTTCAAAAACCTCCCAATCCGGGAGCATATCTTTAGTAAATAAATCAAGTAATTTCATAATATATTTTTCTGTTAATCTATTGACCGTACAATATAGAGTGAAAGAATATCATCGTCTTTCAGTGGCTTAATGAATCTATCATAAAAAGTCTTCACCCACTCTTTATCACTGATTGTGTGGTCAAGTTCTTTGTAACCTTTATCATCAAGATAACCATAACACCAAAATGAACAAGAATGATTTACATAATCCTCTTTACTATCGAAATTATCGAAGTAATCTATTCTTTGACACATATTATCTTTAATTGTTTTTTCTTGTTCATTCTTCGGCTCTTCATCATTAACACATAAATCCCAAGCCTTTTCATATAAGGCAACATTCCACATATGCATTCTATTCCAATCAATCTCAGATTTCTTCGCTGTGTATGAAATAATTTCACCTTCCTCTTCACCCTCTTCGGGTAATAGAATAAATGGGTTAGCAAAATCATGTTCCTCACATGTTGCATCAAGACGTTTTTGTGGGTTCATTGCATGTTGATAAAAAGCATTCGGATTGACAGTTGTTATTGCATTTCCATTATTGGGGTCATATGTGCAATCCCTTGTAGCTTGTTCAAAATATTCTCCCTCATCCATATCTTTAATATCAAGATAGATATTCTTATAAACTTCTCGCTGACGTTCAGTTAGAACAATCTTATCCGATGTTAGAATACCATCAATAAACTTTAAATGGGATTTTTGAACCTTCCCTGCATCAGAACGTTTAAGTTTAATATAAGGTTCAACCTTAGTATCAAGGTCGTATTTTTTAATAAGCTCATCTGCATTGTTACCAACAACCAACACAGTTCTAAAAGTTATTTTACTCATAAAATAAAATTGATTTTTTATATTATACCACATAACATTGATAAAACAAAAAAAATACCGCCAAAATTGACGGAATTTATGTTATTATTATGCGTAATGTTTTCTATAAACTTCCATTGATAAACCTGTATCGAGTAATACCATTTCAGGATAACCATCTCGATTGGTCATGCCCCAATTACAAATTCTACATGCATCACCAATTCCTGAGTCCCAATTGGCGTAATACTCGTGAAGATCATTGAACAAATTAGTTGCATCTTCATTTTCCTCATATTTATCAAAAAATTCACCCTCTTTTTGGCCACCACGTGCTAAATCTTCTATGAAAGAAACAACATCTTTCCACTCAACACCATAACATTGTTTGAAGTCTTGTTGCTTGGCAGGTAGTACATACTCTGAAACTATCCATTCATAATTTTCTGTATCTGAGCGTTTTTCATCAACTTTTGTAGATAATGGAGTACCATATAAATCAGAAGCAATACGATATTCTTCTTGGTTCTGCGCAATGCCTTTATTATTTCGAGCAAGTTTTAATACCCAATGGTCATCAATTTGGAAAACGATTCGAGAAGAACCACCACCAATTTGACCGCCAAACATTTGCTTACAGTACTTAATTTTATTTACAAAACTTTGTCCTCTTAACTTATCAAATGAGAAACCATCCATCATGGCTTCATATAAGGCATTTTTGGGTTTATTTATCTGATATTGGTTGTAATAATTAGAATTAATACTTTCATTAAGTACTTTACGTACAATCCCCTTTATTGTAGTTTTTAATGTATTTTCTTTAATACTCATTTTATAATTCGATTTTCTTCAAATATAAATATTATATAATATTTATATTTGATTAAAACTTAAAAAATATGGATAATTTTATTGACTTTCTTTCCTTTTTAAGAAGTGGCTTAAAAGGTAAAAACACTCACACATTCCTTATTGTCGTATTAACATTGATGCTCTATAAGATATTAGGCGTTTTTGGCCTATTCTTAGGCTTTTTATTTATGTTTGGCTCTGATGTTTGCGGAACAACTAATGTTAAAACAATTTACAATTACGTTAAAGAAAAATTAACAATACTTAAATTTAAGTAAAAATAAAGCACCTCAATTAGAGGTGCTTTTATCATTTATTAGTATTTACGAAATCAAAATCACTTATTTTGTTTTTGAATAAACTTATCAAAATGATTTTTGATATACGTTGCTTTAACGTCCATAATTGCCTCAACTGTTTCTTTATTAAACTCTCCGTTGAAGTCACTTGTCAAACGACAGAAAGGAGACAAACGTGAACGCTTACGAGCAATCTTTACACCAATCTGTTCATTATATTCGTCATCAGGATTATAAATGGAATAACCAATTCTTAGTTCACGATAACGGAAAGAAAAGAAATCGTTCAATTCTTTATGATTATAAACCTTAGCAAACAAGGTAATCTTATAACCATCTACTACATCATACACTTTCGTGTATACTCGAGGTTCTTCCTCTTCCTTTCGTACAGATTCAAGTTCTTTCTTTGAAAAAGACTTCCAATTACTAAAACCATCACCAACCTTAACGAGATACTCAATGTTAACACGTTTACTGCCTTCCACAGGCAGAATCTCACGACCTTTAACAACTCCACTTTCACCCGTGGCGATTACACGCACACGGTCATTAACTTTAAATTTTTTTGCCATAATCAATATTATTTTGTTTACATAATCATTATACTTCAATTTTCATTATAACCAAATTTGAGATGGTTAAATTGTGTTATAACTATTCACAATAAAGGCCTTTATATGCCCATCCACGTGCCATCCAACCTGAACGTCCTACGCTTTCTGTCAGCCAATTACAAAATTCTTCGCTATATTCAGTGTTATTTTTTTGACAATTTTCCATTATTCCACGTTGAATGGATTCAAAAATACTAAAAGGTATAACATATTTAAAGTTTTTTCCAATGACACTATAATTGTCATTGGCATCTATCTCAAAATATGAAGCCTCTTCATCTTTTTTGATATATGGGTTTGTTTCTTTATTGAACGGTTTACTTGCATCTTGTTTTTCCCAATATTCATGAATAACAGTTCCATCATTTTGTTTTCTTCCATAAATGAATGATGTTTGTTCAAACATAGCAGAATAATACATCAACACATTTAAAGGAATGTTAAATATGAAATACGAATATTCGTTATTTCCACCAAAGCGACCTTTTTGACGAACAAATGGATAATGTGCACTTTTTATTTCTTGTGCAAGGCTTTTCATTCCTTTTTTATTAAGGGCTGCAGATTGTTGTGTTGAATCAGGATTTTCAGCTGAAACAAGACCATAACATTGAATACCATTAAGCCCCCCTACCATCACGAATAAAATTTTCAGCATTCCGATTATTTCTTTTCTTGGCGTTAATACTATCTTCACGAAGTAATTCTTCGTGAATCATTTTTTTTAACTCACTTTTCTTTACAATAATTTTTGCCATGATTCTTTTATTTGTTTACATTGATATTATACTACAACAAATAGTAAAATCCAAAAATAAAAGGAAAACAAATCATTATAAATTTTGGAATTGCAATAGTAATATAGTATATTATAAATAAAACCGTTATTATTATTTTATTATTATGACTAATAAAGAATATCAAGAAATCTGTGATTATCTTAGAACATTGACAGTAGGTTCTAAGTGGGAAAATCACATCTATACAGTAGGTGGTGCTGTGCGTGACTCAGTAATGGGTAATCCAATTAAAGACATTGATATTGTTTTGGATTTGCCTAATGGTGGTATTGAGTTTAGCCAATGGCTATATGAAAACAACTACCTTATTCGTGAACCAATCACTTATCCAACTTACGGCACTTCAATGTTTGTTTTAAATAAGTTCCCTTCATGTGAGATAGAAGCTGTACATACACGTAAGGAACAATATAAAGATAAAGGTTCAAGAAACCCTGAGCAAGAATACGGAACCATTGAAGAAGATGCGTTCAGAAGAGATTTGACAATTAATGCTTTGTATTATAATGTAACGAAGAAAAAGGTTTATGACCCTACCAATAGTGGCATTAATGATATTAATGAACAGATTATCCGTGTCACCAATCCAAATCCTGATATTGTTTTTACTGAAGATCCATTAAGAATCCTTAGAGCCATTCGTTTTTTCACTCGCTATGATGGTTTTAGCATTTGTGAGAAGACTTTAACATCAATGAAAAATAATGTAGATCGTTTAAATATTATTTCAAAGGAACGAATTGCGGATGAACTTAACAAGATGTTATTATCTGACAACCCATCTAAAGCAATCAGAATGGTTTGTGAAATTGGTGCCATGAAATATGTGATTCCTGAAGTTGACACACTAAAAACCATCAAACAAAATAAATACCATTTTGGCAATGTGTTTGAACATACAATGGCCGTGTTGGATAATTTGTCGAGTTGTGATAAACTTGTAGTTAGAATGGCAGGTTTGTTACATGACATTGGTAAGATAAATACTTTTTCTGAAGATGAGAACGGTAATGTACATTTTTATAAACATGAGTTGGAATCTGAACAATTATGTAGTATAATTCTTAAGAGACTTAGATACTCAAATGATTTCATTGATGAGGTTGCATTTCTTTGTAAGAATCATATGAAAACAAAGAATTGGGGAGACGAAAAGTCAAAGATTAAAGATAAAACTCTTAGAAAGTTACAATATGAATGTAAAACTCTTGACAGATTCATGCGTCTTTTAGCCTTAATAGATGCTGATAATAAGTCCCACGCACCAGAATATTGTTTGCATGACAATGTTAATAACATTATTGAAAAGGTAAAAGAAATGTCAGTTAATAATACAACAATGTTTGACTATAAGTTACCGGTAAACGGAAATGATGTTATGGCAATAAAAGGTCTTAAACCTGGACGAGAAGTTAAAAAAGTGTTAGATTATGTTCTTAAACTATGTTTTAATAATCCACTGATAACAAAAGAAGATTGCTTAAAACATGTGAAAGGTTATAAAATTATTAAAAAATAAATTATATGAAAAATTTTAGTTATACAATTAAAGAAGGTGAGCACAAAGGCAAAACACTATGGTCAGGCCGTTATTGTGCTGTACTTGCAATGACGGTTGTTCAGCAAGTCATCAAAGATGAATTAAAGCACTTCTTGTTGGTTTCAAAACGTGGTAAAGGAACGCCTAATTATCAAGGTTGTTGGAACATTCAATGTGGCTTCTTGGAGTGTGATGAGACAGGCGCAATGTGTGCTTCAAGAGAAACTTTTGAAGAATGTGGAGTTACCGTAGACCCATCTGAATATCGTCTATTTTCAGTGCTTACAGACCCATCGGTTGATAAAAATGTTACCTTGCGATACGGTGCAATTCTTAATGATTTTCCCGAGCATAATAAAGATTATAAAGGAAGTGGTGGTGAAGAAGATGAAGTGGAAAATGTAAAGTGGTTGGATTTAGACGATGAAGAGTTCATTAATAAATCTAAGTGGGCTTTTAACCACAAGGAAATCATTGGAGAGCTTAAAAAACAAATAGAAATTATAAATAAAAATAAAAATTACTTAAAATGAGAAAAACTTTAATTATTGTTGATGCACAAATTGACTTCATTCGAGGTTCGCTTGCCGTTAAAGGTGCTGAAGAAGCAATACAGAATTTGGTTCAATACATTTTAAAGCACGGAAATGAATACCATACGATTATCATAACAAAAGATTGGCATATTAAGAACCACCCATCGTTTAAAGAATATGGTGGGATTTGGCCTGAGCATTGTGTTGAAGATTCTTTTGGTGCTGAGCTTCCTAATTCATTGGAAAATGCAATTCATTGGACGAATTGTGATATAACAACGATTAGAAAGGGACACACAGAAGAAGCATATAGTGCTTTTGAAGAAATTGATAATGGCGTAAGAAACCTTTTATCTAATAGTGATGAAATTCATGTTTGTGGTATTGCGGGTGATTATTGTGTGAAAGAATCAATTAAAGATTTGCTTAAACACGGATATAATAATATTTCCGTAATAAAAGAATGTATTGCATCTATTGATGAGAAAGAATTTGAGAAATTTTTAAATGAGAAAAATATTTTAGGTATTAACGAAGTTAAAAGAACATTTCATGGTAAAATCGATTTTGGACACTGATTTGTATAAGTTTTCAATGTCATATGCTTATATGAAGAATTATCCCGAGGCTGAGGGTAAATTTGAATTTAATGACCGAGATAAGACGGAATATACTAAAGAGTTTGAAACAGAGCTTAACATGGCCCTTATTAACTTATCTAAACTATCATTTCAAGATAATGAGTATGAGTGGTGTGTTGAACACATTCCTTATATTCCTGCGGTTTATTGGTCTTGGTTGAAGACTTTTAAATTTGATGTAAATAAGATTAATGTTTATCTTGACAATGAAAACCATCTGCATATTGAGGTTGAAGATAAGCTCTATAAGGCCACATTATATGAAGTACCTATTCTTGCTACGGTAGCTGAACTACGTAACCGCATGATTGGTAATAAGGCTATTGATAGTGATGTTTATGCTCGATTGGACAAAAAAATTAAATTGTCAAATTTTGAGCAATTGAAATTTTCAGAGTTTGGTACTCGTCGTAGATTCTCATATCATGTGCAGGACTATATTTGTTATCTATTAAAAAACGAATCTTTATACTGTGTTGGAACATCTAATGTTCATTTCGCAATGAAGTATGAATATACATCCGACGTATTCTTTAATAACTTCTCCAAGAAGCATGCAAAATTGTTTGATGGGGTGCGTCAAGATAGTGGTGATGAATATGAATTTACAAATAAGACAATTTCTCGTTACAAGGAACACGGTATTGACCCAATGACAAAGACAATCGTTTTCTCTAATGCTCTTGACTTTCAAAAGGCCGTTAGTATTAAGAACTTCTGTGAGGGACGAATTAATGCTTCATTCGGAATTGGCACTAATCTTACTTGTGATATTGAAGGAGTTAAACCTGCAAACATTGTAATGAAACTTTCAAAATGTCGCATGAATCATAATCAAACTTGGCAAAACAGCTTAAAGGTTTCAGATGATAAGGGTAAGGTTATGGGAGATGAGGATGAAAAGATGATTTTCAATCTAACTTTTAAACAACATATAAAATGAATGATTTAAAAGAAGAATTAAGAAGTATTTTCTTAACATTTAATCATCCAAAATATCATAAATTTTGTGATGAATGGTGTGAAGGTGTATTAAGAAATAAAGCATTTAATGTAGAATACTTTTTGAAAGAATTTCGTTATTTGAAAGATAATAACCTATTAAAATATTAAACATGGAAGATAAAAAAGATTATAAGGTCGTATTTGATAACATTGTAGAGGATTTACGACAATATGTTATTAAGAATAAATTGAAATCAATGGTTCTTGGAATCAGTGGTGGTATTGATAGTACTGTTTGTGCTGCAATTTGCCATGAGGTTTCAAAAAAGACGGGAGTTCCTCTTATTGGGCGAAGTCTAACGATTAAAAATAAAGATGATGAAACCTCTACTGCAAAGTTAGTTGGTGAAGCATTCTGCAATGAGTTTGAAGATTTTAAACTTATTGGTTTGTTTCATTATGTTGCAGATACACTTCGTTTTTTTGAACAAGACAACTATAAAGAAAAGTGGACAAATCCTATTGCTGATGGAAATATTCAAGCACGTCTACGAATGATTTATCTTTATCACCTTGCAGGTATTACCAACGGTTTTGTAATCGATTCTGATAATAAAACAGAAAACCTGCTTGGTTTTTGGACAATTTGTGGTGATGTTGGTGATTATAAACCTATTGGAAATTTATGGAAGACAGAAGTATATGGGTTAGCTAAGTATTTAGAAGAGAAGTATAAGTATAATCATGATATGAAGGTTGTTGCTGTGAATCAATCAATTGGCCTAACCCCAACAGACGGGCTTGGTATTTCAAGTTCAGATCTTGAACAAATTGGTGCAAATTCTTATGAAGAAGTTGATGAGATTCTTAAAGGGCTTTTAGCTTCTTTTGGTGAGCAACATAATGAAAATCGTTTGGATATTGATTCTATTATTAAGAATTTTAAGGAGACTTATAATGGAAGCATTGATAAAGATGTGGTTGATAAGGTTTGTGAACGTTATCGTAAAAGTAACTTTAAACGTCTACCTAAACCAATTGCAAAGATTAAATGATAAAATTACACTATTATGAATAAAATGAATATTAAAAAGGTTGGATATGTTTTTGGGACATTTGACCCATTGCATATCGGCCATATTTCAATTGCAACACAAGCGTTAAATGATAAAATTGTTGATAAGGTTATATTTATCCCCACAAAGCAAAATCCGTGGAAGAAGAAGGCAAATGATTTTAATATACGATGTGAAATGTTATATAAAACATTGAAGAATATTGATAATATATTCTTTAATGATATTGAAAATAGTGTTGATACACAATTCACATTTGATGTTTTAGAAGCTATTGAAGAAGAATTGAAGCAATTGAATCGTAAATGGAAAATCTGCATCATTACAACACAAGAAACGTATGACGAAATACCAAATTGGTATAAAGGTAAGGAGATTCTTGAAAAATATGAAATCCATGTTGTCAATATGCCAATTAAAATTCATTCTACCGATGTGAGAAATATGATTAAAGATAATAAAAATCCATATCCATACATAACAAAAGAAGTGTATGATATAATTAAAGAAGAAGGTTTATATGGGATAAAATCTAAAGACTAAAATTAGTTTCATAATATGAGAGAGAAAGAGTTAAAATATATGGGGAACGCCATTAAATACAGAGAAGTGGTAATTCCCAATGAGAAGGACAATTATGGTAGAGATAAAGTCATAAAGTTTGCTAAGCAAAGTGATGCTGAACACGTTACTGATGAAGAAAGTGGTGTGATGCGTTGGACGGGGGGTGCATTTTTAGATATGCAAATTTCATCCTATATCAATGATGAGGATTACAATAAACTCTCTGATGAAGAATTGATTGAATTATCAAAGAAACTTAAACTATAAAATGTTATGTTTGTAATTATGAATTTTTATAAGGAATTTTTGTCAGGCATTGATAACGATATTTGTCAGTTTACCACAAACTTTGCCAAGGCTATGGTGTTTAATACGAAACAAGAAGCACAAGCAGTGTTTGATGACTATGGAATTGAAGATACCAACCTGACCATTGAAAGCCTTTAATATTTACCACTTTTTAAGCCATCTAATGACGTTTTATTCATTGGGTGGATAAGTCTTCACGCTTAACGAAATAACGCTTATAAGCGGTGATTCTTATAGTAAAAAAAAAATAACACCCAATCTTGAAATTTTTAATATCTTTTTGATTGGGTGTTTAATTTGTGTTAAAATAAGTCTATAGTTTGTTGTCTACCTATATTATTTGGTGAAACGTCAAAATAACTATAGGTGGATTTTTCTATAGCCGATGACATTCTTATTTCAAATGCGTGTTGAATAGAATTAAAATCACTAAGTGTTAAATCGTCATGTTTAAATATTTCCCTTTTTGGGTAAATTGGGATGTCTTCCAAAATGTCGACTTGTGCCATATAAAATTTTGGGTCATTTACTGTAACACTTAGTGTACATCCATTTTTTTCAATTGTTTTTACTTTTGTTTCAGTGAAATTAGGAATTATGATTTTTTCTGTCCCGTCAGACATTGATAATTTTATTTTGAAATCACTTACTTCAAATGTTATCCTGTCATATTGATTAAAATCTTTAGGATGTAACGTTAAGTGGAAATATGCTGAATTTGTTATCATATGTTTATTAATAAGAACATCTAAATTTTTCTTAACTAATAAATCGTACTCAAAGGTTGCTGTTTTTTCAGGTTCTGAGTTATTTAATACTGAAATTAAATCATTTTTTCTATCATATGTAATCTCAAATAGTTTTCTAAAAAATACATCAACAGAGAAATACTCATGTGTTAAAAGTTGTATTGAGTTTTGTGCTTTGTATTTTTCTCCCCCATTAGCTAATAATTTTACTGTGTATTTAATTGTTGGGTCTGTTGGTATAACGTCATACCATTTTGCTTTAAATTGAATGGTTGCGTTATTATGGTTGCTCATTAATTCTTTTACTTTCTTTAAATTTATATTTTGTATAGACCTCTCTTTACCATTATTTAATGGTTCTCTTTCTGTCTTTGTGACAAAAGATTCATTATAACTCCATTCATATGTCTTGAAAATATTCATTTTGTCTTTATCTACATAAGGAAGATCTGCACAATGAATTTCTTTACCATCAGTTAATAAAACAATGTCAAATTCTGGTGAAGTATATCCACTATTTTCGTAGTATTCAATTTCAACTTGAATAGTGTCAGCCATTATTACTTTACCAAATAAGCTAACAGGTATAAGTTGTAACTCTTGATATGCTGTTAGGTTAGCTGTTATTGATTTGAAAGCTGTTGAGCGAGTTTTAGTTATACACCTATTCGCATCATAATGGGACGGTTTGTCCCCCCCCCCCTAATATGAATAATTCTTTTTCGGTTACTATTTTTTCTGACATAAATAATAGTTTATTTCAATTATTTAATTTTTTCTTTGAATTTCTTCCATTCATCACTATTATTCTTTTTTCCCAATGGTTTTCCTTTTTCATCATAAAGATCATTATCGTTCCACCCTATAATTCCCGGACATGATTTACGTGATGCATCATAATGTCGGATTACTTTATCAGTGGGAAGATTTAGTTCTTTCATTAAGTGTTTAACCAACTTCACTGTATTATCAACGACCTTATCAGTAAATGTCCACCCTGAATGATTTGGCGCTGATGCTGATGTTCCTTTCTTTAATGTTGAACACATTTCAATTGATACACTATTTGTATTCGTAATACCATAATTACCTTTTCCATCACCAACAGCCCAACATACATAATTTTTTAGGTTTGGGTTACATTGTACTATTGTTTCATCATCAACTACAAAGTCTGCGGATGCAGGGCGTGTACCTTTATTGAATAAATTTCTAACGGCCATTGCATTTCCTTTGGTAGATGAACCACCTGCGGTGAAGTGGACAACAATATATTTAATATCCCTTGTTTTATTTGTTATATTCTTGCTGATTGGAGATAGTGTGATATTAATGTCAGAATTATTGGATATGTTTGTTGAGGTTGGTTTAGACTCTTCTAACAAAATACCAAGTTCCCTAAGGGTTGTAGCACCAACCACCCCATCTGCTGTGAGACCTTTAGATTTCTGATATTCTTTAACCTTAGATTCAGTGTTAAAACCAAAGTCTCCGTCAGCAGTAATACCTAACGCCTTCTGTAAGGTCTTTACGTGTTCGCCTTTATCACCTTTTTTTAATATTATAGCCATTGTTTATTCTTATATTTTATTAATAATAAATAGTCTATAATGAAAAAATACCAAATCTTGAAGTCTGTTACAACTTTTTGATTTGGTATTGTTTGTTAGCTAAAAAAGATTTATACTCTGAAGTTCTCCATTAAAGTTATCAGAAGTATTGTAATATTCATAAAAAGTATTTGTTTTATATGACCACAAATTTATTTCAAAAGCATGATAAATAAAATTAAACTTTCCAAGTATTAAGTCATTAGTATTAAATATAATTTCATCGGTGTTTTTTGGTAGGTCTTCCAAAATTTCAACTTGTGCAACATAATGGTCAATATCGTTTTTTAATACACTCAGTTTGCAACCGTTTTTAATTTTCGAACTAATTTTCGTTTCTGTAAAAATAGGTATAATGGTTTTTTCTGTTCCGTCAGACTTTGATAACTTTATAGTAAAGTTTCTTACGTCAAGTGTGAAGATGTCACCTTTATTAAAATGATTTGCACATAATTGTGCTCTACATTTGTATGAATTAGTATTCAAATGTTGATTTACAAGAATATTGGAATTTTTCTTTATTAATAAATCATATTCAAAAATTGCTGTTCGATCAGGGTCTGCATTATTGAGTATTGTTATTGTGTTGTTTGAACGGTTATAAGCAACTTCAAATATTTTTCTGAAAAATACATCAACGGGAAAATATTCATGGGTTAGAAGATTTATTGAATTTAAATTTGAATATTTTTCCTCACCATTAGCAAATAATTTTATGAAATAATGAATGTTTTTATCTTGTGGTATAATGTTATACCATTTTGCTTTTAATTGAATTCGAGCATTGTTATTATTTTCAATTAATTCTTTTACTTTTTTTAAATCAATGTTATATTTTATCGTTTTTTTGTTATTTGCAGTATCTGTGTCCTCTTCATTTTTTACAAATGAATTGTCGTAAGTCCAATTATATGTGTGAAATGTATCCTTGTAATGAATTTCTTTATCGTTAGCTAATAAAACAATATCGAGTTGTAAGTCATTATAGTTACTATCTTTTGTGTGTTCAAATATGATTTGTACAGTGTCGGCCATTATGACTTTACCAAATAAGCTGACAGGTATAAGTTGTAAATCTTGATATGCTGTTA
>QWBZ01000135.1_pt1 | contig 27607 bp, 31 predicted proteins | sample 1972441 | NCBI WGS metagenome assembly QWBZ01 (sample SAMN09866721, study PRJNA288562) | Human oral metagenome isolate term6_saliva, whole genome shotgun sequencing... | isolation source: mouth | host: Homo sapiens | place: USA: California
AGAAGAATCTCTTCACGGATCATCTTATAAACGTTCATTATTTCCTCTGGAGATTTTGAAGAGAGATCATGAACGACTTCAATGTCTCGCATATCAAGAATCTTCATCTTGTTCCTTGTCTTTATAGAAAACTGCTTATAGAACACAGGATCGGATTCCACAATGTAATAGTCTTCACAAAAGAGACCATCCCGAATAAACGGAACAGTTTCTTCATAATCCTCTGTCTTTATACCTTCGTCGTTGATTATCATATCTTGGTAAGAAACCACAAGATCACCACGTCGAGAGTATAAATCAAGATCGACATTTACAATCTTTGCTTGTCTACCTTCGATCACTATGAAGATATCGTGGTTCAAGACCATATTGCGAAACTGTTCTAATGACTTCATTGTCTTTTCTATTCTTATGACATCAACAAATCTACTTCATACGTCTTATAATGAGTGGAAAGTGGTTGTTTTTACCAAGAAGATCAATGGAAATGGACAGACAATGACAGACAATCAAAAGACGTGTTATCCAATTGATACGCTTTAAAGAGAGGTACTTTCCTTGTCCTCGAAGTGGTTCAAGAATATGAAAATAGCGGAGACTGTACTCAAATGCAAGGAAAGTACCTTCCTGTAATCAGGAGACATATTCTCTGGGATTATGGGTTTTTGTCGTGAGACAATGGCTATTATCAAAGACTATGGAAGACAATCAAAGATTATGGCTGACTTTGAACGATTATCAAAAGACTACTGATTATCGACGATTGTCTTCTTGGTGTCTCTCTTTGATTCAAACTGATCAAGTGGGGTGAAAATAGCGTCAAATGGATCAGAATGCAAGGAAAATACTTCTCTTTAATCAGAAGAGTATTCTTGAAGGATTATGAATAGACAATGACGATAATGGACTATTGTCAAAGAATCATTGAAAGACAATCAAAGACAAAGACAATCATCAAAGGACTATTGGAAGACTATGGCTGATCATCTTCGATTGTCTTCTTGGTGTCTTCCTTGTCCTCGAAGATATTCAGTGGGGTAGAAATAGCGGAAACTGTATCAGAATGCAAGGAAAGTACCTTCCTGTAATCAGAAGAGTATCTTTGAAGAATAATGGTGATTGTTGAAAGACTGTGGACTATTATCAAAGGATCATTGAAAGACAAAGACAAAGACAAAGACAAAGACAAAGACAAAGACAAAGACAAAGACAAAGACAATGGTTGATCAATGAAAGACAATCATCAAAGACTATGGAAGACAAAGACTGATCATTGGAAATTATCGAAGATTATGACCAAAGATTGAAGGATTATGACTAATTTTTTGAAGACTACCCATGACTTTGTAGGATCATTGTCTGATCATCGGCTCAGTTGTCACAAACCGCATGCTTATTCGTGTAACTCGTGTGTGTAACCCGTGTGTGTATACTCGTATATGCGTGCGTTATTTTTAATTACTTTTAACGTTAATGCGAAGCATTAACAACTGGTTTGGAGAACAAACTATGCACGCTAGTGCATAGGTTTCTACAAACCATACATTGAGCGCAGAAATATCTTTATTTCTCTGATTAAAAATCTCCAGTTTCTACCATTGGTACCGCTAGCGTGTTAGGTGACACGCATGTAAAACTGTCGGAATTCCTGCGTACGTGTATAAAACTTTAAAAAAGAGATCTCCAAAATCCTCCCGAACATAACCCATGATCTCTCTTGATTATAGGAAATGTGAATAGACATCCGACATCAACCAACAACTCTACAACAAAACAACAGTTATCAATCACAAAGTCCAATGATTCTCGAGATAGAACTTAACCACTCATCCTTGAAGAAAGGGCAGAATGTCACCGAAGAGGAAATTCTGATGGAAATATCCAGACTTGAGAGAGAAGCAAGCTATCAGTCTACAATTAACAAAGTCTCGAAAGTTGCCCTCAACTCAATCTATGGTGTTCTGGGTTATCACTCATTTATCCTTTACGATAGAGAAATCGCAAGATCCGTGTCGGAGCAATCTTCCCATGTGATCCGTTACACCATTCTCTTCTTCAACAGGTATTTCCAACAGAGATTCCCAAATCATCGAGAACTGCACGCAAAGATGGGAATTACAAAATGTGATCCGATCGATTTCAATGCGGTGAACTATGCCGACACTGACTCGGTGTTTATCCGTTACAAGGACATAATGGATAAGACCGACTACAAGGGAACTCTCGAGGAATTCGTCTTTGACATTGGTGAAAACGATCTCAACGAATGTGTTAAAGACATGCTCGTTGGTTATATTCGCAAGTTCAACGGATTCCAACAAAAGATTGATGGACAGCGTTCAATGAAGCTTGCTTTTGAGATGATCTGTCATAACGTCCTCTGGACATCGAAGAAGAAGTACATCAAGAACATCTCTTGGGAAGAAGGCGTTTACTTCAAGCCACTTGAAAATGTAGAAGTCAAAGGTCTCGATATTAACAAATCATCGACACCAAAGTTTGTCCGAGAACTTCTCCGTGAGACAGTCCACTACATCTTGCAACACCGAGAGCTGAATCTTCGTGATTTCATCGATCACGTCAAGATGCAAAAATCAAAGTTCGAAAGTGCAAACGTGGAAGATGTTGCAATCTCTCAGAGAGTGAACGGTTATGAGAAATACGTGATCACTGCAAAGAATGGTGTCTTTGAATACGTCAAGGGGGTAACAATTCAGATCAGAGCATCCAGTGTTTATAATGCCGAACTTGCAAAGTCGAAGTATAAACACAAATACCAACAGATCCGATCGGGGATGAAGATTCAGTACTACTATTCGACAGATCCTCGATCAGATGTTTTCGCATTTGTCAACGGAGACCCTTGTTACGAGTTCCTTTATCCAATCGACTATTCCAAGCAGTTCGAGATGCTTTATCTTTCACCACTTAATAAGATAATCACTTCGATTGGTGTACAAGCATTACCAGTTTCATTGATCGCTTTCGATCCACTTTGGTAAACGAAAAATGAGGACTTTGAACTTTGTCTACGGTTGTGATGTCTTTGGAAAGAAAGAAGGGACTTGTGGAGATGCTTTTGATGATTCAGTCATTGTTCCTCGAGAAAAGTCATCTTGTCCGTATTGCTATGTTCGTTACAAGATGTTCCCTGCCAGAGGTTATGGTGATCAGTTCTTCCTACAACCAAAGATAAATGTTAAGCATCTCCGAGATTTCATAAGTCCTTCGGATGTTTCTGAGATTTACATCGGTTCGATAATGGGCGACTTCTTAAGTCCGTCGATAGAAGACAAGGACATCGCCTATGTCTTTGACACTTTCGGAGATTTCCCACAACACGTTTTCTTTCTGTTATCAAAGAATGCTGGGCGTTACTACAAGTTCCTAAGAGACTATTATCAGAAACCGCTCCCAGATAACGTGATAATCGGAACATCTGTGGAAAATGACGGCTTTCGTCACAGAGTGGATCTTCTGAGAGCATCTTTGAAGATCTCTCCCAACACAAGGTTATGGCTGGAAATTGAACCTCTTCTTGGATTTCACGGAAAGACTGATTTCTCGGGGATCGAATACGTCTCATGTTCCTGCCTTGGTCAAGATCAGATCTACTATCAGAATGGGAAGAGATTTCCATGGGTTTTCCGAGAAGAGTGGATGCAATCGATAATCGACAATCCCACACTCGATAAAAACAACCTGTCAATCTATCACAACATCAAAAATCTCTGCAACTCAACCGTTATAAGAGACTGGGAGAATCCAAATCTCTATGAAAGGTTCTTCCACAAATCTCAAAAAGAAGAAACGCTATGGTAAAAATCGTCTATATACAAAGTCTTCGATCATACGTATTAAGAGCAGGTGATAGGTTCTTCACCTTTAACATTGATATGAATAAGTTCAATGATTACCTGCCAAAGATTGGTGACAAAAAGTACTTATCATGTGTTGGTATGACGGAATACCGTGGTAGAAGTTTAACGATTGTTCCGATCATCAAACTTCTCATAGAGAAAAAAGACGGAAGTCTGGTATCCGATAGAGAGCTTTACAGATTGAACATGTCTGAAGGATCAGTGAACGACATGATAAGAAATGGTCTCATTTCAAGGTCGGAGATTAGTAAGTTATCTGTTCATTATTCAGATCTTTGGAAGTTCTATGATGAGATCATTGTCACTACAGGTATTGGTGATAACTTATCGGTGATAGGTGTTGGTGATAACGGCAATAAGATATCAGAAGGATTCATCAGCTTTGAAAACTGCAGAACACCACAGATTTTCAAGTATTCCGATAAAGTCGTGGTCATCGACAGACATGGAAAAGATCTGAAGATTCTCGTCGATGGTCTTGTCGTCGATAGCACAAGAATGACAGTTTCCAGCATCTACAATAACAAGTATCTCAACTTTAGATAGAAAATCGGAAAATGGTTCAATTAGTACTCATAAAACTTAGACACGACAACAAGACCACAAGAACTTACGCCACTTTGAAAGATGGCGGTTATCACATGGTCATCTTCGATGGTAGAAAGTTCAATGAGAAAAGGTACTCTCTTGATAATAACCAATTCTGCCTACTTTTAGAAGACTACCTCGATGGTAACTTCGTGTTCTCAAGGACAATTGGAAGAGCGGTTTATGATGATGAACGACGTGAGATCTTCAAATCTCAGAAAATCTTGGACAAAGTAAACATCCCCAACGAGATCTTCGACAAAATGCTAAAAGATGAATCTGTTGCCTTGGAAAAGATCGATAAGACGGATATCATCGATGGTTCTTATTGGAAGTTCCAAGAGTCAGTTATCCTTCGAGCTATCCCAAGCAAGCACTACATCTTGGTGGGATACAAAGATGAAACAGGCAGTTTTTCATCTTCTAAGCTTCACTACCACTATGGAAAGAAGGTAGAAATGGAAGACGGTGGTAGAAACATCTCGATTGAACTTGATTATGCTTGTATTAAAAACATGATTGTCGATGGAAATATAAAAGAGGAGGTTGAGGTATCAACTTCAAGCATCCTTGAAAATAACAACTTTCTAATTTAAAAAGCGTGAAACTATGACTACACTGCTGGATGACTACTTCTCTGTGAAAGACTACACTCGGAGAATGTTCAAGATCCATAACAAGATTCCGATGTCCTACTTCTCCAAGAAGAAGACTGATGAGGAATTCGAACTGATTATTGAAATCTACAACAGACTTAAGGAACTGCCAACTTATATCTACAACGACTTCGAAGATGGTGAAAATGTCGACATCACGATTGATGATAGATTTGGGGATCTGTTGGATGTTGTAGAAGATGATCCAATGAACCTCAAGAATATCGATCATTACAGGGAAATGCTAACGCTGATTGACACCTTGGAAGATCAGATCATAGCATAAAAGAAGAAAAGAAGAAAAAATGAAACGGTCATCTTGTCGTAAAGATAAGATGACCGAAGCATTATTAAGCAATCACAAACAAAATAAAGATCAATCAACCAACCAATCATGAACATCTTCGACGCATTCAACGAGACGAGAACGACGAATGGCGACAGAGCCTACAAGAGGTACATCGGAAATCCTTATGTCGATTTCTTGTTCAGACTTCAAAAGATCCGTGAAATCGCAAAGTACAAGGGACTTGCAGAAGTAGAAAAACTAATCACAGTTGATTATCCAGAGTTCCTCGAACAGAGCGAGTTCAACCGTTTCTTCTCAATGTACATTCGTGATCCTCGAATGGGGATTGGTGAAAGAGAAATCGGTCGTGTTCTCCTCAAGATTCAGAACATTTCGATCGATGATGTCATAGAAATCGGTCGTGCTGACGATATCCTCTTCACTCATAGTCCAAAGGAAGTTGTGGGTTATATCAAGGAAGCCATGGACAACGATTCCATTAAGGACAATTATCAGCTTCTGAAAAAGTGGCTTCCACGTGAAAGATCCAAGAAGTTCAAGATCATCAGAAACGAACTTCGAAGACAGAAGATTTCGAAGACAATCTATCGTGGATGGTGCTCATCTCCTATGACTGTCGAAGCAGTCAGATCACGTGGTGAATTCCCAGATGATTACTCACATGTTCCCTCACTTTCTATGCTTCGACATAAGAAGGAATTCTTTAAAGATGAAAACTTCACGAAGTATCTCGAGGAACTCAAGTCTGGGAAGACTAAGATGAATCAGTCCGTTTCCACGCCATACAACTTATTGCGGTCATATCGAAATACTGCATTCAGTGGCTTTGATTATCGTTATACGGCATATGACGGAAAGATAAATCCCAGTGAGAAGGGGATGGAACATGACACGTTCTATACAGAAGCTTTCAAGGCTTTGGGTTCGATGAATCTTGGGAAGATCATCCCAATTATCGATGGATCTGGATCAATGTTCGACAGATACGATTCAATCGGTAAGGCTCGTTCAATTGGTCACTATGTTGCTCGCCATTCTGATTATCTCCGCAATCACTTCATCGTCTTCTCTGATGATTCTCGAATTATGAAGTTGACTAAGGATGAAGACTTCTCCTATGTTCGTGATATGGCGATAATGGAATCGTTTGGTGACTGTACCAACACGAACTTTGAAGCAGTCCTTCGAAATCTGAACAACGTGACGACGGATCTGCCCGAATACGTCCTTGTTCTGAGTGACATGCAGTTTGACGATTCTTATGATAGAAACGAAACGCATCTTGATACGCTCAATCAGAAGGGTGTGAAGATGATCTGGTGGAATCTTGCAATTGATAACGTCACACTACCGACTGTAAGCAAAGATGGGAACGTCTTTGTCAGTGGTTATTCACCTCAGATTCTGTCGATGCTTTCGGGAGAGTTCGATGCGGAATCTTACGTAACAAAGCTCATCGAAGACTATAAGAAAAAGAGAAGTAGATAGTTGCTATTCTTTATTTTAGTTTGTGCCCAAGACCTCATCTTTGCTATAAGAAAGGTGAGGTCTTAACGTATAAGAACAATCATCATAATCAATAATAACAACGACGAATGCAGACTTATCTCGATTTACTTAAGTATGTTCTTGAAAATGGAACTGAGAGAACAGACAGAACTGGAACTGGAACAATCTCTACTTTTGGTCATCAAGTAGAATATGACGTAAGTGAAAAGTTCCCAATCCTCACCACGAAGAAGATTCACATGAAAAGTGTGATAATGGAACTTGCTTGGATGCTTAAAGGTGATACCAACGTGAAGTTCTTAAGAGACAATGGTGTGACGATTTGGGATGAATGGGCAGATGAAAATGGAGACCTCGGAAAGATCTATGGAAAGCAATGGAGAGATTTCGGAGGGGTTGATCAGATTCGGGAAGTTATCGACCAAATCAAGAATAACCCAGATTCACGAAGAATAATCGTCTCTGCTTGGAATCCTGCAGAACTCTCGGAAATGGCACTTCCTCCGTGCCATTGTTTCTTCCAATTCTACGTTGATGGTGATCGACTTTCCTTGAAGCTTTATCAAAGATCTGCCGATCTCTTCTTGGGTGTTCCGTTCAATCTTGCACAATATTCACTCTTGCTCTACATTTTTGCGAAGATCTGTGGCAAGAAACCTCATCGATTTATCCACTCGTTTGGAGATCTTCACATCTACAAGAACCACATAGAACAAGTAAAGCTCCAGCTTTCGAGAAAACCATACGAACTTCCAGAGGTAAAGATCTTGGGAGATATCGACATCGACAACATCTCCGAAAATCTCATCAATCAAATCATAATCGAGAACTACAGGCATCATCCTTCGATCAAGGCGGATGTGAGTGTGTAAAAAACAGAACAAGCTATGCAGAAGAAGCTGAAGGTGGAATTCGTCGCATATGTCGACAAGTCCTTGAATGTCAATGACTACATTAACCCATTCACAGATGAGAAGTACAGAGAATCACTGATACAACTCATAAACGGCAACGGTGGTGCAATCGTCTTGATGGACGGAGAATACTTCGAAATGATGGAAAGATCATCGTTTAGAGTTCCATCGATCGTTCTCTTTGATTATGAACACGAAGACACTAAAGATACGAAGTTCATCTATTCATATGAGCAACTTTGTGATTTCCTCAGTTGTAGAAACGAGAAGGTCTTTGTGATTGGTGGTTTCGACGCATGGTCATCGCTTGTTCAGTACGTTTCCAAAGTTCACTTCCTCGTCTCTGATGAAAAATGGGGTGATGGAATGACAAGACCATTCTTGTTCGACGTTCGAGAAATGTGTAGAATAACAAGCTATTCAGAACTCACCAACGGAATAACCCACCAAGAATACGAATTCCGTGAAGACGTTGTTATTTGTAATGGCGATATTGACAAGGATGTCGAAGATGATGGTGATGGTGTTTGTTGTGGATGTGAACTCTTCTGTCATGACATTATTTCACATATCAACTTCGAAGGTGAACCTGTCAGCAGAATACTTTCTAATGGGTTATCAACCTTGATAGAAAAAGGTGATAAACTAAAGATAGTCACAGATTTCAAGATCTACAAAACACCCTCAAACATCAAGATTAATGTTACACAAAGTCATAATCTCAGTGTTCTTGGTCTTGTTATAGAATCGTGTGAAATCATAAACGGAAGCATCATTATTACTCTCGTTAGCAAGTTATCACATTATACAGTCTTAGATTATAAGAAAGTGGTTGCTGTTGTATATGCAACTGGGAACTACAAATTGCTACGTTGTAATAACGATTTCATAGAGAATACGGAAACTGGAAAATGGGGAACTGAACTTACCAAGCATTAAGATTAAAAAATCGCAATCATAATCAAACAATCATAAGCATAAACGAAAAGATGAAGAACAAGACCGAAATCGAAATGATCCTATTCGTCAACGACAAAGCGAGGACAATCAACGCCCAGAAGCTACTGTCTTCTCCCTCTGAAAGTGACATTCGAGACTATATCGGAAAGATCACTACTGGCAACATCATCGTCTTTGATGAGGACACATGTTCCACTCTCCTTTCACCACTTCCAAACCGAATCTGTGTTGTCATCACCTCGAACAAGGACTTTAATCGAGAAGGGTTTGTTCGTGCAGAATCTATACGAGATTTCATCGACATGCTCGGCACGAAGTTCGACAGATATCGTGATGTTTATGTAATGGTCGACAACATCCACATAGCAAGAAGTTTCATGGGTTACGTCGACAGAATCAAGATGATCGAAGTCGAAGGCGCAGAATCTCACGACAGATATGAACTCTCCGACATCCCTCAGAAGATGATCCTCGACATTCGTCGGTCTTCGAACGTTGTCGGAGAATATTCTCTCAATGACCTCACAAAGATCTTTGATTACGAGTTCAAAGACAACGTCTTCATGTGTACAGCAAGTGTTGATGGCTTTGGCTGTTATGGTGTCTGTGCACGAGAACCAAGAGTTCATGTCAACGGCTTCGGTGAAACTGTGAGAAGAAAGTCTGATCATTGTGAATCCATAGTTTTGCATAAAGGTGACAGAGTTTTCATGAAGACTGATATCGAGATTTACAGAATCCCCAAGAACGTTTATGTCGAAGTCAAGACAATCTTACACTACTTTGTCTATAACGGAATCTCGGTGGAATCATCGAGTATCACTGATGGTGTCGTCTGTGTTGGTCTCGTGAACATGGGATCGAAACCTGTCACCATACACAAGGATCAGACGATTGCTGTGTTGGCTGTTAGAGGTGAACACGAGTTCTTGAAAGTAGCACATAAGGAATTCCCCCCCCACGAGAAAGTCGATGGTTGGGATAATTACGAAAGCAAAGAAGATCGTCGTCGACCACTAAAAGACGAACGTTGTATTGGCAACGATGGTGACGACATGTCGGAATGTTGCTGTGGTGGTTTCTAAGAAACAGAGATTATGAAAGTAAAGTTCATAGCAAGTGTCGATAAGAATTTCGCTGTTGGAAACGACGGCAAACTTCTATTCAGAATCCGAGAAGATATGAAACTGTTCCGTGAGATGACGATGGGAAACATTGTTATCATGGGCAGGAAGACTTATGAGGAAATCGGAAAGCCACTTGAAGGAAGACTAAACATTGTCCTATCAAGAGACGACATTTCTATTGAAGGTGTTCACGTGTTCAAGTCCATGGAAATGCTCAAGACTTTCTGTGAATCTTCCACAAATCGTCAAAAGGACGTGTTCGTGATTGGTGGTGCGGAAATGTGGAATCTCTTCAGAAGATACGTTTCACAAATCCACCTCACGAAAGTTCCAGATGACTCGGAAGAATACGACACCGTCTTCCCCAATGATATCTTGACGGCTTTCACACTCGTTCATCGAAATCAGATCGGTTTCTATGAAAAGAACTGTCAACCGATTGTTCACGAAGTTTATGATCGTCTGGGAGATGTGGTGGTGATGAACCGCAAAAGTGAAGAACTATTGGTGGCCAGATTCGTTGATGTCTTGGAACACGTAGGTGGTAGTGGTGACGATATAAAAACTTATCGAGAAAACGACATGCTACTAATGACGAACGACAGAATTGCTGTAAAGACTGATCTTCGTGTTTATGAACTTCCCCTTGGAACTCTTGTTAGTGTGAACGTAGTTCCGTCATTGTTCATGGATAATGGACTGATGATTGCGGGGTGGGATATCGTCGACGACAATTTCATCGTCTACTTGACATTGACTGGGAAGAAGCCTATTTCTCTGAAACGTGGTGACATTATAGCAGATATCAACTTCTATTCTCGTCACCCTCTGATGTACGCCCCTTAAAAAATCAAGCATTATGGACAAAAAGTACAGCGGTTATATCGTGATGAGTGATGGACTTCTATCACCAAACGATGAGATCTCGTACAATGGTGAGATTTTCACGTATCTTGGGAAAACACTGAGTAAATCAAGCGGTGAACTTTGTGGTGTTTTCACAAATGGTAAAGTGGAATGTCTTATCCCAGTCAGATTCATAAGAAGTATGAAGGACAAGAAACTCGTGTACTAAGAGAAATACTCTCCTTGGTTCTCCTTGGTATTTCCCTTGATTTCTGAACTATTCAAAGGTATGAAAGCCTTCGAAGATCGGTTCGAGATCAAGGGAAATACGTCTCTGAAAGTTATCTTCAGACACTAAAACACCTCTGTTCTTCATATGATAGGAACTGTGGACATTAACAAAAATCAAGAAAAATAGCAATGGACATTATCAAAAATCTCGGTTATAACCAGCACGAGATCCTCGACAACATTCAGAAATTGTATCTCGAAGGAAAGGGAATCGACTGTGACATCACTTATTCCAAAGGTGCATTCTACGGAAAGTTCAAAGTAAAGGACGGAGAAGGTGAAGCACGTGAGATTGTTATCGAACAACCTCGATTAAAGTTCGATGTTTTCCCACTTTCTGAAGATGTCACAAAGATAGAACCTTTGAAACCACTTCCTCTCGATGATCTTTCGATCGATTCGATGATGATCGATTTGCCGTTCATCGTCAGACCAACAAAGCCAGACACGTCAGTCACAGATGAAACTGGGTCGAAGATGTTCAACAGATTCCAAGGTTTTCATACTCCCGACGACATGTATGAAACGTATTGGTTCTGGATCCGTGAAGCCTATCGTGTTCTGAAGACAGGTGGAACACTTCTGTTCAAGACACAGAACACGATTTATGGTGGTATTAACCACAACACCGAGTTTTTCTCTTTCATGTGTGCCGAGAGAGCTGGATTTGTCACTGAAGACACCTTCGTTCTTGGTGCAAAGTCTCGTATGATCTCACCATTTATGACCAAGCAGTTGCACGCTCGAAAGTTCACCTCGACTTTCTTTGTCTTCAAGAAGCACAAATCCACAAAACATAAGAAGTTCAACTATTGGTCATTAATCCCAAAGCTTGAAGAATCTTTCAATAATTAATACAAAACTAAACCGTATGTCAAAATCAGAAATCGCTAACGAGTTCTTGAGTGACCTCGTCGTGCATTCGAAGTATGCGAACATTGTCCCAGAGGAACATAGAAAGCAGACTTGGGAAGAATGTGTAGCAGAACTGGAGAAGATGTTCATCAATGATTATCCTCATCTTGAGGGAGAGATCCGTGAGAACATGAAGATGGTTTATACCAAGAAGGTGTTCCCATCAATGAGATCGATCCAATTCGGTGGTCTTCCTATCTCGTACAACCCAACAAGAATCTATAATTGCTCTGCACTTCTTCTCAATAATACTAAGTGCTTCTCGGAGATCATGCACATTCTCTTGAGTGGTACAGGGATCGGTGTTTCTATCCAAAAGCGACATATCGACAACCTGCCAGTTGTTAAGAAGCCATCAAAGAAGAAGCGATTCCTCATCTCAGATTCTATCGAGGGGTGGGCAGATGCCGTTCGTATGCTCTGCTACTCTTATCTTCGTGGGAATCCTTATCCAGAGTTCGACTATCGTGATATCCGCCCAAAGGGATCAATCATCAAGAAGCTGAATTGCTATGCACCAGGTCATGAAAGACTCAAGAAGTCAATCGAACAGATCGACAAGGTCTTCAAGACAGCGATTGGTCGTAAGCTCACACCTCTTGAATGTCTTGATATCTCTTGCTTCATCGGTGATGCCGTGGTAAGTGGTGGTGTTCGCATGGCTGCAATGATCATGTTCTTCGATAAGGATGATGAAGCAATTATGACTGCAAAGTCAAACGTTCCACTTCGAAGTGCGAAAGTAGAATCGGAAGATGACAAGAACTGGTACATCAGAGTAGAACCGAAGAACATCGACGACTTCTATTGTGATGAATCTCGACTTCTCACTGTTCGCAAGAAGTTCGGTGACTTCGACAATTCTTGGGACTATGACAACATCTGCAAGAACCTCTCGGCAAGTTGGTACTACGTGCATCCTCAGCGAGCAATGAGTAACAACTCTGCAGTCCTTCATCGTGATACTACGACACGTGAGGAACTCGAAAAGCTGATGAGAATTGCTGATGCTAACAAGTCTGGAGAACCAGGTCTCTTTTGGACGAATGACTATGACATGATCTCGAACCCATGTGGCGAGATTGCACTGAACGATTGTCAGTTCTGTAATCTTTCGACGATTGTTGCATATGACATAACAACTCAAGAAGAGTTCAATCATCGTGCACGAGTGGCATCATTCCTTGGAACTCTCCAAGCAGGTTACACTGACTTCCATTATCTCCGCCCAAAATGGAAGGAACAGACTGAAAAGGAAGCACTTCTCGGTGTCTCTTTGACAGGTATCGCATCGGGAACTATCCTTTCTCTCAATGAAACCGAAGCTGCATTGTGTGCAGTAGAAGAAAACAAGAGAGTAGCAAAATTGATCGGTGTGAATGAAGCACAAAGAGTCACCACGATCAAGCCCGAAGGGACATCGACGATCGTTGCTGGTGTGTTCGGTAGTGGGATTCACTCTGCCCATGCTGAATACTACGTTCGCAATATCCGAATCTTGAAGTCTGATCCAGTTTACACTTATCTGAAGATCAACGCTCCAGATTTCCTCGATGATGAATATTCCGATAAGGATAAGGCAGTGTTCTCTGTTCCAATGCGTGCCAACCACGATTGCATCTTCAGAACGGAATCGACGTTCGATCTTCTTGAGAGAATCAAGAGATTCAACGAGAATTGGATAGCACCAGGTCACATCTCTGGGGCAAACAAGCATAATGTCTCGTCGACTGTTTATGTCAAAGATGGTGAGATCGATAAGGTCATCGAATGGATGTGGGACAACCGCAATTCTTACTCTGGTCTTACGATTCTTCCTTTCGATGGTGGTACTTACAAGCAAGCACCTTTCCAAGATATCACCAAGGAAGAATATGAAGAGATGCTTGAGAAATTCCCAACTAATCTCGACCTTTCCAAGGTTTATATCGAAGACATCAAGACTACTCAGTTCGAATACGCTTGCGCAGGTGGGGCTTGTGAAGTGAAGTCCGTTTAGTATTGATTGATTATTGATTGTGTCGTCGACCTCCGTGGGATAAAAACCACGGAGGTCGATTTTTATAAGATAATAAAAAACAAACACGAATGATTATCACGTTTCTCATCATAATCGTCTCTTTCATCCTCTTGTTCTATAAGACGATCAAACTTTATAAGTACACTTCAGATTGTTTCACAAACATCGTCGAGAATGAAACGATTCAACTAAGGTACAGGATGAAAATCGATGGACAAGACGTGAAGAATGTCAGAAAGACAATGTTCAACACGCTTTATGTCTTCGTGGTTATACCAGATGAAGTGAGAAAAACGGATCATATGAACTACATCATAAGCCACTTACAGCTGATCGAAGAATCCTTACAAGTTCAGAATCTTTATGGTCTTGTAAGTTCTTCACGTGAACAGTTTGTAAGTGTAGAAAACGATAAAGAAAGAACGATTTATCTCGTAAAGTTCAAGCCGATCATTTATGGTCTTGACCTTTGGAGAATCCTCGTCTTCATACTGTCGATAATCGTCGCAATTTATAATAAAGAAATAGCAGAACTGGTATGGCTAATGTTTTAAGTGGGAACGATCCTTCCTACGTCCTTAACCCAAAGATAAGAACAAGAGAACGGTCTATCGTCTTCTCGAATAACTCTTTCATGGACAGTTTCGGGAGAACTTTCCTTGATATGTCCGAGTTTTCTGTAAAGTGTGAGAGATCATCATCCACGATTATCACGATCGATCCATATGAGCAGGTCACTATTCCTTCATTCAAGAACGTGATCTTCACATGTTTTGGTGGATCTGTTGCGCATATGAACGACGCACAGATTCGAAGCAAGCAGACTTTACACTTCGATGTGAATGTGGAAGTTATCGATCCCAAAGATGAATCGAAAACTGTTCGTCTGAATGTGGGTGTTGTGTTTCCTCCGTCTTCAGAGGTGGAAGGGGAAGGCGGTAGAAATGCTCAATCACAGCTCGTGAGCTTTCAGAGGTATCTCTCAAAATCTGGGAAATATGTCGGTGATGCCGAAGATATCACTTTCGAGTATCTTCACACACAGCTAAAGTTCGATATTCACTACGAATATGACGAAATGTCGAATGAGTACGATCTGAAGGTGAATATGTTCGAAGTTGGTGGGAAGTTCAGTGGAGGTGGGAAGATCGACACTGAGTGCAACGTCACGAAAAAGTCACGAGTTTTCATGCTCTCACCGAACATGGACTATCAGTTGGATGGTGTGGAATCGGTTAGATTCCTTTATAGTCGGGAAACGTGGGAGAAGCTATGCGACAACGGAGCAATTCTGAGAAAGTACACTGCTCTTGGAAGTGAAGAAGATGTTCGATTAGAGCACGACATGTTCCAATCGAAGTTCTCTGTCGCAGAATTCCGTGGGATTTCGATCATTGTTGAAAACAACGAGGAAGTCGGTGAAATCCAAGAGGTCTCTGTTGAAAAGATCTACAAGAAGTATGATGAATCGTTTGATTGTTCGATCACGTGTGGTGCTCTCCGAGAACATGACGTTTATCACAGCTTCGGTTTTGTAAGACCTCAAGGAAACAGCGTATCTTTCAGAAATATAACAAGAAAAAAGATCGATTTACAAGTTTTATCTTATGAATAAACTCAACCTTTTATCAATTCTTAAGGTGTTGGTAAAGCAAGAACTGGGAAATGTCACTGTCAATGGCAATCTCCTCAGTTACAACAGTGGTGTGGTGTCCAATAATGTCACATGTCGTACATACAACGTTGTGGCAAACTACAATTCACTGAATCCAAATGTCGTATCTTGTATGTTCTCCACGTCACAGGGTACGAGCCACATGGTCTTTGTGAGAGGTCAAGAACGATTTGATCTTCTTCTGAAGCTCATGGAAACGTGTCAAGACAAGCAAATGTAACTTTTTAATTTCAATCCAAATATGACTAAGAAAGAATTCATCACAGCTCTCGCAGAGCAGACTGGTGCAACTAAGACGCAGGTAGAAGCCATCATCGGTGCTTATCACAAGACTATCATCGAAAGTCTTAAGAAGGATGAGCCAGTGACCTTCGTTGGCTTCGGTACGTACTCATCCAGAGTTCGCCCAGAGCGTGAAGCCTTCAAGCCTGGTACTAAGGAAAAGATGACAGTACCTGCAAAGAAGGTCGGTAAGTTCAAGATGTCAAAGTCTGTAGAACTTTAGTAGAAAAAAGGGATAAACGAATTCGCAATGAACGGATGGGCTGGTCTTTGGAAACATAGACCAGCCCATTTCGTATAAAAATACTGAAAATATCGAAAATGGCGACGGAATCGACACCGACGAACACTGACGAGTATCTTCGATATAAAAATGGAAAGAACGAATTAGTCAAATCAAACTTAATAAAGAACAAATGAAAGCCAAGAAGCATCAAGTAGGCATGTTTGATCACATGTTCGAAAAGGGAAAGATCACGTTCTTGTTGGATGGTTATTCCGCAGGTTCATCTGGCAAAGGCAAATGCGAATCTCTCATCGTAAAGAACACCTCGTTCGGCACTGATGATAATCGTCTTGCAGTCTGTACTACGAACTCTGCAAACGCATCGCATTGGGTCTATGATGACGGCAAGAAGATGATGTTCGAAGTTCTGCCTTCATCGGCTTATCTCCACGAAAAACTCGAGTTCGTCGCTATCGGTCATGGTGCATCATTCTCCGTAGAAAGACTCTTCGAGGAAATCAAGATGAGTGGTCTCCCTCTCGATAAGCTTTTCATCCACCCCAAGGCAGGGATCATCACCAAGATCGATGAAGACTATGAAAAGGGTCTTTGTGATATCGATGGCAACTACTCATCTTCTGATCATGACGGCACAATCGCAGGCGGATCTACTTGCTCTGGATCTGGTGCAGTTCGAGCAAAGAAGGTCGTACGAAACAAGACAGTGACTTATGCTTATCAAGTCCCAGAACTCAAGCAGTTTATCTGTGATGTCGAGAAGCGTCTTATGACGTTTATGCTCAATGGAGGATCTGTTCTTCTCCAAATCGGTCAAGGTTTCCCACTTTCGTATGGTCTCGGCTACAACAAGCAGAACTCGACAAGTCGAAACGTGACGATCAGTGCAGCTTTGGACGATATGAATCTTCCTCCATTCTTCGCAGGTGACGTTATCTTGAATGGTAGAACTTATCCAATCAAGATCAACAACAAGAAGTATCGTCTTCTCGGTGGGAAGCCAGTTGTCCGTCTTCACAAGAACTCGGAATCGACACTGAAGTACTACGCTCATAAGCATTTGTTTGACTTCATCGAGGGAGATGATCACGTTTCTATCGTCACACGTAAGGAATTCATCAACTTCTACGAAATGCGTGAGTTCCCATACCTTGAATACGAGGTCATTGAATCATTCAGTGGTACTGGTTACTCTCCAATCTGGAACGAAGAAAGTCATCAGCGAGAAATCACGTGGGAAGATGTCGAAAAGAACTATGGCAAGACAATCCCAGATGATGTAAAATGCACGTCACTTACCAAGCTCCCACGACGTGTCTTTGAGTTCGATAAGAGCCTTCTGCACGACGGCATTCTTTACAATCTCTCCCCAAATGGCAAAACTCACATTGTCATCAACTTCGTCAACTGGGTAGATGGTGAAATGGACGGAGAACGTGAAAAGATCACAACAAAAGTAGAAGATTGGCTCTCCAAGAACATGTTCGCAGAAATCGACACCATCAACAAGCTTGTCGGTGATGATAAGAAGGTAGTGCTTTCTGTACTGGGGACTGGTCGTGAATCCGACGACTTTGTCGCTGTAGAAGGATAACTTCTCCGAATTGACAATTTACGAAGAATGGGGTCATTGTGACGATAAGCACACAATGACCCCACTTTTTTGTTATAAGATTAATAAAAAACACAAGCCCACACCATTTCGAAAATCTTCATTATGACAAAAGACAACTGCACAAACATTAAGAAGATACTACGGATTTCTACGATAGTTTTCTTCGTTATCACTACGATCTACTTCATTGTCGCTATCATGCGTATTGCGAACATAGGTGAAGAGAACAAACCTCACGAGATCATCGATTCGTTGAAATATACGAACTCTGTCTATGAACACGATGTTCGGAAGTTGAAGGCACAGATCGATTCACTTTCCCTACAAAACGAGATATCTTCAAAAAAGATCGATTCACTTGAAAATGTCGTCGATGTGAAAACGTCTTCACTAAGGAAAGCAGAGCATGCAATGCGAGCAAAGAAGCTGAATTTCTCCAAAGACGTATTCGAAGTCGAACAAGAACTAAGACAAAACATCCAAGAATATGAAAAGAATAATTAGTCTCTCGATAATGATGTTCATCTGTGGTGTAACAGTATCACATGCGCAGAACATAGAAATCTCGAAGAAGGATGCTGTCATAATCAACCACATGTTTGATCAACACAAGCAACTTCTGGAAATCTCCGCAATGAAGGATTCGATTATGCAGTCTTTGAGGGAAGTCGTGGATAACAAGACACTCATCATTGAAAACCAACTTGAACAGCTCCGCAAATATGACGAGATGATGATGAAGAATGACACTATCATTTCCAATCATAAGAAGATGGCGGAGATTTATGAGAAATCTCTGAAGAAGGAAAGACAGAAGTCAGCATTTTGGAAGTATGTCGGACTTCTTTCCTCTGCAGTAGCTATCACCACATTCCTCATAAAGTAGGCTCTCCGAGCTTAAGGAAGGTACTTTCCTTGCGCTCTGGAATATCGACGAATATTTTCACCCCAATCAAATCAAGAAAATGCCCCAGAACGTATCTCCTCTCGATCACAGGTATGCCGATGTCATACAGAACATGTCGAAAGTCTTTAATTCTGAAAGGTACTACAAGACGATGTGGAATGTAGAAGTCGAGTATCTTCTTTACTTCTTAGAAAAGTTTGTACACCAAGAAGTAGACGGAGACCTCATAAGAAACAGTTGTAAGTTCGACAACATTGTCTACGACGAGATAATCTCGGAGGAAAGTGTAACAAATCACGATGTCAAGGCAATCGTCAATGTCTTACAGAGAAAGCTGATCGATCTGGAGAAATCTCAGAAAATCGAAAAAGTGTCAGTTTATGTCCATTTCGGATTGACTTCTCAAGATATCGTCTCGTTGTCAATGTCTATTCTCATGTCGGAAGCCGTCGAGGTTATTGATCATGTCGTCAACTATACAGAAGCTATTCTCATAAATCTTCATCGAGAAGTGGAGGACGTTTGGTCTCTGTCAAGGACGCATGGACAATCTGCAGTCCCTCATCTCTTGAAAGATGACGTTTATAAGTGGAGGTATGATGTCTTGAAGTTTAGACGACATATTGTCTATGACGTGGTCAAGTTCTCGGGGGCAGTTGGTAATAACTTCGCAATTTCTAGACTTTTCGACATAGATCCTCCGAGAGTTGCGGAACTGATGGATTCGTTTGTGAAGAAGTTCGGAAGATTCACTGTTAGTGGAGAAGAATCGACACAAACCGACAGATGGGAATCGTTCTGTGAAAGGTTCTCAGATTGGAATCTGGCCATTTCGAGGATCATCAGCGATGTACAACAGATCTGGCAAATGTGCTCGGATGGTTATTTCAAACTAAAAGTGGACGAGGGCTATTGTGGATCTTCGGCAATGCCCCACAAGATCAACCCTATCAAGTTTGAAAATGCTGAAGGATGCTTCTGTAGATGTCAGAAAGATTTCGAGTTCTACATTAGTAAGCTATCGAAGTCAAGAATGCATCGTGACCTTTCAGATTCAGTGGTCATAAGAATGATTCCCGAGACGTTGTCTTATCTTTATCTTGGATTCTCTTCGTTTGTAAGTGGTCTGAAGTCGCTCGAGGTGAACACCGAGAAGATAAAAGACGACCTCGAAGAGAACTATCAAGTGTTCTCCGAAATCGTACAGCTTCATCTGAAGTTGAAAGGCGATGAAGACGCATACGAAGAATCAAAGCGTGTGTTTAGAGGAAGTTCGATGACACTCTACGACTTCAAGAAAGCTCTGAAAACTCTCGGTATTGAGTGTGATGAAATCAAGAAGTTCATAGAGCTTTAGAGAAAAACGAAAACTAGTCGGTGAAGTCCTTTTGTTGGTGGTTACATAACAAAAGGACTTCACCGATTTTTGTATATGGACTACCAACTCGTAATACCTTCACTAAAGCCGATATCTTACCAGTCATTGGAAGCAAAGCAGACGATAAAGATTGATGATGAAGAAATCATCGACCTTTGCTCTGAATCGTTCTCAAAGACTGTTCCTATGGATTACACTTTGCAGATATCGACGATTTCTGAAGATTTGAGCGGTAGACCTCATCTTGTATCGAGAATTCTTATGGGATCAGAGGATGATGCTGATATCTTGATGCATTACAACCATGTCTCGAATCCTTATTCAATGGATGGGACTTTCACTTTCATAACACCGAACAGACAGACAGCGGTTGAAGCTATAAAGAAGTCCTCTTCATCTTCACAGAAAGAGAACGAATCTCAAGTAGAACTCAATCGAAGTGTTGCGGAGAAGGATAAGAAGAGAATAATGGAACTGATACGACAGTCCAATCCTCAGATGGTTTCGGAATCTACAACACCGATCAGAACAACAAATATGACCACACAACCACAGACAGAAGAAAAGGATGGTGAAATCGTGTTTGGTACAAACGTTGTGTCGAAGAGATGTTCTGGTGACCTCTCTTCGACACAATCAAGAACGGAGATGATAAGAAAAACTATCCGTTCAATGGCTATTAAATCGTAGCCGTTATTCTTCTTTCCAGAGTTCCTTTATTATTCCTTCGGAGAGGATCTTTTTTGCATCATCTTCATCAAAGGAGAGTTCAACGATGTCTCTCACAACATCCTCTTTCTGTATGTTGTAAGATTGGGATAAGAAATCGATGATGCTCTCGGGGATCATGTCGATCTCAACCATAATGTTGAAAGAGATGGTTGACTTTACACCATTCTTCACGATTCCTATGACCTCATTTGGGAGGTTCAGTTTTCTTGGAGGGAGCTGGATGGCGTGAGATTCGTCACCACTTTCATACACGATCTTCTGACCACGATCTTCTGATTCACCAGAGCTGGTCTCTGTTCTATGAAGCATTATCGTCTGACGAGGTTCTTCGTTGACAACCTCTCTTGTATGTTCAGAAGGTGTCGTGATTGGTATTCCGTTTTCATCAACTTCTAACATGCTAAAGATATCCCACGCTTTGCTATTATTTTCTTCCATATTGGTCGGGTCTTTCTGATTGGTTTTCTTTCTTATACTTTTAAATAATGAGAATTTTTGATCAAAAAAGAAACGAAACATGTTTGAACTTAGTAATATCAAGATCACAAAGTCAAAGGTCGATGAGAAAAGCATCGAATCTAACGGCTTTTGGTTTACACCTGTCAATGGTGAATTCAACACCGATGGTGTTGCAGAGTTTATAACGAGTGAACTTGAAAGCCCTAAGTGGCTGGATGGTAAGACGTTCTCATCTCTTAATCATCTCTTCGTCACGGAATCACAGACGAATCTCTTCATGGCTCTGTGTCCGTCTGTAGTCATCGATGGTTATTCGTTTGAACTGAAGTATAACCGCATCCTCGGTGGTCATCAGCTTCACACCATAAAGGTGGAAGGTGAAGACATCGAAGAAGAACAGACAGAAACGGAAAAGGTAGAAGAAGCTACGGAAACTGCAGAAGAAGCTACGGAAACTGCAGAAGAAGCTACGGAAAAGGAAGAAGAATCTGTAGAAGAATCCAAGGAAGTAGAAGAAAAGGCTGAAGAAAAGGTAGAAGAACCAAAGGAAAAGAAGACTACCGCACGCAAATCGACGAAGAAGTAAAAATCTCGTCGGTTTTGTTGATTGATTTGATTGATTAGTTTGAGGTCGCTATGTCGAGAAGATATGGCGACCTCGTCATATATAAGAATACCACAAATCAGTCATATTGATAACGATAAAAATGGATGAAAAAGTAAAAGAATACGAGCAATTTGTCGTTTCTTGCTTCAACGAGAATCCTACAAATAACAAGGTTCTCGACTTCATTCACATGACAATGGCACTTATGTCAGAATCTGGTGAATTCGCTGATATAGTCAAGAAGGCAGTTTTCCATTCTAAGGAGATCTCGAAGGTTGATCTCGTAGACGAACTCGGTGATGTTCTGTTCTATTTCATGAACATTTGCCATTTCCTTGGTGTCACGATCGATGATATCATGGAAGCAAATCTCATCAAGATCCGTGAAAGATACCCCGAAGGTCGTGGAAAGAACTACAACTTCGGTACACGTAATAAGGCAGAAGAAAAAAAGAGAATAGAACAGTTCTTGATGAAGATAAAGCAGGACGTGTCGATCGATATCAACATCAGTCACATCAATCCTCATCAGTCACATACGAAGTAAGCCATGATCCTTGTATCAATTAAGAACATCAACATAGAAGCGTTCATCAGCTTCTTCAACGATATCGATATCAAGTCTAAGCAGGTGATTGATATCTACAAAACAGAAGATGGAAAGCACGAGATCGTCTCACGTGGTCACACAATCACACGTGACTTCGTAAAAGTCGTAGAATCTGACTTCGACGTTATGTGTCAAGAGATTGTTTCGAAGTCGGAATACAGTCACATCAAGATTCCGTTCATTGAAATCAAGAAGTTTGTAGAACTTCTGAAAATCTACACGGATGATGAGCAAGTGAGCATTAATCTTTCGTGTGATGAAAAGGGAGAATCGCTTGTTGTGGTAAAACTTGAAGTGAAATCCAAGAGAAAGTCTTCAAGAATACCAATGGCGGACATTTCTCTTGTTCCATATCTTCAGAAGGACATCTGGGAAAATTTGCTCCAAAGCACAGAAAGACTGTCATTCTTTGGTCTTTCTCAGAATGATGTCGTGGACGTGAAGAAGCTGATGAAATATGCTTCAGAATCGCAGGCATCAGCAAAGGTCAAGGAGATCTCAAAGTTCAGAGTAAAGTTTGAAGATGGACAGACAACGATTATGTCATATGAAGATCGTTGGAACATTGACATTCCAACAGATGGCTCATTCACTGGCGATTTTGTCTTCCCTGCTATTCTCTTCAAGCATCTCTCTTCAACGAACGTCTATGATTGCTCGTTTGTGAAAGCAATGGGCAGAGATACAAAGTTCCTAATCGTCTCAAATGAAACACTAAGAACCACGTGCGTTGTTATCGCAGAAAAGTTCGATATCAACAAAAAATAAGATAGATAACAATTTATAAGATGAATGAGGGTGTGCGAATAGTGCATCCTCATTCATCTGTATTTTCTCGAAAGCTTTATGCGATACATCCTCGACAAACTAATAATCATTCTGACGATAATACGATACAAACTTTGGCGATTTCCAATAAACGATGACGGAATAATCGATTCAGTAGTTCTTGATAACCATGAAACACTCACGATAAACGGTTGGAAGCCACTTTCTTCAGTCCATTTAAAAGCTGTTCATGACATAGTTGAAGTTGGTGCAGGTGAGTACACGGTCAGTGGATCAATCAATCACCTCGTCTATTCTTCCGAGAGTGCACTTGAAAGCTATCAACCTACAAAAGTTAAGGATCTCTCTTTAGGTGATATCTTGATGACGATGGATGGTGCACGGAAAGTCTCATCAATCCAGAAGTCCCATCAGCAGATCGTGTTCGATTTATCTGTCGTGGATGAGACTTTGTCATATTTCTCTGACGGCATACTTTCTCACAACTCTGTAATGAGTGGTATTTTCATTGCGTGGTACATCTTGACAAACTACGACAAGACCGTTCTTTGTACTAGTGCTAACGCAGACAAAGTCGATGAGCTTGTTGACAAGATTAACTCGATCTTCATGCACCTTCCGTTCTATATGAAGCTCGGGATTGAAGTCGATAACGTATCCAAGAAGAAATGGGACAACGGTTGTAAACTGATCGGTGAAACTGCCACCGAGAACTCTGGTGCAGGTGAAACCGCTGATCTTCTTTATGCCGACGAGTTTGCACTTATTGAACCTAATATCATCAACGAGTTCTTCCGTGTAGTTTATCCCACACTTTCCGCAAGTAAGAAATCGAAGATGATAATCACCAGCACGGCAAGAGGTATGAACAAGTTCTATCAGCTTTATCAAGATGCGCTTGATGGTAAGAACAACTTCAACCCAATAAGAATCGACTGGTGGGAGGTAGAAGGAAGAGATGAACAATGGAGACTTGATCAGATTGCTGACCTCGGTTCTGAAGCCGACTTTAACCAAGAATACGGTAACTCGTTCATGAGTGGATCAACACTTCTTCTCTCCACTGCTGTCCTCAAGAAACTCGGGAAGTATCAGAAGAAGTTCATAAATGGTGTGTTCTCGGAAGACGGTTCTTTATGATGAAAATTGTACAAGTTTTTAATTTATAAAAATTAAAAGATAGACGGCAGGAATGGTTGAAGATGTTCTCATTGAATACGATCAGTACTTTTTCATACACCCAAACTTCGAACTTCAATGGTTTAAAGATGAACGCAACGCATTTGTTCTATCGATAGACATTGCAGAAGGCAAGGGAGGTGATTACACGATCATCAACTTCTTCCAAGTCCTCCCGATGACACCTTTAGAAATTGAAGGTGTGAAGATCTTCAACGACGAAGAATCATTCTTCAAGCTGGTACAGGTCGCTATGTTTAGATCGAACATGGTAGAAACACCAGAATGTGCAAATTGGCTGTATCATTTCATAAACGGCTATATGATACAGGACAACTTGAAGATCGTTATTGAGAACAACTTTGAAGGGAACTACTTCCGAAACACACTAATGAACATTTATGGAGAACAGAATGAACTCGATGAAGATGTCATATTCTGCAAGTTTCTCTATAATGCTCGAGATGACAATGCCCGAACTTTCAGAGTTGGGATTTATCAAACAGAACCCCGAAAGCAACATTCTTGTAAGATATTCTCCGATCAACTGAAGAATAATCAGCTTGTTCTTACTGAGTTTATGACTATTCAAGAAGCTATGACCTTTGCACGATCAGAAAAATCGTCGTCATATCGTGCAAGTTCGGGGCATGATGATTGTGTTATGACGTGCGTAAACGTTGTAAACATTCGAGATATCGAAGAATGGTCAGAACTCGTGGAGATTGTCAGTGAAAACTGCACAAACGAGTTCTGGAAGCTGGTCGACAAGAAACTCGGGAAACAAGCCGAAAGAACGGAAGAACTCGACATATCAGACTATTACGATTAAACATATGGACAAAACAACTACTAATAGTGTCTCATCGAAGGCGAAGATAGAAGATGAACAGCAGGAGGAGGATGTGCTCTTCATACCACAGTCGAAGACTGGTGGCAACATGTACAAAGAGAACTCTTGTGGTACTTCTTTCTCTGCTGATCAAGATTATCAAGATCAATTCCTTGATGACATTTATAACCCCGATGAATACAGAACAAGACAGAACTTCTGTGAAAAGTTCTATTCATCTTTACAGGCGATCATCAACAAACATAAGCGATTCTCGTATATACGATCGTTCGATATGAATCACGTGAGATGTGGCGACAACGTTTGCCACCTCGATAAAACATCACCATTTATGATAAACTTTGTACTTCATAATGGTGATGTTGTTGTATCTGATGATTCTTGTACTTTCTATCGTGAAGATAAGAGTCATCTGAAGCCATACGAAAAGTTGATGAACTCGTTCTTCAAGAATGACCGTTCTGATCTTTATGATGTCGTCTATCGGAAGATGGTCGATTTCGATTTCGATCATAAGCTTTATTTTTGCATCTATTGCGAATATTTCAAGATAACAGACCATGAAGCGTTTTTTGATTCTCTTCCAAAGTTCCATCAAGACAACATAGAACGAATGTATAGACGGAGACGATAAGAAAGAGGACAAAAAACAACACGGAGAGAAAATGATCAATTGTAAACAGATCAGAGACAAGATGTCGGTGTCTTATTTCGACGAAAACGGAAACATTGCGATATCTGACATAACAATAGACGATCGTGAAAAGTACGTATGGACAAAGACAACCGAAGATGATAAGTTCCGAGACAAGACTTACGTATCCCAAGACGGATTTCCTGTGAAAAAGGAACGTAAGTCCTATCTTGACAAATATCGCAAGATCGAGTTCTTGCTGTCTCTACCAGAACGTTTACAAGCGAAGATTTTCTCAAACAATCAACCACGTAAGTTCTTCTGGGATATCGAAACAGAAGTGTTCGATAACTTCCCCGATGCTGGGAATCCTGTCGGGAGAATCTTCACGCATCAGTATTGTGACGAGTTCGGCAATGGTACTGTCATGGGTATCAAGCCACTTTCACAGACGCAGATTGATTCTATCGAACAGAAGATCAACGACTATCTTTCAGAAATCACCGATAAAACGCTTCATCAGAGGTACAAGTTCCGTTACATTTACTACCCCGACGAGTTCACGATGAACAAAGACTTCGTCGAGAATCACGCAACAAAGATGCCGTGCATTTTCGGGTGGAACGTGCTGAAATTCGATACAAGATACCTCATCAACAGATGTAAGAAGACGAACATTGATCCTTCGATTCTCTCCCCGAAGAGGATGCTTTATTCGACGATCGCCAAAGATAAGTTCGACCATTCATCGAAAATTGAAATCGAACTTCCTCTTCATCGACCAATCATCGACTACATGCAAATCTTCGAGTTCTTTGATAGATCGATCAAGCAGAAGTCGTCAATGTCACTCGATTTCATCGCATCAGAAATCCTTGGTGTCAAGAAGATCCACCATTCCGAAACTCTGATGGAACTCTACGAGAAGGACTATGAACGTTATGTGCTTTATGGTATCATCGACACATTCCTCGTTGCATTGATCGATAAGAAGTGCAGAACATTCGAATCAATGAGCGTTCTTGCAAATCTTCTACGTGTCGAAGTCGCTCAGTCTATGTTCGTTAGTGTCGGTATTGAAACACTCTTGTGTGACTACTATTACAAGCATTACAACAAGGTGTTTGTAAAGGACTATGACAAGCAAATCCCCGAAGGTGAAACTTACAGCGCAGGATTCGTTCTACAACCAGGTATTGGTGTTTATGACGGCATTGTCATCTATGACTACGAATCACTGTTCCCTTCAATTATGCAGATGTTGAACGTTGGTGAAGATGTTTACCTCGGTCATACTGATGATCAGGGGAAAACCTATGTGGACAAATCGGGAGAAGAACACGAACTTGACGAATCGATGTGTTATTCATCAAGTGGTGCAGTTTACTCTAAAAACAGGGATTCTGCAATTCGAACGATGATTTCGAACATGTTCAACAAACGAGTAGAAGCAAAACACAAAGAAGCAGAAATCAAAGCAGATATTAATCACTTAAAGCAGATATTAAAAAATAACTTCGGACATTAAAAGATGGAAATAAAACTGTTAGGAAAGAAGATCCTCATTAAGCTCAATGAGGTCGAAAAGCAGGTAGATGGCTTCGAGCTGGTACAACACAATGATGT
>QWBZ01000422.1_pt1 | contig 27147 bp, 22 predicted proteins | sample 1972441 | NCBI WGS metagenome assembly QWBZ01 (sample SAMN09866721, study PRJNA288562) | Human oral metagenome isolate term6_saliva, whole genome shotgun sequencing... | isolation source: mouth | host: Homo sapiens | place: USA: California
GGAGGCTCTTTCGGTGCAGAAGCATCAGTTATCGCCGCAGTCATCGGTCTACTGATATCACTTTGGTTCATAAGAAAAATCAGACAACAGGAGCATTGTGGACAATAAGACACAGGCTCAGACGAATAAATAAATATCAAAATAACAAATATAAATAAACAACATGGGAATAATAAAAGAGACTGTCTCAAGAGACATTCAAGAGCAAAAAAGCGGTGGAATCGTTGAAAAAAGCGAGTATGACCAGGCCTTAGAGAAGTATAATCTCAACATCACTGACGAAGAAGTCAAGGCTGCAGTGAAGAAGATTATTGCAGAGAAAGTATCAGCAAATGATAACCTTGAAGTGAAGAAATTCCTCCTCGGTAGCGTTGAACTGACCACACTTAGTACTACAGATACTGAAGAAAAGGTCCTCGCTATGATAGAAAAAGTGAACCGGTTCGACAGTGAATATCCCGACTTACCACATGTTGCTGCCGTCTGTGCATATCCTTGTTTCACTAAACTAATGGCAGACTGCTTAGAAGTTGATGGTGTTGAAATAACCAATGTTACGGGCAACTTCCCATCTTCTCAGACTTTCTTAGAAGTAAAAACCATCGAGACTGCCCTTGCAATAAAGGATGGAGCAACAAACATTGATATTGTTATGCCTGTCGGAAAGTTCCTTTCAGGCGATTACGAGGGCGTATGTGACACCATTGGTGAGCTTAAACAAACCTGTGGCGACGTACCAATGAAGGTGATCCTTGAGACTGGTGACTTACGTAATGCACGTGATATCAAGACTGCTTCCCTACTCTCTATGTATGCTGGAGCCGACTATCTGAAGACAAGTACAGGCAAAGAAAAGGTCAGTGCTACACCAGAATCAGTTTATATCATGTGCCAAGCCATCAAAGAATACTACGATAAAACCGGCATTCAAATAGGTTTAAAGCCCGCAGGAGGCATAAACACCGTCATGGATGCTGTTATCTACTACACAATAGTAAAAGAGGTCTTAGGCGAAAAATGGTTAACTAACTATTGGTTCCGTATGGGTACAAGCCGATTGACCAATCTTCTCTTGTCTGAAATCATTGGTGAAGAGGTGAACTTCTTCTAAACTATTTCCCAATAGGACCCATGAAAAACACATGAAGAAGGAATGAATAAACTGTAAAGAAGCTATGTGTAATGTAAAGAAAATACATAACTTGAAAATAAAACACGCCCTTTTGCATAGTAAAAGACGCCCTTTTAAGAAGTAAAACATGCCCTTTTGAAGTGTAAAAGGGCATGTTTTACAATGCAAAAGAGCACCTTTTACAGTGCCCTTTATAACCTATTGATTATCTGTTTCTTACAAAGTCAATTTTTAGAGTTTACCTCCTGTCTTGAAGAAAGATAGCATTCAATATTTGTAATCTTATTTCCTAATCGAAGATTCATCCTTATCTTCTATGCAAAGACCAATAAGAAATAACCTCCTGTATACTTAATCAACTATTTACTTATTACGTTTGATAACATAATCAAGATAAGTCTGCAAAGAAGTACGTACGCTTTCATCCTTTACATACGTATCAATGAAACTCTGAGTTACGTGCAAGCGCATTCATCTCCTCATTTTCAGTAGAATTCAACGCATAAATGATTGGCAAAGTGAGCTTCCCCTCAGCCAGATCGTTCCCTGTTGGTTTGCCAATCTCTGCTTCTGAATCATAATAATCAAAGATATCATCGCGGATTTGGAAGACAATTCCAAGGTTCTTACCAAAGAGTCTGGCAGCTTCAACCTCCTCCTCTGTAGCCCCAGCAGACTCAGCTCCGATGGCAGCACACGCCTCAAAAAGAGCTGCTGTCTTGCGTTCTATAATCTTATAGTAGACCTCCTCCGTTACTTTTTTACTCTGAATATTTGCAAGTTGTAGGATTTCTCCATCACTCAAAGTGCGCCCCAACTCAGCCAAACGACGTACAATGATTTCAGAATGTGTATAACTGACGTGCAACAATGCCGTTGACAGAACATAATCACCCACCAAAACGGCTACCTTATTATCATAATCAGCATTCACACTTGCCTGTCCTCGACGTTCTGCAGCCTCATCTACAACATCGTCATGCACCAGAGATGCTGTGTGAAGAAGCTCCAAACCCACAGCAGCATGCTGTGTTACAGAAGAAACCTGACCAAAGTTTTTGGCCACAAGAAGGATGAGGATAGGACGCATTCGCTTGCCTGCGCGCTGCTTGATATGGTTCAAAACCGTTTGCAACAAACCATCTTCATGATCGAGAGCATGGTTAAAAAGCTCGATGAAATCGCCAAGTTCCGTCTCAATCGGTTGTTTTATGAGTGAAAGGGTATCCATTATATTACTTGAAATTTGATACAAATTTAATGAATATATCGGAGATTATGGAAGAATTTTAGTAATTTTACGGCTTAAACAGAATAATAATTATGGCAAAACTATTCCTCCTCGACGCATATGCGCTCATCTACCGTTCCTATTATGCTTTCCTTAAGAATCCAAGAATCAACTCTAAGGGATTAAATACATCAGCCGTAATGGGCTTCTGTAACACGCTAAATGAGGTGCTTACAAAGGAGAAACCAACGCATATAGGTGTAGCTTTTGACCATGGAAAGACTTTCCGACATGACGCTTTTCCACAATATAAGGCACAAAGGGAGGAAACACCTGAAGATATTAAGCTCTCTGTACCCATCATCAAACAGGTGTTAGAAGCGATGCACATACCTATCCTGCAAGTAGATGGCTTTGAAGCTGATGACGTTATTGGTACTGTTGCAACACGCTTTGGTTCCGATGGAATCGAGACTTTTATGCTTACACCAGACAAAGACTATGGTCAGTTGATTGGTCCAAACGTCTTTATGTATCGTCCCCGCCATGGTGGAGGTTACGAAACATTAGGTGAAAAAGAGGTAGAAGCAAAATATGGCATCCCCACCCCAGCCCAAGTAGTCGATCTACTGGCACTGATGGGTGATTCAGCAGATAACTTTCCTGGCTGTCCTGGGGTTGGTGAGAAGACTGCAGCCAAGCTGATTAATCAGTTCGGAAGCATTGAGAACATGCTCCAACATACAGATGAGATAAAAGGAAAGCTACGGGATAAAGTTGAAAATGCAACCGAAGACATCAAAATGTCAAAGTTCCTTGCAACCATTCGTACTGATGTTCCCATCCAACTTCAATTAGATGAACTCAAATTGGAGCAACCCGATGAAGGTAAACTACGTGCTATTTTTGAGGAATTAGAGTTCAAAACACTTATTAACAAGTTCCTTAATAAAAGCGAAACAAAGCAAAGAAGTGAAGAAAAACAGCTTGATCTCTTTGCAATAAACACGCCCCAATCCCCAGAAGAACCAAAAAACGCGAGTTTTGAGAGCCTTAAAACGACACAACACGAATACAAACTGATTGAAAATGAGGATGATGCACGTCACATATGTGACTTTTTTAGGACAAAAGAGTTCGTAAGTTTAGACACAGAGACCACTTCTACCGATGCAATTAGTGCCGAATTGGTGGGCTTAAGCTTCTCCGTTGAAGAAAAGAAGGCGTTTTATGTCGCAATACCAGCCAATCGTGAAGAAGCGTTAAGATACGTTCAAATATTCAAACCATTGTATGAGGACGACAAAATCATGAAGATTGGGCAAAACATCAAGTATGATTATGAAGTCTTAAGCAACTATGGTGTGACCCTGAAAGGCAAGATGTTTGACACGATGATTGCTCATTACCTCATCCAACCAGAGCTCCATCACAACATGGACTACATGGCTGAGACACTACTCCACTATAAAACAATCCATATTGAAGAGCTCTTGGGCCCCAAAGGGAAGAAGCAAAAGAACATGCGCGACCTCTCTCCAGCAGACATTTATGAGTATGCTGCAGAAGATGCCGACATTACTTTGCGCCTGAAAAACGTACTCGAACCTAAGCTGAAAGAGCTAAGTGTCGAGAGATTGTTCTGGGATATTGAGATGCCACTCGTACGTGTACTGGCTGATATGGAGCTTAGTGGTGTTCGTTTGGACACAGATGCACTACAAGAAACATCAAGAATTTTCACTGAACGTATGTCTCAATATGAGCAAGAGATATACAAAGAAGCAGGAGAAGAATTCAATATATCCAGTCCGAAACAAGTGGGTGATATCCTTTTCGGCAAGATGCAGATCATGGACAAGCCCAAGAAGACCAAGACTGGACAATATGTCACCAGCGAAGAGGTGCTACAGAGCCTCGAAGCAAAGCACCCAATCGTTCGTAACATCCTCAATTACAGAGGGATGAAGAAGCTCCTCAGCACATACGTTGACGCTCTTCCTAAGCTTATAAACCCACGAACAGGACACATCCACACCTCTTTCAATCAAGCATTGACAGCCACTGGGCGTCTATCATCCAGTGATCCTAACCTCCAGAACATTCCAGTTCGCACTGATGATGGTAAGGAGATACGCAAGTGTTTCATACCAGAAGAAGGTTGTTTGTTCTTTTCAGCAGATTACAGTCAGATTGAATTGCGTATTATGGCACATCTTTCTGAAGACGAAAACATGATGGAAGCTTTCCGTGAAGGTTATGACATTCACCGTGCAACAGCTGCAAAGATATGGCATGAGGACATTGACAAGGTCACTGATGCCCAAAGAAAGAAAGCCAAACAAGCCAATTTCGGTATTATATATGGTATTACAACCTTTGGTCTTGCCCAACGAATGGGTATTGCAAACAATGAAGCAAGGGAACTCATACAGGATTATTTCCGCACATTCCCAAAGGTTCAGGCTTATATGGAGCAGGCTAAAGAAGTGGCAAGAGCCAAAGGCTATGCCGAAACTCTCTTCCATCGGCGTCGCTATCTGGCTGATATCAACAGCAGAAATGCTACCGTTCGTGGATTTGCAGAGCGTAATGCCATCAATGCACCGATACAAGGAACGGAAGCCGATATCATCAAAGTGGCTATGGTCCGTATCTGGAAACGTTTCAAAGAAGAGGGAATCCGTTCAAAAATGATACTACAAGTACACGATGAACTTAACTTTTCTGTCTACCCAGAAGAGCGAGAAAAAGTAGAACAGATTGTCATTGAGGAGATGCAGAACGCCGCCACAAAACCACCATTCCCACCCTATCAGGATGTGCTCTTTTGCTAACATGGAGAGACACATTCTGACTCCTACAGAGATTCTATCAAAAAGAGCTTATCCACTATTTATAGACTATAAAACATTCTTTTGTAGATTATATATAATGAACAAGTTTAAAATAGTTCGGAAATTTGCCCGCAAAAAAGGAACTTTCAGAGGAGAGGAAACAAACTGGTAGTGCGAAGATAAGAAAGGATTGCCTCAGCACTGGACAAGATATAAAGACCCAATGACAGAGTTCAACCCTCCTTCCCATACTTTTCAACAAAACGTAAAAGGATAAAAGAAAAGTCGAAAGGGTAAATATAATCATTAGTAAAATAAACTTACAGATTAAGAATGATGTGAGTGTGGAAAACAAAAGAAAATGAGTTGTCGCAAGACTTGTAATATCCATAATATCAAACAGTTACAAATCGGCTTGTAAAAGGGCATGTTTTACGTTGTAAAAGGGCATCTTTTACACCTCAAAAGGGCATCTTTTACTTTGCAAAAGACGCCCTTTTAGATTGCAAAAGAAGCTCTTTTAAAAAGCAGTTCGGAATCTTTTTTACAAAACAGCACATTATCTTTCTCCGCAATAACATAAATAGTACACTTGAAACCACAACCAAAGAAAACCTAAACCACCCTACATACAGTTCCAGATATCCCCATAAAGAGAAAGACGCATGCCCGTATAATGCTGTGTTAAAATATAGAAAAAACCTAAAGGTTTAGCTTTTTTAGCGTACTTTTGCAATTTAAACAGCTATAGAAATTGAATGAGTCTACCATCAAATCATACGATGACTTCATACAGAACGTACCTGTAAACACCTACGAGGAACTGAAAGGCGATATCGACCGCATGCGCCATGGCGAACGAGATGTGCTATGGCCAGGACAGGTAAGATGGTACGCGAAGTCATCAGGTACGACAAATGACAAGAGTAAATTTATCCCTGTTTCTCATGAAGGGTTGCAAAACATACATTATCAGGGCGGAAAGGACGTTCTCGCCTACTACCTCAGCAACCATCCAGAGAGCCGTATTTTCAATGGAAAGAGCCTCATCTTAGGTGGAAGTCACTCCCCTAACTACAACTTATCCAACTCTCTTGTTGGCGATTTAAGTGCAATTCTCATTGAAAATATCAACCCATTAGCCAATTTCGTACGTGTCCCGAAGAAGGAAACAGCCTTACTAAGCGACTTCGAGGTGAAACGTGACCGCATAGCACATGAGACTTTAAAGCAGAACGTGACCAACATTTCTGGTGTTCCATCATGGATGCTCTCCGTCTTAGTACGTGTAATGGAACTGAGCGGCAAGCAACATCTGGAAGAAGTATGGCCTAATTTGGAGGTATTCTTCCATGGTGGCATAGCTTTTACGCCCTATCGTGAACAGTATAAGCAGATCATTACCAAGTCGGACATGCACTACATGGAGACTTACAACGCCTCAGAAGGCTTCTTCGGCATACAGGATGACCCATCAGACAGTAGCATGTCGCTCATGCTTGACTATGGTATTTTCTACGAGTTCTTACCTATGGACGAGTTTGGAAACGACCATCCTAACATTGTTCCACTGTCTGGTGTAGAGACAGGGCGCAACTATGCCATGCTGATCAGTTCGTCTTGTGGACTCTGGAGATACGAGATTGGCGATACAATACAGTTCACTTCTACCAACCCATATAAGTTTATCATCACCGGAAGAACAAAGTATTTCATCAATGCCTTTGGTGAAGAACTCATCATGGACAATGCTGAAAAGGGGCTTGAGGCAGCTTGTAAGGCTACTGGTGCACAGATATCAGATTACACTGCAGCACCAATCTATATGGATGCGAACGCCAAATGTCGTCACCAATGGCTCATTGAATTTGCCAAAGAGCCTGACTCAATAACCCAGTTCGCTGCAGTTCTTGACGCTAAATTACAGGAAATAAACTCTGATTATGAAGCAAAACGCTTCCATAACGTCACCTTACAACCCGTAGAAATCGTGGTTGCGCGTAAGGAACTCTTCAATGATTGGCTCAAAACAAAGGGAAAACTCGGAGGACAACATAAGATTCCGCGCCTCTCAAACAGCCGTACTAATATAGAAGAGCTGCTGAGTATGAACCAATAAGAAGGTGCTTTGAAGGGTAAAAAAGTAAAGAGTAAAAAGATAAAAAGCCTCTTTGAAGAGTAAAAAGCTAAAAGAGTAAAAGGATAAAAGAGCCCTTTGAAGTGGAGAAAGACAAAAGAATAATAAGTAAAAGGGCAAAAAGTGATATTTGGAAGATAAAAGAATAGAAGCAAGATATCAATATGAAGAAGGTAAAACAAAGATATTACACTAAGAAAACAGCAGGAAAAGACAACTTTCTTGCTAAAGTCTGCCATTGCCTTTCGGCATCTTTTTCCACACGTTTCTCACCGCTTTACCTTCTAATCCTCTCACTTTTCACTTTCATTTCATGTGCAAGAATGGGTGAACCTGATGGTGGTTGGTATGACGAAACACCTCCGAAGGTCATCGGAGCATCCCCAGCTGAACGCGCAACAGACGTAAACAGCAAGAAAATAAACATCTATTTTGATGAATTCGTCAAGCTTGATAACGCTTCAGAGAAGGTCGTTGTATCGCCTCCACAGATAGAAACACCAGAGATAAAGGCGCAAGGTAAGCACATATCAGTCACATTATTAGACAAACTAAAGCCCAATACAACCTACACGATAGACTTCTCTGATGCCATATCGGATAACAATGAGGGTAATCCTATGGGTAATTACACCTATAGTTTCTCAACAGGTGACCACATAGACACGCTTGAAGTATCAGGATATGTGCTTGAAGCAGAGAACCTTGAACCCATAAAAGGCATCCTCGTAGGACTCTATAGCAACCAGAATGACACTGCATTCGAGAAAGAACCAATGCTACGTGTATCACGAACAGATAGCCGTGGACGCTTTGTCATTCGTGGTGTAGCCAAAGGAGACTACCGTATTTATGCCTTACAGGATGCTGATGGCAATTATATGTTTAACCAAAAGAGTGAGAAAATAGCCTTCACGCCGGAGGTCATCATGCCTTCATGGAAGCCAGACATACGTCAAGACACCCTTTGGACAGACTCTTTGCATATCAAAGACATCAAACAAGTGCCCTACACTCACTTCCTTCCAGATGACGTAACACTCAGTGCATTCACTGAACCACAAACAAATCGATTCTTTTTGAAGTCAGAACGCAAGGATGCTAACCACTTTACACTCTTCTTTAGCTATGGTGATGCTGACCTTCCACAGATAAAAGGACTGAATTTCAACGCCAAAGACGCATTCATTATCGAGCCAAGTCTGAACCAAGACACCATCACTTACTGGCTACGTGATACAGCTCTGGTCAACCAGGATACACTCCATTTCCAGATGACATACAACATGTCGGACAGCTTAGGCAAGCTTATTCCACAGACAGATACGCTTGAAGTACTGGCAAAAACGCCGTATGCCAAACGTATGAAGCACCAGAAAGAGGAGTATGACAAATGGAAAAAGAAGCAAGATAAGGCTAAGGAACGTGGAAGAGCATACGAAACCGAGATGCCTGTGACGCCATTAGAGGTGAGATACGACGTCCCTTCTCAGATGGATCCAGACAAAAATCCAACCATAGAGCTGCCAACTCCTATAGAAAAGATAGACACTGGCAAGATACATCTCTATGAAAAGATAGACTCAATGTGGTATCGAGCCAAATATCAGTTCGGTTCCGAACCGGGCAGACCACGCACCATGAAGCTGGTAAGTACGTGGAACCCAGGGCATGAATACAGCTTTGAGATAGACTCAGCAGCCTTCACAGATATCTATGGGAAGGTGTCTAAGAAATACAAACAGGGCATTAAGATTCCTTCCATGGATGAGTATAGTACGCTCGTCATGACCCTTCAGAACATGGAAGGTAAGAACTGTCTGCTCCAACTGCTCAATGAAAGCGACAAACCAACGAAAGAAACGACGGCAAAAGACGGTAGAGCAACTTTCTATTATGTTAAACCTGGCACGTATTACCTACGCCTTATCGTAGACGAAAACGACAATGGGAAGTGGGATCCAGGTGACTATGCTACACAACGGCAGCCTGAGGCCGTTTATTACTACCCGAAATCTATAGAGTGTAAGGCTAAACGTGACGTACAAGGTACATGGAATCCGCGCCTACTCCCACTCTATTTGCAGAAGCCGGGAGCCATAACAAAGCAGAAAGCTGAGACACAACGCAAGGCTAAAAAGCGTAATATTGAACGTGCACGCAGCCTTGGTATTGAGATGCCAATGAACGCTGAGGAAGTAAAGGTGAAGAAAAAGAAGAAGCATTAGATTACCTTTATGTCATAAAAATTCATATAACAGAAAACAATAGATGCTCTTTTGCATTGTAAAAGACGCCCTTTTGCATGGTAAAAGGGCGTCTTTTGACATGTAAAAGGTGCCCTTTTGAAAGCCAAAAGGGCACCTTTTACTTTACTATCTATAATCATCTGTGAATCTGAACATTACGAAACTGAAAAATATCAGAATCCTTCTTATTCTTAAAGGCATTGGTAGTCTTTTTTGTAAAGGTATTTTGCACACATAAATCCACTTATAAAAGAATCCCGAAACATTAATACTCCATAAACACTTCACCCCTTCATACGAAATAATGTATGAAGGGGTGAAGTGCTTTATCGTTGCATATACTTCCTTCCTCGCTTGATGACAAGCCCTTTATAATAGGGATCTGTTATCTTCTTTCCATCAATTGTATAAGCAGCACCTTGCTCTGAACTACCTGAATTCTCAACTGACTCAATGCCTGTAGGGTCATTTGAAGCCGTGAAACCTTCAGATTCAATCTCCTGAGAAGGCAGAATACGGTCACTGACAATCGTCAAACGCTTCGTAGAAGTAGTGACATCAGGAATCTCAACAACCCTCTCCTCCCCTGGTAACAAGTTCTTTAACGATACCGAAGAGCGTTTCTCCCCTATCGTAAGCCATGCATCATAATAGAAAGGCGCCACCCCTTTGTTTGTAATCGTAACCCTTGTAGCACGCCCGTTGCTCTCACATTTCTTAATGGCAAACCTATATCCCGTTGCCAATGAGGCTTGCATGAAGCGTGCCGGTTGGGCATATCGTGAGCCGGGGGCGTTGTTGGCAAGCATGAAAGTTATGTGATACTTCTTAGCCATATCCTCCCACGTGTGCCCATACATACCCGTCGGGTTCAGAAAATTCTGCTGTTCATTGCGGCTTGAATAAGCTATCTCACCTCCAGCAAAGTCCTTTTTCCACCTATTGTTAGAGGCAATGCGCTGCCATTTCTGCTCACCATATCCATCACCAGAACCAATCTCATGTGTACTCGACATGAAACTATCGTCAAAGAGTCCGAATCCTGCTTGCATCAAAGCAGTGTTATTGCTCACAGGAGAGTGGTCTTTACTCGCCGCATCAATGGATATCCCCCACTCTATTCGCCCGTTCAGAACCTTATTTAAGTGCTGAATGAAGCGCGTTTGAAAGTCCATATCAGGGAAATTCACACCCAATTTATATTCAGTTCCATAGATATGATATTCCGACCAATGCCCAAATCCCGTCTCTAAGAAAGCCAAACGCCTGTCATGAGCGTACCTTTCAGCAAGATCTGTATAGAATTGCAGCGTGAAACGTTTGAGTTCTGCATTCCTCCAATCAGCATAATACGTTGGTCCATCACCGTTCTTATGGAATGTTTCATGGTAATCTCCACGCTTCTTGATGTATTCTGGAACAGCCGTAGAGCCCTTTACAGAGACATTAACCTCATCATTATCAGGGTTTTCATACCTAACTCGGATAACAGCTTGGTGCTTTCGAGAGGCAATATCATTGAGTAAAGCCTCAAAGGGAGCCCAATCATACAGTATCGTTCCGTCCTGTTTACATCCCTTTACCACTTTATTGGGCAACAAATAAGCAAATTCCAGCTGGATAGTCTGACCATATTTACTGTTCAACTGCCGTGCCTGGTCCTTCCAAAGCACCAGTCCTGTCATGGGTTGCACATGTGTTATCCTTCCAGGTACACTCACTTCTTTCCATTCCTGAGCATATATCTGAACAGAAAACAGAGTGAATAATGTCATAAATAATACACTTTTCTTATAGTTTCTCATGTGTACATTCAATGTTTTTATTGTTCATAAATAGTATAGAAGTGGCAAAGATAACAAAAACCCATTACATTCATATGCCAATAAAGTTACTTTTGATTATTATTAAGCATTCTTTCATAGTGTTGTAAATGGTATAGAATTTCCACAAAGACAATTAATAATTTGTGTTTTCATCCTTATTTTTGTACTTTTGTACGTCTTAGAAGATAAGCAAGAAACTACTTTAAAGGAAGCAAAAGATATGGCAAAGGACGATAAGGGAATGACTCCGATGATGAAACAGTTCTTCTCAATGAAAGCACAGCACCCAGATGCGTTAATGCTCTTCCGCTGTGGCGACTTCTATGAGACATATGCTGAAGATGCCATAGAGGCTGCAAGGATCCTTGGTATCACCCTTACACGCCGTAATAATGGGGGAAACAGTGGCTCAACAGAGATGGCTGGGTTTCCACACCACGCCCTTGACACCTATCTTCCTAAGCTTATCCGTGCCGGAAAGCGCGTAGCTATCTGCGATCAATTGGAGGATCCGAAGAAGAAACGTGAGGCTATAAAAGGCAAAAAGGGGCTGACTGCAATGGACAAGATGGTGAAACGAGGGATAACAGAGCTCGTTACGCCAGGCGTTGCACTTAGTGATAACGTTCTAAACTACAAGGAAAACAACTTTCTTGCGGCTGTTCACTTCAGTAAAGGGGCTTGTGGGGTCAGCTTTTTGGACATTTCCACAGGCGAATTCTTGACAGGTGAAGGTTCATTCGACTATGTTGAGAAGCTCTTAGGGAACTTTCAACCAAAGGAAGTTCTCTATGATCGGGCAAGAAAACAGGACTTTGAACGTTACTTTGGCTCACGTCTCTGCACGTTCGAGATGGACGATTGGGTGTTTACTGACCAGACAGCACGCCAGAAACTATTAAAACATTTCGGCACAAAGAACCTCAAAGGCTTCGGTGTTGACCATCTATTGAATGGCGTTATTGCGGCTGGTGCCATCATGCAATACCTAGAGTTGACACAACATACACACATCAATCACATCACGTCTCTTGCCCGTATAGAGGAAGATAAGTATGTGCGTATGGACCGTTTCACCATCCGTTCCTTAGAGTTGATCACTCCAATGAATGAAGATGGGTCATCATTGCTGAATGTAATTGACAACACTGCTACCCCAATGGGTGGTCGTTTGCTACGCAGATGGATGGTCTTTCCATTGAAAGATGCCAAGCCTATCAATGAGAGATTGGATGTTGTAGATTACTTTTTCCGTGAACCTGACTTCCGAGAAGCCATAGATGAGCAGTTCCACCGTATCGGTGACTTAGAGCGTATCATATCAAAAGTTGCCGTGGGGAGGGTCTCTCCACGTGAAGTTGTGCAACTAAAGAATGCCCTAAAGGCCATACAACCCGTGAAAACAGCATGTCTTTATGCCAAGAGTGAGCCTCTTAAACGCATTGGAGAACAGCTGAATCTATGTGAATCACTGCGTGACAGAATAGAGAAAGAGATACAACCTGACCCTCCACAGCTTGTCAATAAGGGTGATGTTATAGCCTCTGGCTATAACAAAGAGCTGGATGAACTACGCTCTATCCGTGATAATGGCAAGCAATACCTGCTGGAAATACAGGAGAAAGAGGTTGAACAAACGGGTATTACATCACTGAAGATCGGTTTCAATAACGTCTTTGGATATTACTTAGAGGTGCGTAACACCTTTAAAGACAGGGTTCCTGAAGACTGGATTCGCAAGCAAACACTGGCTCAAGCAGAACGTTACATAACGCCAGAGTTGAAAGAATACGAAGAAAAGATACTCGGTGCAGACGAGAAAATACTGGCTATGGAAGGACAACTCTTCATGGAACTGATACAAGACATGCAGGAGTTTATCCCTCAGATACAAATAAATGCCAATCTTATTGCCCACCTTGACTGTCTACTTTCATTCATGAAGGTGTCACAACAGCACCATTACGTGCGCCCAGTGGTAGACGATTCGGAAGTAATAGATATCAAACAGGGGCGGCATGCAGTGATTGAAACACAGCTACCGATAGGAGAACAGTATGTACCCAACGATGTTCTACTCGACACAGAGAAACAACAAATCATGATGATAACAGGTCCTAACATGGCTGGTAAGTCGGCTTTACTTCGTCAGACAGCCCTTATCGTCCTTCTGGCACAGATAGGTTGCTTCGTACCAGCAGAACGTGCACGCATCGGAATGGTAGATAAGATCTTCACACGTGTGGGTGCTTCGGATAATATCTCACTGGGTGAATCAACCTTTATGGTAGAGATGACGGAGGCTTCAAACATCCTTAACAACGTCACACCGCGTTCTCTGGTGCTCTTTGATGAGCTGGGAAGAGGCACAAGTACGTATGATGGCATCAGCATAGCATGGGCAATTGTGGAATATCTACACGAACATCCACGTGCACAGGCACGTACTCTCTTCGCAACACACTACCATGAGCTGAACGAAATGGAGAAGAATTTCCCACGAATCAAGAACTATAACGTATCAGTAAAGGAAGTTGAGGGAAAGATTATCTTCCTGCGTAAGCTGGAACAAGGCGGCAGTGAGCATTCATTCGGTATCCATGTAGCTGAAATTGCAGGTATGCCAAGGTCTATTGTGAAGCGTGCAAACGTTATATTAAAGGAACTTGAAGCAGACAATGCACAGGTAGGTGGAGTAGGGAAGGCTGCCGTTGAGCATCTTGACAAGAGCAGGGAAGGGGTTCAACTATCCTTCTTCCAACTTGATGACCCCGTTCTTACGCAGATTAGGGACGAGATATTAGGACTCGATGTGAACAATCTTACACCTGTTGAGGCGCTCAATAAGCTGAATGACATTAAGAAAATACTAAAGGGATAAGACCTTATAGGGATACTATTACCCCGTTAATGCTTGCAAAGACTTGATATATCTGCAAGTATTAACGGGGCTTTCTTTTGCAGGAAGGACATGATTATAACAGATAAAGACTGTAAGATGAAAATCAGATGACAAGGATATGAACGGCGGTAAAACATCCTTACAAAAATGAAAACACAAAGAAACACTACACAAAGGAAAACGAACTTTTTACGACTTTGTAACCTTCTAAAATCCAAATAGTTACAAACAGGCTTGTAAAAGGGCATGTTTTGCGTTGTAAAAGGGCGTCTTTTACACTGCAAAAGGGCATCTTTTACCATGCAAAAGGGCACCTTTTAGAATGCAAAAGACGCCCTTTCAAAAATCAAATAACAATTTATTTTACAATAATAGAGATTTACTTACTCCCCAATCTTCGTATGCTTCATACGCCTAACATCCATTTAAGGGGTACGAATGCCTCTCTGAAGAACCTTCATAAGTACCATACTTGCGAGGATTTAAGTAGCTGAAAGATAGCAAAACGGGCTTATACAAGGTCATAATAGTCTCTCTTACGCCTCAACAGCATGGTTATGGGAAGCACACTATCCCATCTATTCAAAGACAAAACCAAAGAAAAAAATAAGGGGACATCAGAGTATTGAAACTCTAATGGCCCCCGTTTCTGCTGCATAGCCTATTCTTTTTCTATGCAATTCACTCCTTTGTCAGCTCTTCAATCTGCTGAATGATATCCGAATTGATACTCTGCATGCGGAGATATATCCATATTCCAATGCATGCACCAGCGAGAAGTCCAACTAAACCTCCTACAATTGTCCCCCACATATAGTCTGGAGAAACTAACCCATTAGAGGAACTTGCACCATAATATAACTCCGTAAAGAGCCAAGGACTCCATATTGACATGCCGATTATGCCTATTAATAAAGATCTTTTGCGTAGCTTCTTCATCCTAACCATCCGTTTTGATGTTGCTATCAAGTCATTGTTCAAGAACTGATCTTTACTAAATCTGTTGATATAAGCATCGAAAAGGACGTCTACTGTCATGATTATTACGGTGGCAATATAGAACAACCAAGACATATTAAACTGTTCTCTGAGGAAGAAGAAACCTACGTAAATATAGGCTAACGCGAAGAATGATACCCATGTATACTTCTTCATGAATGACATCTTATTAAGCATTGACTGCCTGATAAGATTATCATTGATGAGTTTCTGACCATCTATTTTCTCTTTGAGGATACCCAATTGCTGGCGCATCTCCTCCAATTCATTATTCTTTATCTCCATTGTTACTTCCTTTCTTTAGTCTTTCCTTAATTCTATAGAGCCTTACTGATACGTTCTTGGTGCTAATTCCGACGATTTCTCCAATCTCTTCATAGCTCATATTCTCTAACCAGAGCAACACGATAGCCCTATCAAAGGGGCCTAACTGGCTGATACGACGATTGAGTTGCTGCACTTGTCGACTGTCTTCATCACTATCCGTAAAGGGATTGATGCTCATTGTGAGTGGAACCGTCTTCCGTTTTCGCTTCTTTCGGTCACATGAGATGCAGGTGTTCAGACTGATGCGATAGATCCATGTACGTATATCGCTATCGCCTCGGAAGTTTTCTAATCCCTTCCAGAGGTTTATCAGCACCTCTTGAAAGAGGTCATTCACCTCATCTTCATCCTTCGAGAACATGTAACACACGGTGTAAATCGTGCTCTTATGTTCTCTCACAATGCGCGAGAAATCATGTTCATTTTGTGGATTGTCCATCTTCTTGATAAATTATTGTTACCCGTTAGACGCAAGGAAGGTATGGATAACTACATGGGAAAGGAACTTTTTTAAAAGTTTTATTGATAAAACAGACCACTTCTATAGGATATTCTTGACAGGAAGGACCACTTCTCCCAGCTCCATCATAGCATTAAAAAGGCTTATCTGCTGGTATTGTGGAATGTCAGATACGAGTATCTCATGCTCCTGAAGTATTCCTTTGTCAAGCAAACTCTGCCGCATCGTACCGGGAAGGAGTGGGGTAGAGGGGGTGAACCATTGCTGCCCGTCATACAATGCGACGTTGGTATAGGAAGTATCCGTGAGGTGATTATCACGAATAATAAGTATTTCGTCACAATCACCTTGCTGTTTTTTTAGCTCATTGAGCATGGATCGGTCCACACTCTTATAGGGATAAGTGATATTATTATCATAAACAAGTCGCAAGGAGAGAATCTTCTTGCGCGTGTAGGGTGTACAAGTAAGGTCATGTATGCCCGCTTCGTCATAAACAAAACGTAGCTTTGAGCACTCCAAAGGTAGTTCTTCGGGGCTCCAGACATCAGTTATTTTTAACCAATCAGTCTTTCCCCACACTTCCTTTCGCGTACGGTTCATCCGTTCCTCATGGTAAGTGAGGTTAAAGATACGCCCATCTTTAACTCTTATAGTCTCAATAAATTGGCACATAAACCTTCTCAATCACTTCTTTATATTCGTCATCATTATTGCTTTGTGCCGTAATTCCACCTCCAGCTTTATAGAAGAAGTGCCCCGCATCATCGGTATCAATGAAGCGAATCATCACTGCACTGTCCAAACAACCTTTACTATAGCAACCCATAACACCCGTATAGAAGCCTCTTTCATAGCCCTCAGCCTCATGAATTATCTCTACTGTACGAGGCTTAGGAGCACCCGTTATTGAGCCAGCAGGGAGCAAACGGAAGAGAAGTATACCGATATTCTCACGATAATCAGTAGGGAGTTGTCCAGTAATCTCCGAACTTGTCTGAAGAATTTCTCCTTTATTTGTCGTCAGATGGTCCACGTAACGATAACGTTTCACCCTTACGTGATCCGCAATCATACTGAGATCATTGCGTATAAGGTCAACGATTGTTGCATGCTCTGCCGCTTCTTTCTTGTTATCCATCAACTCTTTCTCTGCGTTTGGATGTGTTGCATCAATCGTTCCCTTCATGGGATAGGAGCTAATCTCACCTTGTTCGGTGATGCGAACGAATATCTCTGGTGAGAAACAGACGAACTTTTCCTTCATCCAACACCGATATAAAGCCTTCGAACGCATGAAGATATCATGCAAAGAGAGGTTTGTTTGTATCGGAACCTTGCATGTTAGATTGGCTAAATAGCTATCACCTTCCCTCTCCCGACGCTTTACAAGGGTTATTTCTCGCTCATATTCTTCCCTTGTCAGTGGTTGTGTGTGCCACTCAACAGGTACTTTTGAATAAGTTTCATCCGTCGGTACGTTGCTCATCGTAGGGAAAGCATACAACAATTCATGCGGATTGACAGCTGAAGTCTCCTCCACATACGCTCCATCTCCTTTGTAATTAATGATAAAAATAAAGTCTTTTTCCTCTTTAGCCAGCGTGTTCATGCGCTGGATTGCGTGTTTCTGATTGTATAAAATCATATGTGTGTTTGCTTTAAGAAGCATCAGATGCGGCAGAGAAGCACATCTGTACGTCCCTGCTTCGTGTTATTATTCATCAAGGGAGAAGATCTCTTGTGTTTCAAAAACCCCACTTTTCCCACTCTTTGCAAGGCTAACCATGCTCTTTGCAAGTGTCTCTGTCTTCATAGGACGCTGACTCATGAAGAGTCCAAAACGGTTGAAGAACTGCAAAACAGCCACAGCTATCTTCTCATTCAGCCGTGTTGAACCCTTCCGAATGAGCGATGGTGGACGTAAAATGGATATCTGTTGGAACGGTAACTGGTTGATTGCACGCTCCAATTTACCCTTCATTTGTGTATAAAAGAAAAGAGAATCAGGGTTTGCCATTGCTGAAGAAACAAGTATATAAGCCTTAACACCCTGCTCAACAGCCGTCTTTGCAAACTGATATTGGTATGTATAATCCACTGTATACTGTGCATCCTTTGATCCTGCAGCCCTTCTTGATGTCCCCATACAGGAGAATACGACGTCTCCCTGTACGAGTAACCGCCAATTATCAGGGTGATCGAAGTCTACAACATGCACTTTTACTTTCTCGTTCTTTATATTCGGGTCTCTTCTTACGAAGATATTGATCTCTTCAAAGCTATCATCATGGATGAGCAACTGTACCAAATCTCTTCCAACAGCACCCGTTGCTCCTATTATTAATGCTCTCATTGTTCAATTACAATCTTTAAGTGATTCCACTCTTTGTCTGTTTTTTGCTCTATACGGTATCTGTTTTGGTATACAAGTTCTAATCTATGGTGCATGTTTTCCAGCTCAACACCCACCCCATCCTGGTCATTTTGTTTCTTCATATAGTTGCTATTGTCACAAAGGAAGACTATTTTTCCTTCACTATCAGTCAAGGAAATGTGAATAAAAGAAGGGCGTTCCGTACTTATACCACACCTGAAAGCATTCTCAATGGGTGTAAGGAAGAGTAAAGGAGCAATGCGTCTCTGTGAATTACGGATGTCAAAAAGCGTCTTTATCTCTACGTTTGGATTGCAACGTAGCGCCATTAGCTTGATATAATTCTGTATAAACTTCACCTCATCAGCAAGTAATACCTCCTCAACCTCCGTCTCATAAAGGGCATAACGCAGTATTTCAGACAGGTCGCCAATAGCATTCTGTGCCCGTTGGGGGGCTATTTGCGTGAGAGAAGAGATGTTATTGAGTGTATTAAAGAGGAAATGAGGGTTCAATTGGTTCCTTAACCATGCTAATTCTGCTTCAGTTGTTCGTTGCTTCTGCTCTCTTATGTAGCGCAGGTGTCTGCTTCTATTGATATAATAGTGCATCAGAATTGCCGCAACTATCATGGCATAATTCAGCAACAACCATATAACCCCAGACTGATAGAACTCTAATCCCAAGCTGGTCCCAAGAGAATACTCCTTATGATGGGATATAATATAACAGTTCCATAGAAGAACTATTATGAGATTAATACCCCAGAAGAACCCTTTCTTCAGCTTATCATGATGAAGATAGAGCTTGGGGACAAGGAGATAGAAGTTAACCATGAACTCTACTAGTAGCAGAAAAAGCACCGTAGCATTAACTCTTATAGAGTCAATGGCTATATTCGTATCATGTTCAAGGAGTATTGTAACCATCGCCCATATAGCCACAAACATGACATATATAGCAATCTGTGCTCCAAAGATGGACAGATTGAGATGGTTAAAGCAGTGCTTCTTGATGTTTTCAGCTAACTTCATACTGCAAAGATAGTCTTTTCAGGGGAAAGATACAAGGTTTAATTCTATTTTATATTTGATTTTAAAAGTTACAGATGCACTTTGTTAACTATTATATAAGCCACATATTATCAGTATTTTATATGAATTGACAACTATATTTTAGCATGTTAAGAAACTCTACAAGACAAGTGATACAAGCGTATGAAGCCATTGACTTGAGAACATAAAGTTGCGGATTGTAACATAAAAGGATGTGGACTGAATAGTCTTAAATCGTCCTATTTTTTCTTTTAATGCTATGAAATGACAAATAGGAGGCTATGTATGTCTACTGAATAGTAAAGAGATTACAACACAGAAATATCCTTACAGATTCTCAATAGTCCATTGATTGCTTTTCAAAGAAATGCTCCGTTTTTGCCATTTGTAACCACCAGTGACACAAGAGGTTACAGATAGGCTTTCAAAAGGGCATGTTTTGCGTTGTAAAAGGGCGTCTTTTACACATCAAAAGGGCACCTTTTACAATGCAAAAGGTGCCCTTTTAGAATGCGAAAGGTCGTCTTTTATTTTGCAGATAGAACTTATCTTTACAAACTACACGCTCATAGTCGGCATCAGCCATCTCTCCCGGTCCGTTAACGATACATCCCATGATGCCAACCTTCAATCCCGTCATGCCTTTTGTTGCTTCTTTGATGCGCGCAATGGTGGTTCGGAGATCATAAAGGGTACGACCACAGCCCGGACAAGAGATGTATTCAGTCTTCACCATGCGCAGTCTGCCTGCCTGAAGAATAGCAAACGCAGTCTGTTCAACGTCTTCTTGTGCTATGTCCCCATTGTTCATGAGCCACAATCCATCTGTCAGTCCGTCCATCATCAGCGCTCCCATGTCGGCAGCAGCCTCTAATTGTAACTGCTCTTTAGGACTACAGAAGGTGTTCCATACTTCAGAACGAGGAACTTCACATCGGCTTTCAACAAACTAATGAAAGGCATTCCAGTAACAGGGAAGATGGGATAGATACCATCTAAAGCCCGTTTACCACTATTGGCAAGCTCCATATAAGCATCATAATCGAGGATATACTTCTGATTCTTTGCCAACTTCTCTGGTAACTCACCCTGCACATAGATGTAATCAGGCTTCGGAAGTTCGGGCGATGAGACATCAACAGCCGCATGTTCAGCCTTACGAGTAGCAATCACCACGGGAACATTATCGCCACCTATATTACCAGCAGCAACTGTTTCGCGTCGCTTAGGGTGAAGGTAATCAAAGTCAGGTGCCTGCTCTGCTGGTATGAGAAGGTGCTTCTCATGACTCCGGATATACCATGTAAGGTATTTAGCAACGGGGATTTCACATTCAGGTTCCTCACTTAAAGACACGCGAATGGTGTCACCAATACCGTCAGCAAGCAATGCTCCGATGCCGACAGCACTCTTGATACGTCCGTCTTCACCTTCTCCAGCCTCTGTAACACCCAGATGTAATGGGTAATGCATCCCCTCTTTATCCATCTCAGCTACCAATAGGCGCACTGATTGTACCATAACAACGGTGTTGGATGACTTGATGGAGATGACAATATCATTGAATTGATACTTCCGAAAGATACGTAAGAACTCCATACAGCTCTCCACTATCCCCTCAGGAGTATCACCATAACGATTACGAATACGGTCGGAGAGACTACCATGGTTCACTCCTATGCGCACAGCAGTGTGGTTTTCCTTGCATATATTGATGAAGGGAACAAGCCGGTCTTCTATCTTTTGGAGTTCCTGAGCATACTCTTCATCCGTATATTCCAGCTTTTTAAAGGTGCGGGCAGGGTCAACATAGTTGCCAGGATTGATGCGAACCTTCTCTGCATAGAGTGCTGCTACATCGGCAACATTGGCATTGAAGTGTACATCAGCACACAGTGGTGCCATGTATCCATCAGCACGTAGTTGCGCATTTATATTCTTTAGGTTCTCAGCCTCACGCTTTCCTTGTGTCGTAAGGCGCACAAGTTCTCCTCCAGCATCAATGATTCTCTCAGCTTGTGCTACACTTCCTGCAGTGTCATCCGTGGACGTTGTGGTCATTGATTGTACCCGAACAGGATTGTCTCCACCAATATCAAGTGCACCAACATGCGTTACAGAGGTCTTCCTTCTTTGGAAATTAAATAAATCTATCATTGTTTCTTGAGTGATAATGAATGCTTCTTTGCCATTTCTTCACTACAGAATACTGCAGGAAATGACAAAGATGATTAAATGAAAAAAGGCAGGAAAGGCAATAGTAAGCCTTCCCTGCCACGGAACTATAGGCTCTCTCTGCCCGGACTAGGGCTTCTGAGAACAAATCTAACACTTAAACTTATAGTCCTTTATATCTGCTAATTCCTTGTTAGCCTTCTCTATTTTGGCACCAAGAGAGGCTTTCCAGTTATCTACTTTACGAGCAATATCTTCATCACCAAGCGCCATCATCTCTGCAGCAAGCACTGCAGCGTTCTGTGCTCCATTGACCCCTACAGTGGCAACAGGTATGCCTGGAGGCATCTGAATGATGGAAAGCATAGCGTCAAGACCGTCAAGCATACCTTTGATGGGGACTCCTATGACTGGCAAAGAGGTGGATGCAGCAATCACACCAGGCAAGGCTGCAGCCATACCAGCGCCTGCAATAATGACTTTTATACCCCTTCCTTTGGCTTCTTTAGCAAAGGTTTCAACGGCATCTGGCGTTCTATGAGCAGAAAGAGCATTCACTTCGAAAGGAATTTCCTGCTGTTCTAACCACTTACAAGCCTTCTCCATTACTGGTAAATCGCTTGTTGAACCCATGATAATACTTACTAATGGCTTCATATCTATATCGTATTATGTGAATATTTATTTGTTTCTAATATTTGTCAAGGCCTTGTGTTCAATCTGAAACAGTACCTTTTATCTGTTTATTTCTTTGTCTTTACCGTCTATTGTCAGGTCATTTCCTTTATACAAACAGTTCTTTTCAGGCTAAACAATGATGATTATAAGGAACGAACTGACGAGCCCAAGGAAGAAACCTGCCGTCACTTGTTCCAAAGAATGTTGCCTAAGAATCATCCTACTAGACCCTACTAAGCCCGAAACAACAATCGTCAGGCATAGCCACCACATCGGATTGAAATTGAATAACAATGAGAAAGCTATCAAAGAGCCCGTCACTCCACCTATAGCAGCAGTGTGTGTAGATATCTTCCACCATACATTGATAACTGCACAGAGTATCTGTATGATCAAAGCTACCATGAGAATGGATGTCAACATGTGAGGTAAATGAAGCAGACTCATGATATAATAGCACGTGAAATAGCAAAGAATGGACAGCACATAAGGTACCATTCGTCTCTCACGTTGCCCTAATTGGATAGGAGTCCAGCCATGATATTGGCGATAAAGATGGATAAGTAGGGTAGGAATAAGCACTGTAAAGGCATAAACAAGCAATACATACGACAGTTTTGCTTGCCATGGGAACATGCTAAGATAACTGAATGTGAAGATAGCAAGTATCCCCACAACAGGCAGATAGAATGGTGTGAGCGTCATACTCACTATTCTTGCCGTTAAAATGATGTCCTTTTCCTTCATCTTCTTATTCCTTTCTCAGCCTTGCAACAGGTAGTCCGAGTTGTTCACGATACTTGGCTACGGTGCGACGAGCTATCGGGAATCCCTTCTTCTTCATCACTTTGGCAAGTGCATCATCACTCAATGGCTTGCTCTTGTCCTCCTTTTGTATAACTTCTTTTAGTGCAACTTTGATCTTTCGGGTTGACATCTCCTCGCCATCTTCCGTAGTATAGCTATCAGAAAAGAAGAAACGAAGAGGGAATGTGCCCCAACGTGTCTGCGCATACTTGATGTTACTCACACGAGAAATGGTCGATATGTCGAGTCCTGTACGGTCTGCTATATCCTTAAGAATCATCGGTTTGAGGTCAGCCTCATCTCCATCTTGGAAGAATTTACGCTGAATATCGATGATAGCCTTCATCGTTACCTGCAGTGTATGGCGTCTTTGCTTCACCGCTTCGATGAATCCTTGTGCCTTATCTACCTTCTCTTTCGCATAAAGCAGTGCTTCTTTTGCCTGCCTATTCATACCAGCTTTGTTCTCTTTGTAGGCTGCGAGCATGTCATTAAAGGCTGGTGAGACATGCAATTCGGGCAGATTACCATGGTTAAGACTGAACGTTACCGTGCCATTATCATCTGTTTCAACGATAAAATCAGGTGTTATCTGTTGCACATTGCGCCCTTGTGTTTCACCCATTGACGCTCCCGGCTTTGGATTTAACTTACGAATCTCACGTTGAAGGGCCTCAACTTGTGCATCCGTCAGGGACAATGAAGCTTGAATCTTTGTCCAATGCTTCTTTGTAAAGGCGTCAAAATAATGCGTAAGGATGGTATGTATGTACTTATAGAACTGTCCATCACGATCCCATTCACCGTTCTCCACCTTGCGTTCTACCTGTAACAGCAAGCATTCCTGCAGACTTCTTGCCCCTATTCCAGCAGGATCAAAGTCCTGAAGAATCTTCAAAACATCCTCCAACTCCTTTGTTGTAGCATCAATGCCATGATAGATTGCTAACTCATCACTGATACTTTCAAGGTCTTTACGCAACAGTCCGTCATCATCTAAACTACCAATAAGATACTCCAGTATCTCTTTTTGGCGTTCAGTAAGCACTCTTTCGCCCACTTGTTCATTGAGTTTATCAATGAAAGAGGTTGTATCTCCGTAGACAATCTCCTCATAATCGGCGTTATTATGCTGTTGTCTGGCATCGTAAGTGGGCAGATCATCATCCGAACGCATACGTTCTAAGGCTGAATCAAGCGCATCCTGACGCTCTTCGCGTTCCTTTTGCGTATCAAAGTCATCTTCTGTAGACTCTGGAGTGTCGTTTGTGTTTATGTCATCTGCCTCTTCTCCGCCTGCTTCCAACGCTGGATTATCATCCAATTCAGCATTGACACTCTCTTCAAGTTCGGTCAGTGGCATCTCCAACAGCTTCACTTGCAACATCTGTTGTTGTGAAAGACGCTGCACTTGTTGTTGCTTTTGGGTCTGAATCTGTACTTGTTCCTGTGCCATTGTTTACCTGAATTACGCTACAAAAGTAGTAAAAAAACAAAGATAATCATCTGAAATACTCCTTTAATTGTGCTGCAAAGGATGAAAGTTTCTCTGGATTATCATTCCCATAGCGGTCCCATATCTCCTGACAAGGCAATAAAAGCGATGAAATCATAAGGTCATCACGGTTCAGATAAGGGTCACAGAACTGGAAAACGTCCATTACTTCAACTACCAACTGTGGCTTTATCTTCATCAGTTTGGCTAAATCCTGCACTTCAGGTGTCTCTTCTGCCATTGTGATGGGGGTCAATCGGAAGTAGAGGTCAAGTATCATGACCAACATAATGGGCTTCAGATCAGGATAATCTGCCATTGGTGAGAAGTCACGCTCAAAGGTTTCTTTAACCTGAACACCATCATAGAACTTCTTTGGTTGGCCAAATCCCTCCATGGAACGCAGCTTCTTTGCATCTTTGTTCAGCTTTCTTGGATTCCTAGCATAGGTATCCCAGATGAGTTCTATGATGGGTGTATCACGATGACGCAGCTTAAATTGCTGTTCATAGAGATTCTTTGGTGGTATATGAAGTTCCAAACTAAGGTCGACCAAAGCACGTGAATACAGTGCTTTCATACCCTCTGGCTTCTTCAAATAGAGCTGAAGAAGCAGTAACCAGTAATCGTCAGACCATAAAGGATGCGTTGCCATAAGTCAAAAAGGTGTATCTTTGTTCCTCGCAAAGATACACCTTTTTAAGATAATAAGCAAATAATTATTGGTTGGTAACGTCAGATTATTTCTTCTTACTGCCTACTAAGTCATCATTTTCAATACTTCTCGCAGCCCTCTTAACGCTTGCTTTCAGCTTACCAAAGCTCCATGAGAGACGAATTCCGAACTTACGTATATTAGAAACGTCGCGCTCATAGCCTGTATAATCACCTTGGACAGTTCTATAAGTACTTGTATAATACTTCCGAAAAGGCATATCAGCCATAATAGTAATTGTTAGTTTATCCTTTAGGAAGCTACGAGTCAAGGCAAAATTAGAAAAGAAGTAACGTCCTTCTATCGCATAAGCATTATAGATTCTATTACCATACTCACCTCCAACGTCAGCTTCTAATATTAGTTTCCAAGGCAATTCCTGTTCCCATGAAAAGTAAATCTCACCACCAACACCCTTATTTATTATTTGGGATGAGGGTATACTGATGCGTTTATCTGCCATAGAAGCAATGAGACTGAGCGTCGCTCCTGTAAAAGGAGTCCATTGTGTATAGCTATTAAAGCCCCATGCTCGCTCCTTCAGAACGTTCTCATAAGTAGAGACATCTTTCCTATTCTGTTCATAAAGCACCTCAGTAAAGCCATTGTTCGTACATACATAAAAAGGTCTAAACTGCAAAGTAAGCCTTTCAGTCATCAACATATACGCAAGCATCAAGCCCTGTCTTCTACTACTAATAAGGTTTGCATTGCCGAAAGAAACAGTCGTTGGCGTGCTAATAACAGCTGGATTAAGATAGCTAATACCAGGTCGATTGATACTTGTAGAATAACTTAACTTCAATGTTTGACTATCATTAATCTTGTATTGCACGCTTACTGAAGGTACCCAATCATTAAGATTGGTATGAAAAGGACTATTACTTCCGTCAGGATATTCAGCTTTCATATAGCTATGTTCATATCTCAAGCCTGCTCTACCCGACCATTTCCCAGCCTTCAAGATATATGATAAGTATGCAGCCGTTATTCCCATAGTATGTTTAAATTCACTATTAACACTCGGTATAGCCCCTTGATAATCCATCAACATCCTACTACTATTGTCTCGAAGTATATACTTCATTCCGCTTTCTAGTGTATGATGCTCTCCGAAGGGGCGCACATAATCTATCTGAAAGGTGTTTTCTGTGAAGCGTTCATGGTTATCTTGATGGAAAGCAACGTAGTTTACAGGCATATTTATCTGATTTGAATATTCCTGTCGTTGTATATCATGCTTGCGTGTAGCCGCCAACATATAAGAGATCGTGAGCATTTCTCCTGCTAAATGGGTCTTATGTTCATAGTCAAACCTACCTCCAAACGAGTAATCACTATTCTTAGGTACACTTGTTTTACTATTAAAATGATAAATAAGCTGATTGTTCTTATCCCTTCGATCAGTACTTCCATCCGTATTAATATCTGCCTTATGACCGGAAATACTAACTGAAGTACTCAGTAAGTTCAGTGAATCTATCTCATAACTAGCGCTGAAGTCACCCATATGTATAAGCCCAGAAGTGAAATAATGGACATTATTGATTGCCTGTTCTCCCGTCTTTGCATAGAGATAATTAGTTTCTTTATCACTCTCACTTTGCCTTTTATTCTGATGAATCTGGTTGAAAATAATGCTTGTTGTGAGCTTACCAAACTTTGTTGTTAGGAAAGTACCAAATTGGGTGGTACCAAGATGATCTGCACTAACATCTACATTGCCAGACAACCCTTGTAGTTTC
>QWBZ01000136.1_pt1 | contig 27087 bp, 24 predicted proteins | sample 1972441 | NCBI WGS metagenome assembly QWBZ01 (sample SAMN09866721, study PRJNA288562) | Human oral metagenome isolate term6_saliva, whole genome shotgun sequencing... | isolation source: mouth | host: Homo sapiens | place: USA: California
GCCGAAGGGGGCGATGTTGAGGTAACCCGTGAGGATTTCGTCCTTCGACTGGGTCTTCTCCAATGCCAGCGCGTACTTGATTTCGCGCAGCTTACGCTCGGTGGTCTGCTCGGTCGCCGCGCTCACCTGATCCGCGTCGCCCTCGAGGTAGCCGCGCTCGGCCAGCGAGTTACGCACGTACTGCTGGGTGATCGTGGACGCGCCCTGGCGTCCGCTGTCGCCCAGGTTGGAGACCAGCGCGCGCGCAATGCCGGTGGCGTCAACGCCGTTGTGCTCGTAGAAGCGCTTGTCCTCAATCGCCACGATCGCCTTCTTCATGACGTCAGCGATGTTGGCGCTGGGCACAACGATGCGCTGCTTGTCGTAGAAGTGCGCGATCACGGCGCCAGACGAATCCAGCAGCTGGGACTCCTCGGCGGGAGCCACCGTCTGCAGATCACCGGGCAGCTCGTTGAAGACGGACGGAACCGACTTCGCGACGAGCGCGGTGGGGCCGGCGACGGGGACAAGCATGCCTGCCCCGACGACGCCCATGAGCGCGGACACGCTCAGGAACGCCAGCAGCAGCGCGAGCAGCTGGGCCGGACGGACAGCGCGAGAGTGAGAGTGCGACATATTCCTAGCTTACGTGGCGGCGTGCTCATCTGGCGTTTGGCGACGCGTGAGAATTGCCTGATGAGTCACGCCTGGCGGCCTTGATCGTGGTCGCAGCGTTTGCACCCACAATCGTATGTGTGTATGGTCACAGGAAGGGCTCGAAATACAGTGAAGTGGAGTTCCACGATGTCAACGCAAGGCGACGACCAGAGCTGGGTCGCTCGCGCACTCTGCGCGTCCATCGAACCGGACGTGCTGTTCGTGCAGGGTGCGTCTCAGCGTCAGGTTCGTATGCGCTGCTATGAGTGCGAGGTTCGCCTCGAATGCCTCGCCGACGCGCTTGAGTCCGAAGCTAACTACGGCGTGTGGGGCGGGCTGACAGAGCGGGAGCGCCGCGCGATTTTGCGCCACTATCCGCACGCGGAAAACTGGTTGGAGTGGCTGCGCACCTCCGACGAGTCCCTCGCGCGCGAGCTGCGCAGTCCTCACGTCCCTAAGGTTCTGTCCTTTGTTCGCCCGCAGATGGCAGGTAGGATGGAAGCATGACTAAATGGGAATACTCCACGATTCCGCTGCTCACGCACGCGACGAAAGCAATCCTCGACCAGTGGGGCGCCGACGGGTGGGAACTCGTCCAGGTGATCCCCGGCCCCACGGGCTCGGAGAACCTGGTGGCTTACCTCAAGCGTCCGATTGAGGAAGCTCCCGCCGTTCAGAACTGACGCGCAGTATCCGCGCGCAGACAATCGAATACGACGAGGCCGTGGCTGGCGCGTGCGTTGACCGCACGCGGGCTGCGGCCTCGTTTGTATTGAGGGCAAAGAGCTTGGGCCCGGCACCAGTGGTGCCGGGCCCAAGCCGTGATGAGGTCAGCGAGCGCGACGCGCCAGGCGATCAACGTCGAGGAGGGTCACAGCGCGACCTTCCAGACGGATCCAGCCGCGCGACACGAAGTCGGCCAGAGACTTGTTGACGGTCTCGCGGGAGGCGCCGACCAGCTGGGCGAGCTCTTCCTGCGTGAGGTCGTGGGGGACGTGGACGCCCTTATCGGTCGCGGTGCCGAAGCGGTCCGCAAGGTCCAGGAGGGCCTTGGCAACGCGGCCGGGAACGTCGGAGAATACGAGATCCGAGAGGGACTCGTTGGTGCGGCGCAGGCGCTGCGCGAGGGCGCGCAGCATGTGCTTGGCCAGCGTGGGGTTGGTGTCGAGCACGTGCATGAGATCCTCGTGCTCGAGGTAGAGGAGGGATGCCGGGGAAACGGCGGTCGCAGTGGTCGAGCGCGGGCCCGGATCGAAGAGCGTGAGCTCACCGATGATCTCTCCGGGGCCCAGGACTGCGAGCAGGGACTCGCGGCCGTCGCTGGAGGTGTGGCCGAGCTTTACCTTGCCCTCGGTCACGATGTAGAGGCGATCGCCGAGATCGCCTTCGTCGAAGAGAGTCTCTCCGCGACGCAGGGTGGTATGACCCATCTTCTGCTGGAGGGACACCTGCTGTGCATCATCAAGGCCACCGAACAGCGGCACCTGGCTGATGAAGTTTCCGTCACCGATCATTGTGCGGAGCTCCTTCCGCTCGTGCCCGATTGCTCGGGCGTTCCGATTTGGACTGCGCAGTGGTTCCCATACGTAATACCGCTCACGAGGAGGTACTGCGCATCACACCATTATGCCCTATCTATCAGGTGAAACGCGTTTCATTTCGCGATTTGTGTGAGCTGTCTAATGAAAAATGCGCTATTTAGCGTGTGCTAAAGCGTGTTCTGACAGAGCATCAGCCACCGCCTGGGGAGACTCCTCGGGGAGGAAGTGGCCGGCCTCGCGAATGACGATCTGCGTGAGCGGCGCATCCACGAACTGGGCGTCGGCCGCGTGATCCAGCGTCGACCAGGCGCCATCATCGCGCCCGACCAGCGAGAGAACGGGCACGCGCAGCGGCTCGGCCAGGATGCGGCGCTCCTCGCGCGAGATCTTGCGCGTGGCGCCGAGGCCCCGCAGCGCGGTGTGCGCAGCGAAGGGGCGACGCAGCGCGGCCCGGTACGTTCCTGACTGGGAGACGAGGCCATCCACGTTCCCCGGCGAGGCCCACGCGCGGTAGACGGTCGTCACGAGCGAGCCGGAACGCAGGGCCCGTTCGCGCCCTGTCGGCAGTGCGAGGCGCCCCTGGAGCACGCGTCCACCTGCCCACGGCACGCGTCCGATCACGGGCTGAACGCCGAGCGGATGAGGGGCCGACAGGACGGCCACCGACCGCAGCTCCAGGGGTGCGAGCGCGCCGATCATCCACGCGACCGTGCCCCCGATACCCATGCCAGCCACGGAGAAGGACGCGATGCCGAGGGCGCGCACGACGGCGATGACATCGTTCGCCATCTGGGTGAGGTCGCAGTCCCCGCGGGTCAGGTCGGAGGTGCCAAAGCCTCGTAAATCAAGGGCGAACACGCGCGACGTCGACTCGGCGAGGGCGGGCAGAACGTCGCGCCATGCCCACCAGTGCTCGGGGAAACCGTGGAGAAGGACGAGCGCGTGGTCCATGCCCTCGCCCATGTCGGCGACGTGGAATGCGGCGCCGCCAGCGCTCACGTGCCGGTGAGTCCAGGGACCCTCGAGCTCGATCGCGCTGGCGGGAATCAGAGTCTTCACTTGCGGGCCGCGTCCTTTGCTGCCTTCTTGCGTGCGCGCTTGGAGTAGAAGGCGCCCGCCGGGTTCGTGGCCTCGATCGAGGTACGCAGGGCCTCCTCGTCGCGGCCGGTGCGGCGCGCCGCGTGCGACACGTACGCCAGACCCAGGAGCGCCACGCCCAGCAGGACGAAACGGCCCGAGTAGCCGGAGGCCTGCAGGTGGTGCGTCAGGTTTGCGCCCAGGGAACCCGTGCCTGTCAGCGCGGTTAGTGCGGCCAGCGCCGACGTAGCCGTGATACCGGGGGCCATGACCCACGGCAGGCCAACGATCAGGGTGCCCAGGCCCATCAGCCAGGCGCCCAGCGAGGAGCGGCGCGCCACCACGAACAGGATCGCAGCAATGATGACCGAGCCCAGCAGCTCGCCGAGCGCCAGCATCGAGGCGACACCCGTGTACATGGGCGCGGCGTCAGCCAGCGTCATGCGCGCGCCAGCGTCGGCGGCCAGGTACCAGCCGACCGGCGTGAGAATGAGGAACAGCAGGAACGAGAGCCAGTGCGCGCCCGTCCGCGAGGGCATCTCCGTGATCTGAGGAGCCGCGGAGAAGAGCTCGTCGTCCAGTCGCCCGGAGTCCGACTTGTCGCCGCGGGAGGCGGTCGACGCGATCGCGGCCAGGGTCGCGGCCTCGGCGTCCTCGTTGCCTTCACCCAGCAGGGAACGGCGGCGCGGGCGCGCCTCCTCGGCGGCGTCCTGGTCCGCGAAGGAGTACGAGGCCCGAGCCTCCTGGGTCGGCAGCTGCGCCGTCGGCTCGGTGAAGGGGGCGGGCGCCTCGGCGGGCTGGTCGAGCTTGGCGAAGGCAGCGTCGGTCTTGTCCGACGAGGCCGGGGCGGCCTGCTCAGTGGGCGCGAGTGCGGGGATCGACGGGGTCGTCGCCTCGTCGTCACCGAAGATCATCGATCGGCGCGAGGCGAGCGGGTGCTCGGCCGCCGCACCGCCGACGGCCGAGGTGGTTTCCCCGGCCTGGTCCGCGTCCTTGGCCTCGTCGGTGGATTCGCGCGCGAAACCATCCGCAGAATCGGCGCCGGAATCGTCGTTGGAGTCGGCGGCCTCGGTGGGTTCCGCGGACTTGGCAGACTCCTCGGAATCAGCGGGCTCCTCGGCCTTCGTGACTGCCTCATCCAGGTTCAGGCCTAGCGCTGCGGCAGCCTGCGCGGGCGTCATCACGGGGGCGAGCGCGGGCTCCGGATCCTCGGTCACGTCCTCGGTCGCCTCGTCTGCGGCGTCCTCGTCTGCGGAGGAGAGGAGGGAAGCAAAGGGATTCTCGGCTTCTTCCGCCTGGTCCGCGGAGGCCTTGGGCTGCTCGCCCTCCTCGTTCGACGAGGCGGGGGTGGGCTCGTCGGAGGCGGTGTCCTCTGCGGGAGCCTGCTCCTCGGTCGCGTCCTCAGCGGGGGTCTCCTCAGCGGGGGTCTCCTCAGCGGGGGTCTCCTCAGCGGGGGCCTCGTCGGTAGTCTCGGGCTCATCGGTCGCCTCTGCGGACGGCGCGTCGGCCTCGGCAGACTCATCGGCGCCCTGGTCGGCGACCGGAGCCTGGGCGGGGGGCTCCTGCTCGGCCTGCTCCTGCTCGGGGGCGGAGCCGGCCTCGTCCGTGGTGGACACGACCGGGAGGTCGCCCTCGGGGGCGGCGACGACGGGCAGCTCGCCCGTGGAAATCTTGTCCTCGATCGTGGGCTTGAGCGGGGCAGCAGCCGGAACGCGTCCCGTCAGGCCGCCGATTGCGACCGACTCGATCTCGCCCGTGTGGATGGGCTCACTGGACTCGCCGATGATCGCCGACGCGTCGGAATCTTCGCCCGGCAGCTCGATCTCCTCGCCGGTCAGCACCACGTTCTCGCGGTCCTCCTCGGCGCGGTCGCGCTGGACGTCAAACTCGTTCTCGGACATGCTTCCTCCTTATATCTGCCCACATATTACGGTCCGTCAGACCGCTTGCGCGCATTAGCCCTCGGCAGGCCCCTCATTCGTCGATGCGGCCTGCGACGCATCGAGCTTCTTCAAGGCGCGTATCCGCGCCCACAGAACCCCCATCGACGCGCAGCCCGTCGCCATTCCCAGGGCCGCCAGGGGAGGGGCGGCGAGGGAGAACTTCGTGAGGACCGAGGAACCGGGAACGATCACGTTGCCCGTCAGCGACGCCCACACCGGCAAGACCACGTAGCTCGGCAGTACGAGAATCGCCCACGTCGCGATCTGCGTGCCCGTGATCGACCAGCGGGCGCTCACCACCAAGAGGGCGAACGCCAGGCCCGCACCGAGGGCGAACAGCGGAGCGAGGGTGTGGCCCTCGAGGATTCCCTCCAGGCCCATCGCCGCGACGTTCGTCGAATCCGAGGGCGCCGCCCCCACCATCAGCACGCCCGCGGCGACCGCGGCCGGGAGCGCGACCGTCGTGCCGAACGCGTGACGGTGCACGCGCGCGAGAGGCATACGCGTGTCCTTGCCCGCGCGCACCCGCACAGACTTGATCGTCAGCGCACACGCGCCGAGTATGAGGGAGAGGCACACCGGGTACATGCACCACAGGACGCCGGCGAGCATGTCTTCGCGGCCCACCGAGGACTTCATGAGCAGCGGCAGGCGCGCCACGCCCAGGAACTGCGCGACCCCCACGACGAGCGACCACACGAAAGTGACGACCATGCCCGCGCTCGACTCCTCGCAGTTGAGCGCGATGAGGGCAAGCAGCAGCGACGCGAGCGCCATGCCGATGAGGCCCTCCACCGAGGCGAGCGGCTGACCGACGGCGGCCAGCGCCTGCACGTCGACCATCGACGACCCCAGGAACACCAGGGCGACCGGCGCGAAAACGAATGCGAACAGCCCCGAGCGCAGGCGCGCGGAGAAGTTTCGATGCTGCAAAAGCGTCATGCCCCTAGTGTAGAGGGGTGAGTATCGAAGCCCTCGTTGACCCCGCGCCCGCCGTGCTGCGGGCGGCCGCCGCCCGTCCCGACGTCGCCTCGGCCATGAACGAGGCGCACGCCGCGCTCGCTGATCTGCGTTTCAGTGAGGGACTGCGCCGAGGCTGGGAGGAGGCCCGCGCCGAGGCCGCAGTCCGCGAGGCTGCCGCCCTGTCCATCATCGAGGGTGCCCGCACGAGCGTCGACGACGTGCGCGCCGCGTCCATGGGGGACGAGGGCGGTGCCGCATCGGATCCGGGTGCAGCCCTCGCGCTGGGGATTTGGCGCTCGCAGTGGAATCTCGCCTCGCGTTTCCCTGCTCTCAACACGCGTTCCCAGGGCGGTGCGCGCGTCGCCCCGACACCGCTGCCCGCGCTGATCGCCGGGCTGCATCGAGATGCGTGTTCCGGTCTGGTGGCCTCGGGCCTCACACCGGCGAACGCCGTCGCCCTGCCCACCGATCCCGCCCTGCTCGCACCCGCCCTCGCCTATGCGCGCGCCGATGTGCCCGCCCTCGCCGTTGCGGCCGCGCTGACCGCCCACTTCCGATTCCGGCGCGTCTTTGACCCGGCCTCGTCCGTTGTGGGAAGCGGCCTGGCGCGGTGGATCCTCGTCACGCGCGGCGTCGACCCGACCGGCGTGTGCGTGCCGAGCGCCTACGACGCGCTGGATCCCGCGCGCGCGGGGCGGGAGCTCGCCGGCTGGGTGAGCGCCGACGAGGCCGGCCTGGCCAGGTGGATCACCCACTACTGCGCGGGGATCGTCTACGGGGCGCGGGTGGGGCGCGACGTCGCCCGCCACGTGCAGGCGGGCCGGCTCTCCTAGGGCAGGCTCGATCCGCGCGATCCCTCCGATCCGCGCGCCGTGTCAGCGGCGCAGGAGCGCGCAGGCCGCCGCGCCCACGGCGACGCCAGCGATGAAGGGAAGCGCGACCTTCGCGGGGGTGGGGACCTCGCGCGGCAGCACGCGCACGGTGGACGTGAACGTGAGGGTCGGCCAGCCCTCGCGCTGCGCCATCTCGCGCAGGCCGCGGTCCGGGTTAACCGCGTAGGGATGGCCGACGAGGCGCAGGAGCGGCGCGTCCGACACCGAATCCGAATACGCCGAGCACTCCGACAGGTCCCAGCCCCGCGCGCGAGCCAGGGCCTCGCAGGCGTCCGCCTTGCCCTGCGCCTGGTTAAAGTGCGTGATCTCGCCCGTGAAGCACCCGTCCTCGTCGACCGCGGCCCGCGAGGCGAGGACCTCGTCCGCGCCCAGCATGTGGGCGATCGGGCGCACCACCTGCTCGACCGAGGCCGACGCGATGACGACGACGTCGCCTGCGCGCTTGTGCTGCTCGATGCGCGCGAGAGCCTGCGCGTAGCACACGGGCTGGATCGTGCGCTCGAGCGCGTCCTCGACCGTGGCCTCGAGGAATGCGGCGTTCCAGCCGCGTCCCATGCGCCCCAGCGCCTGCGCCATCTGCTCCATGCGCGACTCGTCGGCTCCCGTGAGCAGGTAGGGCAACTGCACGAGGACGGAGGTGATTGCGGTGCGACGGTTCATGAGCCCGGCCTCGATGAACGGTCCCGAAAGCGCCACGTTCGAGGACGTGTCGAGAATCGTTTTATCCAGGTCGAAAAAGGCCGCGCGTACCATGCGTCTACTCCAGCGTTGGCTCAATCCACAGGGCCCTCCGTCGGGCCCCTTCTATGCACAGGGTGGCATTTCGGGTCTGCGTTGTCCACAGGGGCGCGCGTGCGGGTGGACGGGAGGGTTCTGGTGGGCGCAGCGTAGCTGCATGGAAACGCATGATGAGACGCACGATGCTGCGAATCGGGGGCCCGTCGCCCTCGTCGGCCTCGCCCCGCCCGACCTGGAGCGCGCCCGCGACGCGGTGGAACTCGCCGGGGCGCGGGTGTGCTCGAACCCGGCCGGCGCGCTGCTGGTCCTCGCCTCGCCAGGCGCGCCCGTGCCCGTCGGCGTGCCCTGCGTGCGCGTCGGGGGAGAGGGGCAGGTGAGTCTGCCCAGGGACACGGCCCTCCTCGTCTCCCTCATCGCCGAGGCCTGCCACCGGTGGGCGACGCCCGGCGCGGTGTGGGTGGTCGCCGGGATCTGCGGCGGGGTGGGCACGACGAGCGTCGTGCGGCTGCTGGCCCGCGAGTATGGGCGGCGCCGCGGTGTTCCAGGGCGGTGGTGGCGTCGGGCGAGTCGTCGTGAACGCGGGCGGGCGCGAGGCGTGGTCGTCGTTGACGCCTCCGGGTCTGTGCCCGGGTTTGCTCGCGCCCCCGAGTGCGATGTCCCCGGCGTGCGGTGGGCGGACCTCGACCCGGGGGAGGACTGCTATTTGCCGTCGCTGCGCGATCACCTGCCCACTCTGGGTGGGGTGCGGGCCCTCGTCGGGGACGCGCGCGGCGGCATCAGTGCTGACGACCCGCGCGTCGCCGCCGCCTGCCGGTCCCTGCACGCTCCCCTCATCGTGGACGCGGGACGCTGGGATGACCGGGCCGCGCGCTGCGCGTCCGCCGTTCACGCGAACGCTCTCGTCCTCGTGACGCGCCGGGACCTGGAGGGTGCCGCGGCGATGGCCGCGAGCCTCGCCTGTCATCCTCCGCCGTGCCCCGCGATCACGCTTGTGTCGGCTGGTCGCGGTAGGCGTAGCCCCGGGCTGTCCGCGTGTGCGCCGCGCCCGATCCTGCGCGCGCCGACGCGACCGGGCCGGGATCTGCGTGCTCTCCGCCGGGAGCTCGCCTCCCTCGAGCCGACGCCCCTGCGCGGGCGTTCCCTCGCCCGCGACGAGACTGTGCGCCTGGAGGTGGCCAGTGCGTAGCGCCCTGCGACTCCTCGCCCGCGGCACGGAACCCGCCGGGGCGATCGCCGACACGTCTCGACCCGGCTGCGGCGCACGCGAGGCCGCCGACGCGCTCGAAACCCTGCGTGCCCGGCAGCGCGGGATGGACCCGCCCCTCGCTCGCCTCATCGACGACCCGGGCGTCACCGACGTGCTCATCAACGGTTCCCGCTCGTGGGTCGATCGGGGAGGCGGACTCGCGCGCGTCGACGTCGGCATCCACGACGAGGCCGACGCCCGCCACGCCGCGATACGGCTGGCGAGCGCGTGCGGGGCGCGCCTCGACGACGCCAGCCCCATCGCCGACGGCACCCTGCCCGGGGGCGTCCGCCTGCACGCGGTCCTGCCACCCGTCTCCGGGTCGGGAACGCTCATCTCCCTGCGCGTGCTCGGCACGCGTCGGCTGGGCGTCGGGGACCTCATCGCGCGCGGCACCCTGCCGGGCACCCTCGGCCCGCTCCTGCGAGCGCTCGTCGCCTCGCGCGCCAACGTCCTCGTCTCCGGCGCCACCGGCAGTGGCAAAACGACCCTCCTGAGCGCCGCCCTCTCCCTCGTCCCCTCCAGCGAGCGCATCGTGTGCATCGAGGAGGTCGCCGAGGTCACCCCCGCCCACCCGCACTGCGTCCACCTCCTCGAACGCAAGCCAAACGTCGAGGGGCGAGGCGCCGTCACCCTGTCCGACCTCGTGCGCGCGGCTATGCGCATGCGCCCCGACCGCCTCGTCCTGGGAGAGTGCCGAGGCCCCGAAGTGCGCGACGTCCTGACCGCCCTCAACACGGGACACGACGGCGGCTGGGCGACCATCCACGCGAACGGGACGCGAGAGGTGCCCGCGCGTCTGGCTGCCCTCGGAGCGCTCGCCGGCATGGGCGAGGAAGCCGTCGCCGCCCAGGCCGCCAGCGCCCTCGACGCCGTCCTCCACATGCGACGATCCCCCTGCGGGCACCGCTGGGTATCCGAGGTCGGGGTGCTGACGCGCGCTCGCGGCCCGCTCGAGTGCGCGGTCGCGCTCAGCGCCACAGCCTCCGGACAGGTGACCACTCACGAGGCCTGGTCGTCCCTGGCTCGAAAGGTCGGACTATGAGGTGGGGTGCCGGTTGGATGGCCGTTCTCGGTGGCGGTCGCGACGTCGTGGAGCGCTCGGCCGATCGCGCGCTTGCGTGCGTGCTCGTGCTGTGCGCGCTCATGCTGGTGTCTCGTGCGCTCGCGGCCGTCGTACGTGGCGTGCACGAGCGTCGCGTTGTGCGCGCGTGGATGCGGCCGACGCGTGTGTGCGCCCCGGACCGAAAAACATGGGGGTGGTGGGCTCGGCTGGTCCGCGGGACGGAGAACCCTGCGCGTCACCGAGGCCGCGCGCAGGGCGCGCCCACCCCGCGCGAGCTCTCCCTCCTGGTCGCCGAGGTGGCGACGCGGCTGCGCGCGGGAGCCCCCATGTCCGCCGCCTGGGGCCTCGCGTTGGCGCGCATCGGCGCGGGCGGAATCATGCCTGAAAGCGCGTCCTACCCGCCCATCCTCGACGAATGGGCGCGAGAGCCGCCGCGGTGGGAGCTCCCCGTGCGCGCCCGGGCCCCAGACGCGGCCGCTCGTCGCACCGCTGCCTCCGTCGCCCTGGCCTGCCGATTCAGCCACGGCCTCGGCGCGCCCATGGCCGACATCCTCGACGCCATCGGGGACAGTATCGATGACGCCCAGGCCGTCGCGGAAGCGCGCCGCGTCGCCTCCGCCGGTCCCCTCATGTCCGCGCGAGTCCTCGCCGCGCTTCCCCTCGTCGGAATCGTGAGCGCGCTCGCCCTGGGCGCCTCGCCCTGGCAGTTCTACACGGGAGTGACCGTCGGGAGAATCTGTGCGCTGCTTGGCGCGGCCGCCTGGGTGGTCGGCATCGCCTTGTGCCGCCGGATCCTCGTGCGGGCCCGGTCTGTCGACGAGGACACGGACCCCGCCCTGGCCTGCGACCTCGTCGCCGCCGGCCTGGCCTGTGGGGCCGCGATCCCGCGCGTCCTCGACGCCCTGGCCGCTGCCTGCGCGCGAGAATCCCTCGCGTGGACGGCCCAGGCCCTGCGGCTCGGGGTGAGCTGGGCGGACGCGTGGGAGGAGACCCCCAAGTGGAGCATTCCCCTGCGCGATGCCCTCGAATCGTCCTGGACCAGCGGAAACGCGCCTGAGACGATGCTCGCTCGCAGCGCCTCGTGGGAACGCCGCTCGCGCCTGGCCGACGCCAAAACACGCGCCGAAGAACTCAGCGTCCGACTCGTCGGGCCGCTCGGCACCTGCTTCCTCCCCGCATTCCTCGCGCTCGGGATTGCGCCCCTGCTCGCCACCCTCACTGGTGGCCTCGACATATAGGCGTTATCCACAGGGCTCGTCGGTGTGCACGAGTTATCCACAGGGCTCTTCGGCGTGCCTGAGTTATCCACAGGGGTCCGAATCCGCGTGGAATCGGGGGAGGGGCGGCGCGCACACTGGCCGCACGCGTCGATAGGCGCGCAGACGAAAGGACAGATCAATGATGATTATCGACAGAATCGAATCCGCGGCCACGCGCGCTCAGCTCCGCGCGTTGAGCGCCCTGCAGGACGCGGCCCATCACATGACGGTGGGGCGGGGCGGGGACGCTCCCACAGACCCGGCTGACCCGGAAGAAGGAGCCACGACCGTGGAGTACGCGATCGGGACCATCGCGGCCGCGGGATTTGCGGGACTCCTCATTGTGATCCTCAAATCGGACACCGTGCGCGCCGCCCTGGAGTCCATCATCCAGGAGGCGCTCAGCACCCGATGAAGAGCTGCGACCACGGGTACGTCACCGTCGAACACGCCATCGGATTCCTCGCCATCACGGCCGTCATTGGCGTCATTGTCGCGGTCGCCCAGGCCGGGATGACGGGGGCATCCCTGTGCCAGGCAGTGCGCGAGGGGGCGAGGGCCGCCTCGATCGGGCAGGGGGATCCGCAGGCGGCGGCATCGGCCGCGTACGCCCCCGGCTCCTACGCGGTGAGCCGAGCCGACGGATGGGTGAGCGTCACCGGAACCGCCCCCTACCGCGGCGCCGCCGGTTGGGTCGGGGGCGTGGCTCGGTGCTCGGTGACGACCATCGACGAGGGGGCCCTGCCGTGATCCCCGAACAGGGGGTGGCGGCCGCCCCCGCAAGCGCCGCTGAGCGGGCGCGCGATCTCCGTGCGCTCACCGGAGAGGAAGGATCGGGCACCATCAACTCCGTGGCCCTGATCGTCCTCGCGCTCGCGCTCGCGGTGGTACTCGGCGGGGTGGGTGCCGCGCACCGCGAGCGGGCGCGCCTGCAGGCCGTCGCCGACCTGGCGGCCTTAGCGGGGGCCGAAGAATCGGCAACGGCGCCCTGGGAGGACGTGGGAGGACGGCCATGCGTGGCGGCCTCCTCCGTCGCTGCGGAGAACGGAGTAGAGATCGAGTCTTGCGAGGTGCGCGACAGCGATTGCCTCGTCGTTGCCGCGCAGAGCGTCAGAATCGCTGGAATATCAACGATTGTGCGTGCGAAGGCGCGAGCCGGACCGGAGCGGTGAAAAATTCTCAGGAAATTGCCAGCTTCGTTCAATGGTTCCCACAGGTGGAGTCCGTACATTAATAGTCATCAAGCCAAGGGCGACACCCACCAAGGGTGAGCCGAGAAAGGGAGCGCATCGGAAGACTTGCACTGTGTTGATGGGATACTCGAAGGGGTCGGCCTCAGGGCCGGCCCCTTCGAGTTTGTGCTGTTGGCTTACTTGCGGGTTAAAGGACAAAACGTGTTGGTTTTGTGGCGACTTTTCGGCTTGCTGGTGCGGGAAAATCAACATTGAAGGTGGTTGTTTCATCGTGGGGGTATGAATACCCCCAAATGCCCGGCGTGCGGGCGAACGATGACCAAGTATGGGCACTCAGCGTCAGGGGCGCCGTTCGCCGAGGCATGCTAGCTGCCTGTGCTCTTCGCCGTGCACGCGGGCCCTCTGATTCGCACATTATCCCGATGATATGCGCGTGGGCCCGACACCTCGCACGTGAACCCGATGATGTGAGTGTGGGCAGCGCCGCCTACGTGCATATCTAGAGGTTTACGTGCGTATCAAGGCGTTAACGCGCATATTAGCGGTTCGCGTGCGAGCTACACACCAGGCCGGGCACCGTTGTGTCCAAAACGCAGCCCGCCTCAGCCGCACCACCCCGTTGCCAATGTTTTTCACCGAGGTGGTCTGAGATTTGGGCACCGCGCCGCCCTGAACCGCGACATCACCACCGCCCAACGGGGGAATTTGCACCATTAGGGGCGCGACACGCCGGCGACACGCGGAAGGGAGACTCCTCATGCTGCAAACCCCCCACCATTACATCTGGTGTCATGCTCCCTCACTGGTGCTGGGCTGCCTGGCCAGGTGCAGTTTAACGTCGGTGAGGCATCGTCGGCGATGACGGGGGACGTCATGGTCGGACAGCTCCGCGAGGACGCTTGTGTCCGATGGGGCGTTACACCCGATAGGGAAGATTCAACCCCTTCTGATTGGGTGGAATCTTCCCTAACGGGTTGAATGCTCCCGATCAGGTGGAATGTTCCCGATGGAGTTGATCATGTTTGAGGCGCAGTGGCGCGAGCGCGCTAGCCCAACGACACCGCCTCAACGTTGTCAGGGACCAAGCCTCGATCAACACGTTTTGACCTATATCCCCAAGGTTGGCTTACTTGCCGTGGTAGCGCGGGCTCGTCCCCAGGTGAGTGGGGTAGGGGTTACGCTCGTCGCCGATCATGCTCTCGTCCAGACCCCGGTAGGTGTAGGAGTTGTCGTAGGCGATCTCAAAGGGTGAAACCACGCCGTCGGTGTACTGCTTGACCTCGTCGGGCGTCGGACTGGAGCCACCCTCCTTGACTGCCAGGGGGTTCTCGTCGGGGTACTGGCTGGGGTCCGTGTTGACCATTGCGCCGGGTGCGACGCCGCCGTAGCCCGTGTACTTGTTCCACGTGTGGTCCGGGTTGGTTCCCGTGTGAATGAGGAGCTGAAGGAGCTGGTTCGTGGTGGCCTGGGGCCACTTCTGTCGGGCGAGTGCGAGAGAGCCGGCGACGAGGGGAGTCGAAGCTGATGTGCCGCTGGTGGTTACAAGTTCCCCACTTGAATAATCACGAATTTTTACAGGTCCTCCAACAGCTGCGCTGACGACGCCTTCACCCCACGAGGAATAGTCTTGAAAGTTCCCGTCGGTATCGATGGCAGTTACGCCGATGACACCGGACCACTTTTCGTAGGTGACATCCGTTTCGTTCTTTGCATCGTTGCCGGCAGCGGCGGCGATGACTATCCCCTGGGACATTGCTCGTGCTATCGCCCACTTGAGAGCTTTACTTCCGCCTGCATATGAGGACGAAATGCTAATGATCTGAGCGCCATCGTTGATTGCGGTATTGATCAGTGATGAGGATTCGTTCTCATCAATACCAGAGACGCCCGCACAATCTGAACCGGCTGAGTCATCGGAAAAAACTAAGCGATATGAGAGGATTTTGGCGTCGGGAGAGATGCCGTAGTCTCGTGCGACCAGGAGTGATGCCATGGCAGTGCCATGGGTTTTGGTGCGCATGGACGAAGTCACCGTGCACGGCGACTTATCGGTGATATCGGCACCTGCCAGCTCGGGAGCGCTGGTGTCGACCTCGCCGTCCAGGATGGCGATGGTGACACCCTGCCCGGTGTAGCCCTTCGCTCGAGCTTGATCCAGGTGGTAGTACGCAAAATAGGGTTGGTCGGCGGCGGTGATGGTGTCCGCTGCGTGCGCCGGTCCGGACGGCAGCGCGGTGGCCCCCGCAGCAAGTGCCAGGGTCGATGCCGCGATGCCGAGCAGGCGCGCCGTGCTGTTCCTACGTGTCACCATTGGCGGGGATCCCATCCGTCGTCCGTGCGTGGTGCGGGCGAAATATCCTTGTCGGAACCGTAGGTCTGCGACAAGGGGTTCACGTAGCCCTCGGGCAGCTCGTCCTCGTCGTCCTCAAAGCGGAACGGCGTGTAGTGGCGTCGCTGGGCCTTCTTCTCGTCTTTCTTGCCTCCTGCGCCAGAACCGCCAGCACCCATGAAGCTGCCGGTTCCCTGAGAGCGACCGCTGGCCGCAGAGCTTCCAGTGCCATTCGCGCCGCTGGACGTCCCCGACATGCCCGTCACACCGGACGTCCCGTTGGTACCAGCTCCCGTCGCGCCAGCAGGAGCGGGGGGCGTGTACTTGCCGAACCCGGCACCGGAGTAGGAACCGGTGCGCAGGGCAGTTGATCCGGCAGCGCTTCCTACTCTCGCTCCTGCTCCACCGGCTCGTCCCATGATGGACGCGGCAGAACCCATACGAGCGGAACCGCGAAGGCCCAGCGCGCCTGCGCCGAACATGCCGACTCCACCGAGGCGACCAGCCGTCGATGATTTGCTGGCTGGGCCACCGTTGAGGCGCCACAAAGGATGATCGCGATCGACGGGGGAAGCCGGGGTGTGACCGCCAATGACACCGTTCGCGTGACGGTCACCGTTGACGCGCGTGTGCAGCAGGTCGATATCCATCAGATCCTGCGGATCGGTGACGGGGTTCAGGCGGGATCCGGGCTCTCCCTCGGAGATATATTGGTTGGGAACACGCTTCGAGGACATGACGCGGGAATCGATGGGACCGCCCTCGTCGTATCCATCCGCATACAGGCCCGAGCCTTGCCCCCGAAGGTCGGAACGCCCATAGTCGTTATCGCGGCTGGCACCGTACACGCCTGCTTCGTGGGGTGAGACCCACATGTTGCCTTGGTCGAGCTGATCGCTGACAGATGGAGTTGAGGGACCGTTCTGGGGAGGTAATTTGATGTCTGGATTCCCCGAAGCAAACTCCTCGACCTGCTCGGTATGAGCCTTCAACTGATCGGCGAGCTTCTGCGCCTCGTCATTGACTCGCTGCAGGATGGCCGTGGCGGCGGCCTCGCGCTGCGCGTTTGCCTGCGCCTCGATCGCGTCCACGTAGGCCGCACCGGTCGTGGCGATCGTGTTGATGGGCTCTCCGAACGGACCCAGGTGCTTTGCGACCGGGATAACGACCTGAGCGAGTCCCCGCATTGCTTCGGTTGCCTTGTCCAGGAGCGTGGGGGACAGGAGCTTTGCGTCCTCGGCGGCGTGCACGAGCAGACGTCGACCCTCGACGTAGTGCTCGGTGCCGGTCACGTACCCCTGACGTTCGCTGCTGTAGCGTTTCTGTGTCTGATCGATCCAGCTATCAATGGCCTCGCCCGTTTGTCCCTCAAAGCCCTGGTATTCCTTGAAGTGGGACACACTCGAGCTCATGACCCCCATTCCTTCGATGATCGTGGAGTGTTCGGAGTCGTAGTTGCGGAGCTTGCGGGATTCCTCCACGCCCTCAACGAACTTCATGAGGCGCTCGTACATGGGGCTGCTCACCATTGTTGTCTCCTCTCATGCGTTTCGGGCTAGAAGTCTGTCTGCGCGTCCTGGGTGGGCGCACCGTTGGTTCCCGCAGTCGTTGCGGGATCGGGACTCGTTGCTGACCCGACAGGTGAGGAGGAGGGACTCGGCGAAGGGGTGGGCGTCGGTGAGGTGTAGGACGATGGGTCGCCCATCGAGTTTCGGAGTGCCTTCAGCTCGTCCCCCGTCGCATGCTCAACGGCGGCAAAATCCTCGATCGCTTGATCGACATTGCGCCCAAAGGAGCGGAGAACGTCATGCTCGGTAGCGGCAATCTTCCCGTATGCGCCGAGGAAAGCGATAAACGCGTTCCGCAGTGCCTGGGGGCCCGCCTCATCGGTCCACAAACGCTCGTATTGTCCGTTGGATAGGCGGGTGATTGCCTCGGAACTCGAGGCTATTGCCGCCCCCCCTTGCTCGACGTCCTGCCGAGTTTGGGCATGCTTATTGGAATCGAAAGCGACGTCAGCCACGGCGCACCTCCTGCGTAGCGAGTCCGCCAAACGCGTGTCCCGCGGAACAAAATCAGACCCTGATCAGCATATGACCAGGTGTTCAAGAAAACAAGTCATATGACGGACAGCGGACGAGGTGCAGCGTTAGTTACTGTGCCCTGTTGGATTACTTGCCGTGGTAGCGCGGGCTGGTCCCCAGGTGAGTGGGGTAGGGGTTGCGCTCATCGCCGATCACCTTCTCGTCGAAGCCGCGGTACGTGTAGGAGTTGTCGTAGGCGATCTGGAAGGGGGAGACGACCCCGTCCACGTACTGCTGACCTCCTCGGGCGTGGGTTCTACATCCGGGCGTTTAGGCGTCAGGGGGTTCTCGTCCGGGTACGGGCTGGGATCGGTGTTGACCATGGCACCGGGGTCAGCGGGGCCGTACCCCGTGCGATCGTTCCACGCGTGATTCTGGTTCGTGCCGGTGTGGACGAGGAGCTGGAGTAGCTGGTTCGGGGTCGCCTGCGGCCACTTCTCGCGGGCAAGAGCCACGAAGCCTGAGACCAGCGCAGTGGACACGGAGGTACCCGTCACCGTTGTGTTCTGACCCGTCGAATAGTCGCGCACAGTCGCGGTGCCCACGGCCGCCGACACAAGGCCATCGCCGCTGGAAGAAGAATCGATCACCTTTCCTTGGGTGTCGATTGCGCCGACGCCAACGACACTGGACCACCAGGACAGGGCGAGAGCGTCGGAGTTCCTGCCTGAGTTACCGGCGGCAGCAACGACAATGACGCCCTGGGACATGGCGCGGGCCACCGCCCACTTCAGGAAGTCTTGGCGTTCGTCGCTGGATACGGACATGTTGATGACCGTCGCCCCGTCGTTCATGGCGTGGTTCATGAGGGACGCGTACGTGTCCTTGCGGACGCCGAAACGGCCTTCGCAGTCCTGTCCGGACGTGTCACCCTCGGCGGTAAAAGACATGCGATACGACAGGATCGTCGCGTCGGGGGCAACGCCGTAGGCATCCGAGGCGATGATCGAGGCCATCGCGGTGCCGTGCGTCTTGCTCTGCGTGCTCGACGTGACGGCGCAGGGTGTCTTGTCGGTGATATTCGTTTTCGCCAGCTCGGGGGCTGACGTGTCGACCTCGCCGTCCACGATCGCGATCGTGACTCCTTTACCCCTCAGGCCCATGTTGCGGGCTTCGCTGAGGTAGTAGTAAGCAAAATACGACTGATCAGCTGCCGTGATCGGGTTGGCGGCGTGCGCGGGGCCGGTCGGCAGAGCCGTCGCACCCGTGGCGAGCGCCAGGGTCGATGCCGTGATGCCGAGCAGGCGCGTTGCGGAAGAGGCAGGTTTCGTCATTGAAAGGGACTCCATCGATGGACAGCCACGACGCGTCTCCTCGTGGCTGGCACACTGATCATGTGTTCGGCGTGATGGGGGACGTCGCTCAGCATATGTTGCGGTTACCGAAAAGGCAACGTGCATCATGCCCCGGGCGCGCGCTCCAGGAGGTAGGTAAGCAGCGTGATCGCGCCCTGTTTGGACAGGGGTTCGTTGCCGTTTCCGCACTTGGGGGATTGGATGCAGCGTGGGCAACCGGACTCGCAGTCGCAGGAGGAGACTGCCTCGAGCGTCGCGGCCACCCACGACCGCGCGCTGTGAAAGCCTGTGAGCACGTGCCCGGCACCGCCCCGGAACGCGTCGTGAATGAAAACGGTGGGTGCGCCCGTGTCGTCGTGCAGCTCGGTGGACAGGCCGCCCAAATCCCAGCGGTCGCAGGTCGCGACGACGGGCAGGATCCCGATCATCGCGTGCTCGGTCGCGTGCAGCGTGCCCGCCAGGTCAGCGGCCTTGATCCCCATCGCGGCCAGCGCCGCCGGGGTGAGGGTGAACCACGTGGACTTCGTGGGCAGCGTATGGGTGGGCAGGAACAGCTCGATGTTGCGGATGAACTCAAGCCCGGGCAGGCGCAGCAGGTCGTAGTCGGTGACCCGCGTCGACACGTTCGTCGGCCCGTGATGCCACGTGACCGTGCCGTCGCCGCACACGTACGTCTCCTCGATCGCGCACACTTCGACGCTCGTGTGGGTCGCCGAGCGCGTGCGCAGGGGAGTGCGCACCTCCTCGACCAGGGCGACGCGCGCGTCGCCTGCCCGCGCGGGCGGGATGATGATCGACGAGGCCTGGGCCACCTCCCGTTCCCCACCCCCGAGGCGCTCGCTTCCCTGGGCACCGCCCGGCGCCTCGGGCAGGAGAGCGCGCGGCCACCCCTGGGAGGCGGGTGCGGTGGGCGTGGTGAGGGAGCTGAGGGAGAGCACGTGGAAGGTGCGCCCCTGGTGGATGTAGATGGCGCCGGGGAAGACGTGGGCGTCGGCGGAGGCCTGGTCGATCGTGCCGATAACGGTGCCGGTGGCCGAGTCGACGATCTGGACGTCGCCGGCGGCTCCGCGCAGGTCGGTGAGGTCGCTGGGGCGCTCGGGACGAGTGGCGTCCCAGAAGAACCCTGAGGGCCTGCGCTTGAGGTACCCGTCGGCGACGAGGCGCTCGGTCACGCCGCGCAGTTCCGGCCCAAAGTAGGTGATATCGGACGGCGTGATCGGTATTTCGGCGGCCGCCGCGGCGACGTGCGGTGCCAGCACCCATGGGTTCGAGGGGTCGATGACGGAGGCCTCGACCTCGCCGAGAATATGCTCGGGGTGGCGCACCAGGTACGCGTCCAGCGGGTTGTCGGAGGCGATGAGCACGGAGGTTCCCGGAGCGCCCGCGCGCCCGGCTCGGCCGATCTGCTGGCGCAGGGACGCGCGCGTGCCCGGCCAGCCGACCGTGATCGTCGCGTCCAGCCCCGAGACGTCCAGGCCCATTTCCAGAGCCGACGTCGTGGCGAGCGCCCGCACCGCGCCGGTGCGCAGCGCCTCCTCGAGCGCGCGCCGCTCCTCGGGCAGGTATCCGCCGCGATACGCACCCACCCGTCCCGCGTTCGCGGAACCACGCGCCGAGAGGCGGTCGCGCACCTGGGCGGCCACGGCCTCGGCCCCGGCGCGCGAGCGGACGAAGGCGAGGAGGCGCGCCCCCTCCTCGACGAAGGCGGCGGCCAGGTTCGCGGCCTCGACACCGGCGCTGCGCCGCACGATCGGGACCTTGAGCGTGGCCGTGCCGGGCGGCGCGTCGAGAGCGGCCAGGAACGAGGAAATGTCGACCTCGGACTCGTCGTCCATGATGGCGCCCTGCCACAGGACCAGCTCGTGGGCGCCGGCCGGCGAGCCGTCCTCGGTGATGGCGACCGCGTCGCGCCCCGTCAGTGCGCGCCCCACCGCCGCCGCGTCGCGCACCGTCGCGCTCAGCATGATGACGCGCGGGTCCGCGCCCAGGTGGTGGGCGACGCGCAGCAGCCGGCGCACGACCAGCGCGATGTGCGAGCCGGTGACGCCTCGCCAGTGGTGGGCCTCGTCGATAACGATGAGGCGCAGCGACGCCAGGAAACGCGACCACCGCTGGTGCGACGGCAGCATCACGTAGTGCAAGAAATCAGGGTTCGACAGGATCAGGTCGGCCCCCGCGCGCGCCCACTCTTTCGCCTCGCGCGGCGTGTCCCCGTCCACGGTCGTTGCGCGCACGCGGCGCAGCCTCTCATCGACGAGGCCTTGGCTTTCTTCCGGGTCTGCTTGTGCCTGCGCGTCGGCGGGGTTCGCGTCCTGACCGAGCAGCGCCATGAGCGAGGCCAGCTGATCCGCCGCCAGCGCCTTCGTCGGAGCCAGATACAGGGCCGTCGGGCGGCGATGAATCGCGGAAATACGCGACGAATCCTCGGCCTCCACCAGGTCGGAGAGGATAGGCGTCCACGCGGCCAGCGACTTGCCCGACCCGGTCCCAGTCGCGAGCACGACGTCGCGGCCCTCGCGCAGCGCATCCAAGGCCTCGCGCTGATGAATCCACGGGCGCTCCACGCCCCGGCGCGCCCACGCGTCCACGACCGCGGGGCTGACCCACTGCGGCCAATCCGCGATCCGCCCCCTCCTCCCCGGCAGCGTCACGTGGCCGAGCAGACGATCATCCCCGGCGCTCAGGCGCTCTAGGACGTCCAGGAGATCGGCGGGGGAGGGAGACGAGGCGAGGTCCGGCGCGGCAGTGCTGTTCGGTCGCGCCCGATCATCCGCCCCACCTCGAGGTGACGCCGACTTCCTTGTGTCCGGGTCAAGGCGCGCGTGCTCGCGTGAACCCGCCCCGGCCTCGTACGGGTCGGGGGAAGCGCAGCGGTCAGCGCTCATTCGCGCCCGGATTCACCGAGCCCCAGAGCCTCGGAGGCGGACTCCTTCACGTACTGGATCGCCGCGATACCCGTCGAAATACCCGACGAAATAGCGTCACGCAGCTGCACATCCGACAGGCCAGCCTCCGTGTCCACCACGAAATCCGCGTACACGCCCAGCGTCCCCTCCGGCGACGTCGACGTGTACACCGTCGGAAAATACTTCTCACGATTCCAATTGTCCGCGGTCGCGAACAGAGCGGGCTCCGCGCTCTCCGCCGGCAGATCCGACTCCCACAGCGCGCGAATCGACAGGAAACGCCCCGCCGTATCAAAGGACACCAGGAACGGAACATCATCGAAAATCGCGCCCGCAGCGTGACCCTTCTCGATCACATCCAGCCCATAGCCCATCTCGCGCACGGCCTGAACGACCCGCTCAAAATCAGCCGGGTAAGGGGTCACCTCATCCTCGGGAACCACGTACGGAACGTTCACAGCGACACCTCCCGACCCTGGGAATCCCACTCCACGAACCCGGGCAACGTCACCTCAAGATCCGCGAAAAAACCCATAATCATCGACATCGACGTCTCAAAAAAGTTATCCAACTGCGCCTGAGTGAGCCCCGACATGACCACGACGTTGCACTCCGCGATCAAGCCATACTGCGACCCATCCTCCAGAGGTGCCAGGTACGCCTTCGGGCCCGTGCGCGTCGAATTGCAGGCCGCGACCTCGCGGGCCAGCTCACCGAACTGCTCGGGCGTGCGCGCAATCCCGCGCCACTGCGCGCGCAACTGCAGAATCTGAGGGTTCGTCGCATTCCAGAAAAACGCGGCATTCGGCGTCAAATACGCCAGCTCGCCCTCGTTATAGTCGCCGAAACGCACATCGCGAGAACGCAACAAATCCCGAATACGATCGGTGCTGACAGGTGAAGATGCAGCCACTGACAACTCCCGCGTGACACGTATGGATCGGACACCCCCACTGTAACCGAGGCCTCTCTCCCGCGCGCGCCCACCTTGTCTGACAACTTCCGTGCGCGTGTCGGCTGTTGTTCGTTGTGCCGTGCGTGCCGCCCAGGGGTACCGTGTGTTCCGCCCCTGCCCGGGACGAGGCCTGTGGAAGGTGCGCGGGCATCCCAACTGAGTGCCGCCCACCCGGGGCAGGCCTTGTGCTTCCCTGCCCACCCCAGTCCCCTGTGCGATCGCCTTCGACTAGCGTCAAACCCGAACCGATCCACACGCCCGCGCCACACTCCACTACAGTGGAGACGGAATACGCCATCGACACGAACGGAGGACACCATGGACGACCCCAACGCCGCTCTGCCCTCCGACCCCACCGTCGACGAGTCCTACACCAAAGGCGCGCGCCCTGCGCGCCCCCGCAAGCGCTCGTCGGCAACCGCCGATACCGCGGGCCGCGCGCCCCGAGAGGACAGCGCGGCCGCGACCCAGCGCGGCGCCCGAGCACGCACCCCCAGCCCCGCACCCGCCGACACGCTTGCGGCGGACGGGCCCCGGCCTCGTCGACTCGTGTCCGACTCCTGGTACCGGCTCAAGCTGGCCCGACGCATCGGCGGCGTCGCCACCTGCCTGCTGCTCACGATGCTCATCAGCCACGTCGCCCTCGCAACCGCGCCCGGGCAAGTCCTCGACACCATCCTCATGGAAGGCACGATGCGCTCCGCGAGCCGCTACGAAGCCTTCTCCACACTCATCACGGGCATCGTGTCCGTGCCCGTCATGGTCGCAGCCGGCCTCTTCGTCGCCCTTGTCGCCGCCGCGCGACGCCGACCCACCCTCGCCGGGCGCGCCCTCGGAGCCGTCGTCGGCGCGAACGTCACGACCCAAATCCTCAAGGACTACATCCTCACCCGCCCCAATCTCGGCGTCACAACGGGTGCCGGCAACTCGCTGCCCTCTGGGCACACGACCGTTGCCGTCACCCTCTCGCTCGCCCTCATCGTCGTCGCACCCCAATGGTTCCGCAGCCCGTCCGCGTGGATCGGGTGGGCGTGGACATCCCTCATGGGCGTGTCCGTCATGATGGAAGGCTGGCACCGCCCCTCCGACGTCATCACCGCCGTCCTCATCGCGGGGGCGTGGGCGCTCGCCCTGTCGCCCATCGAGCGGCGGCCCCGGCACGGCGCGAAAGTTCAACGCGTGATGGTGTGGGTGAGCCTCGGGCTCATCGTCATCGCGCTGCTGGCCACCGGTGCCGCCATGTGGGGCTTCAGTATGTCCGCCGCATCCCCCGGATCCGGCTACGGCTTCGAGGACTTCCTGCAAGTGAGGCCCTGGCGGTCCCGCGTCCTCGGCGTCGCCGCCGTCGCGTGGGTGAGCGCCGCGTGCGGCCTCATCATGCACGAAGTCGACCGCCTCGCGGGCGAGTAAATTCGGCGGTTCCGGCGGCTCCGGCTGATGTGCTGCGGTTCCGGCTGATGTGCTGCGGTGCTTGTGGCACCGCTGGTGTTCCGGGCGCTGCCTGTTCTTCGGGCGCTGCCTGTGGCGTCGCTGGTGTTCCGGGCATCGTCGGGCCTGGCTGCTGGGTGTGCCGGTCGGTGGTGGCTTTTCTGCTCATGGTGCTTGTGGTGCCGGTGGTGTTCTGGGCGTTGTCGGGCCTGGCTGCTGTGTGTGCCGGGTTACTTGCGTTGCTTGTGGTGCCGTTGGCGTTCCGGGCGCGCCTGATTTCCGGCCGCCGCGTGGCCTGCCCGCCCGCTCGCCGTCTGCGCTGCGAGCTTTCAGCTCGGCGCGTCGTCTCGAAGCCCGGCCGGGCCCTGCAGGCCTCGCGGCGGCCTCTGATCGGGCGGTGCTTATCGTTAGTGTGTTGCCGGTCAGGCCCCTGCGGCGTCCTCCGCACCGGCGGTGCCTGTGTCGCTGATCGGCGGCTTGGTGCTTCGTCTCGAACCCCGGACTGGCCCGTCGGCCTGCCCCCGTGGCCTGCCACCACGTCCTGGCCCGTCGGCACAGCAATTTCGCATGCAATTCCCCTCTATCTATTTCAAACTTTGAATTCAAATCGTTGGAATTGCAACGTTTTCAGATGTTGTTGAAAGTTCATGCAATCGAATTGCATGCGATTTTGCTGAGTGCTGGCCCTGCCGCCCACGGGCACTGTAGCCAAGACGTGCATGCGGGATAAAGTTCTCCCTGCTCGGGTTGTTGGTGGCTCGAGCGGTACAAAGTTCTCCCTGCTGGCGTCAACTGCCCCAAAATCGGCGTTTTTCGGTGTGCTGGGAGAGTTTTGTACCGGGTGGGCCGCTGGCTTGGGTGTGTTGGGAGAGTTTTGTCCCGGTTCGACCCGCGAGGGCTGCGAACAGGGAGAGTTTTGTACCGGGCCGTCGAATCAGGTGTGCAGGGCCGGTTTCGTGAAACCACCGGAACCACTGCGGATTACCAGTTTGCTGCTGACAGGCATCGGACGTCGCGATGCCACTAGCCCCACATGACTCTAGCGGTGGATAATGGCGGCGGGTTATCGAGCTGCTGACTTGGCAGGCAGTGGCCCCGCCGTCGGCGCTCCAACCCCGCCACCAACCGCAGATCACCAGAAAGGGCCGCCATGCCTCGTCCCGCATCAGCCGTCGTCACCTCCAAGCCCGCGCGCTTCGTCCTGGCGCTGCTGCGCATCGCGGTTGGCTTCATTTTCCTGTGGTCGTTCGTGGATAAGACCTTCGGCCTGCACTATTCGACGGGCCCGTCGCGCGCGTGGATCAACGGTGGCACGCCGGCGCAGAGCTACCTGACGGGCGCCACCACAGGCAAGCCCCTGGCCTCCTTCTTTGAGTCCCTCGCCGTGCCCGCGATGGATTGGCTGTTCATGCTGGGTCTGCTGGGCATTGGGCTGGCATTCCTGCTGGGTATCGGCACGCGGCTCGCGGCCATCGCGGGCGTCGTCATGCTGGGCTTCATGTACGCGGCCGTCGCGCCGTGGGTGTGGGGCTCCCTCAATCCGGTCGTCAACGAGCACCTGGTCTACGCGCTCGTCCTCATCCTGATTCCGCTCACCAGCGCGGGTGACACGCTCGGCTTGGGCGCGTGGTGGAAGGGCCTGGGGCTCGTGAAGAAGCTGCCCTTCCTCATCTGATTCGTTCCCTCGACGAGGCCGTGGCCGGGTTCTCCGGTCGCGGCCTCCGCGTTTTGTGGTGGGGGCTGTCGCGTTGGTGGGGGCTGTCGCGTTGGTGGGGGCTGTCGCGTTGGTGGGGGCTGTCGCGTTTCGTGGTTTCCCAACAATCTCGCATGCAATTCCCCTGGGTCTATTTCAAATGTTGAATTGCGATCGTTGGAATTGCAACGTTCGTAGGGGATGTTGAAGGTTAAAGTAATTGAATTGCATGCGGAATTTTGGGTGCGAGGCCGGGGTGCCGGGAGCGTGGGAGCGCGGGGTGCCGGGAGTCGGGACGTAGGTCCCTGATGGATCCCGAAAAAGCGCGCACGTGATGAGGGGAACGGCCCGCCGCGCGCGTCGCGTTTCTGACGCACGATTAATACTAGATATTGTGGTCATCGTTCGGCTCAAACACTAGATCTAGTGATCCGTGATCGCGTACCCCTAGATCTAGGGGAGGCCACACCGGGCGGAGGAAACCTCCATCACCCACAGTGCCACGACCGCGCCCCACAAGGGCGCAGTGTTCACGACGTGTCGATCACGCGTCCGAACAGCAGGACGGTCGCCCGCCGGAGGCGGTGAAGCGGCGGCGGGCCGCCTTCGCAACGCAACGCCGCGACAATGCAACACTGCAACGCCGCGACACTGCGACACAGTCCAACAACCACACAGCGACAACCACACACAGCCCCACCACACAGATCCCCACGCCGAAGTACTCACTGCAGAAGTGCAGACACGCAAACACGCAGACACGCGGCAACGCAGAAAAGACAGGACCAGAACAATGACCGCACCCCGATACGACGTCGACGCTATTGCAACCGTCGAGGAGTACCTCGATCGCTCCGATTGGCGAGTCAACGCCAACGCGAACCAGGGGTATTCGCTGGGTGGTCTGATCCTGAACTCGGCGGGCAAGATCGTCGCCAACTACTGGCTTGAGCACGTCTACACTCCGGAGATTGGTGCGCCGCACCGCGAGGGCGACTACCACATCCACGACCTCGACATGTTCGCCGGCTACTGCGCCGGCTGGTCCCTCAAGCGCCTCATCCAGGAGGGCTTCAATGGCGTCGGCGGCGCGATCGCCTCGGCCCCGCCGCGCCATTTCTCGTCGGCCTGCGGCCAGATCGTCAACTTCCTCGGCACCCTCCAGAACGAGTGGGCGGGCGCCCAGGCGTTCTCCTCCTTCGACACCTACATGGCGCCCTTCGTGCGCCTGGACGACATGGAGTACGAGGAGATCGTGCAGTGCATGCAGGAGCTCATCTACAACCTGAACGTGCCTTCGCGCTGGGGCAGCCAGTGCCCCTTCACGAACCTCACCTTCGACTGGACGTGCCCGGACGACCTGGCCGACGAGCACCCCCTCATCGGCGACGAGGTCGTCGACTTCACCTACGGCGAGCTGCAGCGGGAAATGGACCTCATTAACCGCGCGTTCATCGAGGTCATGACGGGCGGCGACGCGGACGGCCGCGTCTTCACGTTCCCGATCCCGACGTACAACATCACGCCCGACTTCGATTGGGAGGGCGAGAACGTTGACGCCCTCTTCGACATGACCGCGAAGTACGGCCTGCCCTACTTCCAGAACTTCATTAACTCTGACCTGGACCCGCACATGATCCGGTCGATGTGCTGCCGCCTGCAGCTGGACCTGCGCGAGCTCCTCAAGCGCGGCAACGGCCTCTTCGGGTCGGCGGAGCTCACGGGCTCGATTGGTGTGGTCACGCTGAATATGGCACGCCTCGGCTACCTGTACAAGGGGGACGAGGAGGGCCTCGTCGCGCGCATGGATGAGCTCATCGACCTGGCCTCGAAGTCCCTCGA
>QWBZ01000238.1_pt1 | contig 26943 bp, 26 predicted proteins | sample 1972441 | NCBI WGS metagenome assembly QWBZ01 (sample SAMN09866721, study PRJNA288562) | Human oral metagenome isolate term6_saliva, whole genome shotgun sequencing... | isolation source: mouth | host: Homo sapiens | place: USA: California
CGGGCGCAGACCCAACAGACGCGGGCGCAGACCCAACAGACGCGGGCGCAGACCCAACAGACGCGGGCGCAGACCCAACAGACGCGGGCGCAGACCCAAACAAGGACGCAGCAACACCCGCACCAGGCGACACAGGAACCACAGAACCAGACGCGGACGCAGGAACACTCACACCACTGAGCACAAACACCCGCGAACCCACATCAAACGAAACACCCCGCACCACCACCAGCAACAGCATCGCCCAACCACGCGGGCAACACGCCACCCCGAACAACCACTCACACCAACAGACACACACTTTCACCAACAACAAGGACAACAACCCAATAACCACACAAACCCAAAACACGCCCCACACAGGACCACGCCACCCCGAACAACACACCCCACACGCCGCACCAAACCACCAACACGGCCACACAACCCCCTAACAAACACACACCAACCAACCCAACCCGCCCAGGCAGCGTTATTAACCAAACAAACAAGCAAAACCAAGACAACAAAACAAAAAACACGGAAAGAGGCACACGCATGAGCATCCGAAACCACGAAACACACACCAACCCAGCCACACAAGCCTTCACACCACTCACACCAGGCACCAACCAACCCACACCCGAACACACCAACACGCAGACACACACACCCACGACAGGCACACGCCTACTCAAAGGCACCACCGCCACACAGCACTGGAAACAACACCACCCACACACGCCCACCACCACACCCATCACCCACGTAAACGGCCAACAAGCACTATCGCACACCACCAGCAACACAGGAACACCCACCATCATCTACGGCAACTACACCAACACCACACCAGCACAACTCCACGCCCTCCTCGCCACAGCCGCACCCTGGACACACGCAACCCCATTCACCACGCCAACAGACACCATCGGCTACCTCACCAACTGGACCAACAACACACCACCACACACGAGGCCACCCCACAACTGGCTCCCCACACCCCACACAGCACCCCTCATCCTCCTCCAAGGCCCCTACGAACACTGGCACCACACAACACCACCAACCCAACAAACACAAGACCAACAAACCAACACCCTCACACACGCCGCCGCCACCCACACCACCAACCAGGACCACACCCCAACCGTCCGCACCGCCATCGCCATCAACGGAACACTCCACACCGCCTGCGGCCTCAACTACTTCGAATGGCAACAAATCGGCAAACCCCAAACCGCCGCCCAAACCGCCGCCCTCCTCAACAAAAAACACGCAAACCCCACAAACCTTTATCAAGACCCACCACCATGCACCAACACCAACCCCAACCAAACCACACCCCACCCACACCCACACACCCACTGCACCGGAGGCGGAAACTGCACCAACAACTGCACCAACCACGTCCAAACAACATGGCAACAAGCACCACACCCCATGCCATTCCCCCAACACTACCAACACACACCCTGCGGAACCCCAAACCACCAACCCCAACCCACACCACCACCCAACACCCAACCAACCCAAACCCCAACCCAACCACACACCAACCACCACTCAACCCCCACCCACCTGACGCCACCGAAGGAAAACGTTACCACCAACCAAACCCGCCACCACCAAGAAACGCAAACACCACGCGCACCCACCACCAAAACCACCACCACGGCCGAGAGCACACCACCACCCCGCCCCAGTAGCGCCAATTTTGCCCCCGGCTTTGGACACTTGCCGCCACCAACGCGCACAAACCACCCAACACGCCACCCAACAACCACCACAACCCACCACCAACCACACAGCCCGGACGGAAGGCCAGCCCAGCACGCCCCGCACGACGAGCCTATCCCACCACAGCACCACCAAGGGCGTGTACTCGCCACAGGCCGCCCCCAGCCAGACCACCCCCGCCCGGCCGGTAACTCCCATACCCCTCTGCGCGCGTGCGCGCGCGTGTTCACCACCCCATGAGCACCCCACCCCTCACCCTTCTCCCCCCACGCCACGCAACGGGGGGGACAGCGCCACCACGCTGCGTGGGGCGGGACAACATTGTCCCGCCCCACCCTTGCCGCCCAGCCCGGCACACAGAACCACCGCCCACGCCAACACGCCCACACGCGGCACGTGAGCACCAAGCGAGCTCCAAGGCAGGGCGGCGAGACACAGAGCACCCCACCACCCAACCCACGCGCCAACACCACAGCGAACACACCAAACCCCAGCCACCCACCGAGCAAACACGCCCACAACAAGCCCCGCTGCCACCCCCACGCAAACACAAGAGCGCCCACGCCACAGCGCGTGGGCAAGCAAGACGTGTGAGCGCGGGAACCCGTGGCAGCAGGGCGACCGGCACGAAGCGAAGCGCAGACGACACGACGCGGGCACGCAGACAGCGCACACAACAAGGCGCGCAAACAACGTGGTTTGCGCCGTGTGCGCCTGCGCCCGCAAGGGGAGGACAGCGCGAGAGAAGGCCGGACACGCTTAGCCCACGCGTGTCGGCGTGGGTTGAGTGTGTTTGTGGGCGTGTTTGCTCGTGTTTGTCGGCTTTTTTGGGCTGGTGGGTTTTGGGTGTTTGGGTGTTTTTTGGGGGTGTTTGGTGTGTTTTCTGGTTTTTTGATATTTTTGGGTTGTTGTGGTTGCGGGCTTTTTGGGTTCGTGTTGGTTCGTTTTGGTTGGGGTTTGTTGTGTGTGGTGTTGATCGTTTTCGCGGTGTGAATCCGTTTGTTGATTCTTTGATTGAGTCTGGGTTTACGGCTGAGGGTGTGGCGCGTGACGGGGATGGGGTGGCGTGGACGTGTGTGTCGCCGGTGTGGGCGGTGGGGTGTCCGGGGGTTCGTCGTGTTGGTGGCGTGTGGTGGCCTGTTGTGGACGCGCAGTCGGTTGATGCGGCTGTGGAGGGGCGTTTGTCTGCTGGGTTGACGTTGCGCGTGTTGGGTGGTTTGTGCGCGTGTGTGGGCGTGAAAGCTGCTTGGGCTGCGGGGGTGCGTTTGCCTGCGGGGGTGGCTTCGCGTTCTGTTGCTGGCGGCTTGGGGGTTTCTGGTTGCGTGGGGGTGTTGCCGGTGTTTGCTGGCGGCTGTCTGGGGTTCGCGTGCGTTGACGATGGTGGTGTGATTGTGGGGTGGGTTGATAAGCGTGGCCGTGAGCGAGCGTCGTGGGTGGAGTGTGGTGGCCCTGCCCCTACGGGCGTTGGCGTTGATGGTGATGGTGTTCTTGTTCTTGGTGAGGGCGCTCCCTTGTTTGCTGGGGTTGCTGCGTCTCAGGTGAGTGATTGTGTGGAGGTTGAGGTGCCGTTTGGTGAGGCTGTTGTGACGGGTGACAGGGGTAAGGTTCCTGCCGCCGGGGGGTGGAGTGTGCCGGAGTCGTTTTATCGTGAGCCTCGCGGTGAGCGTGCTCTTGCTGCGTTGCGTCGTGAGCGTGAGCTTAGGGCTGAGGGTGAGGCTGAGTTGCGGTGGGATGCTGGTGGTCCTGGCGTGTTGTTGGAGCGTTTGCGTGGGTTGAATGTGGAGGATGTGTTGCGTGGCGGTTCTGGGGGGTGGCGTGAGGCTGTTGCTGTCGCCCCGGAGGGTGAGGGTTCGCCTGGTAGTGGTGTGGTTGCTGTTGAGGGTGGGCGCGTGGTTGACGGTTCTGTTGACTCTTCCTCGTCTGGGCTGGCTGGGGGTGGTGCGCCTCTCACCGGTTCGGGTTCTTCTTCTGTGGGCGGCTCCTCTGCTTCTTCCGCTGGCGGCTCTGCTTCTGCTTCTGGTGGGTTGAGTAAGGCCGAGAAGGTGCGTCGTCGTCGCGCTGTCGGGCGTGTGCGTCGTGGCGGCTCGTGGTGGTGTGAGACGGGCGGCGGTAAGAAACAGTCCGTGGGTGATGCTGACGCTGTTGTGCTGCGTTTGATTCGCCGGATGAGGGTTGTGTCCCCTGGTGTGGTGGCGAACATTTTGGGTTCCGACCGGGTGGCGGCGGGTGAGCGGTGGCTTGCTAGGATGGCTGCGGCCGGTCACGTGGAGGCGATTTATGGCGGCGGCTGGGTGCTGTCTGCGCCGTCGCTTCTTATGATGGGCGGCGACTTGAAGCATGAGCATGTGACGCCAGCGAAGTTTAGTACGCACATGTTGATGCACAGTATGGTGGTGAATCATGTGGCGGCGTGCGTGTGGGGCGGCACGTTGAACGTGCTGGGCGCGGACGAGTGGCCTTTGCGTGGCCGCGTGGACCCTGTGAGTGGCGGTTTGAGTGTGGGTTGTGGGTTTGTGACTGAGCGTGAGATGAACCGTAGTAAGTATTACTTGTTGGGGAAGGCGACGGCTAGGAGGGAGGAGGTTGCGCGCGTGTTGGGTGCCGCGCGCGTTGACGCGTTTAGTGAGTGGGCGGCTGCTGGTGGCGCGGCTTCCGGCGTGTTGTCTCCGGAGTTGCGGGCTGGTAACGAGCACATGTTTATTCCGTTGCGTGACCCGCAGTTGGATGCGATTTCTTTCCACCTGCCTGACCTGGTGGTGCCTCGCTTGCGCGCCGATGATGGGAGCGCGCGTAGCGTTGCGGTGGAGGTGGAGTTGGGGCATAAGCCCGCGTCGTTCCGCGAGAGCCTGGCCGCCTATTCGGATGCGGGGGGCAGGAGCATGTTTGAGAGCGTCGTGTGGGTGTGCTTGAGGCGGCGCACGATGAACACGTTGGAACGCATCTGCTTTGAGATGGGGTTGGACGATTACGTGAAGGTGGTGCCCGTGTGGTCGCATGGTGAGGACGGTTTGCCGGTGACGTGGGAGGACAGGTCGGGGTTGTTCACGTCACTGTATTAGGCGATTGGTTGGCCGCCTGCCTGGCCGCGCGTTTTGCTTCGGTGGCGGCGCCTGCGCGTGGGGTTGGGGTTGCTCTCGGGTCGGGGCGGCCCCACCCTTTTTGTTTTCTTGGGGTGGGGCGCCTGCGCGCGTGATCGGGCGGAGGGCGGGCGTGTGGCGTGTCTGGCTTGTGGCCTGTGGGCTGCGTCCGCCTGGGCGCCCCAGGGGCGCGTGATCGGGCGGGTTTCTGGGTGCGTGAGCGTGGGTGGGCGCGTCTCGGGGCGGGGGCGCGGCCTAGCGCCTGGTGGGGTGGCGCGGGCGAGTGTGGGCGGGCTTTTGTTTGCGTTCGCGCGGGTCGCGGGGCGCGCGTGATTGGGCGGGGTATGGTGTACGCGTACTTGGCGGGTAGGGGACCCACGAAAACGCGTTGTGGGTGGTTATGCGTATCCTGTTGGTCTCACCCCGTGTTTGTGGATAGTTTATGCGGTTTTTAAACGTGTGGCGGCATGCTTATGCGGCGAGAGGGGCGCCCTGCGGCCCGACTATTTGCGGCTCTGGGCGGCGTGGGCGGATGCGATGGGAGGCGCCTGTTTGTTGGGGCGCGAGCGGGCGGGTCGCGGTGGCGCGGTTGCCGCGAGCGGCTAATCGGCGCTGGTGCGGGCGCTGCGAACTGTGCCGCTGTGGGGTCTGCCGCGCCTGCGCGCTGTGCTCGTGGGGGCGCGGCAAAAGCCCTGTACGTCTGGTTTTTAGCCAACGCGCCCTCCCAAAAATGCACTCAACACCAGCTATATAGCCAATAACAACGAAAACCTCAGTTGTCGCGTACACTACGTGACGCGATGGCGCGCCCATACAAGTGCCCGCTGCCCACGGCGAGGGTCAGCGGCTACGAAAGTGAATAACGCGGAAGCTCACCCGCGAGCAGTAGGAGGATGTGCCCCCGTGAGCGTTCCACGCGGGCGCGTAGGCGGCATGAGGGCGCGCCGTGAGCCGCGCATAAGGTGAAGCCACACGCCGGTAGAGTAGTTTGTGTTTACTCTACCGGCGGGGTCTCATAATATGCTGCCTACTGTTTACTGAGTGCATAAAGTGTCGCCTCACACGGGGGCGGGACAATGTGGGCGCGCATTATTATGCGGTTCGCGCGGACGCTCGCTTACGCCTCGCCCTGATCTCCTCCGGGTTCGTCCCGAACACGTTAAGCCACGCCTGCGGGACAAACACGTCAATGATCGCGGGCTTACCGAAACGGTCCACCATAATGCACCTGCCCCTGCCGCCAGGGAACGACGCGATAGCCGAATCGTAGCCCTCGCCTTCGGGCAGGCCAGCGCTCTTGACGAACTGGGCGGCCTCTTTCTTGTCAGTGCGGAACTGGAACCTGTACGCGAACGCGTTCTCAATACCACCATCACCGTTACTGTCCGCCAACGAAATGTCGCTCGCACGCTGGGATGCGAGAATCAACGCGACGTTACGGGAACGCCCCATGCGCGCAACGCTGTGGATGAGGTCGCGGCCCTGCTCGGTTTTCGTCACCATGTGCGCCTCATCAATCACTAGCGTCTTTTTTACTTCGACGGGCAGGCGGAACATCAGGTAGCGCACGTACCAGGCGAGCACGTACAAGAGCGCAACGCTCACTCTCTCCTCATCATTCTTCGGTTTACTCGCGGGGAGCGCCACGCCACGCATTGTGGCGATGATCGTGCCGCTCGCCTCGCTCACGGCGGGCTTCGCCGTGCTACCCAATGGGGCGAACATGACGCGCCCGAAAGAGGTCTGCGAAATCGCTGATAGCGTTTTGCCGATCACTCGCACGCTCTCGTCCGGGGCGTGCGCGAGAGTGCGTGTCAGGGTAGTGAGCGACGGATACTGCTCACGGTCCAGCATGTCCTGCGCGTAAGCAAGAACTGTCGCCATCACATTACGGGTGAGCGTTGCCCCGTCGTCAAAAATGATCTGCAACATGCCGACAAGAAGCTCCATCTGGTCCTCGCGCTTATCAGACAGCCGCATCGGGTCCAACGCGCCCACGCTCTCGGATGCCGACAAGTCCCACACGCGCACCACGCCCAACGGCCCCCTCGACATGATTGTGCCCGCATCATCTTTCACCCAGTGGCCACCCAACTGAACGTTCAGCCAGTCTTACGCTTGTACCCGTCGGCGACCATCACACCCTCGGTAGCCATTGTCTTACCGCTACCCTGAGTGCCCGTGAACGTCGTCACGTTGCCGCCATTGTTGGCCTGGCTTGAATGAGAGTCGTAGAAAACGGGAGTCTGCGTCCCATCCAACGACACGCCAATCAGCGTAGAATCAACCAGAACAGTATCAGCCACCAGCAAACACCCTCACGATCACAAACACGGGACACCCCATCAGGGTACGCATACGCGACTCACCAACAGGGCGCAACATCCAATACTAGGAAACAAATATCCCACCAATAGCGGAAACGACACCCACTGTGGTGCAATCGAACGCATAGGGGAACCACTCAAACAAGAGGGTGAGCGGAAACAACCGAGATGGAGAGAATCGCGTGATCCACCACATTATCCAAGAAGGCCCCGGCACCGGCATGATCGCAGCCTGCACCAGCGACCCCAACGGCGAACGCAACCGCGAACCAGAAGAGCTGCAACATCCCAGACGCTCCCCACTTCAAGAACCTGAAACAGGCACACAAGTCCCTGCGCGACACCGTAGGCCGCGAACCATCACCTATGGAAATGGAAGGGAGCACCCTCGTTGACGAAGACGAACACTCACGCAACAGCAGCACCAGCAGAGCCACCAACCCGACCTACCTCGGCCAGAACGGCAACACCCTCCACACCATCGCGCACAGCACGCGAGCCGACACCCGCATGTTTGTTGCCATGAGCCACAAGACAATGGCCCACACCATCCACATGCTGACGCGCGACCCAGGCCCGCGCGTGCGCGCCTACGCTATCGCACACCCCCACGCGCCACTAGAGGACACGGAAACGGCAATCAACGACACAGACTACAGGGTAGTCGCAGCCGCCGCGCGCGTCACCGTTAATCGCGTAAACCTCGCAAAGGCCGCGACACACGAACGTTGGGAGGTGCGCCAAGTGGCGGCAGAAAATGAACACGCGCCCAGCGGCGCGCTCCACGCGCTCGCGCGAGACCCACACGTGGGCGTGCGCGCCTCGGTAGCCCGCAACAAGACGCTCACGGAAGATGTGCGCATGATTCTAACGCACGACCCAGACCCGCGCGTGCGCGTCATCAACGCAGAAAACGCCACACAGTCGCGCGTCCTCGCAATCGCCGCACGCGACACGGAACCAGACGTAGCGGTCGCAGCCGCCATCAACGAGAGCACGGTGGGCGGCGACCTCGCACACCTCGCAACACACAGCGACGAGCGGGTACGCCGCATGGTCGCGCTCAACAAGCCCACGCCGGAAGAAACAGCGCTCGCCCTCACCTATGACAATGATAACATGGTGCGAGCCGGAGCCGGAGCGCACAAGAACACGCCAGCATGGCGGAAGAAAGAACTCGCCCAAGAGGACACGGAACCCATCGTCCTAAACTTCCTCATCAACTCAACCAACACGCCCCTATGCGTTATCCATATCATGGCAGAACGCGGCAACCAGCGCGCCCGCAACTACCTCTCCCCAGAGGGAGAACTTGACGCGAGGAGACAACGGGCGGCGCTCGCAAGGGTTAAGCGAGCTACTAGGCCGTGGTTTACAATGACAGGGTGGGGCAACCTGTAGGCGGCAGACGGCGCACAAAGAGGGGCGGCGGCGTAGCATCGTAGCGCTACGCCGCCCCTCATTTCGGTTTCGTCCGCTTGCTCAGCCGTTCACGCCCAGGCGATCAGTAATGTCGCTGTCAATATGGTTTAGGACGGACAGAATCTCACCAACCGACGCGTCACCAACAGTCAGGTTCAGCGCCTCGCACTCGCGCATCATATCTGCGAGTGCATCGTCCCCGACGAGCGCGTCATCCTTGTAATCGACCTCGACAAGATGAACGTCAACGGTTTCCACAAGAACGCTATAGGCGGGCGCAAAATCGCCACTGTAAATGTCACCCATGCCCTCCAAGAGTGCGTCCGCGTACTCTCGGCCCATCTCATCATCCCACAAGCCAGCAAAATGCTCGCGCAGCCACGCTTCCTGGGCGTCGTCGCTGCCGCATGAGGTGACGATCATGGACGCGCACGGCGTGAGCGCACTATCCGTATCGACAACATACGCGACCATATCCTTCTTCTTGCCCATTTCTTTCTCTTTCTATTCAGCGTCTTGGAGCGCACCCGTTGTATGCGCGTCCACTACTGAAAGCATGCCACAATTATGCCACATCCGCAGCTAGTGCGACGCGTAAGAGGCGGAAGAGAGAAAGAGATGCGGGGTGTAGGAGTGACGAGAACAGTCGCTAACGTCACGCCTACACCCCGCATTGTGGAGATGGCGGGAATCGAACCCGCGTCCAACAGCCGTCACCATGTTCTTCTCCGAGCGCAGTCCGCGCAATGTTTTTCTCAGCCCCCGGCATCCGCGCAGACAGGATAACCGGACAGGCGCATCTGGCTAAAAGTCGGAAACCTCCACGCCAGCGGAGGAGACATCCTAGACCCCTGAGACGACGCCAAACGCCGCGCGCGGGGCCGAAGCGCGGGTTGACGGGCAAGCGTTCACGCCTCACCGGACCACACTAGCGCGGGTCAGGCGGCGAGAACAAAGCCGGTGCTGTTCAAGTCGGCGCCTATAAGAGCACGCACAGTGAGATTAACGAGAGCGAGTGCGCACAACACCGTTGCATCCTAGTTTAGTTTAGGTTGCATGGCCTCGTTACCAAGGCCAACTCCAAGTCTCACGCGGCTTTCGCCGCCGCTTGGTTCGCACTTCGCGGGGACTAGCGCAACATGCCCTGACGGGCTGCCACGTCTTACGGCCCCCCCATGCGCGTTTAACGTCTCCGGGGCACTCCCGGCGACCAGAATATTGATAGCCGCGTTCAGGTCACGGTCCATTGTGAGGCCGCAACTATCACAACGGTAGGTTCGCTCGGACAGGGAGAGCTTGGCTTTCACACCCCCACATCCTGAGCACGTCTTGCTACTACGGTACCAGCGGTCAACCACACGCAACACGGCACCAGTGCGAGCGGCCTTATACTCTAGCTGACGACGAAACTCGCCCAAAGACGCGTCACTCACGCTACGAGCAAGGCTGTGATTCTTCACCATACCCGCAACGTTCAAGTCCTCAATGCGCACGGCACTGTAGGTGTTGGCGATCATGGTTGTGGCCTTATTCATCGCATCAGCTCGCACGTCCGCTACGCGGGCGTGCAGCCGCGCGACCCGCCCTTTAGCTTTCTCACGACGAACGCTACCCACAGCCTTGAGGCTCAACGTCTTTTGTGCCTTACGCAGTGCCTTCAACCTAGAGTCCAGGGCGCGAGGGTTGGGGACGACAGTCCCGTCTGAGAGAGTGGCGAGGTTTTTCACCCCGAGATCAACGCCAACCGCGCCACCTTTCGGCGTTGCGGTAGCAGCGGACTCGCGCTCCACTGTCAAACTCGCATACCAGTTGCCCGCCCGTCGGGATACAGTTATACGGATAAGACGAGCGCCATTCACTCGCTTGTACACGTTCTCCATGCAATGCACGCGGCCGATACGGGGCAGTTTCAACCCGTAGGGGTCACTAGCTGTGGGAGCCGTGAAGTTTGTGGAATATGCGAACCGCATAGTGGTGTTTTTCGACTTGAACCGTGGGAACCCGACCCTCTTGCCCTTGCGTTGTCCTTTGCGGGACTTTGACCAGTTCGAGAAACCGCGAGCCAAGCCATGTAGAGCCATACTATAGGCTTCCTTACTGTTCCGGTCCCACCACACGACACCCGTATCGCGGTTGACAGCAAGCTCATCTTTGTTCGCGTTCCACCAGCGGAGCAACCCGTAGTGCGACCAGTTGGCAGGTTCACCGTTTTCTAGCGCTTCTTTCACGTGAGCGAGACCAGCGTTGTAAGCGAAACGGGCGGCACCGGCGTGACTCACCATGAGGCGTTCTTGCTTGGGTGTGGGGTCAAGGCGAACCTTCACAGCATCATACGAACTCATCTGGTGGCATCACCTCCAAACCTTTTCCGCTCGCTTACAAACTCGTTTTATAACACAAGATCAGCGAAGAAACCAAAGTGACTCCACAACAGAAGCAGCACTCAGACTTCGCAAGTCAAAAGGGGTAAATGTGCCTGACGCCCCCTTGTGGGTTTTATCGTACCTTGCGACCCAAAATCTTGTCAACCTCGCGCCTACCAGCCTCACTAGACGACACGTACTCGATGAGAGCCTGGTCGCGCGCAGCCTGCAAGTTAACGAGGTCACGCTCACGAGATACCCACATGCGAGACGGTGCCACCTTCGCCTTTCCTCCGCCTCGCGTCATCTCTTTCGACACAGGCTTGAGTTGCAGCCACCCGGCAGGCTCCACAAAGAAAAACGTTACCATCGCCGACAAGAAAGACGCGATACTGCGGTCACCGAAAATACCGAGCCGCAGCGTCCCAACATAGCCAAGCAGGATAGGCGGAGCGAACACGAGGGTCGCATACCACACGGAGAACTTCACGCCAAAAACAGCGAGAATAGGAAGACTCCACAGGAGGAACCCAACAAACCCGTACGCCAACCCCTCAAACGCAATAGCGAACGGCAACACGAAGTCACTACCCAGAGTACGCACGACGCTACCCCTGTTCAGCGTTTTCGTGAAATTGTAAACCGGGACACCCCGACTAGAACCAGCCACTACACCACACTCCTACCAAAAGCCCCAACCACATCCAACAGTAAAATAGCCGCCGCGAAGCGACCCAAACGCCGAACCGCCAACACACGCCCCGCAACAAGCTCACTCAACGCCGTCTACTGCGGCGGCGGACAACTCCTCCAACTCCTCCAAAGCCGCCACCTCATCCACCCGGCGAACATCAAGAACCAGACGATAACAGCCCTTCACCGGCGACCTACCGCCATACGTAAACGACATGAGAGGAAGAAAACGCCAATGATCATCCTCCCACCAATACGCGTCCGTCAACCCATCCACCAGCGCCTTCACAGACGGGTACACGTTCGGAGGGTCCATGCGACTACGCGTCGTCGGACACACCATCACACGCACCTCAACAGGGCCGTCAAACAAAAATGATCCATCCCCACCATCTGGGAACAAGGACGCGCCGCGCTCGCGAGCAAGCTCACGAAGCCACCTAGAGCGCGCCGCCTTCGTCATATGGTGAAGCCGCTGATTCGCGTTCAACATACGCTTGACCGGCACGTCAAACACCAGACGCGCACGCTCCACACTATCAGCCACAAGGAACCACCAAAAATCACTGCCAGGTAAGAAAACAAACGATATTCAATCAATAGCAACAAAACGCCCACAAAGCCGCACAAGCGGTGGTGAGAAACACTAAAACGGGCGCACCGGAACAACCAGTCACAGAGCAGCAAGAAAGAGGCACAAAAGAAATGAACGCAGCTAAACTAGCTGTCGTCGGGCCGACGCAGCTCGGCACACAAATGGGCGCACGCATCCCCGCATGGGAAATCACTGGGGCAGCGCCCACACTGGAAGCCCTCGGAAGCGGAATCGCCGACGGCACCATCAACCCCGACGTTGACGGCCTCCTCATCTACGCAAACCCCACCATCATCGGCGCAACCATGAGCGAACTAGGCGAAGCCGTCAACTACTACCGTGGGGGAGTACTCGTCATCCTCGTAGACGACGGAACCCTCAACCAGACGATGCTGGGCGAAGCAGTCGCAGCAGCACGCGCAGAAGAAGAAAAACAAAACAAGCAGGATGGGGCCGTAACAGACCCAGAAGCACCCTACTACATCCTCAACGCGCAATCCCCGCTCGCCTCCGCCCACGACATCATCACACAAGCCAAACGGGACGCGGAAGCCCTCGCGGGAACACCGTTCGCGGACGCCGCGCAAGCGTTCCAAGGCACCGTCACAGCGCCCACAGGAGCCGCGCAGGCGCCACCGCAGGGCGGCGACAGTACCGGAGCGCGCTCACGCCGCGAAAACGCGCCACAGGGCCGTACAGTGGCTCTCGCGGGCAACGTGACGGTCATGGTCGCCGCGCCTGACGCGCCGCTGGGCTACCGGGCGCTCACCACGGCAGAAAAACCCGTATCCGAAGACGACGCGGAACTACTCGTCATCGACGCGACCGGACACGAGAACGCGGGCGGCGCGGTACCGCTCAACGAGTTTGATGCGAACGCCGCGCCAGACGACCTGTACGCGGCGCTTGCCGCCACACGCGCCATGGGAGGAAGCGCCGACCTCATGACGTGCAAGCCACTACACGCGCTCACGTCGAAGGAAGCGCACGCGGTCGGCGAACTCATCAACATGATGACGCCCTACTACACGGTAGGGATCATCCTCGCTATCACCCCGGAGGACGCGCACTGCTACACCTACAAGCAGTAGTGGGCAGCTAAACGAAAAGACGGGGGCACCCTTCTCTTCGGGTGTCCCCGTCCGCGACGGTTGGGCGGGCCTTTTACATGCAGGGAGAGAAGCTGGCGACACTGGTAGGTGTGAGGTGCGAAACCAGGCGGCGTGGCGTCAAGAACGGTGCTAAGCGCTAGTCATAGCGTCGTCGAACAGCCTCATGTCACGCGGATGCACACGCGAACGCGCATCATCCACATTGAATCTACCCTCCCGTGCCCCGTCCGCGAGGAGCTGCCACATCGACTGGCCGCTCTCACGCTCCATCCTCTCAATGCCACGCACGTCGCCAGACGCGATCAGCTCAGCCGCTGAGAGCGTATTCGGGAAGATCGACTGCACCAAATGATACCGCGTCTTATCGGGGTTGCGGACAAGGTTCTGCACGCACACTCCCGTCAAATTCGACGCCAGCGAGTCCAAGATGGCGGCCTGTTCGTGCGGCTCAAACTGAGCAATGATCGTGGACACGGCGGCGCTCGCGGACGACGCATGCAGAGTCGTCAAAATGTTGTGACCCGACGACGCGAGGCGCAGAGCTGTCTTGATTTCCTCGTGATCCCTCACCTCCGCGATCAACGCAATGTCAGGGTTTTGACGCAGGACGCTGTTAATCGCGGTCTGCCACGTGCGGAAGTCCTGACCCATCTCACGCTGCGTCACGCGCCCCGGCGCGCCGTCCAGGTTGGGGTACAGGTATTCAATCGGGTCTTCAAGAGTCGCGATGTTTTTCGGCGCATGGAGGCGCACCTTGTTCAGCAGTGAAGCGAGCGTCGTTGTCTTACCTGAGCCGGTCGTCCCACAGATGAGCGTGAAACCGACGTTACTGTTCGCCCAATCGTACAAGATCGGGTTGACGCCCAGTTCTTCCGGCGCGGGGATCGAGCTGCTAATGACACGGCACGTCAGCATGGGGTTGGTTTGCGAGCGTGCGACGTTGACTCGGAGCCTGCGCCCCGCGTGCTCGCCCCGCTTCACCTGGTATGACGTGTCCAAGTCGAGGTTGTCGGAGTAGCGGTCGCGGTCCACGTTCGATGTTGCTTGCACGAACAAGTTTTCCGCGTCCAGGCTGCCGAGCGCCCCGTATTCTGGCGCGCGAACGATGTCGCCGCGCACCTTGAATGCCACGTTGTCGCCAGCTTGTATGAGAATGTCGGATGCGCCGACGCGGATAGCGTGGTCAACCAACACGTCAAGGTCTACAGGTGTAGACACGGTGGGGGTGTGGTTTTCCACGACTTCCTCGCTCGAAAGAAACGACAACATGTCGTCGCGCCTACTCGACTGGGCGAGTGACGCGGGCGCGGTCACTTCGGTATCGCCAAAGCCGCCGCCTGCGTCACTGACGGGGTGAAAAGACGGGGGAACACCAAGACCCATAATAAAACCCTTCTTCTAGAAAAGAGGCGCGCCGCGCCGCTAACGCCGCAAATAGAAAGCGTTAACAACGCGGCCACACGGAAACAGCAGGCCGTCCAGATTACCCTCCAAACAGCGAACGGAACCACTGCATCGATACGAACCAGTTAGCAACAGCGACCACTGCACTGTAGAAAGCGTTCCACACGGACGTGATGGTCTGAACAGGGTTCCAATCGTTCACCATCAAAGCCGCGAGAACAAACGCCGCAAAAAGGACAGACAACAGTACCTTACCGGCGGCTGTAGTCAAAACACGCAACACCAAACACCCCTCTAAAATAAACGCCGGACACGAGAGTATCACCCTCTAAAATACAATATCAGGAGAACCGATCACACGCCATTCGACGGATTCTCGTACAACTCCTTAAACGTACTCGACGCGCCCAGCTTCTCAATCTCCGCATCCATCTGAGACTGGTCGTCCGCGTAAGCAGCCGCCGCCTCACGCTCAGCCGCCTCACGCTCACGCTGCAACTGGCGAATCTCACGCTCCGACAACTGCACGCGAGCAGGACCAAGAAAACGCTTCGCAGACTCCACAAGATCATCACCAGACAACCCCCTGAAACCGTCATCAGGGCTGTTGCGCTTCAACGCCATAAGTTGCGAAAGACTCAATACACCCTTCTCGCCAGCACGCCCCAAACGCGCCGCCTCCTCCGACGAAAGACGAACCATCGAATAAAACTCAACACCCGTGCGACTATCTACAAGCCGCTCACCAGGGCGCGCACGAGAACGCCTCTCATGCTCGCTATCGCCAGCGCCCGCGACAGGCGCGGGAGCCAGCGCAGACCCCGCCTTACGCAACGGCGGACGCAACCCACCGCCAGCAGCACGCCTCAAACCCACAACAAACACCCCTCACAGTAGCCAGCCCGCGCACTCCACGTTAGCGGAACAACGCCGCCAACTCACTCACCGACCCAATAGCCCGAACACGCCTATCGCCACGCAACGAGTCCGGGAGAGACCGCGCCGCAACGGCAGGAACAACAACCTCATCAAAACCAAGCCGCAACGCCTCACGCGCACGACGCTCAACCATGTGAATACCCTGGATGCGACCAGTCAACGCCAACTCGCCGATATACGCGCGACGCTTACCATCAGACTTGCGATGTAGGAACGACAGCATAGCGGCAGCGGCCCCCAAATCACACAAAGTCTCGGACTGCGGGAGCTGAATACCGGCAATCGTTGACAAAAACACGTCCCGCTTATTCAACTTGGCATCGCAGAAGCTATCCAAAACCGCGCACGCAACCTGACCCCTACCAAAAGGAATACCGTTGAACGAACGAACAGGACGCCCCTGCTCGGTATCGACCATGAGAGCCTGCACTTCAACAGGAATCATCCTCTTACCAGCCGCCATAAACGACACGCCAGTACCAGGCAAAGCGCCCCCATCGTCCTCCATAAACACGCCAGACGGGTCGCTCACGCCCTCAAAAGCATGCTCCGTGTGCCGGAAGATACCAACCTCGCCCGTATCCCCAAAACGATTCTTATCGGCGCTCAGAAACTTCAACGGCGTACTCTTATCCGAGCTGAGAACCAGAACACAGTCAGTCGCGTGCTTCGCCTGCTCAGACCCAGCCAACTCGCCAGCCTTCGTAAACTGGTTAATGAAAACAGCGGTAATACCCAAGTCTTTACACACGTTGTTCAACGCGATAGTAGCCTCGCGGGACTGCGCCACACTACCCATCTGACTCTTCGACTCAGGCGAAGCCACCATCTGCAACGAATCAAGAACGAAAAACGACGGGCGCACCGACTCCAAATGCCCCAGAATCACGCTCAAATCGTTCTCGTGGGCGATCAGAATGTTATCGTCCACCGAGTTCAAGCGCGCGGCGCGATCATACACCTGCTCCTCGCTCTCCTCACCCGACACGTACAAGACAGTCCCATACTTGCACATGGCCTTACTCACGTGGGCAAGAAGCGACGACTTACCTGTACCAGGAGGCGCGCCCAACAGGCACGTCATCCCCTTGATGAATCCGCCACCAATAACCCGGTCGAACTCTTCAATGCCTGTGGGGATGCGCTCAGGGCGACTTGACGACACAGACGACAACTTACGTGCGGGCGTCGGCGGCTTCACCGCCCCCGTTTTCACACCAACGCTCGCCCCCTCACTGGCGGGCGAGCGCATTTTCTTGATAGCCGCGTCACGGTCTTTGCGATCACCCTCCGCGACATCGCCGCCACAAACAGGGCACTCGACGACGAACCCGTACGCGGGAATCCGATGTGACGGATCAACGGTACAATACTTAATCGTTTTAGCCATGATAAGAAAATAACACCACTGACCGAGGGCCGTCAAAAACCCGCGCAACAGGCGGCGTCCCCGGCGGTGACGTGGACTGACGCAGCGCCCCCACAACACCACTTGTACGCCCCTACAAAATAGTGACAAAAGCGCGAGCGCCGCCCCTCAAAAATAAAGAGAAGCGACGCTCTATGCGTATGAACGGGAGGCCGTTCACGTGAGGGATGCAAGCAGCGGCCACACACGCCACAAGGCAAACACGCACGCAACAGGCGCACACGCGCCCAACAACGGGGCAATACCATGCGTCTCAACCTCGCCGCCCGCCTTAATAGACGACAAGCGAATCGAATACCACCGCTTGCCTCGAATCTTCACCAACGGCGCAAACAACGGCGTGCCACTCGTCGTACACGTATCCCCCAAATCGTGAATCAACATGCCCACCACGGCGGCAACAGGAACCCACACAAGCGACTGGCCAGAACCAACCCACACCACAGCGAAACCCACAGCAAGCGACAACAAGAAAGTAATCACGTCACCCAGAGAACCAAGACCGCGCTTCACCCTGTCAGTCGCCTTCTTAAACAGCGCCGACACCGCCAAATGAAAACTCACGCCAACAAACAGGGATGCAGCAAGCGCGCCAACACCGACGCTCATCCCCCGAACAGTGACAGAACCAACAGCCGCACTCACGGCCAGCCACACCAAGCCGCCAACAGTCAGCGCTCCAACAAACGTATGCCACAACCCACGGTGAGGGTCCGGAAAATTATTAGACCGGCGATCATACTTCGTCGCCGTCACACCCTGCACAAACGACGACGACTCGCGAAACAGAAACGACAACACGCGACCCACAGGACCCAAGTCACTAATCGCACGCGCACTCGTATTATCCAAATCAGGAACCATACTCCACCCGGCCACCGACGCAACAAACCCCACCAACAACGCCAGGGTCGGCGCATCCCACAAGCCAGTAACCACGCGAGGAAACAACCCAATAGCCACGCCAGCCACAGTGACCGCACTCAACGCGTGCGTCACACCCATAAACCCCAAACACTCCACGCCGAAACGCTCACGAGCCTCACCAACACTCAACACGCGCACAACCGCAACCACCCTTCACAATCAACCACACCCACGCAACAAAACACAGGATAACACAAGCAAAATAGCGCACGAAAAAGAGCGCCCACACCATGCGCCGGAAATAGCACCTAAACCAAACCGGGCGTGAAAGGCGGGGCGCTCCACGAGCAGAGAAAACGCGCTACCGCCCGCGAACAACTGCCGACCCATAATCCGCGAACTCAGGCTGACCCTCACGCGCCTTCACAAACTTCTCAGCAGAAAAACGCGCCTCCACGCCAGCAGCCGCCGGACACAACTTCACCAACGGACACCACGCACACAACGGCCCAGGCTCAAACCCCGCAAACCCACTATCATGCAACTCATCCATACGCGCGTCAGTCACCCGAATATCACGCTCCACCTTCTCCCGGAAACCCGGATCGTGAACATCCTCCACCTTTACACTCACCCCGCCGTCAGCGAGCGGAAAAATCAAGCGAGCAGCATGAACCGGACGATTGGAGCCACGCTCACGCTCCGCACGCTCCACCATCATCGCGTAAAATACCTGCTGACGCGCGCCCGCCAACCCATGATCAGGGTCAGCGTCGGGGCGCGACGGGTTGAACCTGTAACGCTTCGCGCTCCTGCTCGTCTTATAATCCTCAATGAACAGCCTACCGTGCCACTCCTGCAAGCGGTCAATGAACCCGAAACACTTACGCTTCACGCCCTCCGGCTGCCACGACACCGCCACCTCCAAACCAGGAACAGTGCGCCCCCAATCCGTCGTCCACTCAGCAATATTCACGCGGCGAGGATCACGGTCAACATTCAGGTAGCCGCGCACAGCCTCATCCAACCACAAGAGAACAGCCTCGTTCCCCTGAAAATCCTTGAACTCCTCACTATCCAACACGTTCACAGCCGTCTCGCGCAACGACTGCGCGTTACGCTCACCCGGTTCAAGCCGGTAAAAATCCTCCATCACCTTATGGAACAGCGAGCCGCGCCTCTTTGGGTTATCCGCAGGCTCCTCGATAGCCTCCGGGAACACAAGATTGCCCACCACCCAGCTCGCTCGGCACCCCTCTAGAGCGCTCATCAGCGTCGCACTAATCGTCTTCTCGCCACGCGCGCCCGTGCAGTCAATCTTCCGCAATATGGTATCGGACAAAATGCCAACGCCGTCACGGCTCACCTCAATAAGCGGTTCACCAGAATACAACCCTCTTACCTCTTCTTCACCCAAACCCCGCACGCCCGCAAGAACACGCGAGAACCGACACAAATACTCCCTGTAGCACAAGAATAACAGGCGCGCAACAGCGCAGTCAACCACTCGGCACAGTAAACAAAAGCGCCGCCACACGCCCACCACGAACGAAACGGTCGGCGGGCGCGCAGCAGCGAAGAAACGACACGACTAACCCCACGCCGCTCAGCCACTAACGAGGCGATCAGGCGCTAAAAATCCTCATCCTCGCCCAACCCGATCAACGCATCCATATCCGCATCAAAATCACTCAACGGGTCATACTTCTCCTCACGCTCACCGCCACCAAGAATAGGCTGAGGCTCCGCCACCTCGCCCACAGCGGACGGCGACCCATCCGGGTTCTTACCCATAGAAGCCAACACCTCATCCAACCACGACGAGTCCGCAAAAAACGACTGCATATGACCAATACGCTGATTATGCGCAGACACGAACGCGCGGCCCTTCGGATACGACGCAACACGCGCACCCTCAACCGCCTGATCCTCCAAAATCATCTGCGTCACCGTCTGACGCACACGCCCCTGCTGCACGCGCGCGGCCAAATTACCCGTAATAACCTTCGGCAAAATATCCCCGCGAGGCTCCTGCGTCGCAATAATCATAATGACACCGGACGCGCGGCCAAGCTGCGTGATCTGCTGCACGTTACCAACAATCTCATCCTTGAGCTGCTGACGCTCCTTCGCCTCATCGCCGCTGCCAGCCTCCTTACCCGTCAACTGCGCCCACTCGTCCACCATAATCAACAGCGCCGGACCATGATCATCGGTGACAAAGTAATCCTGAACACCGATATGCTCCATCTCCTCATACCGCTCCATCATAGTGCGCACACCAAACTGGATAGTCGTCACAGCATCCGGCAAATCAGTCGCCACACCAAGAACCGCATGCGAATACTTCCTGTAAGCGCTCAACTCAACGCGCTTCATATCCACGCCCAGGAAACGATACTTGTCAGAACGCAGAATCGTCGCAAACACGATAGTGCGCTGAGTCACCGAATTATGAGACACAAACGCATTACCGCCCCGACCCGCCGTAAACAACCTCCGAGGGGAATCAACCTCAATACACCGCGACGGAACCGGCCCCACACGACGCGCAGACAACAACTTCACAGTACACCACCCAACCCGCCCACCACACAACCAAAAGAAAACGCGGCAAACGAACACAAACAAACAGGAACCAGCAACAAAATAGCCGAAAACGCCGGAAAACACGCAACAAGCGAAACGGGGCGCGCCCCGCAACCCGGCCACACCAGACCAGGAACAGGACGCGCCCCTACACTAGCCGCTCACAAGCGGCCAGCTCACGCGATCACTCAGCCAAAGCCTCACGAACCAACTCAACGAACGACGTGTCATAATCCATGAGATCACTAGCACGCAACGTAATCGTACCATCACCAAACAAGTCAGGCGCAGACGACAACTTCACGAGAGCAGCCTCCGCAACCGGGCGGCCCTTACTCGACTGAGACTTACTCAACCGTCGGTTACCGCGAACAATCTTCTCACCCAGGCTAATCTGGTCAGAACCATCCTCCTGGTAAACGTCCACCAACTCCAACGCGTCGTTCACAGCCAACAGGCTATCGCGCTCAATACGACCCTCACTCTCAGCGACACGAACCATACCCTGTAGCATGATGATATCCGCGCGAACATTCAACTCCTCAATGAGAGCCTTCACACCGCGCTCAGCATCCTCCGCGAGAATAACACCCTCGGGCACGAACTCAAACACGCCCGTACGTGCATTAAACTTCACGTCACGATACGCCGCATCAATCAGCTCCGGCAAATCAGGGAGAATACCTCCGCCAATCTGCTGAGCGTTAACGCCCTCAACGTACTGCTCAACCGTCAACTGGAACGAGCTGCCGAAAAGCTGAACCGCCTGCAAACGCTCCGCGATCAGCTCAGCCTTCGCCTGATCCGCAACAATAAAACTCACAATGACTCCTTCACGTCACTGAAACAAACCCAATAACACCACGCCAATAGCGCACGACACCAAAAACACGCGCATGATGCCGACAAAACGCGAACAGCGGCGAGCCGCGCTCACACGAGACCAATCTCCCGAGGCGGCCCGCCAAACAACATGCGCACCGCGTCATACGGCTTCACACACATAGCCGCCACACGCGCCACCACATCGCACTCGATACGGCCACGATCAGCTCGCCCATACCAGTAATCTAACTGCTCAGCAAGGCGTTCCACCGTCACAAGCCTGAACGGCTGACGCTTCCACGCGCGATCATACACAACAAACACGCGCTCACTATTCACGCACACCACGCCATCAACCCTGCACCCCGGCATATGCTTACGCCAAATACCAAGCGCGCCACGCATCCCCAGTCTGCCGCCAGCGAACGCGCGACCAGACCTCAACACCGTCCCAGAGTCGCTAAACGAATACTTGCGGCGAGACTTCCACCGCTTCGTATCCACCAACAACACACTACGGCCGCACAGTAACACATGGTCCGTGTCCCCATCCTCGCCGTCGCCGCTACCATAGCCGCGAACATGCACACTATCACACAACACCACGTCAGGCTTATCCGCCATCCACCCGCGAATCAACTTCGACGTAGACCGCTCAGCATCCAACCCCACCTGAACCACGCTACGACCAAACCCGTTCACATGCTCAGGATTATCGAGGAGCTGCGTCAACGACGCGCCAGCGCTCCCAAAATACCGGCGCCCACCCGCTAACAAAGCGTGCATCTTACGCCCCAACGCGCTACCAGAGTCGGACGGCGGAACCACTACAACGCCGGGAGTGGCGCTCACAGACCCCGCCTCAACTTCGCGAACTTATCGTAAGGCTTCGTCGCACGCACAGCATACTTAGCGACAACAGCCGCATCCAGGAAACCCTTCTGATACTCCGACAACTGCTCATCAACAAGCATCGTTACACGCTTAATGAACCGCTCACTATCGCACACCTGAACAGGAGCCTCAAACCACGCGAGCTCATACGCCACCACACTGAACTTGCCACTCGGACAATGGACAATCTGAGTACGCACATAATCGTTCGGCATCACACTACCGAAAGCCTCGGCGTTCTCCACGACAAAAGGCATCGGCTCCTCAGCCTCGTCCTTCCCGGCCATGAGAGTGCCGTCCACCCACTTGTACGCCGCCCTCTTACCCCACGGGCGCGAATCAATGTAAAACACGGCAGAGCCAACAATCAACACATGGTCAACACCCCAATGCGGGTCCACACCGTAGAAATCGGAATCGCCAGTGAACGACACATCCACGCCCGGCTTCAACCGCACACTCTCAACCAGGCACGCGTCCTCGCGCGAGCGCACCCACTTACTCAGCGCCTCACCCGTCTCCTCGCACGCGCCCCTCCACGCTGACACGTACGCCTGGTCCGCGCCGGCCTTCAACGCGCCAGCCTGGTAATGTGACGCGGCAGCACCAGCAGCGCCAAACACGCGACGACCACCATTATCACCGTCAGAAGCACGCAGCAAACGCTCCACCGCATCAGCCGCACGATGCCCCTTCGCACTGTTCGTCACATACACGCTCAACTCAACACGCCCAATCCAGCGCTCACGCGCCCAACAGTATTACTCGCCGAAACTCGAACCAACAGGAACAACCGACTCGCCAAATCCGCCCACAGCCGGGCAAGAAACAACAAAATCAGCCGCATCCTCAACATCTACACTATCAATATCCACCACGCACGGCCCGCCGTCGGTGCGCGTCACGAGACCCCACGGTAGGCGGGACAACGGAACCCACGCCCACGCGCGCACCTCCACACTCTCGCCCTCAACCACAGTCTCACCATCATTCACCAAATGAACATTCACAGTCTCATCGTCAACGCGCCACGCGGACACGCTCAAATGCCCACTATCCGGCAAATCAACACCCGCCACACCGGAAGAAACCGGCACAAACGGCGGACGCCACCCGAACACAAACAACACGCCATACAACAAAACAGCCCACACGACCACGCGCAACAGGCGACGAACACGCCTCGGCACAGAAGAAACTAGACGCGCCACGCGGGGGGTGGCAGGCACGCGAGACAATACGCACACCACAAACGACAACGGACGCGCAACCGGGCGCGAAACGAAACGAGACACAAACGACAGAGGCCACAACAAGACGCCCATGATGCGGCGACAAAGCGATACAAAAGCGCGAACAGCACGCCCCGTGCGGCCAGAAGAACGCGAGCCACGCTTCACATCGGCACGCGACGCACCGCCCTTAACATCCTCAGCTTCGTCTGCGCTTTCTGTATCATTGTCGTCCAGCGAGTCACCCTCAGTGTCGCCCGCCATGTCACCGTCGGCCTCGTCACCCACAGTAAGCAACTCACCCTCGGCAGCGTCCCGGGCGGCGGGATACAACTCACCCTCGGCATCGAACTCACTATCGCACGCGTCGCCGTCACGCGCGGCGGCGCGAGATGACGCGTTGGACGCGCGAACGGGAGACACGGACACAGCCCCACCCGCATCCCTCGCCGACAGCTCACGGAAACGCGCCACGGGATTAAAAAACACGCCCAGGCGGCCCGTAGCGGCCCTAGAAACGACGGAACGTATCCGAGTGCCAAGAGAGGCGCGTTCGCCCGCCACAGGCTCATCTGAGGCGTTCTCGGACGCACTCCCAGCCACGTTGTCTGTGGGCGGGGTTACGTCGGCGGCGGTGTCCCCGCTTGCGCCGCCAAGGGCGGGAGTGCTATCACCATGTGCCCCCTCGATAGGGAAAGCGTCACCGTCGGCGGGAGGCTCGTCCCAGGCGTCCTCCACGGGAGCGTTCTCGCCCCACACGTCGGCGTCGTCGTAGGACGCGTCCCCCCAATCGTCAAGCACCCCCTCAACGCCCGTCGGCTCATCCACAATATCATCGTCTACACGTGTAGAGACGCTATCGTTGTCCGTCGGTAAGGTGGAATCGCCAGACCGCGAGCGCACACCCGGAATAGGCGCGCCCCCCAAACTCTCCCCATTAACGCTCACGCGCCCACGAATCAAACCCACACTAACACCACCCTACGTCCACTATCACTGCTTACGCGAATACTTACCACGATCAAGCGCAGACCGCTCAAAACCAGCCAAGAAATCATCCGACGGCAAGTCGGGAATAGACGCGCCAACCGGAACCATCAACGACGACACCGGAACAACACCCAGCCCCTCGCGCAACAAGCGAGCAGACCCGGCAGAAAACGACTCGGCAACCGACGGCACCTGCACGTCACGCGGCACTCGAACACTCAAAGGTCGCTTCACCGGAGCCGACGCCAACTGACCGTGCTCACTCAACACGCGCGCAGCCTCAAACCCACACGCGAACAACGCCGAATACAGTAGCTCAAACATCACGTCACCATCAGACAAGTCACGGAAAGACACGCCAGCCACAGTATTTACCGCCCGCGACCCGCGAACCACGCTCGCCGTCCACAAATCATGACCGCCACCAGACGGCAACGGAGACGGCACACCGGACTCGCCACGCACAGTCACCAGGCGATGCGCATACGAACCATCAGCGCTCAACGGCACCTCATCATACGACGACAACACCACGCGCGGCTCAGCGTTATCGCCCCAACCGCGCACCAAGTTAAACCTGCCCCAATACACGCGCCCAATCTCCAAACGCGGCGTCGGAACCAACAACAAATCCGCCAAAATCAGACGATCAGTATGATCAAGCGAACGAACAAACCCCTGCGGCCCGCCAGCCTTAAACGACTCACGGAACCCCAACATCAGCTCCAACTTACGCGCCTGACGCCTCATGGCATCGCTCTCGCGCACCGGTAGCGTGCTCACGCCGTCGCTGATCGTGTACAACATGTACTTAGAGTCCTTAGAACCCTTCTCCACCATGTTCGTCACAGTAAACAACGCGTCAAACCGCCGGCCAGAACGCCTCTCCAACACGCCAGGCGTAGTAAACCCCTCGCCCACGCGATCAGTCGGAAAACCAGACACGAACGTGTTCATGTACTCGTACTCGCCGCGCAGCCTCTCAACGTACGACAAGTCATCGACACCAGCGTAAGGGTCCACCCTCTCGCCCGGCATGAACTCACTGAACAAGTCACCGCCGCCCCCGAAAGCCATAGCATTATCGACTGTGCGACGAGACGCGGACCACGCCGCCTCCACAGCCGCCAACGATGCGCCGCGATTCGCGCGAACGCTATCGAAACCGCCAACACTCGCCAACGCCACAGCCGCGCGCGACCTCACGCCACAGCCGCGCACGCGCAACATCGTCTGCTCCAAATCATCGCCAGTAAACGCACCGTTCTCGCGCTCGCGGATAATCGCCTCAGCCTCATCAACGCCAACGTTACCAACGTCAGCGAGACCGTAGTAGATCGTGCGGTTAGCCGCGTCAGGCGTCACCGTCACGCCCGCCTTGTTCACGTCAGGGGCGAGCACACGAATACCCATACGCTTGCACTCAGCCAAGTAAATGCGCAACTTGTCCTTGTCGGCGCTCTTCTTGCTACCTGTTTTCAACGCGGAATGAAGTAGCGCGCTCATGAACTCAACAGGGTGGTAACATTTCATCCACGCGCACTGATAGCTGTTAATCGTGTAGGCGACAGAGTGAGAATAGTTGAAACTGTAACCAGAGAACGCAGCCAAATACTCCCACAGTGCGCTCATGGCCTCACGGCTGTAGCCGTTGTTAATGCCGCCGTCAATGAACTTGACGCGCAGCGACTCCATCACGTCTGCCTTCTTCTTGCCCATCGCCTTACGCAGAACGTCAGCGTCACGCGCACTGAACCCAGACAGGGCACGGGCGGCGCGCATGGCCTGCTCCTGGTACACGGGCAAACCAAACGTCGGACCCAAAATCTCTTCCAACGGAGACCCCACAAAATCCTTGTGGATAGGCTCAATAGGTGCGCGCCCATTCTTCCTGTCCGCATACATGATATGCGAACCCATCTCCATAGGGCCAGGGCGGCCAAGAGCGGTAGCCGCCGCCAAGTCGCCAAACGATGTGGGCTGAATCATGCGTAGCAGTTCACGCATCGTGTCCGACGTGCCAAACTGGAACACGCCAATCGTGTGAGCGGGCTGGAAAATCTCACGATACACGCGCTCGTCATCCATGTCGCCCTCAGCGAGCGCAACAAGGTTCGGACCCTCACCGTCGTTACTGTCCAGCACGTAACGAACCGCGTCCTGCAAAATGCCGAGAGTATCCAACCCCAGGAAATCGTACTTGATGAGACCCAGAGCCTCACACTCCTGGTACGTGTACTGCAAAACCATGTCCATACGCTCACCCTGACGGTTCCACCGCACGGGAGAGTGATTCACAAGCGAGTCGTTGGAGATGATGACAGCGCCCGCGTGAACGCCATACTGGTTGACGTGCCCCTCCAACTGGACGGCAGCTTTCAGCGCATCCTCCCAGCGCGGGTTGCGCTCTTTCAGCCTGTCGAACTGTGCGCTCACCTCACTGTTAGACGCAAGCAAATCGGCGAG
>QWBZ01000274.1_pt1 | contig 26857 bp, 24 predicted proteins | sample 1972441 | NCBI WGS metagenome assembly QWBZ01 (sample SAMN09866721, study PRJNA288562) | Human oral metagenome isolate term6_saliva, whole genome shotgun sequencing... | isolation source: mouth | host: Homo sapiens | place: USA: California
AAAAAAAATGCAAGTATTGAAATTACAATAAGAGGAAAAAAGGTTGTAGAAAAGGCACAAATTGGGGATAGTATCGCTGTAAACGGAGTTTGCTTGACTGTTACAAAATTAAAGGGAAGTGACTTTACGGCAGATGTGATGTTTGAAACTATTGAGAGAAGTGGCTTGAAACGGGCTAAAGCGGGGGATATTGTCAATCTTGAAAAGTCGCTTACGCTTGCAACTTTTTTAGGCGGACATCTTGTTATGGGAGATGTTGACTGCGAGGCTAAAATTTTGTCAATTACGGATAAGGGAATTGCGAAAGTTTATGAGTTTCAGCTGGATGAAAATCATAGAAATAATATGAAATATATCGTTGAAAAAGGGCGTGTAACCATTGACGGGGCGAGTCTTACAGTAATTGATGTCAATGATGAAGCTGGAATTTTCTCGGTTTCACTTATTCCGCACACGATTGAAAATATTACGGTTGGAATGAAGAAAACTGGGGATTTTGTGAATATTGAAACAGATTTATTTGGAAAATATGTGGAAAAAATATTGAAATTTGATAATTTTTATAACTCTGAAAATAAAGAAAAAAATCAGAAAAAATCAAAATTGACAATGGAATTTTTACAAAAAAATGGATTTTAATAAAAAAAGGAAAAAAAGAAAGAAAAGAAAGAAGTGGTTTAAATGGCAGAAAATAAAGTAAAATTTGATACTGTCGAAGCTGCGATTGAAGACTTGAAAAAAGGTATTCCAGTTGTGGTTGTTGACGATGAAGATAGGGAAAATGAAGGGGATTTGATAATTCCAGCACAGGTTGCAACTTACGAATGGATGAACTTTATTATAAATGAAGCAAGAGGACTTATGTGTGTTCCTGTTTCCCACGAAGTAGCTAAAAGACTTATATTGGATCCAATGACTCATCACAATACCGATCATCACGGGACAGCTTTTACAATTTCAGTAGATGCGGCTGAAGGGACAACAACTGGAATTTCGGTAGCTGACAGATTAAAAACTGTTTTGGATTTGGCAAATCCGAATAAAAAGCCAGAAGATTTTTTAAGACCTGGACATATGTTTCCTTTGATTGCTAAGGAAAATGGGGTTTTGGAGAGAAGAGGACATACGGAAGCAGCAGTTGACCTGGCTAGACTTGCTGGATTTGAGCCAGTTGCAGTTATTATGGAAATGTTGAATCATGATGGAACAATGGCTAGAAGAGACGATTTGTTCGCATTTTGTCAAAAACATAATTTGAAAATTATTACAGTTGACGAATTGATTGAAATAAAAAATAAAGAAAATGTCACAGTCAGACTTCACTCTGAATGCCTGACAGGTGATGTCTTCGGTTCAAAACGATGCGATTGCCAAGAACAGCTTCATAGAGCTTTGCACGAGCTGGAAGAAAGCGGGGAAGGGCTTCTGATTTATTTACGTCAAGAAGGGCGTGGAATTGGAATTCTGAATAAACTAAAGGCTTACAAACTTCAAGACGAAGGATATGATACTGTGGAAGCCAACCATAAACTGGGATTTTCAGATGATTTAAGGGATTATGCCGTTGCTGCGCAGATTATAAAAAATTTAGGAATAAAATCTATTATTCTAAAAACCAACAATCCAAAGAAAATCGAAGGATTGGAAAAATATGGAATTAAAATTGCTGGACGCAAGGAAATTGAAATTGCCGCCAACGATGTGGATAAAAATTATTTAAAGGTAAAAAAGGAAAAAATGGGACATTTGTTAAAACAGGATTTATAAAAATTTTAAATTTATATTACCCAAAAAGAAAACTTAACTTTAGAATCAACTTAATAAAATTCAAAAATCAGGAAGTTATATAAAATATCAAATCTGAATAATTTTCTGATTTTTTATTTCAAAACTGCTATTGACTTTATTAAAAAATATGTTATAACAATATTAATAAATAAAAATAAACTTTCAGGAGATGATTTTTTATGGTAAAAATTATTAATTCACCCTCAAAATATATTCAAGGAAAAAATGAAATTACTAATTTAGCAACTTATTACAAATTACGTGGTAATAGTGGCGCATATCTGCTAGTAGACAAATTTATTTTTGATAATTTTAAAGATAAAATTGTTGAAAGTTTTAAAAACGAAGGTATAAATTATCATATTGAAGTTTTTGGCGGAGAATGTTCAAAAATTGAAATTAACCGAAATATTGATATTTTAAAAGAAAAAAAATGTGATGCAGTATTTGGAATTGGTGGAGGAAAAACTCTTGATGCAGCAAAAGCAATATCATATTATGAAAATATTCCTGTATTTATCGTACCTACAATTGCTTCAACTGATGCACCATGCAGCGCATTGTCAGTAATTTATACTCCAAGCGGAGAGTTTGAAGAATATTTATTCTTAAAGGCAAATCCTGACATGGTAATAATGGATACAAATATAATCGTAAATGCGCCTGTAAGACTTCTTGTGGCTGGAATTGGTGATGCACTTGCCACTTATTATGAAGCTAAAGCCTGTGTCGATGCAAATGCCACTTCAATTGCTGGCGGAGGAATTACAAAAGCCGCTATTGCAATCGCAGAACTATGTAAAGATACATTGTTTGAAGATGGTTTAAAAGCTAAAATTTCAGTAGAAAATAAAGTAATCACAAAGGCTTTGGAAAACATAATTGAAGCAAATACTTATTTAAGTGGAATTGGATTTGAAAGTGGAGGACTTGCTGCAGCTCATGCTATTCACAATGGACTTACAATTTTGGAAGAAGGACACCACATGTATCACGGAGAAAAAGTAGCATTTGGAACAATTACACAGCTAGTTTTAGAAAACAGATGTTTATGTGAAATCAAAAAAGTTATTGACTTCTGCAAAATTTTAGGACTTCCAACAACATTGGCTGAACTAGGAATGGGAAATGTTTCAAAAGAAAGATTATATGAAGTGGCAAAAGCAAGTACAGCCAGCAATATTAGTAGCGGATGAACTTGGTAAAAACTAATTTTTAATAATTTGATTTAAAGTTTTAGATAATTTGGAGTACTCATAGCGTACTCCTTATTTTTTTTTATTAACTTTTCTTCATCGGAAATAAATCTATAGTAAAATTACCTTAAAACTGGACTCAAAAGTTATGACTATTTTACTCAAATCCTAAATTTATATAATTTTTAGTAGTTTAATTTTAAATAGGGTTTCACTGTAACAGAAAATACTAACTTTATTATTTTAATGTATCAATATAATTAATAAATAAAAAAACTTGGATTTCATAAATTTATTATTACTTTCCAAGTTTTATATTATTGTTTAACCAATATTTATTCAGCTTCAGTGTATTCTTTAGCCACTTCTTCAACTTTATATTCTTCTACAATTTTATTTATTAAATTGTTTCTTTCTTCAATTGCTCTATTATTTAACAAGCTATTAGCAATTTGCTGATAAGCACTGTTTGGAGTCACATTTCCAAGTTTTGCTTTTTCTTTTTCATAAATTTCAGCAACTTCTTCTTGAGTAACTTTCACATTTTTTCTAACTTCTAAATCTAAATAATAGTTGATGTATACGTTATCTCTTATAACTTCCAAATCTTTTTTGTTTTGTTCTTGATCTTCAAATTTTTCATCAGCCATTTTTTTAGAAATTATTTTACCAACAAGTAAAGTTTTTAATACTTCAGAATCACCTTTTGAAAATAAAATTTCCTTTTTAGAAATTTCTAATTTATCTTCCATTTCTTCTACTAATTTGTTCAATTCTTCTGCTTGTAAGACAGCAACTTGCTGATTTAACAAGTCTCTTTGGATAATTTCCCTAGCTTGAGAAAAAGGAATATTTTGTGCATCAAAGTTTGCCTTATTATCTGTATATAATTTTGTAACATCATTTTCATTTACAGATATTTTATCTTCAATAAGTTTTGCAATAAAGAATTTATGTTTTTCATTTGTGAATAAATATTCAAATTCTTCTTTTTCTTCGTCAGAAAATTTATATTCTTTTGCTACTTTCAATATAGCTTTACTAGTTAAAACTCTTTTTATCCCTTCGTTATCCAATCCTTCTCTTTCTTCATCAGTTAAAGTTAATTTAATATCTTCAGCTTTTTTCTTTGCCATTTTTTCTCCTTTAATTTTAATAAATTTTACTTTAGTATTTTCAACTTTTACTATTTTACACTATTTTTTAAAAAATTTCAAGGAATATTTTTAGATTTAATTTGATTTTAATTAGAAATTATAAGTAATAGCATATTATTTACTTAACATTCTACTCAAAAATTCCTTAGTTCTTTCATGTTTTGGATTTCCAAAAATATTTTCAGGCTTGTCATCTTCCACAATTACACCTTGATCCATAAACACGACTCTACTTGAAACATCATGTGCAAAATCCATTTCATGTGTCACGACAATCATTGTAAGTCCGCTTTTTGCCAAATCCTTCATTACCTTTAAAACTTCCCCAACCATTTCAGGATCTAAAGCACTCGTAGGCTCATCAAATAACAGAACTTCAGGCTGCATTGCCAGCGCTCTTGCTATTGCCACCCTTTGCTTTTGTCCACCTGAAATTTGATTTGGCTTTGCATGAATAAAACGTTCCATTCCCACTTTTGCCAAAAATTCCTTTGCAATTTTTTCAGCTTCTTCCCGTGATTTTTTCAAAACTTTCATTTGTCCAATTACACAGTTTTCCAAAACGCTTAAATTATTAAATAAGTTAAACTGCTGAAACACCATTCCTACTTTTTCACGCAATGTTACAAGCGATATATCTCCTGCCATCGCATCTTTTCCATGGATTAAAACTTGTCCGCTTGTAGGCTTTTCAAGTAAGTTTATACATCGTAAAAGAGTAGACTTTCCACTTCCAGATGAACCAATTATACTTACAACTTCCTTTTCGTGAACATCAAAATTTACATCCTTTAATACTGTTCTTTTTCCAAAATCTTTTCTAATATTTTTTATTTCAATAACTTTTTTCCCCATTATTTTTCCTCCCCATTGACATCATCTAAAAATTCAAAGTTTTGAGGTCCATCAATTCTCTTTTCAATTTGTTTTAAAATTAATGATAACGTAAATGTCAAGAAGAAATAAATTACACTTGTTATAATAAATACTTCATAATAACGTGAATAAGTTCCTGCAACAGAATTTGAAATGAAGAATAACTCTGTAACACTTATTACATTTAACACAGATGTATCTTTTATATTGACAATAAGTTCATTTCCTATCATTGGCAAAATATTTCTAAACATTTGCGGAAAAATAATGCTTTTCATTAATTGAAAATTTGTCATTCCAATCGCCTTTGCCGCTTCAAACTGTCCTGTATCAATCGAGTCAATTCCACCACGGATAATTTCACTCATATATGCTCCCGTATTTATTGATACAATAAATAAAGCCGCTATCAATGGAGATAAATTTAAATTAAATACTTGAGAAAGTCCATAATAAATTACCATTGACTGAACTATCATCGGAGTTCCTCTAAATACTGCAATGTAAACTGAAAAAAGCCAGTTTAGGGCTTTTAATCCACCTTTTTTATATTTTTTAGCCTGCCCATCAATTTCTGCTTCTGAATATCTAAATAATGCAACTACTAATCCAATGAAAAATCCTACAATTGTACCAGTAACTGAAATAAATAGTGTTACAACTGTACCTTTTAAAAATGTCTTCCAGTTATTTTGAATAAAAAATGCAACCCATCCAAAAAATGAACGAGATGTTTCATTTGGCTGATTTTGTATGGCTTTTTCCATAATTTGCTGTCGCACTTTAGGAGTCAAGTCTTCATCTAGAATTTTATTAACTTTCTCTTCCAGTTCTGTATTTCCCAGTTTCATTCCAACTGCAACATTTACTTCTTCAGTATCGTATTTAAATCCATCTTTTTTATCGAATGAAATGAACTTTAAATTGGGATTTGAAAATTGAGCTGCCATCGCTCCTGGCCGTTCAGATATATAACCATCTATTTTCCCAGAATTTAAGGCTACTATCATCGCAGGAAAACTTTCCATTGCAGTCTGCTTCTGTACACCTTTCATCTGATCAATAACATCATAATGAAGTGTATTCAACTGTCCTGTAATCTTTGCTCCCGCAAAATCATTAATTGTTTTAGCGTTAGCATATTTCCCATTTTTTTTCACAACAACTACTAAATCTGATTCATAATATGGTTTTGAAAATTTTAAACTTTGCCGTCTTTCAGGCGTTGCCGACATTCCTGCTATAACCAAATCAACTTTTCCAGAAGTCAAAGCAGGCCCAAGCAATGCATCCCATTTTGTTTTTACAACTACTAATTTTTTATTTAACTTTTTAGCAATAACTTTGGCTATTTCAACATCATATCCGCCACAATAACCCCCATCCACTTTCACTGCACCATTTTTACTATCATTTTGAAACCAGTTGAAAGGAGCATATCCACACTCCATTCCAACCTTTATATCATCACTATATCCTGCTATGAAAGTTGCCATAAAAACTAGTAATACTAATATTTTATTTTTTATTGTACTAACTTTCATTTTCTATTATAATGCTCCTTCTTTTATTAAAGTTTCAGCAATTTGAATTGTATTTGTAGCCGCACCTTTTCTGATGTTGTCTGCTACAACCCACAAATTTAGAGCATTATCAGCTGAAAAGTCTTTTCTAATTCTTCCAACATAAACTTCATCAGTATCTTGTGCATTTATAGGCATTGGATAAACATTATTCTTACCATCGTTTTGCACAACAATTCCTTCTTTTTCTTCAAATGCACGAATTACATCTTCCAATTCAAAAGGTTTTTCCAATTCCACATTTACAGATACCGCATGTCCAAATCTAATCGGAACTCTTACACAAGTTGCAGTTACTTTTAAATCTGGCAAGTTTAATATTTTTCTAGTTTCATTAATCATTTTTTCTTCTTCTTTTGTATATCCATTATCTAAAAATACATCAATATGAGGCAATGCATTAAATGCAATTTGATGCGGATACCCTTTTGATGGTTCTCCTTTTAAATTAGCTTCCAAATCGTTAAGTCCCTTTTGCCCAGAACCTGCAACAGCCTGATAAGTAGAATAAATTACTCTTTTCAATCCGTATTTTTCTTGCAATACCTTTAATACAGGCATTACTTGAATTGTAGAGCAATTTGGATTTGCAATAATTCCAGGATGATTTTTCAATGCTTCTGGATTAGCTTCAGGAACTACCAACGGAATATTTTTATCCATTCTCCAAGCACTGCTGTTATCTATAACAACTGCACCTTTAGCTTTAAATTTTGGAGCATATTCAAGTGATACCCCTCCTCCAGCTGAAAATAAAGCTACATCAATATCATTAGCTATAGTTTCATCCTTTAATTCCATAACAGTATATTCTGTACCATTAAATTCAATCTTTTTACCTGCTGAATTAGCTGAAGCATAAAGATACAATTTTTCCACTGGAAAATTTCTTTCCTTTAATACTTTTAAAAATGTTCTTCCAACAAGTCCTGTAGCTCCTATAATCGCCACTTTGTAATTTTTCATTATTTGTCCTCCTAAAATTTTTTTCAATTAAGGTTTTACCCTCTAATATTCAATTTCAAATGTTATGGGTATATTATACTCTAAAACTTTTAAAATTACAAGTTTCAATCGGGATTTTCTAAGCCATTCTAACTCTTACGCCATATTTAAAATATTTATTCCAGTAAGTATTCTCCAATGTTGAAATTACAACTCCTTTAGATGAAGATGCGTTAATAAAAAGAGAATCCCCCAAATAAACTGCCGTATGATTGTTTGTATCTTCCGGCTTAAAAAATACAATATCCCCTGGTTTTAAATTTTCCCTAGGAATATGAGCACCCACTTTAATCTGCTGTACTGTCTGTCTTGGCAACTCGTATCCATATACTTCCCGATAAACTCTACGTGTCAGTGCTGAACAGTCCATTCCGCTTGGTGAATCTCCTCCAAGTTCATATTTTGTACCTTTCCAATGACTATATGACTTTAATAGGTCATTTTGCAATTTTACAGTCTTTTTCTGGCTAACTGTGCCATGCTTTAATATTTCCTGCTGCTTTCTCTTTAGTTCAGATAATTTTTGCAGCACTAACTGGGAATTTGGCATTGAACGATCGACCAGACTATTTTCATCAAATAATTTTGTAATCTTAATATTATCTATATCTTCATTTAACTGATTCTTTTCAGATGCTCTTGAAATTTCAGATTCATCATTACTGCTGCTATGATGACTATGATTTTTCTCTATTCTATTGGCATGCGAATCCTTTATTATATCCTCCTGCCTATTATCTCTTTCTTTTGCTATTTCAACAACAATATCATCATCTTTATCATTCCCGTCACTATTAGATAAAAGATCATTGTTATTTTTCCCGGCTTTAGAGCTATTTTCACTATTTGTCTGCAATCCTGTACATCCTACTGTCAGCAGCATGCAAGCCATTGTCAAAGTTGATTTTTTTGCCATTTTACTTTTTTCTCCCTTCATTTTAAAATATTAATTTTTAATTTAATTTTTTATCATTTAACAAAGAATTTTTATTTCTTTGCCTACTCCTTTATTGAAAATAAAATACTTCTGAATCTTATTTTTACAATTTCCCCTTTAAAAATAAATAATTTAATTATAAAATTAAATTGTTCTTATTACAAATCTGAAGATAATATTAAATTTACAGGTCCATCATTTTCAGAGACAATTCTCATATATTGCCCAAATTCCCCTGTTTCAAATCTAATATTCGTATCCTTCAATTTTTGTAAAAAAAGGTTATAGATCTCTTGAGCTTCGTTAGCTTTTGCAGAATCTGTGTAGCTTGGTCTTCTTCCTTTTTTGGTATTTCCATAAATTGTAAAATTGCTTACAATTAGCAATTCTCCTTTTATATCTTTTACTGACAAATTTAATTTCCCATTTTCATCATCAAAAATTCTAAGATTAATTAATTTGTCAATACAAAAGTCGATATCCTTCTCACAATCTCCATTGGCAACTCCAACATAAGCAACTATTCCCTTTTGAATTTCTCCTTTAAATTCATTATTTACAAATATTTTTGCAAAATTCACTCTTTGAATTATTATTTTCATTTTTTCCCTTATTCTCTAATTTTAATAATATCTTTTTTCTACTTCAATAGTAGTATCAAATCCATGTCCTGGATAAACTTTAATATCTGGATCCAAAGCAAACAATTTTTTCAACGATTTTCCCATTTGGATCGGATCACTCGTTGGTAAATCCACTCTTCCATAAGTCCCAGCAAACAATGTATCTCCAGAAAATAATACTTTATTTTTTTTATCATAATAGCAAATATCCCCTCTGCTATGCCCTGGAGTTTCAATTATTTCAAAGTAAACTTCCACATCATCAGCATTTCCAGAAATTTTCCCATTTTCACCAATTTTATCATTTTCCTTTAAAGTTATAATTTGGACATCTTCCTTATTTAGTTCAAAATCCCCTTCTCTCCAAGCAAAAAGCGACAATTCAGGATTAAATAAAAATTCATACCCGCCTTCACTCACATAAACAGGTACTTTTTTATATTCTAACATAGATGGTATTCCCAAAATATGATCCCAATGCCCATGCGTCAAAAGAACTCCCAGTAAATTCAACTCATTTTTCTCAATATAATCAACAACTTCTGTCATTTTCTCTTGTCCAGGATCCATAACATAGCAGTTTTTCCCGTAAGAAATAACGTAACAGTTACTTTGAACTGCATTGTCGTTCAAAAATCTTTTTAATTCCATTTTTCCTCCTTTTATTTATTAACTATTTATTATTTTTATTTTGATACATGCACATCCATTTGTGGATATGGTATTTCAATTCCTGCCTTATCAAATTCAGTTTTTATTTTTTCATTCAACTTCATCTTTAAATTCAAATAATTTTCTGAACGTGTGTAAACATAAACATAAAATATTATTGCAGACTCTGCCAGCTGACCAACTCCTATAATAGATGGCTTTGAAGCCAGAATCATTTTTTCATCATCATTGATAACTTTTGAAATACTTGATGTATCTTCTGTATTTTTATCATTTTCATAAATTTCCTCTTCAGATTTTTGGGTTGCCTCATCTTCAGCTTCCTTCATTTTTTTTCTAGAAAAAATTGTTGCAAATAAATTAATTTTACTTTTTTCACGTTTTTCTAAAATTGTATTTTGAAGTTTTATAAGCAAATTATTTTTAATCTGTGTTTCCTCGACTTCATTCATTGTTTCCTCTTTAACAATTCTCTCTAAAACACTTTTTACCTCCTGAATATTGCTATTATATGAAACTCCAACTTCCAAATCAAGTCTACGTTCTCCATTTTGCTTAATATTTCTTATTTCAGTATTAGTAACTATTCCATTTGGAATTATTACAACCTCATTTTGCGGATTTAACATTTTTGTATAAAATAATTCTATTTTCTTTACAGTCCCAATATAATTATTGTATTCTATCGTATCTCCAACACTGAACGGCTTAAACGTAAGAATTATAAGCCCTCCGCAAAAATTTCCCAAAGTTTCCTTAAAGGCGATCCCTAAAACGATCCCAGCCGCTCCTAAAAATGTCGTAATCGAAGTTGTATTAATCCCAAGGATTCCTACTGAAGAATAAATTAGGATAAAATAATATAAAATTGAATAAATTGAAAGCAAAAATGAAGCCACACTTTTATCGACATTTGATTTATCAAGTATAATTTTCAATATTTTTTCAATTCTATTCTTAAATATTTTCCCAATTTTTACGATTAAATAAATTATAAATAATTTAAAAAGATTAGTTTTTAAAAATCTAATTATAGTATCCAGCTCTAAAAATTTTTCCAATCCTTTCACTATTTATTTTCCTCCTTTCAATTAAAATTTTTTGTTTTTAAAATTTATGATTACTTATTTAAACAAAAAGTTATATAAATAACTATGCAAAAAAAGTGATAAGTATATTTCGCCTATCACTAATTTGCACCAATTTTATCTTTTTGAAAAATAACCTAAAAATTCAAATTTTCTTATGCTTTCAGGCAAATATTCAGAAGCTTCCACTTCTTTTCTCTCTCCATCTGGCATTGTTCTATAAATGGCAGTTTTTGATAATTTTTCAATTATTTCTTTTTCTGTCTTTGGTTCTGATAAAATATCTGCAACTATTACATCAACATCATTTAAGTCATTAATAATTTCATTTCTCGAATTTGCTATTCCTACTACTCCAGCACCTTCTCCAATAATCAAAGTTCTTATGTAATTTCTGAATTTTTCAGGAATATAAACTTTATTTTCTTCATAAGGAACTATCTCATTTTCAGAACAGTAAAATTTGATTTTACCATTAATCATGCTGTTCAAAATAAATTTTCTCAAATTAGAAAGCACTTCATTTTTCTTTTCCTCATTTTTATCTTTAGCAATATTTTTTCCCCAATATGTTATGGCATCCTTAACAACAAAACTTTTATTCGGTGTTTCTGCCAGATGAAGCATAATTTCCTTAACATTATCTTCATTCAACGTTTTCAGTTCTTCCTTCGTATATCTCAATGATAACAGGAATGAATCCAATACTTCATTAGGAAAGCTTTCGCTAAAATTAAGTTTTTTAGCTTGACTATTTTTACAAACTAGCGATCTTCTAAATTTAGTGTCAAGTATATAATCAAGACATTGTTCCTTTATTACATGATCTCCTTGTGACAACTGCTGCAACTTATCCACAGTATCCTTATTATAAGTGCTGATAATGGATAATCTCAAGGCAACATCTGATATATATTCTAAATTTCCCTTTTTTATTAAGTCTACAAATTCATTTAAATATAACGGATTATTAAGATCTTCACAATATTCGTGAGCCACATAATAATCTTGCATACCTACAACTTCTTCTATCTGCTTAATAAAATCTCCTTTTTTCTTAGAAATATCCTCGTATATTTTCATTTGTTCCGCAACAATTGAAATAAAAGCTTTTCCACGCTGATTTTTATCCCCTAATGAAATTTCTGGGAAATATTTATTTGCATAAATCATCATTTCACGTATTTTATCAGGTTCCTTCCATCCTGGATAAGTATTATATGAAATATAGGCAATTCCTTCCTCAGTCAAATTTTCATTGCAAATTTTAATAATTTTATCCTGCACTTCTTTTGGAACCCAAGAAAATACACCATGAACAATAATATAATCAAATTTTCCAAAATCTTCATTTATATCCAAAATATTTTTTTCAATTAATTTTATATTTTTTAAACCTATTTTTTTAATAACTTCATTTCCTTTTTTAACTTGTTCAGCTGTCAAATCAATTCCAACAAATTCAGCTTCAGGATTATAAAGTGCCTGTGTAATAATATTCCCTCCAAATGATGATCCTAATTCCAGCACTTTAGCCTTTCTTGAATCTTTCGGAGTCAGTCCATATAATCTTCCATGTGCCTCCAGTAATGCCGGTATAGTATAATTAAATGGATTTGACTTGTAAAGCAGTTCACTATATGTATTTTTATTTTCCATAACCTTTTATAAAAATTTGGATTTATTTTTCCAAATTTTCTTATCTTCTCACTCCTTTCAATACTTTAATCTTATGCTATTTAATTTTTTCAATTTCTATATATTTAATATTCATATTATGTTTACTCAAAAACATTTGTTCAAATTCAGTTTTAATATTTTCACTTGCCTTTTCTGAATTATGCAAATCATTTGTATGGTAAATAATTTCATAATTATCAAGTTTCTTTACCAATTCCAAAACATCTTCATAATATTGATCATGATCAGTTTTAAAAAATAATTTCCCATTTGTTCTTAAAATAATATCTAATTTAGAAAACAGAGCATTGCTTATAACTCTTTTTTTCTCCTCACCTTCCCAAGGATCAGGAAAATTAATATACACTCCTGAAATTTCATCTTTTCCCAAAAAATCCAGTATTGTTTCCGCTCTTTTTCTTACAAACAAAATATTATCTAAGTTTCTTTTTTTAGATTTTTTTGCTCCCAAGACAAGTCTTTTAAATCGTAATTCCAATGCGATATAATTTCTATCTTTAAATTTCTCTGCATTTTGAACCGTAAAATTTCCGCTTCCACAACCTATTTCCAAATAAATGTCATTTTTATTTCCAAAAAATTCATTCCATTTTCCACGATATTCATCAACACTTTCATTATTATACATCAAATGCTTAGGAAATTCAAGCATTTCATACATATATTTATTATAATTTTTTTTAGGCTTTTCAAAGAAATATTTCCAAATTTCCTTTTCATTTATAATTCTGCTTTTTTCCGCATTTGCTACTTTAAATTCATCATTAACTTTCTTTATTTTAGCCCTTCTTTCCTGCTCGGCTTCAGTAATTTCAATTTTCTGCCCATTTTTCCCAATAATTTCAATCTTATCCTTGTTTTTATCTTCCATTTTTTATTTGTTTTCCTTTTCTTTTTTTTAATTATTTTCAAAAATTTTAATATAAAATTTCATCCAGTATTTTATTTATTTCATTATTTTTCTCAAAAAATTCCCTCGTATCAACATTTTCAAATTTTTTCAAATACTCAACAATCTCATCTTCATTTTCCACAATTTCAATAAACCCAAGTTCTTTAGCATCCTTCACAATTTCTTCAATATTTTGAAAATACTTCCCAATAATTGGCTTTTTCCCATAATAAAGCGGCTCTAAAATCGAATGTCCGCCAATATCTACAAGCGTCCCGCCAACAAATGCAAAATCCGCCATCTGATAAAAATCGGTTAAAATTCCCATTTTATCAACTATAACTATTTTTTTATATTTCTCCGTTTCACTATTTTTTTTATTCTTTTCAATTTTGGTAAACAAAGAATAGTCATTTCTTGAAAATTTTTCCAAAATCATTTTTTCAATCTCATAAACCCGTTTCAAATGCCGTGGCACAATAATCAGCTGATATTCATTATTTATATTTATTTTTTCAAAAACATCCAGCCAAATTTTTTCCTCATCTGGACGTGTGCTTCCACATACAATTATTTTTTTATTCCTGTTTATAACAGTATCATAATATTCTTTTTTTTGATCTTCTGAAATTTTATTATATTTAATTGAATATTTCAAATTTTTATAAACCTTAATTTTATCCCTTTTAATTCCAAGTTTTTCATATCTTTCCCTGTCAGAAACACTTTGCACCATTATTTTTTTTGCACGATTTACAGTTTTTTTGACGATCCAGCCAAATTTTAGATATGACTTTAATTTTTTTTCAGTAAGTCTCCCATTGACAATAAATAATTCTCCATTTTTAGCGGCAAAATAATATAAATTCGGCCAAATTTCGGTTTCTATAATCAATGTTTTTTTTATTTTATATTTTTTATAAATTTTACGAATTGCAAGAAAATCATCAAGTGGAAAATAAAATATTTTTACATTCCTATTTTCAGAATATTCTTTACTAACTGCCTCAAATCCAGTATTTGTCATAACAGAAAGAATAACCTTCTCTTTCTTTCCAGTCTTTTTCCCCTCTAATATTTCTGAAATAAGTTCCTTTGTCAAATTAAATTCTCCAACTGATGAAAAGTGAATAAAAATTGCCTCCTCACCACTATTTAAAAAATCATCATTCTCTATTTTCTGAAATAATCGTGATTTAAAAAATTTTAGTAATTTGCCATTAAACATTGCTAAAATCATTATTACAAAATACAGTAAATTTCTTAATAAATTATATAAAATCATATTCCACCTATCTTTTAACTTTTTTCTACTTATCTTTAAGCAAAAAGACTATCTCCCAATGATTTTCCATTTAGAAATAGCCTTTTATCAGTTTACCCGAAACTCTCACGACTGCAGTCATAAGTATTCTTGTGCTAATTTAAAGATTATTTTCCTTCAGCTACGTTATCAGCTAATTTTTTACCAACTTTAAATTTAACAACTTTTTTTGCAGGTATTTGAATTTCTTCTTTAGTCTGTGGATTAATTCCAGTTCTTGCCGCTCTTTCTTTCACTTCAAATGTTCCCCATCCAACAAATTGAACTGAATCTCCATTTAATAATACTTCTTCCACAGTATCTAAAAATTGGTTTACCAATTCTTCTGCTCTTTTTTTAGTTTCTCCTGTAGCTTTTGCATAAGCATCTACAAATTCTTTTTTTGACATATTAATCAAACCTCCGCTTTATTTTTTAATTATCAAATTACTAGATTATTATACACTATTTTCAGTATTTGTCTAGTATTTTTTCAAATTTTTTTGATTTTTTCCCTTTTTTATTATATTCTCTATATTTTATAATTCAAAAAAAATAAAATCTAAAATAATTATTAGTATTTTTAAAAAAATTTATAAGTCTAAACTAATTTAAAATTCTGTCAAAAAAAGTAAAAGATCTCTAAACTTTTAATAAAAAATCTTAATTCCTTAATAAAAATTTCGTAATAAATTTTCTAAAATAATGTTATACTAAACCCCATTTAAAAATAGAAGTTATATTTTATACTATTTACTAACAGTAGAATTTATAGCCATCCCATTGTTTAAATGTAAATAACGTTAAATATTTGAATTTACCATTCTCAAAATCTCATTTTTCACTTCTTCAATACTTTTAGAAGTAGTATCAACTTCAACTGCATCCTTTGCCTTTTTTAATGGACTTTCCTTCCGTGTCGAGTCAATCTTGTCTCTTTTCAGAATATTCTCATAAATTTCCTCAATCTCAACATTTTCACCTTTTTCAATAAGTTCCCTGTAACGTCTTTTAGCCCTTTCCCTTGCATCAGCAACCAAAAAAATTTTCAAATCCGCATTTGGAAAAACAACCGTTCCAATATCACGTCCATCCAAAATGACATTTTTAGATTCTGAAAATTTTCTCTGCAAATCTACCATTTTTTCACGAACTTCCCGAATTGCCGCAACATCTGATACATTCTCTGAAACAACAGGCTTTCTAATTTCTTCACTTACATCAACATCATCAAGATAAAATCCATTCCCTCTAATATCAATATTAAGATCATCAAGCAGTTTTTTTATTTTATCCAATTCATTCAATCCATCATTCCCCAATATTCCCTCATTTAAAGCCTTTAACGTAACAAGCCTGTACATAGCCCCAGTATCAAGATAAACAAGCCCCATATCCTTTGCAACCAGCTTTGCAATAGTGCTTTTACCGCTTCCTGCTGGACCATCAATAGCGATTATCATATTTTCCTACTTTCTTATTTTATATACTATTTATTTGCTAAATATATTCAATTTTTTTATTTTATCAAGAAATCAAAATTTCTTATTTTACAATATTGTAATTTAAATCAATATAACTAAACATATTTTTTCTGTTCTCTATATAATGAAAAATTTTTTACCAAACTTAAATATCAAAATTATTTTATTAATCTAAATAGCACTTAGTTATTCTTTAAAAACAGTTAATTTTCATATTTAAAAACAAGCGACACCCAATTATTTTTCTCTTTCCTGTCAATCTGCTTCAAATTATAATTTTTAGCCTTTTTCAAAAATGCTTCTTCCTTTTCATTCAAAATTCCAGAAAAAATAACTGTTGCATACTTTTCCAAAATCTTTTCTATATCTTCAAGCAGTTTTTCCAAAACATCCACCAGAATATTCGAGACAACCAAATCATATTTTTCATTTACATCATCCACAAGATTTCCAATTATTACTTGAAAATTCTCATTTATTCCATTTTTAGAGAAATTTTCCAGCACAACATCATTTACTTTCTCATCAATGTCAATTCCAACAACTTTTTCTACACCTAATTTCTTCCCAATCAACATCAAAATCCCAGAACCGCATCCAATATCAAGCAGTTTTTTCTTATTTTGGGCATATTTTTCCAAAAATTCCACACAAAGCGAAGTAGTTTCATGTGTTCCAGTCCCAAAGGCAAGTCCAGGGTCAATTTCAACTACAATTTCGTTATCAGATGGCTCATATTCATCCCAGCTAGGCTTTATCACAATATTGTCAGTTATATTTACAGTATGGAAATACTTTTTCCATTCATCTTGCCAGTCTTCATCGTTACATTTGGCTGTAAAAATTTCATACATAAATTCATTTTCATTTTCCGTAAATTCTTTTAAATTATTAAAAATAATATTTAACTTTGTATTTGCAAATCTATTATCCACAACATATCCAATAATGCTCCAAACATCATTTTTACTAGAAAAATTTGCATTATAGTCAAGTTCATTTTCTGAAAAGTAATCAATTACTTCAACTTGATTAATTCCAATTTCATTAAACATATTTACTAATTTTGCTTTAGTTTCTTCTAAATTATCTGAAAAATAATCTACTCTTACTTTTATCCACTTCATTCTTAAATTTTCCCCTATTTTTTATATTTCATCGTATCCCATGTTTACACGTTTTATAGAAACTGCTTTTCCTGTCTTTTCATTTACTTCCAGTTCAATTCCATTAATTCTTAAATTTTCTTCGCATACAGAATATCTTGTCGGCATTCCATCTTTAAATCTTTGAATGCTTTCCCTCCTATTCATTCCCAAAATACCGTCATGTCCTCCAGTCATTCCAATATCTGAAATATAAGCTGTTCCTCCAGGCAATATTCTTTCATCAGCCGTTTGAGTATGCGTATGAGTTCCATAAACTGCCGATACTCTTCCAGTTAAATTCCATCCCATAGCCTGCTTTTCTGAAGTAGCTTCTCCGTGAAAATCAAGTATAATAATATCTGTTTCTTCCTTTATTTTAGGCAAAACCTCCTCAACTGCCAAAAACGGACAAGCAATTGGTGGCATGAACACTTTGCATTGGGCATTTATAACTGCCACTTTTACTCCATTTTTTTCTACGATTGTATATCCGTTTCCAGGTGCTTCCTTTGTAAAATTAATAGGTCTAATCAAATTTTTCTGCTCATTAATATAAGAATAAATTTCTCTCTTATCCCAGCTATGATTTCCCAAAGTTATGACATTTACACCTCTTTCAAACATTTCCTTCGCAATTTTCACATTTATTCCAAATCCGCCAGCAGAATTTTCTCCATTTACAATAATAAAATCATAATTTTGCCGTCTTTTTTCCAAATATTTAAACAGCGTATTTCTGCCAGGTCTTCCAACAACATCCCCAATTATTAAAAATTTCATCTAAAATCATTCCTTTACATCTTCATTTTTTTGATTCCTTGCCAAATAACAAATTTACATAGCTATCAAGCAGTTTCAATATTTAAACTAATCTAAACCAAAAAAGATTTTTAAGATTAGTTTAAAAATAATTTTACTTTATAATATTTATTATACTACATATCCTTATTTTTTTATAGTTTTTCTTAATTTATTTTTCCATAAATTTTGCTCTCTATTAATTTAAACAACTTAATTTACGGCAATAAGCAATCTTATGAAAATAAATAAAAAATATTTGTTAAATAGTTATAACAAAAAAGAGCCTCCAAAATAAAATTATCTCTTTATTAGTTTACATAAAATTTAAACACACTCTAAAAAGATATTTTTAATGGATTAGCTCTATTTTTAATCTATTTTATTATTTTTTATTGTTATTTTGCGTATTCCACAGCTCTAGTTTCCCTAATAACTGTAACTTTTATTTGCCCTGGATACTGCATTTTTTCTTCAATTTCTTTAGCTACATCTCTAGCTAATATTGTAGCCTTGTCATCATCAATATTATCTGGATGAACAATTAACCTTAGTTCCCTTCCTGCTTGAATTGCATATGAACTTTCGATTCCTTCATGGCTGTTGGCAATTTCTTCCAGTTGTTCCAGACGTTTTAAGTAATTTGATAATGTTTCACGTCTTGCTCCTGGTCTTGAAGCCGAAATCGAATCTGCAGCCTGCACTATTACTGCTTCAATACTTAACTGCTCAACTTCATTATGATGTGCTTCCACCGCATTTATCACAATTTCATTTTCTTTAGAAAATTTTCTCAAAAACTCTCCACCATTTAAAGCATGTGAACCTTCCTGTTCATGTGAAAAAGCCTTCCCTATATCGTGCAATAATGCCGCTCTTTTGGCTATATCCACATTTGCTCCAATTTCTGCCGCTAATGTCGCCGCTATATGTGCAACTTCAATTGAATGCTGCAAAATATTTTGCCCAAAAGATGTTCTGAATTTTAAACGTCCAAATACTTTTAGGACTTCACGTGGCAATGTTGGAATTCCAACTTCAAGAATTGCCTGTTCTGCTGCGTCCATTATGCTTTCATCCACTTCATGCTGTGCCTTTGCCACAACTTCTTCTATTTTTGTCGGATGAATACGTCCATCTGAAATTAATTTTTCAAGTGCAATTTTAGCCACTTCTCTTCTCACACCGTCAAACGAAGATAATACAACCGCTTCAGGAGTATCGTCAATTATCAGGTCAACTCCAGTCGCCGCTTCAATAGCTCTTATATTTCTTCCTTCACGTCCAATAATTCTACCTTTCATTTCTTCACTTGGCAGCTGAATAACTGAAATTGTTGAATCTACAACATAATCAGCAGAAGCTTTTCCAATTGCAGTAGAAATAATTCTCTTGGCAATTCTGTCCTTCTCCCTGTCTAAATTATACTCATAATCCCTAATTAACACAGCCTTATCGTGATCCAGCTCATTTTCCAGTCTAGTCAAAATGATTTTTCTGGCATCCTCCTGTGTCAATTCTGAAATTCTTTCCAGTTCCTTTTCCTCACTTGCAATCATTTCTTCCAGTTCTTTTTCTCTTCGGAATAATTTTTCACGATGTTTATCGCTTTTAGCTTCTTTCTCTTCCAAACGTTCCATTTTTGTTTCCAACGTTTCCTCTTTTTTGGCAATTCTTTCTTCCTTAATGGCAAGCTCTGATTTCATTTTTTTTATTTCATCGTCTGCTATTTTTTTCTCATTTAACAATTCTTCTTTGACTTTTAATGTTTCTTCTTTCCTAAACGATTCAATTTCTCTTTCAACTTCTTTTTTTGATGTCTCAAGTCTTCTTTTAGCATCAACGATTTTTAATTCCAGTTCATTCAAATCTCCATACTTCTTTTTAAAAATTGAACTTCCAAAAAAATAAGCTATAAAAAAAGTTAAAAAAGAAAAAATAACAATCAACAAAATTGCTATTGATATGCTCATTTTTCTCCCTTCCTATTTTTTTTCAGCTACATTTGAAATCTTCCACACATTGTCATCTGTCTTTTTCCAAGTTAATTTGTAATAATTGCTCGCTGTGGCAAAATTAATTACCATCACACTATTTGCCTTATTTTTTGATACGACATTCACATCGGAAAAAACAAATGTCAATCCTGAAAGATCGTATTCTTGTATTTTTTTTACAATAATATTATTTTTAAATGTAGGTAAAAAAACTTCTTTTAATTTATCATATTCATTTAAGCTGGCAGCATTTTTTAAACCTTCAGTAACTTTTCCTATCTCTGCACTGATTTCACTTGCCTCAACTTGAGATGTACTATTTACTGCAGGACTTAAAGTTGTACAGCTTGTTAGAATTAACAAAATAAATAGACATAAATATTTTTTCATATTTTCCTCCAAAAACTTCGTCATTTAATTTTATCATAATTTTTTCACATATTCAAGTTAGAAAGATAAATTTTTACTTTTTTCTTTGACTTATTTTCTTCTTATCTATTTCTTTCTTAATTTATTTTTTTTTCTTATTTCTCCATCTGTTATGCTGCCACATGTATTGTTCAGGATACTCTCTTATAATTTCTTCAAATTCATTATAAATTTTCTGCATATTAAACTGCATTGTTTCCTTCAATTTCTTTTGCTTTTCAATTTGAATAAGTTTTTTATTTACAACTCGTACAACATCGCCATCAAATATCGCATAAGCCAAAACTATCGGTATTTTATGCTTCATCGAAAGCAGCACAGGCCCTGCAACCCCTGTCGTTTCACGTCCAAAAAACATCACATTCACATCTTTCCCATAATGATCCGAAGCAAGTGCAATAATAGATTTTTCATTTATCGCCGCGCTAAGCGCTTCATTATTATGCAGGGGCAATGAATTTAACCCCCCTTCTTCACGCCATTTTGTCATCAGATCATTAATTTTTTTATTTTTCTGATTTCTAAAAACTGCATAAAATTTTCTAATATCACGCATTTTACTCCCCGCTTCAAATCCTCCCAAATGAAGCGACACAATTAAAACCGCCTTTTCATTATTTTCACAAGCCTTTTTCATTAATTCTTCATTTTCTACAACAGTATTCCCATCTTTTGTAATTTCCTCCAGAAAAATCGAAGTCATTATCATTTTTCCCATTGTCTTATATGATTCTTTTGCAATTTTCACAACTTCCTTTTCATCTTTTTCAGGAAAAGCATTTTTTATATTATTTATCGTAAGTAACCGTCTTTTTTTTATAAGATGGTATGCAAGAATTCCAAAACCTTCAAAAATTTTATATCTAATTTTAAGAGAAAAAAATGACAGTACCTTTTTTAGAAAAATCACAAAAATTCCAGCTATTTTCTCGCTTACTTTATATTTCATCTATTTATCTTAACTCCTTTAAAATTTTTAAAAAAAGAGCATACATAAATACGCTCTTTTATCTTAATTACTATTTTCTGATTCCTAATTTTTCGATTAATGATCTATAAGAGCAGTCAAATGACTGATTCTATCTGTAAGAAGTGCAACTTGAACTTCTGCAGATCCTGTATCTTGAGCATTTTTTCCGAATGCTTCAATAATTTCTTTTTTTGGTTTTAATGCCATTTTATTTCCTCCTAATATTTATTATTTAAACCAAGAATATAGCGGCAAACTTATATTCATAGTATAAATTCAAGTGTAATTCTATCATATATTTTTAGATTTGTAAAGATTTTTATTTTAAATTATTTTTGCAAAATCTCTGTCACCAAAACTTCCTATTTTAAACAAAATAAACTAAAATAAAATTATTTTCCGAAAGAAGCTGTCAACGAATCAAAATCAACCGGCAATTCAAGTTTTTCCTCAACTTTTCCGTTATTTATCTTTAAGTTAAATGGAAATCCATCAACTGCAAATCCACGAGTAACTGTACCATTTTCATCATAATAAGCTGGGAAAGTGTATTCGTTATCCTTTACATAAGTTTGTGTTTTTCCAAGATTAGTATTATTATTTGTAAATACTACAATCACATTTACCTTGTCTTTATTTGCATTATAAAATTTTTGAACTTCAGGAAGTTCTTCCCTGCAGTGCGGACACCATTCAGCCGCCACGATAAACAAAGTCTTTTTCCCATTTTTCATAATTTTACCAAGATCAGCACTTTTTCCGTTAAGATCCTTCAATTCAAAGTTAGGAACTTTTCCTTTTCCATCCACATCAACACTAAATTCCTTAGTTCCACACGATACTACAAATAATAAAAGCATCGACATCATTAAAATTATCTTTTTCATTTTAAAGTTTTCTCCTTTTCATAAATTTTATTATTATAATAATTTAGTAATTATACATCATATCTATTAGAATTTTCCATGAAAACATTTATTTTTGTACATAAAAATTTTAGTATTACTGACAAACATTATTGTTCAGTTATATAAGCACTAAAGACATCTCCAATATCGTATCCATTTTCTTTAGCAACTTTGAAATAAAATTTTGCCTTATCTTTATTTTTTTTGGTATAATAATAAACTCCTAAATTGTAAAATGCAGTTGTATTCAGCTTTGCAGCCGCTTCCAAATTCAAAATTCTAACCATTTTATCATTTTCAGGATAATACAGGCTCAAATCTACCATCGAATAGTCATCTCCACTATTTGCAAGTCTTTCAAGTATTTTTTTAGCTTCCTTGTTTCGTTTTTCTGGCTCATTTTCATTGCTATCTGCAGGATTTTTCTCTTTTTCCTCATCTTCAAGAATATAGGCAAGTTTGTATCCAGCTGAAACCGAACCTAACATATATGCCTTGTTATAAATATTTTTAGCCTTTTTCATTTCTTTCTGAGTTTCATACAGACGTCCAAGATAATTCATTGCATCAATATCATCTTTATCTGCAGCCTTTTGATAAAACTCTTCAGCTTTTGAATAATCCTTCAGATTCTCATAAATAAATCCTTTATATCCCAAAATAAGAACTTCATCAGAATTTGTATCATCTAATATTTTCAATGCCAAATTATAGTTCTTTTGATCCTTTACAAGCCGTGAAGCCAGTTCAAATGCCGCTAAATAATATTTATTCTGTGCAAATATCTGATTATAAATTTGTACAGCTTCTTCTTCCTTGTCATCATTTTCCAGTAATTTTGCTTTTGCATAAAGTGCAGGAGAATAATTTTCAGACAGAAAATCCTTTAAAATATCGTAAGCCTTTTCTGGATTTGAAACTTTTTCCAAAACCAAAGTTCCAAGCTCCTTTTTTTCCTCCATTGTAATTGTTCCATCATTTAATTTCTGATTAAGCTCTTCTATCCGTTTATAAAATTTCATTAATTTTTTATTATATTCATAAGAATAAAGTGAATAAATTTCTCCGGCATCTCTGCCCTTCTTCAAGTATTCCTGCGCCTTTGTAAATTGCAGCTTGTTTTCATATATATTTCCAATCACGTAATATGCCTTTACATTCCCCTGCTTTGCTGAACTTTCCAAAAGATCTAGAATTTGAAGCTCATCTCCATTGGTTTGCTGTAACAAAAGAGCCTGATAGTATTCGGCAAGTCCTTTACTTTTTTTCATATATTTATTAAAAAACATGCTCCCATTTTCAGCAAGATAGGTATAGGCAAGTCCATAGACATCTTCATTTCCGGCCTTTGCCGATTCATTGATATTTTTCATTATATATTCATAGTCTTTCTTTTCCAAAATGCCAATAAGCCCTCTTTCAAGCGCGTCATAACCAGCATTATTCTTTGAGCAAGATACTAAAAATAATAACACAAATAATATATATATACATTTTTTCATATTTTTATCACATTTCCTATTCGTTAAAAAATTACCCCCGCTTTTTTTCTCTTTTACTCAACACATATATTCGATAACCTAAGTTTTTTTATCTATATAAGGAATCAAGACCCTTTGGCTTCAGAACATTCATTTTATTAAATTCTAGTCTATACAGTTATCGAAACAGTCTAATAAAAAGGTAACAAATTACCTCATTAAATATAAATTTATAATAAACTCTGCCTAAAATAAATCATAATTTAAAATTATTTATTTTACAGTTGTTCCAACCTTTACTTCATCATCTATAATTACCAGTTTAGTTTTTTTCTTTTCTGTCGTTGTCAAAAGCATTCCTTGCGAAAGTTCCCCTTTTAATTCAACTGGTTTTAAATTTAGCACAGCCTGCACTTTTTTACCAGCTAATTCCTGCTCATTTGGATACCATTTTGCAATCCCTGAAATAATCTGTCTTTTTTCTTTTCCTGTATTTACAATGAATTTTAACAATTTATCAGCATTTTCAACTTTTTGCACTTTTTCAATTTGAACAACTTTTATTTCAATTTTATTAAAGTCATCTATCGTAATTGGATTTTCAATTTTTAAATCCTCATTGTATTCTTTTTCAGGCTCTTCTTCCAGCTCAATTCTAGGAAATAACGGAACTGCTTTGCCTAATTTATTTCCAACAGGATAACTTTTCCATTCTCTTACATCATCTAGAAGCAATTTAGTAACATCCTTGTCCAGTCCTAGCTGATCTATCATTTTTTGTCCAGTTTCAGGCATAAACGGCGAAATTACTACAGCAATCTTATAAAGTGAATCCACTAAATTATACATAACTGTCGACAATCTGTCCTTTTGATTTTCATCTTTTGAAAGTTTCCAAGGTTCACATTCATCAATATATTTGTTCATTCTTGAAATAAATTTCCAAATATCCTTTAATCCTTCAGAAAATTGATAATTATTTATATGCTTATCCAAGTCCGCCAATGTATTTTCCCAAAATTCCTTAATTTCAGCATCAAAACTTTCTTCAGTTTCATTTAATACAACTTCCGAATTAAAATATTTCTTTTGCATTCCAATTGTTCTATTAAGCAAATTTCCCAAATCATTTGCAAGGTCTGCATTTATTCTCTGAATCATCGCCTTTTTAGAATAATCTGCATCCTGTCCAAAAGTCGCCTCCCTCATCAAATAATATCTAAAGGCGTCAAGTCCATATTTTTCCACTTCTTCTTCAGGATTAACGACATTTCCAAGCGACTTAGACATCTTTTCACCTTCAACAGTCCACCATCCATGCGCTGCAACCGTATCAGGCAATTTTATTCCAGCTGACATAAGTATAGCAGGCCAAATAATAGCATGAAATCTCAAAATATCCTTTCCAACAACGTGATTTACCGTACCATTTGTCCAGACATTTGCAAATTCTTCAGGATCTTTAGCAAATCCCGCTCCAGTCAAATAATTTGTCAAGGCATCAAACCAGACATAAATTACGTGTCCTTCTTCCAGCTCCAAAGGTATTCCCCAATCAAAAGTCGTTCTTGAAATTGATAAATCCTGCAATCCTTGTTTTATAAATGCAACCACTTCATTTTTTTTACCTTCCGGCTTGATAAATTCAGGATTTTCCTCAATATATTTTAATAATGCATCTTCATATTTTGACAATCTGAAAAAGTATGAAATTTCCTTTACGTCAATAACTTCTTTTCCCATATATTTCCCATCAACTAACTGATTTTCAGGAACAAATGTTTCTTCTGAAACACAATATTTACCCCAGTATTCACCTTTATAAATATCGCCATTTTCATTAACTCTTTTCACAATTTCCCTAACGCTGTTAATATGTCTTTCTTGAGTGGTTCTCATAAAATCAGTGTTTGAAATATTTAATTTTTCCCATAAAGTCGTAAAATTCAATGACATTTTGTCAACCCATTGTTGAGGTGTATATCCGTTTTTTTCTGCTGCTTCTTGAATTTTTTGCCCGTGCTCATCCACTCCAGTCAAAAACTTAACGTCATATCCTGTTAATCTTTTATATCTCGCTACCATATCACAAATTATTGTTGTGTAAGCTGTTCCCACGTGCGGTGCCGCATTAGGATAATAAATTGGTGTTGTTATATAAAATGATTTTGACATATTTTAATTCCTCCTTATAATTTATAAATATTTATATTTCTTTATCTTCCAAAACTTTCTTCGTTAAATTCAATATTTTTATTTTCGTTATATTTTTTGTTATAAATCTCAAATGCCTTGTATCCAGCTTCATGTATTCTCTTTTTTACCAATTCTATTGATTCCTCCATAGAACTTTCCCGAGTCAAGTAAAACGGCTCTGCAACATAATGAACACACCTTGAAAATGGCATTGGTATTTCAAGTTTATCCCACATATTCTTAAAAATCCACTTCTTACTGCAATAGGAACTGACTGGCACAATTGGCATTCCTGTCTTTTTCGCTATAAAGATTGCACCAGACTTCGGCTCAAAAACAGGTCCTCCCGGGCCATCTATTGCAATACCAAGAGTATATTTATTTTTAGCATATTTCATAGCTTCTTTTAAACTTTTTATATTATCTTTGTTTGAAGATCCTCGAATTAACTTATTTCCTTCCCTTTTAAGCAATTCTGCCAATATCTCCCCATCCTTTGAGGCGCTTACGATGGAAGCTTTTTTTTTAATAATTCGTGTAGCATTACAAACTGTAAAAATTTTTCTATGCCAAAAAACAATGATATTTGGATCATTCATTTCCACTCCATCTGCGAAAAAATATT
>QWBZ01000201.1_pt1 | contig 26812 bp, 17 predicted proteins | sample 1972441 | NCBI WGS metagenome assembly QWBZ01 (sample SAMN09866721, study PRJNA288562) | Human oral metagenome isolate term6_saliva, whole genome shotgun sequencing... | isolation source: mouth | host: Homo sapiens | place: USA: California
GGCATCCAAACCGGTGATAGCCAGCTTAGAAGAGTGCACAGCACCAGTCTTAACCTTGGCGTTAGCGCTAGGCAGCTTGTCAGTTACCAACACGCCAGCGTCAACCGGGGCAGGTAGCGGTGAAGGCTTAGCGGGCACAACCGGCAGCGGCGAAAGCGGGGTCCTAGGCTCCTGCGGGATAGCGATAGCCGTGGGCTCCTGGGTGGGGGCCGCAGTAGGCTCCCGGGTAGGTTCCGCAGTGGGCTCCTGGGTGGGGGCGGCTGGCGCTGTCTGGGTGGGGACAGGTGTGGGGGTTGCTGCCGGGCCTAAATACACAGCCTGAATATAGGCGTTGGGGCCAAAATCAGCGGCGCTAGCAGGCGTTTCCTTGGTGGCGTTGTCTGCGCCAGCTACCAAAATAGGGGTTTCGGTAGGCCACGCGCCAGAGAAGGCCACAGAAATACCAAAGCGAGTACCTGGCTGCTTAGCCTTAATGGTGGTCACCTGGTCACCCAAACCGCTGATGGGGTGAGAACCAGCGGTAAAAGCAGTGGTCGGGAAGTAGTAGACCTCGCCGTCGCCTGCATGGGGGGCACCTACAGCCACCAAATTAGGCTTACCCTCACGGGCATAAGAAGCCACTGACCAGCCAGAGCCGGTGCCGGTAAGCACCGCAACATTGGGGTCAGTCTGGTTAGCGCTGTTAATCGTGTAGGTGCTGTGACCGCTATAAAGCAGCGCCACGCCGCCATTAAAACCAATCAGGGTGTCATCGTAGCCATCGCCGTTAACGTCTCCGGCGCTAGCAGCTGTAGTGGCCTTACCCAGGTAGGTGTTGCCTTCCAGAGTGATTTCAACGGCCCTACGGAGGGGGTCGTCTAGGTCAGGATAGCTTATAATATCGGCTACTAACCAAGCTTTACCGTGCTTGCCATTAGCATCAGAGGCGGTAATCGCGTAGTAGGTATGGCCACCAACATCAACATTGCTGACGGGTTGAATGGAATCAAAGAACATGCCTGTAGGGCTGTACAACTTCTGGTTGGTCGTATAGTGTTCGGGCTTGTTTAAATCTATATCGCCCCGCCTTTCAGCAGGCAGAAGATAAGCCACTGAGTGGTTGCCTTCAGGGTTAAGTACGACGATGTCACTAGTGTACTCGCCGTCGTATTTTCTATTCGCGAAGACGGCTGAGAAGTTGGTGGTACCCGGGGTACCGGTGATAGTGAAGCCCTGACCTTTTTCTGAGAGCTTGGTGTAATCAACGTCAGAAAAGTCAGTCCTGCCGTAAATTAGCCAAGCTTTACCGGCAGTTGATGAGGAGACCAGTATCTCATCTTTGCCATCATGGTCAACGTCAACTACGCAGGACACAGAAACATTAGGTGAAGCAGGAATCTTGAAGCTGCTTGTGCCCGCCACCGGCATTTTGCCGCCGGGGTTGGCACCCGGAATGACGGTAACCAGACCGGAAGGGGAGGCAGTAACGATGTCTTGCTTACCAGTGGTATAGCCATAGTCCCTGCTATCGCCATTGACATCACAGAACCGATCCTTGGCGATGGTAGAGCCGATCTGCGTACCTACCCAGGTGCGCTCTTTCTCGACAGACTGTTCGGGGGCTGCGTTAGCTAGCGTGGGGAGTGCTAGAGCTGCAACGCAAAGCCCAGCTAGCGCACTGCTGCGACGCCGGTTTGCGGCGAGTAACCACGACGGGACCATGGCTTCCTCTCTTAAGGGAGTAATTAACCTGTGTGTATCCTAGCAAAGCTGATAAAAGGCTGTTAGCGATTAGGTCCTAAAGAGACCGTGTTGTAATACAAATCAACCTCAGGGGATTTGCATACCCTTACTTTGTTACACGCCGGTGGCGCAAAAAGCGTTCAGATAGTGATATCGGCGGTATGGTTTTAGCGGCACTTTGTTAGTAATGGTCCCGCGAGACACCTCCGACGCTCGCCTGCTAGCTAGCTCCGACGACGCCGCCTGGCTGCATGAGGACCCCTGGCGGGTGTTGCGTATCCAGTCTGAGTTTGTAGAAGGCTTTGGGGCGCTTACTGGCATTGGCCCGGCTATCAGCGTCTTTGGTTCAGCCCGCACTCCTAAAGACACGGCCGCCTATGAGCAAGCTCGCGCTGTAGGGGCCAGTTTAGCTAATGCCGGTTATGCGGTTATCACCGGTGGTGGTCCGGGCATGATGGAAGCGGCTAACCGTGGGGCCCATGAGGCAGGCGGTTTAAGTGTTGGCTTAGGAATTGAACTGCCGCACGAACAAGGCCTAAATGAATATGTTGATTTAGGCGTTAACTTCCGCTATTTCTTCGCACGCAAAACTATGTTCATTAAGTATTCGGATGGTTTCGTGGTTATGCCAGGGGGATTTGGCACCATGGACGAATTGTTCGAAGCTACTACCTTAGTGCAAACTCAAAAGGCCCGCTCTTTCCCAATTGTGTTAGTGGGACAAGATTATTGGGGGCCATTGGTAGATTGGATGTCTACCACAATGGTTGCGGAAGGCATGATTAGTGCTGATGACATGAATTTATTGCAGCTAGCTGATAATGCTGAGCAGGCGGTTGACCTGGTGGTTTCTGGCGCTAGCGCCAGGATTGCCGCTAAAGCCGCAGAAAACCGCGCTCATCGCCGTGCTGAGCAGGGCTGATAGCGTTAAATATCAGCCATGAAATTTGGTGTTTTTGCGCACCTAGCGATCACATTTAAAGGTTTACAAGACTATACTGGCAGCAGTTGAGTGTGCGTTTTGGGATCCATACTCGTGATTAGCGAAAGGTGATGCCATGGCAGCCATGAAACCTCGGACTGGCGACGGTCCGCTTGAGGTAGTCAAGGAAGGTCGTTCCATCATTATGCGTATGCCTCTAGAAGGCGGCGGCCGACTGGTGCTTGAAATTAGCCCCGAAGAGGTCAAAGACCTCGCCGCAGCGTTAGAGGCCATCTAAGTCTCAGCGCTAACATACATAAAGGGTCACTCTTTGTGAGTGACCCTTTTGCTTTATAAATAGCGGTTTTAAGCCAATTTTGCGTAGTTTAAAGCTCGACGCCGGCTGCGGCCGGGGCGGGGCGCTTGGCCGCGTTAGCGGCCCGCAAAATATCGCGCGGGCTTAGCTCCACCTGGCTGCGTAGCTGCGCTAGCAGAGCCGCATCAGCATCGCTTAGGGGAGCCAGCGCAATATTGGCTGCGGCAGCGTCTACAGCCGCCGCAGTGGGGGCGGTGTCCGCTGGGGCGTCAGCGTTGGTTGCAGCGTCGCTGTCAGCGTTGCTGGGCTCAGCGTCAAGACTTTGGTCAGCTAGCGTCGGGCTGACCAAGCTAGCGGAGTTGTCGGTGTCTACTTGGGCACTAGTGACCGAGTCGGGCGGGTTTATGTAGGCAGTGTCATCAAATTCGCCGCTGTCGGCGGCCTCGGGGGCATCAGTAACGGCAGGGGCAAAATCAGTCTCAGCGCTGGCCGCGTCACTGTCAGTAGCCTGTGCGCTAGCGCTGGTGCTGGCCTGTTCAGCGTCAGTGTCAGCCGCGCTGGCCTGGTCAGCGTTAACCCCGGAGGTGTCAGTAGTATCAGTGGGCTCAGCCAGGGGAGCTTGCCCGGGCTGGGACTGCAGGGCATCGCGGCCGCTAGTGGCGACGTCGTCGGCTACAGAAACCGTGTCGGTGACAGTCTCTTTAAGGGCCTCAAGTGGATTGCTCAGATCACGCTTAATAGCCTCAAGATCCTCACCCATAACGTCACGCACAATTTTGCGCGGGTCGTAATTGCGTGGGTCAAAATCAGCCAGCTTCAGATCTGACAACTCTGGGCCTAGCTCTTCGCGTACCGAAGCCTTAGCGCCTTCCAAGCTCACGCGGGCTTTACGCACAAACTGGGCGAAAGTACGCGTGTATTCAGGCAGCCGGGAGGGGCCGATCACCACCATGATCACCAGCAGGATTACTAGGAACTCGCCACCGCTAATACCAAACACGTCTCCTAGTATAAATTCCCCTATGCAGCTGCGGCGCCTAACCGGGGCCAATTTATGCCCTAGGAATGATGGCCTTGCCCACCTGGTGAGCTAGTTGGCCATATTTTCGCCTTTAAGGCGATACTATGTAAGCGCTGTTCCCACCCGTCATATGCCAGGAGTATCTGTTGCGTGCTGATAAAAACCTCACCTGGGTCTATACCGAGGAGCAGGCTTTCGAAGACGAGGTGCTGACGCTGGCCCGTCTGCGCGGCACTGAACTGGGGGCCACCCCGGTCTCCAGCGGTACAGGTGCAGCGCTGCGTATGCTGGCAGCCGCATCGCGAGCCAAGGCTGTAGCTGAGGTTGGTACCGGGGTTGGAGTCTCAGGCTTGTGGTTGCTTTCAGGCATGGGTTCCGACGGCGTACTAACCACCATTGATCTGGAGGCTGAACTACATCGCCAAGCTAGGCGCATGTTTATGAATGCCGGTTACCAAGCTTCGCGTTTCCGCATGATTAACGGACGCGCCAGCGACGTGATGCCACGTATGGCAGCCAACTCTTACGACATGGTGGTACTGGACTGCGGCCCCAGCGAAAGCGCCAACCTAGTCAACATGGCGCTACGTATGCTGCGCGTAGGCGGCATCCTAGCCATCACGCGCGCGCTATGGAACGACAATGTGGCTGACCCGGCCCGTCGCGATCCGCAAACCGTAATCATGCGTCAACTGGGGCGTGAACTTATCGCTCACGAGCAGCTGCTGACCAATATCTTGCCAGTGGGCGACGGCTTGCTAGTTAGCGTCAAACTCAGCTAGATAGCCAAACCCGGCTAGAGACCCAAACTGATTAGGCTCAAAACCTAATTAGAGCCAAACCAATTAGGGCCAAAACTGGTTAGGGCCAAAACCGAATTGGACGTGGGGGGCCCGCTTGCAATGCAAGCGGGCCCCCCACGGCTTGGTTTGGTAAATGTTTGGTTTGCTAAAGGAGCATTTGTAAAAGTGCAGCTTAAGGCGCAGTGCCTTTAAACCGGGCTGACGCCTAGGCTACGGCCAGCCAGGCCGCGTGCACGGTGACCCAGCTTGCGCGCCACCCCAGCTAGACCCTGGGCGGCGCTGGAGCCAGCGGCGGGGCGGCCGTCGTCGGCAATAGAAGCCGGCACCCCACAGTCAGAGCCCTCACGCACATTAATGTCCAGCGGCAGCTGCGCCAGTACCGGCACCTCATAACCCAGTTCGCGGCTCAGGTTAGCGGCCACCTGGGCACCCCCGCCGGAACCGAAAATCTCTAAGGTGGTGCCGTCGGGCTGCTCAATGTAGGACATGTTCTCGATTACCCCAACCACCTTCTGTTTGGTTTGGCTGGCAATCAGGCCGGTACGCTCAGCCACCTCAGCGGCAGCCGCCTGCGGGGTGGTTACTACCAAAATCTCGGCGTTAGGTAGCAGCTGAGCCACCGAAATGGTCACGTCACCGGTTCCCGGAGGTAGGTCTAACAGCAGCACGTCTAGGTCACCCCAGAACACATCGGTGAGGAACTGCTGCACAGCGCGGTGCAGCATCGGGCCACGCCACACCACCGGCTGGTGTTCGCCCACAAACATGCCGATAGAAATAACCTTCACCCCGTGGGAAACCGGGGGCACAATCATGCCGTCAAGCTGAGTGGGTACGTGGTCCACACCCAACATGCGGGGGATAGAGAAACCGTAAATATCGGCGTCAACCACGCCAACGTTGAGCCCCTGGGCGGCCATGGCGGCAGCCAAGTTAGCGGTTACAGAAGATTTACCAACGCCGCCCTTACCGGAGGTGACCGCATAGACGCGGGTCAGGCTACCGGGCTTAGTGAAAGGAATTTCCGGCTCGGCCACGCCACCGCGCAGCTTTGTGCGTAGGGCGGCACGCTCCTCGTCGTTCATAACCCCCAGCTCCACCTTGACGCTGGTTACGCCAGCGACGGCGCCAACCTCGCGTTGGGTGTCAGCGGTTAGGGTGTCTTTAAGCGGGCAACCTGCCACGGTGAGGTTCAAACCGATAGTAACTGCGCCGTCGTCGGCAATATCAATAGAACGCACCATGCCCAGCTGCGTAACTGGGCGGCGAATTTCAGGATCGATGACGCGCTCTAGAGCGGCCTCAATAGCCTCTTGGGTGGGTAGTGTCATGAGCTAATACTAAAGCCCAGCTAACACTTCTATAGAAGCAGTGCGGTCATAGATCACATTTGAGATATCTAGCAGCGAAAAAGCTGCCGCTATCAAAAGGTTGTTAGCTGGGCCAATAGACGGCGTCTAGTCGCGCTTGGAAGTAGGGTTGTTTTGCTGTTGGCACTGCTGATCTAACTGTTGCTGCGCATCTAGCTGAGCTTGGCGCTGAGCAAACTCGGCTTGCTGCTGGGCGGCGGCCTGGATCAGGTTACGTTCCTCAGCCACAATCTCCATTAGCAAGTCACGCATCTCTGAACGCACAAAGTCACGGGTAGCCACATCATTCATAGCTAGACGCAGCGCCGCAATTTCACGGGTCAGAAACTCAGTGTCAGCCAGGTTGCGCTCGGCACGCTGGCGATCTTGCTCAGCAGTTACGCGGTCACGGTCATCTTGGCGGTTCTGTGCCAACATAATCAGCGGCGCTGAATATGAAGCCTGAGTAGAAAAAGCCAGGTTAAGCAGGATGAATGGGTACTCATCCCAGGCATAACCCACGCTAGCTAGGGCCACATTCGCAACGATCCAGGCAGTTACGAAAATGGTCATATACAGCACGAATGAGGGTGAACCCATAAATCGGGCGGTGGCCTCAGCAAAACGGCCAAAACCGTCCTTATCGCCGCCGCCGCGCCGCCACGGCTTCCAGCCGCGCTGTGAAGGGTCTAGGGGAGTGTCTAGAGAGTCAGCCATTTGCACTCTTTTCGATGGCCTCATCGGTTACGTCATCGTCAGCGTCACGCCAGTCATCGGGCATGAGGTGGTCCAAAACGTCATCGACGCTGACGGCTCCCACCAGGCGGTCTGCATCATCTACTACAGCCAAGGCGGTTAGGTTATAGGTAGCCAAAATACGGGTAACCGTACCAATAGAGTCACTCGGGGAAACTGATTCCAGATCCCGATCAATAATGGAGCCCACCAGGGTTTGGGGAGGCTCGCGTAGGGCCCGCTGTAAATGCACCACGCCAATAAAACGGCCGGTAGGTGACTCTAGCGGGGGGCGAGCCACAAAACCCATGGTGGCCAGGGCCGGGCTGCCTTCCTCCTTACGGGCGTGGGCCAGGAAGGTGGCCACAGTGGCCTCGGGAGGCAAAATAATAGGCTCAGTGGTCATCAAACCACCGGCGGTGTAGTCGTCATAAGCCATCAGGCGGCGCACGTCGGCAGCCTCATCGGGCTCCATCAGGGCCAGCAGGGCTTCAGCTTTAGGCAGGGGCAGCTCGGAGACTAGGTCGGCGGCGTCGTCAGGCTGCATAACATCCAAAACGTCGGCGGCGCGTGGGGCCTCAAGCTTAGACAAAATAGCTAGCGAATCCTCAGCCGAAAGCTCCTCCAGGGCGTCAGCTAGGCGCTCATCGGTTAGGGCTGTGGCCACCTCAAGGCGGCGTACCGGGGGTAACTCGTGCAGGGCATCAGCCAAGTCAGCAGGCTTTAGATCCTCCATGGTGGCCAGCAGGGCGCTAACCCCCTGCTCATTGGGGCGTAGCGACAGGCCGATGACGTCGCCCACCTCAACGGTGAAAGTTTCGCCCTTGCGTAGCCCCAGACGCCCAGTGACCGGGCGCTGCACAAATAGGCGCGTCACATTCCAGTCATGGTTGCGGTCTTTTTCGATGCACACGTCGCGAATTTCCACGGTGCCCGACCCGTCACGCAGGGTTACGCGCTTATCTAAAAGCTCACCCACCACCAGGGTCTCTAGTGAACGCTGGGAGAAACGGCGCACGTTAAGTACGCCGGTAGTAATTACCGCCCCCGGTTCCATGGCGGTTACGCGGGAAAGGGGCACAAATACTCGACGGCGCCCGGGCACCTCAACTACCAGCCCAACTGCGCGGGGGGCTGAGCGTAGGTTAATTAAAACGACCACGTCAACCACTTTGCCTACCTGATCACCAAGCGGGTCAAAGACCGCTGTGCCGGCTAGGCGAGCGATGTAGACGCGGGTTGTGGAATGGGTGCGCATAACCTCCATGGTCTTAGGTTAGCCCCCTAGCTATGGCCAGAGCTAACCTCAAAAGTGTGAAAAGATCGGCTAAATAAACCAAATAGTTTTGGGGTGGCACCTCTTAGTAAGTGCCACCCCAAAACCTAGATCAGCCAGTAAAGACAGTTTTAATGGCTAAATTTCGCCGGTCTTAACTACGTATCAGCCGCGCAGAGAACGTACCCAGTTTTCGACGTCGTCGGTGTCACGCGGAATATCGGCGGTGATGCGACGGGCGCTGCCATCAGGGTCAATGACAATGTCGTCCTCAATGCGCACAGCCTGGCCGCGCAGCTCCTCAGGTACCTGCAGGTCATCGGCGCGGAAGTACAGGCCCGGCTCAATGGTGAAGCACATGCCCGGCTCTAGCAGCGCATCCATGTACATTTCCCGGCGTGCCTGGGCGCAGTCGTGCACATCCAGACCCAGGTGGTGGCTGGTGCCGTGCACCATCCAGCGGCGGTGGTACTGGCCCTCAGCCGAAAGCGACTGGGCAGCAGTGACGCCCTCAGGCAGGCAGCCCCAAGACTCTAGACGCTCAGCCAGAACCTCCATGGCGGCATTGTGCAGGTCGCGGAAACGCACCCCGGGCTCGTTAGCCTTAGCGAAAGAAGCATCGGCGGCGTCGAGAACTGCCTGATAAATCTTGCGCTGAGCCTCAGAGAAAGTACCCGAAACCGGCAGGGTACGGGTCACGTCAGCGGTGTAGAGCGAGTCCACCTCGGCGCCGGCGTCAACCAGTACCATGTCAGACTCAAGCACGCGCCCATCGTTGTTAATCCAGTGCAGCGTGTTGGCGTGGTTACCGGAGGCGGCAATGGTGTCATAGCCCAGGCCGTTACCCTCTTCGCGGGCCACGGCGCCAAAAGCACCCTCCAGCACACGCTCACCACGCCAGTGCTCAGTGGCGCGCGGCAGGGAACGAATCAGCTTTTCAAAACCGGACTTGGTGACCGAGACAGCCAGTTCCAGCTGCTCAATTTCCCACTGGTCCTTAATTAAACGTAGCTCAGCCAAAGCCTCTAGCAGCTTGGCGTCGTTAGCGGCGTTAACCTGGGCGTCTACTGCACCGTTTTGGCTGCGCACCTGGTTAACCAGCTCGGTGATGCTGGGGTCGGCCTCGCTGACCACACACAGTTCTAGCGTGCCCGCATCCTTAGCTAGGGCGTCACCTAGAGAGTCAATGTGGGCGCAAGCAATACCGGTGGCGTGCTCAACCTCCTCCAGGGAAGGACGCACCCCTACCCACAGCTCGCCGTAGCGCGGGTCGCCATAAAACTCTTCGCTTGAACGTGAAGCGCGCGGACGGAAGTAAAGCACAGCAGTGTGAGTGGGGCCCTCGCCGCCGTCACGGATAGGCTCAAGCACCAGCACGGCGTCGGGCTCAAAATCAGTGCCGGTACCGGTCAGGTGAGCAAAAGCCGAGTGCGGGCGGAAGCGGTAATCGCAGTCATTGTTGCGGACCTTAAGCGGGCCGGCGGGAATCACTAGGCGCTTGTTGGGGAACAGCTTGCCCAAAGCCTCACGGCGGGCAGCAGCCCAAGGAGCAGACTCGTTACGACCCTGCGTGTTTTCTGGGCGCGGGCCCCAGTTGGAACCAATGAACTCGCGGAAAGCGGAGTTGGCGGGCTGACGTGAGCGGTTGTTACCACGGTCAGCTAAAGTCTGGTTGTCGCTGGAAGCGGCGGATTTTTCCTCAGTCATAAAGCCATCATAAGCCGTTTAACGCGCTGGGCCCTAAGCCGTTTAAACGCTGGACCCCGGCGCGGCTGGGACCTCGCTGGCGGTGGGGTTGGGCGCTACGGCTCCTAGTGCGGGGGCGGCGCGGCTGGGACCTCGCTGGCAGCGAGGCCAGGCGCTGACAAGCGGGGCCGGCGTCTTGACAACCGGGTTAGCGCAACCGGGTGAGTCTAACGGCGCCTGGGCCACCTAGGCCATACAATCCAATTGTGCGCATTGATCCTCATACTCACTCAAGTTGTTCCGATGGCACCCAAACCCCAGCACAGTTAATCGCTTCCGCCGTTGAATGCGGCCTGGACGTTATTGGGTTGACCGACCATGACACCACAGATGGATGGCACCAAGCTGCGCAAGCAATCGAAGGCACCGGCCTGAAACTGCTGCGCGGCATGGAAATTTCCTGCTCCTACCAGGGAATTACCCTGCATCTGCTCTCTTACCTACACGACCCCGACAATGTGGCTTTAAATCGGGAGCTTAGGCGTTCACATGAAGCCCGCCATGAGCGCGCCCGCCTCATGATTGAGAAGCTAAGCAAGGACTACCCCATCACCTGGGAAGAAGTTGTCGCTCAGGCAGCTCCCGGGGCCACTTTGGGGCGCCCCCACATTGCTGACGCACTGGTAGCCGCTGGGGCTTTTAAAGACCGCAGCGAGGTTTTTGCCGGCCCGCTTAAGCCTGGCTCGCCCTACACCGTGGAGCGTTACGCCCCCGACCCGGTCAAAGCCTGTGCCCTGGTACGCGAGGCTGGGGGAGTGCCGGTGGTAGCTCACCCGCGCGCCGCTAGCCGCAGCAAGCGTCTAATTCCCGACGAGGTATTTGCCCGCATGGCTGAGGTTGGTTTGGCTGGTCTTGAGGTTTATCACCGCGATCACGACGACGCCGCCCGTGCGCAGGCCCTGCGTCTTGCTAAGGATCTGGGGCTGGGAATTAGCGGTTCAAGCGACTATCACGGGGCTGGTAAACCTAATCGTTTAGGCGAAAACCTAATGCCGGTAGAGTTCTACGAGCGCGTTGTGGAGCAGGGTCTGCTACCCATTTTGGAGGGGTAGTGGAAATCTTTGAACCCCATGTGTTTGCTACCTCGCTAGCTACGCTGGTAGTTATTCAAGACCCGGTGGGGGCCATCCCGATCTTCCTGTCACTAACTGGCAAGCAGTCCGATACTCAGCGTAAAAGATCTGCCCGCACAGCTACGCTAGTTAGCCTTGGCGTAATTTTAGTATTCGCCTTAGCTGGACGTTACATTCTAGAGTTTCTAGGTATTAGCGTGCCCGCGTTGCAGCTATCTGGCGGTCTGTTGCTACTGTTAGTAGCCTTGGAGCTGCTTACCGACAAAATGGATGAGCATCCTGACCCTGACGCTACCGGTGGGGTTAACGCAGCCCTGGTGCCCTTGGGTACGCCCCTACTGGCTGGGCCTGGAGCGATTGTGGCCGCCATGGTGGCCGCTGATTCTTCTGGCTCCACTGCCGGTTGGATCAGTGTGGGTGTGGCTATTGTGATGTCACACGTGGTCATTTGGCTCACCCTGCACTTCTCCACGGTGCTTAACCGGCTTCTTAAGCAGTCTGGTATCACCCTGCTAACCCGCATTGCCGGTTTGCTGCTGGCAGCTATTGCGGTGCAGATGATGGTGGACGCGGTAGAGACCTTCGTAAAGCAGTTCGGGGCCTAGCCTCAGCGGTGGGGCCTGTCCTTGGGACTGGCCCGTCCATAGCGGCTGGCCCCGCCGTGCGCAACAAGCATCCCGCCGCACGGGCGGCCCAAACCGTTCGCCGCGCGGGAGGCCAAGGGCCCAGCTCAGGGCGCCTGGCGCGTGGCCAATCAAAACCGTATGCTGCTGGCTGCAAAACCAAGAACAAACCCCCGGCTCAACCGAGCACGGGGGTTTGCGGCGTTTAAAGGAGCCTACCTGAGCCAGTGTACTCCTTAGAGCTCACTCAGTGGGTTCTAAGAAGTTACCCAGTTTTTGTGGCTTGACTAGCAGGCTTAACCAGCAGCCTTGGCTAGCAGGATTTTCGGCAGGCTTCTAGCCGGCTTCAAGCTGGTTTTGTCCAGTTAGTTTTACTCAGCTTTAGTGCGGCGAGCACCGCGAGTGCGCTTACGGGGACGACGCGACTTAGCCTGCTTAGTGCGCACGGCGTCGTCGGCCTTACGGTGAGCGCGCCCCCGACCCCGAGAGCGGCCGCGAGAACGGGCGGCAGAGCGAGAGCCAGTGGTGCCCAGATCCTCAATATATTCAGCGCTTAAACCCTCACGCTTACGCTGCGAGCGCGGCAGGCGGTTACCCACATTCTCAGGAATATCCAGGTCACTGTAGAGGTGGGGACTGGTGTGGTAGGTCTCTACCGGCTCCTTATACTCCAAGCCCAGCGTCTTGCAGTTCAGGCGCCAACGCGGCAGGTCCTCCCAATCCACAAAGGTGACCGCCGTGCCGTGCTTGCCGGCGCGCCCAGTGCGGCCGATGCGGTGCACGTAGGTCATGGCGTCTTCGGGGCACTCATAGTTAATAACGTGGGTGACGTCGTCGACGTCGATACCACGGGCGGCCACGTCGGTAGCTACCAGCACATCCACCTTGCCGTTACGCAGGGCACGCATGGCCTGCTCGCGGGCGCCCTGGCCCAAGTCACCATGCAGCGCGGCCACGGCGAAACCCTGCCTGGACAGCTCCCGGGTGACCGTGTCGGCGGTGCGCTTGGTGCGGCAGAAAATAATGCAGCCTTCGCGCTCGCGGGCCTGCAAAATGCGGCAGATAACCTCCACCTTGTTCATGGCGTGCACGCGGTAGGCGTACTGGGAGACGCTGCGCACTGTGAGGGTGTCGTCTGCGGGATCTTCCTGGGCCCGAATATGGGTGGGCTGGTTCATGTAGCGCCTGGCCAGGGCAATCACTGCGGCCGGCATGGTGGCGCTAAAGAGCATGGTTTGGCGGTCGGGGCGGGTGGCGGCCAGGATCTTTTCCACGTCGGGCAAGAACCCCAGGTCAAGCATTTCGTCGGCCTCATCAAGCACCACGGTGGTGACGTGGTCTAGACGCAAAATGCCGCGATTAATCAGGTCTAGCAGGCGCCCGGGGGTACCCACAATAACCTCCGCACCAGCTTTAATGGCCTCAATTTGGGGCTCATAGGCGCGCCCGCCATAAACCTGGGCGATGCGCACGGTGCGGTATTTGGCGGCGGCGCTGAGCTCTTCAGCTACCTGTTTGGCCAGCTCACGGGTGGGCAGAATAACCAGGGCCTGGGCGCTGCCGGAGGCCGGGTCTTCATCCCAGCCTTCCTCGCCGGGACCTAGGGTGTCCATTAGTAGCGGGATGCCGAAGCCTAGGGTTTTACCGGTACCGGTTTTGGCTTGACCGATAATGTCTGCCCCATCTAACGCCACCGGCAGGGTTAATGCCTGGATTGGGAAGGGGTGGGTGATGCCGCGTTCGTCTAGGGCCTTGGTAATTTCCTCTTCTACGCCGTACTGGGCGAAGGTTTTGGTTTCTAAATCAAGGCTATCGGCGGTGGCGCTGATGTCTGCGTCTACCTCATCGGGGCGCACAGCGGTGGCGGCAGCGGAGTTAATTAGGCCGGTGTTTGTGGCCTCAATGTCAGTATTGTTCTCGCTCATATATGCCTTCAACTTTAGGCGCTTTTTTGGCTTTATGGCACTGTAAATGGGGTAGTTCACGTCAGCGCCTCACTAATGTGAGCGGCTTTGACTAAACTGTTGCCATGGACACTGCTTCTAATGTTTCAGCCTCTGGGGCCCCCGCGTTTAATTTGGTGGCTGGGCTGGTTACCTGGTCTTTATCGGTGCAATCCATTCGCCTGGGCAAGGATGCTTATATGGCTCCCGACATGGTCACGCGGGCCGCGTTGATGCGGCTAAGTGCCCAAACCACGCAGGATTTTAAGGCGGTTTCTACCCGTAGTCGCGAGCTGGGGGTTGATGCGCTAGATAATGCGCAGCCGTTTATGGGGGCGCTGGGTGATTACGATGAGCGTACTCGCCCGGCTGACTGGCCTGAGCGCGTGCTTAAGACTTATTTGGGTATGGGTTTGCTGGGCGACTTTGCGGCCCATGCGGTTTCGCTGCTGCCCCCGGCGCTGGCCTCTGAGCTGGCGCCCTATCTGGACCACCGTGAGCTGGATGCTTTTGCTTCTGCCAGTATTTTGGGTGCAGCCGGTTCTGACCCGCAGCTGGCGGCCCGTTTGGGGCTGTGGGGGCGGCGCGTGGTTGGTGAGGAAGTGGGTACTTTCCACGCTTTGCTGGCACGTTTTAAGGGTTTAGCTGCCGACGACGCCGCCCGCCAGGGCTACCACGACGCCCTGTCTGCTGGGGCGGCCACCCGTATGAAGGGCCTGGGCCTGCGCGTATGAGGCTATCTGCATAAAAACAAACCCCACCGGCTTAGCCGGTGGGGTTTTGTGCGCGCCTCTAGCTGGCGGCGTGGCGCCTAGGGGCGCCTAAAAGTAGCACCTAGCGGCGTCTAAAGAACCAGTGGTGCCTAAAGAATCAGAGGGCGAAGCCCACGCGACGCGGCTCGCTTTCACCTAGCACTACGTAGGCAATGGCGGAGGTGGGCACGTAAACCTTGCGGCCCTTGTCGTCGTCGAGAACTACGGCGGGGGAGCCCTGAGCGGCCTTGATGGTGGAAAGTACGCGCTCTTGGCTGTCATTGGTCTCGAAGGTTAGCTCGCGCGCAACGTTGGTGATGCCGATGGTGACCTGCATGTAAAGCTCCTAATAAAGAAGTAGTGGGCCGGCAGGGAATGCGGGAAATTTACTTACATAATGCTACTGCAATGCAAAAAATACACGAATTGGCGTGTATAAGCTGTGTTCCAATAGTTACATGAGCAAATTCTGCTTAACGCCGCCGTCGCAGCGCTTTGAGCTGCCACAACCAGACGCTTTCACCACTAAAGCCTCCCAGCTAGTTGGCGAAGGGCGAAATTTGGTGGCTTTGGGGGCGCCGGGCAGCGGCAAAACTACTTTAGCGGTGTCCCTGGTGGCCCAGGCGGTGGCGCAGGGGCGTCAAGCAGTGTTGCTTAGCCCCACGCGCGTGCGTGCAGATCAGCTGCGCACTTATTTGGTGCAGGCTCAAACCCAGCTGGCCAGCCGCCAGGGCCAAGCGGCGTCGCAGTCACCCCAAACTCAGCCCAGCCCAGCTCAGACCGGCCCGACGGCAGACTCAGGCGTCCCAGCGGATAAGTCCGGCCCGGCCCAGGCCGGCCCGGCGGCGTCAGCCCAAACCTATACCCAGGATGCTGCGGGGGCCGCCCCGGCGGCGTCGGTGCAGGTGGACACCCCGCGCGTGTTTACCCCGGCGGCTTTTGCGCTGCGCATCCTAAGCCAGTGGTTTAGCCAGCGCCTACAACCCCTGCCAGCCCCGGTGTTGCTGATGGGCGCTGATGAGGACGCCGCCCTAGAACAGCTAATTGGCCAGGTCAGCTGGTCTCAACCAGCTGAAGTAACTCAAACACGCGGTTTTCGCGCCCAAATCCGTAACCTGTTCTCGCGCTGCGGTGAGCTGGGGGTTGACTACCAGCTGCTAGAGCAACTGGGCCAGGCCGCCCAGGTGCAGCTGTGGTGTGAGGCGGCGCCACTGTTAAAACTGTGGGACAGCCAAAGTGACATCAGCGCCGCCAACCGGGCCATGGCGCTGAAACTAGACACCGCCCGCCTGCAAGATCGGGCCCTATATGCACTAGAGCATTGGTATCAAGCCGATGTAACCGCCCCGCCGCAACTGCCAGATCTGGTGGTGGTAGACGACTACCAAGACTGCACGGCGGCCACCGCCCGCCTACTGCACGCTTTAGCTGCCCTAAACCTTGGCGAGGCTGAGGGACAAGGCTGGTCTGCTGGCCAGATGCCAAGCGCTGGCCTCGGTGGCGCCAGTGGCGCGCAAGGACCTGGCAGCCGCAGCAGTGCGAATGGATCTGGTGACGCCACTGGTGCGGGGGAGCCCGGCGACGTCGGCGTGACTAGCCCCGGCGACGTCGAGCACAAGGACGGACGCAGCACCCAAATAGTGGTGTTAGGCGACCCCGACGAGGCGGTTGAAACCTTCCGTGGCGGTGACCCACTAATGCTGGCCAGCGCCGCACGTGACTTTGACGCCGTGGCCCTAACCCTGCCGCAAGTACATCGCGGCTCACGCCAAATCGCTGCTCTAATTGAACTGGCCGTGCAGCAAGTACAGGTAGCCGGATGCATCAGCCAACGCCGCCCAAACTACCAGCATTTGGCGCAAAACAGCCAAAGCGTGTGCTTCAAAATAGCCCCAGATGACACTGTCCAAGTGGGTGCCGTGGCCGCGCATATGCGCTCACTGCATCTAGAGCAAGGCCTGGCCTGGGGGCAAATGGCGGTGATTGTGCGCCAAAGCAGCTCGGTGGAGTTAATCCGTCAAGAACTACGTCGAGGCGGAGTACCCCTAGCCCCAGACACCCCTGCCCTACTGCTGCGCAGTGAACCAGCCGCGAAGGCCCTACTTGACTGCGCCCGCGCCGCCCTAGAGCAGCTACTGGGCGTGCCGGTGGTGCAAGAAGAAGCAGCCCGTGCCCTGCTACTAAGTCCCCTGGTGGGCTTTAGTGCCATTGAGCTACGTCGGCTGCGACGTATTTTGGGGGAGAGCCCAGATCACCTAAGCACCCGAGTGCTTAGCGACACTGAGCTGTTTGACCAGCTAGAAGCAGCCCCCACCTTGGCAGCCAAAGCTAAAGTAGCCCAAGCCATTAATGAGGCCCTGGCTAAAGAACGCAGCGAAGGGCTAGAGGGCCTGGTGTGGGGTGCCTGGCAGGCCAGCGGCAAAGCCCAATACTGGCGTCAACTGGCCCTAGACATTGAGGCCGACTCGCTGCTGCGCCAACGTGCCGATCATGATCTGGACGTGGTTATTTCCCTGTTTAAACGTCTAGAGGTGTGGAGTGAGCGCAATCCTTCAGCCCCCGGCCAGCAGTTCCTTGATGAGCTAGAGGCCCAGCAGGTGGCCTCAGACTCGGTGGCGTCTCTAGGGGCGCGTCCACAGGGTGTTTCGGTGCTGACGGTGGCGGCCTGTGCGGGGCGTCAGTGGGAGTTTGTGGCGGTTTTAGGTATCGACGACGGCGTGTGGCCTAACCTGCGCCTACGTGACAGCCTCACCCAAACCGGTTTACTAACCGACATTGTCTCCCAGCGCATAGCTGACACTGTCAACTTAGCTAGCTTAACTGCCAGCTTGGATCCCCAAGCCCTGGCTCAAGCCCGCGCCCAGATTTGCAGTGACGAGATGCGCCTGCTGGTGGCTGCCATGTCACGGGCCAACAGTCAACTGTGGCTGGGTGCAGTTAATGGCGGCGAGCAGGGACCCTCCAGTTTCTTCAACTACCTAAGCCGCCAAAGCGCCATACCGGTTGAACCAATCCAGCCCGGCGGCGCCTACACTCTGCGCGGCCTGGTAGCTACGCTACGTCGGCAATTAATGCTTGATTTAAAACACAACAACGGTACCCAGGCCCCACAAATCGCCGCGCTACTAGCCGCCCTGGCCCAGCGTGGGGTGCCCGGAGCCGATCCACGCAGCTGGCTGGGGATCGCTGGGGCCAGTCAATTCCTCACCGAGCTGCCCGCCCAGCTAGAGGGCCAAGACCGCCTGGGCACGCAGGTGGCCGCCCACGCCGTCGTCGCCCTTAAACAATTGCAAGCCCAGCGCGTAAACCAAGCCCGCCAACGCGGGGCGAGACTCTCACCCTCAGACGTGGAAAACATTGAAACCTGCCCGCTGCGCTGGTACCTGCAACGCCACGGGGGCTCACCGGCAAGCTCCAGCGCACAGCAGATCGGGGCGCTAATCCACTGGCTGGCCCAGCAAGGTCAAGAACATGGGCTGAGCCGCGAACAGCTACTAGACCTGTTCTATCGTGAACGCTCCAGCCTGCAGCTACCCGGGGGTTGGTATGGGCGCCAAGAAAACCAACGGGTAGAGAAAATGGTGGAAAACCTGGCCCTTTACCTGGCCAACAGTCCCGCAAACATGCAGGTAGAAGTGGAGTGCCCAGTGCGCGCTCAGGTGGAACTAGAAGTGGATGGCGCCCCGCTTAAAATCAAAATTTCTGGGCGCGCAGACCGCCTAGAACACACCAGTCAAGGCATAGATGTAATCGACTTTAAAACCGGCGCCAGTGTGGACTCTGCCGGCGCCCAAACCAACGCTCAGCTGGCCACTTACCGTGTAGCCCTGCAGGCACGGGGCGAAAACGTGCACGGTGGGGCGCTCATCATGCTGGGTAAAGAAAACAAAAAAGCCCAGGTGGATGCTTTAACCTATCCCGGCTCGCGCGAGCTAGCCCCCAGTGACTACCTAGAAACTGGCCAAGGCTGGGACACAGACCTGATCAGCGCCGCCGCCCGCGACAGTTTAGGGCCCAGCTATCAGGCGCGCACCGGAGAACACTGCCGCCACTGCGCCTACCAAGATTTCTGCCCCGCCCTAAGCGATCGGAACTACCTATGAGCGCACCAAAACCAGCAGCCGGGGCCCAGTTTCTAGCCCTACCTACGCCGCCGCAACGCTTAACCCCCGCTCAGCTATTTACGGCGTTGGGTGAAAAGCATATGCCCACTGATCAGCAAGAAAAGGTAATTACTGCGCCCCTAAAACCAACTTTGGTGGTGGCCGGGGCCGGCTCAGGTAAAACCGCCACCATGAGTGCGCGCGTAACCTACCTGGTGGCCAGTGGGCAGGTGGACCCTAGCCAAGTACTGGGTCTAACCTTCACCCGTAAAGCCACCCATGAGCTGCGCGAACGCATCGAAAACCGACTCGGCCAGCTGTATCGCTATCCTGGCTGGACACCGTCAAGTACTCGCTCTAACACTGATGAGTCAGCGTCAGCTGACGCCCCGTCCACAGCTGCCGGCCCATCCACGGCTGCCGAGGCAGGGGGCAGCAACAGCCAAGTCCAAGAGCTCACAGCAGTGGCGGGGGAGGCCACCGTAGCCACCTACAACTCCTTTGCCGGCTCCCTAGTGCGCGAATGGGGCCTGGAAGTAGGCCTGGAAACCGACACCGCCGTACTGACCCCCGCCAGCTCCTGGCAGATCATGTATGAGCTGATGGAAAACTGGGGCCAAGAATTTGAAGAACCCTTCAGTTCCCTAGATTCAGCCACCGAACTAGCCCTGCAGGTAGCCAACTCGCTTAACGAAAATTTACTTAGCGTAGATGAAGCCCGCGAACTGATGGCAGATCTGGGCCAGAACCTAAAAGACCTGCGCTCAGTGCGCGGGGCAGCCAAAGCCATTGACGCCAAAAGCCTGCCAGCCATGACCAAACGTATCCAAGTGCTGGATCTGGTGGAGCGCTACATTGACTACAAACGTGAAAACTCACTGGTGGACTTTGGCGACCAGGTGGCACTGGCATGCCGGATCGTTACTGATGAGCGGGTGGGGCCGCGCGTAATCGCCCAATACCGTGACCGCTTCAAAGCGGTGCTGCTAGATGAGTTCCAAGACACCTCGGTGGCGCAAACCATTTTGCTCTCCAGCCTCTTTGCCGGGTGCGGAGTGGTGGCTGTGGGTGACCCCAACCAGGCCATTTATGGTTGGCGCGGCGCCAGCTCAGCGGCGCTAGGCCAGTTCCACCGCCACTTCAGCAACGGCGCCGGCCCGGTGCTGCAACTATCCACTGCCTGGCGTAACGATCCACAAATCTTGCAGGCAGCCAACCGCATCAGTGACCCGCTGCGTGCCAGTGGTCAGGTGAAAGTAGAAAAACTGGTTAAACGCCCCGGGGTGGGCGATGAGCGCGGCAAAGTGTGGGCTGCCAGAGTGCAAGATGGCCTGGCTGAAGCTGAGCTGATCGCCAAATTCCTGGCCCAGCGTTGGTCTCCAAGTAAATCTATGGCGGTGCTATGCCGTACCCGCAGCCAATTCACCCCGATCGTGGCCGCCCTGATTGAGCGTGGCATCCCGGTAGAGGTGGTGGGTTTAGGTGGCCTGCTGGATGTGCCCGAAGTGGCTGACGTGCGCGCCCTGATGAGTGTGGCTTTAGACCCCACCAGCGCCGACCGCTTAATGCGGCTAATTGACCTGGTAGGGATCGACGCCGCCGATCTAGACGTGGTGTGGAGCTTTGCCCGCGAACTGGTTAACGCCCGCGCCAGCGCTGGGCAAAGTAGCGCTGAGCCGCTGCTAGCTGAGGCCCTAAGCGAGATAGTGGTTAACTTTGGGGCATTTGAAGCTTTCTGCAAAAAATATGCCTGCGCGCTGTCACCGGCGGGCCTATACCAAGCCAAACGCCTAGGGCGCATACTGCAAGAAGCTAATGGGGCCGCCAACTTGGAACTGGTGGACTTCATCTCCTGGGCTGAGCGCGCCCTGGGGTTGGATGTTGAAGCTGCTGCGCGCGTGGATGTAAATGAGGTGGGGGCGCGGGCGCTAGCAGCGCTGCGAGCCCAGGCGACGTCGTTCAAATCCCAAAACCCTGAAGCTGGGGCGCAAGTGTTCTTAGGCTGGCTAAACGCGGCCCAAGACCAAGAACGCGGGCTGGAACTACCTGAAGTTGAGCCCGCCCCCGGCGCGGTGCAAGTGCTAACCGTGCACGCCTCCAAAGGTTTGGAATGGGACATAGTGGTGGTTCCCGGCCTGGTGGAAGCCAATTTCCCCAGCTACCGTAGCCGGCCTAAAGAGGACTACACGGTGCTGGCAAACAGCTGGATCACCCAGGTGAGCGAATTCCCCCATACCCTGCGCCGCGACTATGACTCACTGCCGCCGTGCCCATTCATTGGGCTTAGCCCCCAGGCCGGTAAAGATGCGATTTTGGCTGCCGGCGAGGAATACCGCAGTGAGCTTGGTAAATGGGAGGTGGCTGAGGAGCGGCGCCTGGCCTATGTGGCCTACACTCGGGCCCGCAGCCAGCTGCTGCTGACTACCAGCCACTATGCGGCGCTTTCAAAGACCCCCAAGATGACCAGTCGGTTTTTGAAAGAACTAGAGCGTTCACAGATGGTGCAGTTTCTAGCAGATGATGAACGCGACGATGATTTAAGCAATCGCGCCTTAGACCAAAGCTCGGTGTCTGTATGGCCGCACCAGCTCGACTCCCTGGCCGGTCTGGAAGAGCCAGGTGTTGCAGATGCGCCGGGCCAAGCTGCGCCGGGCAAGCAGGCTGGGCTGAGTTTGCGGCTGCGCGCAGCTGCCCTAGTCAGCGCGGCGGGCGGCTGCCAGGGTGCTGGCTCCGAAGAGGCTTTACAAATACCGGAAGGTTTAGCGCCGCAGCTTGATGATTGGTGGCGCCAAGCCCGCCTGCTGCTGCAAGAGCGCCAAATCCGCCAAGAAAACGGGCAGGAAATTGTTTTGCCCAGTCACCTGGCTGCCACGGCCATGGCCAAAGTGGGTAAAGAAGACTTCATCATGTCTTTACGTCGCCCCTTGCCGCCGCCACCTTCCAAGGCAGCGCGGTTAGGTACAGCCTTCCATGAGGAAATGTCGCAGCGTCTAAACAGTGAAGGCACTTTGCTTTCGCTAGCTGAAGCCGGTAGCGACCGCCTGAGCCCCGCTGACCGCAAGCAGGTTAACGACTGGCTTGATAACGTCGCTGACCTGGAGATACTGCAAGGCTATAGTCCCTACGCCACCGAAATTGACCAGGAAATTAGGTTGGCTGGATTCAATGTGCGTTGTCGTATTGACGCCGTGTTTAAAGCGGTTGAAAAAGGCCGCGCCCAGTGGCTGATTGTGGACTGGAAAACCGGTGGTCAGCGCGTGCGGGTAGATCAGCTTTCGCTGTATGTGCATGCCTGGGCGGCCAGCCAAGGTGTGGATATCAGCCAGGTGCGCGCGGCCTATGTGTATGTGCAAGACGGCCATGTTGATGAGCTGCGACCGCGCCAAATCATTGGCCTAGACGTCTTCAAGGAGCGCCTAGAAACCCTGCGCGCTCAGCACTAACTCAGGCACAGACAAACACAGGTAAACAAACACAGGCAAAATCATCCCTTCCCTATAAAAATTCCATGGGGTTTTATAGGGAAGGGATGAAATGTCAGTATTTGTGGGCGGCATTTCAAAATGTGACCCACAGTTATCAAATGCTGAGCCGGTAATCGTGGCTGGCAAGCCTGCGCCGGCAAGCTTGAGCCCCTGCAAGCCTAGGTCTAGCCCCAATGCATGAGCCCCGGCCCGATATCACTCAGGGCAGCAAGCTCAGCGCTCCTCAGTTTCAATCGGCGCTGTGTCCATGCGGTAGATCTCCGTGGCCGTGTCTGGTGTGGCCGTACGACGCCGCGCCCAGGCCTGGTTTTTAGCGCTCTTCTCCCGCTGGGCCAGCAGATCGACGCCGCCAGTAAACTTTTCTTCACTGACGATTTCGATCTGCGCACTTGCAGGCGTGTACGGGCTGTAGGGGCTGTAAGGACTGCGGGCAATACCCAGGCTTGAGGTGTCAAAACCTAGATCTGGGCTAGCTGCGCTAAGCCCCATGATTGGGCTATGAACATCCGGGGTTTGCTCTGCTGCGTCTTGTGCGCTTTTTGCGCTGCGGCCCCCGGTATTTAGATCCAAGGTAGAGCTGCTCTCCGTGCTGGGTTCTCGCCCGCGCCAAGTGCCAGCGCTGAACCTCGAACTAAAGCTAGCGCTAAGTTTTGAACCCAGAGCGCCAACACTGAGCTTCTCAGACTTCTTAGCTTCCGGCTGTTTTTCTTCGTCATGGCCAGAAGAGCTACCGTAGTTGCCAGAGTAGGACTCGTAATCTAAATCGTCGTAGTAGTCTTCATCGGCCCTAGTCCCAGAGCCGGACTCGTCTTGGCCCCCAGCATTAGTGTGGTAGCCATCCGCAGTGTGGTATTCATCTGCGCTGTCAGCACTCGCATAGTTCCCGGCGTCGTCGTAATTAGCTTCTTTACCAACTGTCTTGGCATCAGAGTCGTAATCAGTGCCGTAAGTGCTGTCGCCAGACATGTCATCGCCGTCGTCGCTATAAGCACTGTCATAGCCATGGTCGTCAGCAGGGGAAATATCCGGCGAAGCGTTGGAAGCCACCACCGCCATGGGCCTTGAGCGCTCCACAAATAGCTCGTCGCCCACCTGCTCGGCCAGGTCTTCGAGCATTTCTACAGCTTCATCAATGATTGCGTCATCCTTGGTACGCACCCCGTGCAGCAGCCAACGCGCCAGGTTCAGCTCACTGACCAGTTCCGCGCGCAAACGCAGGTATTTATCCACGCCCTCAATGCGGCCACGGTCATAGGCCTCCTCGATCACATCCAAAGTGTCAATCGGGGCGCTGGAATAAACCCAGGCCAGATCCTCAGCCGGGTCACCTACACGCATTTGGCTTAGCCCTTTGAAAGCCAAAATTGAGCCGCCGCCGGTAATGATGTTCTCTTCGGCCAGGTCACCGTGCACTACCACGGGGTGGAAGCGCCACCACAGATCCTCATCCAGCGCCGACTCCCAGCGGGCCAACAGGTTGGAATCAACCTTGCCGGTCATGGCAGCGTCGTCGAATAAAGACTGCCAGTTGCTGCGCACATCGGCGGCAGTGAGCACCGGCAGGCCGGCCTCTTCGATCAGGGTGGGGGGAATTTCATGCAGCTGAGCTAGCGCTGGATTACTTCCCAGTGCCGTCCTTGCACGTCAATCAGTCCAGTGAGGGTCTGATCTGCGTCTCGGTGCTGGGGAAGGGCCAACCGCGCGGGGATCACATTGGGGGCGGCAACAACCGCCAGCGCAGCCAGGTTCAGGTAGGAACGCTCACGAGACATGCCTATAGCGTAAAACACAGCTTAGTGGTTGCACCCTTGCCGCGCCGCCGCTTGGGGAATAAGCCCCCGTGATACGCCTGTTGCTAGCGTGGCTGGTGGGCTGGTTTGCTGGGTCCTAGGGCCGACGCCGCCGGCACAGTTTGGTCTCGACGGCGCCTGGGGGGCAAGCTCGACGGTGACGCCGCAGTGGGTGCCAGGGTGGGCTCAAATGCCGGACCGGGCGGGTGCCAGGTGGGCGCCGTCGTCGTTGGCGAAGAAGCAAGTAGCAACAAAATAGGACTTTAGTGCCAAGTAATGCCCACATGCTTTACCTTAAGAAAGACACAATCAAGTCACAACCGGACAAAGTTCAAAAAAAGTGATGCAGGAAACTAACGGGCGCGTTAATCTGGAATTGGAAAGGTATTTACCCAGCTCATAGGGGTATCGAGCGGGAAGTTAGGGGCCAAGGTGGCAACAGACTTTTTTGGTACGCAGGTACGCAAAGCTGTGCGCCGGGCCGGAATTGACCCGCTCAAAGACAGCGTCGAGCTCAATAACATCATCAACTACGTGCGTGAAGAATACGTAGCGCGCGCAGATGCCGGGCTGGTACCCAGCGATGTTGATTTAGACCAGCTTTCCCGCCAAATCCGCGCCGAACTGACCGGCGCCGGGGTGCTGCAAGGCTACCTGGACGACGATTCCATTGAAGAAGTTTGGGTTAACGGCCCCGGCCAGGTGTTTATTTCGCGCGGCGGACGCAGCGAACTAACCACCACCATCCTCGAAAGCCAAGAATTAGAGCAAATAATCGAGCGTCTGCTGCGCGCCTCTGGACGGCGTCTAGACCTGTCTAGCCCCTTCGTGGACGCCCAACTGCGCGGCGGCGAACGTCTGCACGTAGTGATCCCACCTATCACCGCAGGTAAATGGGCGGTAAATATCCGCAAACACGTAGCTAAAGTGGCGCGCACAGCCGACCTGGTGCGCTTGGGCTCTTTAACCGCCCCAGCTGCCCGCTTTCTCGACGCCGCCGTGGCCGTGGGTTTAAACGTGGTGGTTTCAGGGGCCACGCAAGCCGGAAAAACCACCATGGTGCGGGCCCTGGCGGCTGCCATTCCACCCCAAGAACGGGTGGTGACCTGCGAAGAAGTCTTTGAGCTGGGGCTGCGTAACCGCGACTGTGTAGCTATGCAAACGCGCAGCGCCAATATTGAAGATCGCGGTGAAATTCCACTGCGGCGCCTAATTAAAGAATCTTTACGTATGCGCCCCAACCGGCTACTTATCGGCGAGGTGCGTGAAGCTGAAGCCCTGGATTTGCTGATCGCCATGAACTCGGGGCTGCCCTCAATGTCCACAATTCACGCTAATTCTGCGCGTGAAGCCGTGGTGAAACTATGCACTTTGCCGCTGCTGGCTGGCGAAAACGTCTCTGCCGCATTCGTTGTGCCCACGGTAGCTAGCTGCGTGGATTTGGTGGTGCATTTAAACCAGGATCGTAGTGGCAGGCGGCGCGTAGAAGAAATCGCTTCACTTTCAGGTCGCGTTGAGAATGGTGTGATAGAGCTTGCCAGTGTCTATAAAACCGATAGCGACGGCGTGCTGCGTCGGGGGCTAGGGGCGCCTGATGCACAGCGCTTTAGCCGCGCCGGTTTTGACCTAAGCGAGCTACTGCGACAGGAGCGCCCATGGGGATAGTCATAGGCCTGATATTTGCGCTGGGGTGTTTAAGCATTCTGGCCGCGTGCACTTCGGAGCCTAATCCACGCCTGACGCGCCTAAACGAAGCCATGGAACGCAACTTGCGTCAAGCCGGGGTAGGTAAAACCTCGCCAGCTACTTTTAGTGCGGGCTGCCTGGTGGGGGCGCTGGTGGTGGGCCTGGTCTTTTTAGGTGTCAGTGGAGCTTGGCCGATTGCTTTAGCATTTGCGCTAATCACCTTGATCATGCCGGTGGTTTGGATTAACTCCAGGGCCCGCAAACACCGCACTGAGCTGCGCACTCTGTGGCCAGACGCAATTGACACCCTGGTTTCTTCCATTCGGGCCGGGTTAAGCCTGCCCGAAGCCCTAGCTAATTTAGCTGAGCATGGCCCGGTGCAGCTGCGCGGCGAATTTGCTGCCTTTGCGGTGGACTATGCGGTTTCCTCCAGCTTTGAAAACTCGCTGGAAGCTTTCAAGCGTCGCAGTGCAGACCCGGTAGCTGACCGCATTGCCCAAGCCCTGGCGCTGGCTCATGAGGTGGGAGGCAACGACCTTTACCAGGTACTACAGTCACTTTCGCAAATGCTGCGCGCTGATTTACACACGCGCGGCGAGCTGGAAGCCCGCCAATCTTGGACGGTTAACGGCGCTAAAGTGGCCGTGGCTGCGCCCTGGATTGTGCTGCTGCTTCTTTCCACCAAACCTAGTGCCGCCAGTGCCTACGCCACCCGCCAAGGCGCCCTGGTACTACTGATTGGGGCGCTGACCTGCGCGGGAGCCTACTGGCTGATGCTGCGCCTGGGGCGTTTGCATGAAGAACAGCGGGTGCGGTGATGATGCGACAAGTAACTGCACTGGGTTTTGTTATCTGTGCCTTGGGTTCTAGCGGGGTATGGCTGATTTACCGCGCCCTTTTCCCTTCCCCACCTACCTTGGCTAGCCGCGTGGAACCCTATGTGCATCTGCGTAAACGTAGCGTTAGCGCGGAAAATTCGCGTTCTTTCAGCTCTTTCATGGGGGCTTTGGTGGCGCAGTTGGGGCGGGCCGTAGAAAATACTGGTTCCTCCTCTGGTTCGGTGCGTCGTCGGCTAAACCGCATTAACAGCCCCCTGAGCGTGGAGGATTTCCGCCTGCAACAGCTGGCCTGCGCTGTGGCCGCGCTGGTAGCCACCATCGCCTTTGGGGTGGGGGCGAGCCGTTTCACCCATGTGGCCCCGCTGGGGGTAGTGGTGTTGGCGTTGATCGCAGCGGTTGTGGGACTGTCTGCGCGCGACTGGTACCTGAGCGTTAAAGTACGCCGCTACCAAAAGCAGCTGGTGGATCAGTTGCCTGACACGGTAGAGCTGTTGGCCCTGGCGGTGGGGGCGGGGCTGAGTCCGCAAAACGCGATTGAGCGCGTATGTATGCAGTCCAGCGGGCCTATGCATGACCAGCTGCAAGCCACCTTGTCGCAGATGCGTGCCGGTAGCCGCTTGGCTGTGGC
>QWBZ01000241.1_pt1 | contig 26746 bp, 19 predicted proteins | sample 1972441 | NCBI WGS metagenome assembly QWBZ01 (sample SAMN09866721, study PRJNA288562) | Human oral metagenome isolate term6_saliva, whole genome shotgun sequencing... | isolation source: mouth | host: Homo sapiens | place: USA: California
GCCCTGTCGCATTTAAACGTTAAGTGGCCCTGGATCGCCCAGGCTTTGGCGCCGCACCAGCATTTATTGCGCCTGTCGTATGGGCGTTTGGGGCAAAGTGAGCCGCAGGTAAGCCTGGAGCAAGCCCTAGCTGACGTGCAGGTTTTGACGGGCGTAACTATTCGCCCTGAGCAGGTAAGCGAGCACAAGCTGGTGCGTTGGAATGGCACTTTGCCGCCACTGCCGCCCAGCTACCGCGCGCGCATTGCGGCTTTTATGAACCAGGTTGAAAACATTGAGGGTTTGGCGGTTACTGGCGCCTGGGTTGGTGGCACGGGCGTAAATGCGGTGGTCGCTCACGCACGCACGAACGCCAGGCGCCTACAGCGCTCATAACGCACAGTCCGCATAGCACTACAAATATATAGGAACTTCTTATGAGTGAAAAGGTTGTGCGTCTGGGGACGCGCGGGTCGGCTTTGGCTTTAGCCCAGTCGGGCATGGTGGCGCGCATGTTGGAAACTGCCGCCGCCGCCCAGGGTCTGGATTGGCGCGTGGAGCTGGTTACTGTGCGAACTCAGGGCGACACTTCGCGCGCGGCACTAAGCCAGCTTGGAGGCGTTGGAGTGTTTGCTGCCCAGCTGCGCACTCACCTGCTTGAGGGGCAGGTGGATTTGGCGGTGCACTCGTTTAAGGATCTACCCACCGCCCCGGTTACAGGGCTGCGCATTGCTGCCACCCCACGCCGCGCCGATCCACGTGACGCCCTGGTGGCCTCGAACGGCATGAGCCTGGCACAGCTGCCTAGTGGGGCGAGTGTAGGTACCGGCTCGCCTCGGCGTGTAGCCCAGCTAAAGGCTTTACGCCCCGACATTAAGACCGTGGATTTGCGGGGTAACGTGCCCACGCGGCTGGGGCGCGTGCGCGGGGTTCAGGTTGCCGCCGACGCTGGCACATCCCCCCAGGCTCTTGGCACCGGCGCTGATTTGGACGCCGTGGTGCTGGCTTGCGCTGGATTGGAGCGGCTGGGTTTGGCTGAGCACATAAGCGAGGCTTTCAACCCCGAGCAGATGCTGCCGGCGCCGTCGCAGGGTGTGCTGGCTATTGAGACCGCCCAGGAGCTTGACCCCCAGTTGGAGGCGGTGATCGCCCAGGTGAACGATCCGGCTTCACACCTGGCTGCGGTGGCTGAGCGTGCGGTGATGTCTACTTTGCAGGCTGGGTGCGCAGCCCCCGTGGGTACTTACGCCTACCTGGTGCACGCCGGCTTTGATTATGAGCTGCACTTAGAGGCCGGGGTGTTTGCTCTCGACGGCGCCGCTAGCGTGCGTAGTCGCCAGGCCGTGACGCTTGGGGGCGTGGACCTAGCCAAGGCTTGCCACCTACAAAAAGCTGTGGAGTTGGGCCAGCGCGCCGCCCAGGATTTGTTGGCGCAAGGCGCCGGGCAGGTAGCGGATTTGCAGGCTGTTAAGGAGCGTGGTTAAGGGCGCGACAGGGCAACAACTAAGCGCGCAGCAAGGTGACAACTAAGGTTTTACAATCGGATTTAGAGGTAGATGGTTATGGTTGTTTCACGTGAAACACTCGCCGGTTTACGGGTAGCTTTGCCGCGCCTAAAGTCCGACGACGCCATTGCGGCAGCCCTTAAAACTGGCGGCGCCCGGGTGGATACTTTCGCGCTAACCCAAACCATTCCCATTGAATCTGAGCAGTTAGAACAGATGCGCCAAAGGCTTGCATCTGGCTATTACGCCTGGGTGGTGCTGTCTTCCTGGCGAGCAGCACAGGCCGTGCTGCCGCAGTTAAATTCGCTTGCGCTAGCACCCGCCTCAGCCCCCACGCCACACTCACCCACCTCAGCCCCCACGCCACACTCACCCACCCTCGCATTGAGCTCATTTGCACTAGCCTCGGAAGCTGCGACTCGCGAGAGTTCAACTAAACAGAGCCTTGGCCGCGCCAACCAAGCAGATTCCGTTCAACAGGCAGATTCCATTCAAGGAACCACGCACTTGGCAGTAGTTGGCCAGTCCACTGCCGAGTGGGTAAACAGCCACTGCGCACTTAAGCCCACCCTGGTGGGTGCGGGTAGCGCCGCCAAGCTACTGGAAGTTTTCCCGACGCCGCCCACTGCCACCACGGCAGCAGCCTCCACGGCGACTACACCCACCATCTGTCTGCCTCAGTCGCAGCTAGCCGCCCCTACGCTAGCCCAAGGACTTAGCCAGCTTGGCTGGCAGGTGGACGCCGTTGCCACCTACACCACCGTCCCCCTCCCCCAACTACCAGCCCACCTCAAAACCCAGTGGCAAGCCGGGGCGTGGGACGCCGTCGTCGTTACTGCAGGCTCTAGCGCCCAAGCCCTGCTGCAATTGCTGGGACCCCCACCTGGGAAAACCGCAGTGGTCAGCATCGGCCAGTCCACCACCGCGCGCTGCCGCGAACTGGGCCTGCGCGTGGACGCCACCGCCGCCACGCCGCGAGCCGAACACATCACCCAAGCCATAATTAACCTATTTAAAGCAAAGGATTTTTCATGACCACCATCCCCCAAAGCGCCCTGGACCTGCTAGCCAGCCACGGCGTTGCACCCGCCCCCATTCCCACGCTACGCCCGCGCCGCCTGCGCTCCACCCCGGCCATGCGTGCCCTGGTCAGCCAGCACCGCATCGACCCGGCCAAGCTGATCCTGCCGGTGTTCGTGCGCGAGGACATTAGCGAGCCGCAAGCCATTAGCGCCATGCCCGGCGTCTACCAGCACACCTTGGACTCGCTGCGACGCGAGGCGGTGGCCTGCGCCGAAGCCGGTGTGGGCTCAATTGACCTATTCGGCGTGCCCGCACTACGTGACGAGGTAGGTAGCCAAGCCTGGGCCAGCGAAGGCATTTTGAACCAGGGCATCGCCGCCGTGCGTGAAGAGGTAGGCGACGCCGTGGTGGTTTGCGCCGACACCTGCCTAGATGAGTTCACCAGCCACGGCCACTGCGGGCTGCTAGACGAGCGCGGCGGCGTCGACAATGACGCAACCTTGCCGCTCTACCAGGCCATGGCCGTCAGCCAGGCCGAAGCCGGCGCTCACATGGTCTCCCCCTCAGGCATGATGGATGGGCAGGTGGCCGCCATTCGCCAAGCCCTAGACGCCTCCGGTCACGCCGACGTGGCAATCCTGGCCTACTCGGCCAAATACGCCTCCGCCTACTTTGGGCCTTTCCGTGAGGCCGTGGGCTCCACCCTCAAGGGCGACCGCCGCACCTACCAGCAAGACCCCGCCAACCGTCGCGAAGGCCTGTATGAGGCACTGCTCGACGCCGCAGAAGGGGCTGACATGGTGATGGTTAAGCCCGCCGGCCCCTACCTGGATGTGCTTAGTGATGTGGCCGCAGCCAGCGACATTCCGGTGGCGGCCTACCAGGTCTCCGGGGAATTCGCCATGGTTGAGGCGGCCGCAGCCAACGGCTGGATTGACCGCGAGCGCGTGATCCTTGAAAGCGTGCTGGGCATTTTCCGCGCCGGCGCCGATACGGTACTTACCTACTGGGCTCGCGAAATCGCCCAGATGCTGCGATAAGCCACGATCTCAGAAGCTGCGGCAGCCCAGGCACACCAGCCCGGCGGCACCCGGCACACCCCGGGTGCACCATCCCGGCTGCCGCAACGCCGCAACGCCGCAGGAAAAATAGACCAAACGCTGCGATAGGACTTAATTATGAATCTAAATGAACACTTATTTACCCAGGCCAAGGGGATTATTCCGGGTGGTGTTGACTCGCCGGTACGCGCCTTTGGGGGCGTGGGCGGCACCCCGCGTTTCATCAGCGCCGCTAAAGGGGCCTACGTTACCGACGCCGACGGGCGCGACTATGTGGACCTGGTGGGCTCCTGGGGCCCAGCCCTGCTAGGCCACGCCCACCCGCAAGTGGTGGCCGCCGTACAGGAGGCCGCCGCGCGCGGGCTATCCTTTGGCGCCCCCACCCAGAGCGAAACCCTGCTGGCCCAAAAGGTGCGCGAACGCGTGCCGTTTGTGGAGCGGGTACGTTTTGTTTCCACCGGCACCGAAGCCACCATGACCGCTATCCGCCTAGCGCGCGGTGCCACCGGGCGCGAGCTGATCATTAAATTTGCCGGCAACTACCACGGTCACAGCGACGGTCTACTGGCTGCGGCCGGCTCCGGCGTGGCCACGGGCGGCCTACCCGGCAGTGCGGGCGTGCCCGCAGCGATTACCGCCTGCACCATCGTGTTGCCCTACAACGACTTTGAGGCGCTAGAAGCCTGCTTCGCCGAACGCGGTCAGGAAATCGCGGGCGTTATTTTCGAAGGCGCCCCCGCCAATATGGGTAGCGTGCCCCCACTGGCCGGCTGGAATGAGCGCATCCGTTCCCTATGCACCCGCTACGGTGCGGTAATGATTTTGGATGAGGTACTAACAGGTTTTAGGGTCAGCTCTGCCGGCTGGTGGGGTTTGGAGGCTGTGGCCGGCTGGCAAGAGTACGACGGCGCCACCCCCGCCACCGCGCTGGACGCCGTCGCCGCAGCTGAGCCCAGCGCCGTCGCCACCCCCAAATGGGTGCCTGACCTGGTGACCTTCGGCAAGGTCGTGGGCGGAGGGATGCCACTAGCCGCCGTGGCCGGACGCGCCGACATCATGGACCTACTGGCGCCGCTGGGGCCGGTGTACCAGGCGGGCACGCTCTCAGGTAACCCGCTAGCCACCGCCGCTGGCCTAGCCACGCTGCAGCTGGCCGACGTCGACGTTTACAACACCGTCAACGCTAACGCCCAGGCTGTGGGTGAGATTGTGGGCCAGGCGCTAACCCAGGCCGGGGTGGCGCACCGCGTGCAGCGTACCGGCTCGCTGATGTCCATCATGTTTGGCCCACAGGCAGCCCGCGACGGCGTCTACAACTACGACCAGGCGCGCCAGCAGGAAACCTGGCGTTACGCGCCCTTCTTCCACACCTTCCTGGAGGCGGGGGTGGCATTGCCGCCGTCGATCTTTGAAGTGTGGTTCCTATCCGCAGCTCACGGCGAGGCCGAGCTGGAAAAGATCGCTAGTGCTGCCCCGCGCGCTGCCGCAGCAGCCGCTGCAGCCCAAGCACCAGTCCAGTAACCAGCGCACCAAACGCCAGGCCGAACACGCCCGAGCAGGCCGTCTCCACGCACCACTTGACCACGCTACTTAACGAGTCGCCCAAACCCTGGGTGGCGTGGGTGGCGGCGTGGGCGGCGTGCTCCACCAGGTGATGCAGGGCGCCCACACCCAGGTTGTTGAGGGCGTCGATCACAATGTGACCACCCACCCAGAGCATGGCCACGGTGCCAACCACCTCGATCACGCGGAAAACGCGCGGCATAGTTTTGACGATGGCACGCCCCAGTTTCTCCTGGCCGCGACGCACCAGGGCCAAGCCCAGGTCATCCATTTTCACCAGCAGCGCCACCAAGCCGTAGACGAAGAACGTCATGATGAAGCCCACCACCACCATGATGGCGACTTTGCTCAGGTTGTCATTGGTGTGCAGGCCCGCCAAAGACACCAGCATGATCTCAGTGGAAAGAATCAGGTCTGTGCGCACCGCCGAGCTGACAATGGCTTTTTCTACTGCGGCCGGATCTGCGGACTTGTCACTGGCACCGTGGGAGTCCTCATGTTCCTTGATAACCCCCCAGGCACTAAGCACTTTCTCTGCGCCCTCAAAACACAGGTAAGTGCCTCCCACTAGCAGCAAAATAGGCAGTGACCAGGGTGCCAGCCAGGTCAGCAATAAGGCCACCGGCAAAATAATGCCCAGCTTGTTGATCAGTGAGCCGCGCGCGATGCGTTTAATAACTGGCAGTTCGCGTTCAGGCTTGATGCCCTGCACGTATTGGGGAGTCACGGCAGTGTCGTCGATAACCACCCCGATTGCCTTGCTAGATGCTTTGGTTGCGGCTCCCGCCACGTCATCAACCGAGGCGGCGGCGGCTTTAGCCAGGGCGGCAATGTCGTCAAGAAGGGCGACTAGACCGATACTCAAGTGACTCCTAAAACTGGTGTTGCATTCAGTGTTAGTTAATATCCAAACTGATTTTGTCTCTCATGACAAGCACAGGCAGGCATGCAGACAAATACAGGCAAAATCATCCCTTCCCTATGATTTTTCCATGGGGTTTTATAGGCAACGGACGAAATCTGCGTATCTGTAAACCATATCTGCGCGTCTAGCCATGTATGCCTGGAAACTACGTGTACTTGGTTGACCAGAGACATGGTCAGACAAAGGGGGCCTCTGGCTGGTCAGGGTTAGCAAAATGGGCACACGCCTGCAGAGTCCGGCGTCGGAGAACTATGCGGCCACCGAGCCACCAATCAGCTAATCAGTGGCAACCAGCCAGGCCGGCAGCGTCGGTATCGTCGGCATCAACCAGCCAGGCCGGCGTCGTCGGTACCGTCGGCGTCGACGTTAGAAGACCTATGAGGTTGAGCCAAAAACCAAGCCACTCAGGTGGACATGCAACATACATGCCTTGAGCCGCATAAGTATACACAATGTGAGCATGCGCCACGTAAGTGCCATGCAAATACTTACATTTCGTCCGTTCCCTATAAAACCCCATGAATTTTTTATAGGGAAGGGATGATTTTGCCTGTATTTGTACTGCCTGTATTTGCATGCATTTTCTGCCTGCAGACATTTTACCTGCATTTGCCTGTGCTTGCAGACATGCCTGCATTTGTATATCAGCCCAGGACCTTGGTGGACTCCACTGCCTCACTGTTAGCCTGGTTGCGCCGAGCCAGAATTGGCCGCAACACCAAACCAATTATTAATGCCGGAATTACAAATAACAGCAAATGACCAATATGCCCCAAATATTCATTGCCGCTATACCCAGCCACTCCGCAGCGCAGCGCATCAATTACCGGCTTTGCAGGTAAATAAACACTATTGCCGTAAGCCATGCGGTTATAATAAATAGCCATGGATGCACCGATTGCACATCCAAAAACAGCAATAAACCGCCAGCCACTAAAGTCGCTTGCGCCAAACCAATTGTGGCAAAAATACCCCAACGCCCAAAAAATACTTGCGAAGGCCGTAATTTAGACACATTAGAAACCGGCTGTGCGCGCACCACCACACCAATTAGCATGGTGCCCATCCACATCGCCACGGTTGCGTAAAGTGGCGCCATGGAGGAACCGAAATTTTCCACCGCGTAAATCGGGTGGCGCTCCACCACGGCCGGCGTGGTCAGGGCTTGGGCCAGGCGTTGGGGGTCGTCGCCAATAATTTTTTGCACCTGCGCCAAGTCGCCACTATCAATCGCCCCGCGCAGCTTTTCAGACAGTGTCTTCATCTGAGCCCCGGCAGCGCTGAGATCTTTAGCGGCGCCGTCGAGGTTAGTTTTCATCTGTGCCAGCTTGGCCTGTAGCGAGCCCGCCCCGCTGCCTCCCAGTGAGGTGGAAACCGACTCGCGCACCTGCCCCAAACCGTCGGAGACCTGCGCCAAATCTGCGGCCAGCTGGTTAGCTTGGGGCGCGATGTTGGTGTCAACCGTGGTTTTGAGGCCACTTAGCTCGGTTTTGGCCTGGTCAATCAGGTTTTTCGCCTCGGTAATGGAGGCCTGCGAGTCACCGGATTTATTGGAAATCTGCGTGGCCGCCGACTGCAGCGACGTAGCCGCGCTGTTGAGCCTGCCGATAATCCCATCGAGGCTGGTCAGCACCCCTTGCGCGCGGGTAGGGTCGGGCAGCTGAGCGATCAGCGTGGCCAGGTTGTCGCGCACCTTCTGGTAGTTGGCGGCCTGCGCCTGCAACCCACTGGCCTGCTGGTTTAGGCTGGTCACGACGGCGGAGACGGACTGCCCGGAGGAGGCGCTCACCTGGTCTGCGGCGGCATTGACTGAATTTAGTGCCGTGGTGGAGGCGTTGAAAGCCCCTTGCAAGGCTTGGTTTGCATTGGCGACGGCGCTCTTGATGTTCCCGGTTTCAGTTGCCACCTGCCCTAGCTGGGTGCGTAGCTGCTGGGCGTCTTTGGACCCCTGCCCCACCAGACTGACAGAGCTGGTCACTAGCCCATTGGCGCCGTCGACCAAACCACCGTAGGAAGTGAGCAGGTTAGCGGCACTTTCAAAACGTGTAGACAGTGTCTGCACACGTCCCACCACGGTGTTTAAGGCGTTAGTGGCCTCGGGAGTAGACAGCTGAGTGGACACCGTCTGGGCCAGGTTCAGCACCACCTCCCCAACAGTTTCGGTGAACACCGCGTTCACCTGGGTGGAAACCGCCTGCGCCCCGGCCCCGGCGATCTTGGGGGCAATACCGTTGCGTTTTTCGTTGATGTAGTAGTTCAACTGCGTGCTTTGGGCGCTGGAGGAGAAGAAACTGAGCATATTTTTGCTAAAGCCCTCGGGAATCACGATGGCCGCATAGTATTTGCCCGATTTGGTGCCCTCCAGCGCCTGCGCGGGCGTGGTCACCTCCCAGTTGAGCTGCTTGTTGGCACGCAGCGCGGAAACCACCTGCTCGCCCGCATTAACTTTCATCGGAACCAGGTCGCTTTTGTAGCCGGTATCAGCATTGGCGACGGCGACTGTCAGGTTGCGCGTGTTGCCGAAAGGGTTCCAGGAGGCAGCCACGTTAAACCAGGCGAACACCGCCGGAATTACCACTAGCCCGAGGATAATCACCAGGCTGATCACGTTGATACGGGCGCGACGTAGGTCGTCTCGATATAGCTGCCAGGCCCCCGCAAGTGGTTTGGCCTGGGCTTTTCGGCTGGTCCGGGTTTGGGTGGCCGTGCGAGTTGGGACGGCGGCGCGAGCCCGAGTCCCACCGTCATGCTTGACACTGTCAGGCGCCTTAGCTCCAGAGCGCTGGGCCGACGCCGCACTGCGCTTTTCGTCTGCGTGCTTCATCGACCTTCTCCTTCGTCTACAACCGGAATTTGCGCGGTTTCAGCCTGGCTACGCCCTAGCGCATCGTCAGGCACCTGCCGACCACTTTCGCCAGCCTTTGCCGAGCCGGCCTGGCCACGCCCCGCTGCCGCAGCAGCGTCGGCACTTTCCACACCGGCAGCGTCGGCACTAATTTCAGCTAACGCAAGCCGCGAGCGAGCCCTGCCCTGGCGCCGTCGCCCCATATGTCCATGCAGCATGGCCTTGATTTCGCCGTCACCCATTTCCAGCAAAGCCGCCTGACGCTCCAGGCGGTCGCGGCGGTACTCCATATAAACCAGGAAGCCAATCATGGCAACCAACCACACCATCCACACCGCCACATAAGTGATCCTCTGGTTGGTAGTGCTAAAACTACTGGTCAGGGCGGTAACCGCTGGCACCACCACACCCAACACAATCGCCGCCACGCGCATACGCGGATACAGGCGCTCAAAACGGCGGCGCTGATAGTCGGTTTCCCAGCGGTAATCTTCACGGTCGGCCAGGGCATGCAGGATCTGGGTGGTGCGCCAACGCCGTGAATCGCGAGTCTCCTCAGCGTTAAACAGGCCGCCCTCAGCAATCGCCGCAGCAGTCAGGCGGTTGATGTTAACCAAGAAAGGCCGCAGCCCAACCCCCACGGCAAAAGACCCGGCCGCCATCAGTGCCAAAACTCCCAGGTCAGACAGGAAATGGTGAGCATAGAAGCCACCAATAACCTCTCGCACAGCTGCCACCCCATATTTAAAGGGCAGCACCGGGTAAACCCAGCCAAAGAAACTAGGCACCATTTCAATTGGGTATAGACCGGAAGAGCCAGGAATCTGTAAAATTACCATAACAACACAAAGACCCTTACCAATATGCTGAAAGGATGCACTGAGCGCATAGATAATAGACAGATAAGCCCAACCAATAAGGATTGTTGCCAGGTAGAACAGCACCACACTTTCGTGCTGTACACCTAGGATCAGGTCGCCGGTGGTGACCACAATGGCTTGCACTGCACTAATTGCGGCCATTAACAGCCAGCGACCCATATACGCCTGCGTGTGCGTGATGGCCCCGATTCCCTCACTGTCTACGTTCAGCTTGATCAGGACCACCAGCATGAATGCGCCCACCCATAAGGTCAGGTTGGTGAACACCGGGGCCATGGCTGAGCCGTAGTTAGCCACCGGGTAAACCTTGTGAGTGCTTAGCAGCGTGGGTGAAAGCATGAAGTTAGCAACCTTGTCCGCGCTCACGTCCAGCTTGTCGGTGAGCTGACGCAAGGCTGAGGTGCCACTGATTGCCCCCAGGTCAGCGCGGGTGGATTCCAGATCGCTTTGCAGCTGTGTCAAAGTGGTGGCGCTTTGATTCAGGGCGCTTTGCGTGGCCGCCAGGTTTTTATCCAGCTGGGTGAGCATGGATTTTAGCTGCGTGATCTGCTGGTTTTGGTTACTGATAGTGACCGCCAGCGTGCCCGAGAGGCGGTCCATGTTGTACAGCGAGCTACTGACCTGCGGCAGTGAAGAGGAAAAAACACTTTCCCGCGCGGAACTAAAGGCGGTGGTGGAGGTGTTAGCCGCAGTGTTTAGTGCGCTGGCGGCGTCGCTAAGCGAGGTGGAGGTGGCAGAAATTGAGCTGCCCACTGTGCGCAGGTTGCTTAGGCTGGTGGCGGCGTTGGTGTTTTGCTGCGTCAAAATCGCCAGCGCATCAGATCCCCCGGGAACATTCCCCAGCCCCGCATTTTGCAGCTGGGTCAGGATTTGGCCTTGGGTTTGGTTGATTGACTCTAGCTCACTCACGACGCCGTCAACTCGCCCCTGCGCGGATTGCACCGCCCCGTTAAGGTTGGCCGCATTTACTGACAGTTTGCCGGTGGCCTGAACCGTGAGGCTAGCCGATTTATCGAGTATGCCCGGGGCTTTTGAGGAAAAATCGGTGATGGTTGTGGCCGTGGTGGACAGCAGCGTGCCGGTGTTTGTGGCAATCTGGCTCAGGTTTGTGACCTGGGTTTGCAGCGCAGTCAGTGAGTTTTGGGCGCTAGCAATTTTGGCTCGCGCCTGGTCGATTTGCTGGCTTTGACTTTGTACTGAAGCCGAGGCGGTAGCTAGTTTTTGGGCGCCCTGGGCCAGAGATTTGTCTGTGTTGGCGTTAACGGTGGCGGTTTGGGCGCGCACCTGCTTAGAAAAGTCTCCTAGCTTGGTGGTTACCGCCTTGGATACTTGCGAAACAAAGGCAGAATTAATTTTCCGATCCAACGTGCTGGCGCCAGCGTTAGTGATTTGCGGGGCCACCGCGTTGAGTTTTTGGTTGACGTAATACTCCAGCTTGGGCTGAGTGTAATGCTGCGGGTCCATGAAGCTGACCAGGCTGGTGGAGAAGTTCGCGGGGATGATGATGGCCGCATAGGACTTACCGGTTTTTACGTCGTCGATAGCTCCCTGCCGCGTAGTGAAGTACCAGCCCAGGTCGTGATTGTCTTTAATTTGGGCGGCTACTTGAGCGCCGGCGTCGATCTTGCCGGTAGCGGCGGTGGTGGCGCCTTTATCTTCATTAACGACGGCGACGCGCAGGTGGGAGGTGTTGGCGTAGGGGTCCCAGAAACCGGCGATATTGAACCAGGCGTACATCGCAGGCAGGAAACACACACCCACCACCACGATCACGGCGAAAGGCACTCGCAAAATGCGCCCAATATCTCGCCTGAAAATTTTGAAAGCTACCCGCAAAGCCACGTCACCTTTCAGTTGGACCATGCATCAGCTGCGCATGTATCTGGGGAAAACTCGCAGCTGACAAGACTTCAAGTCTAACTATCCATAATCACCAACCACATGCGCCACCCATAGAGGTCAGCGGTGAAAGTAAGCACCCTTAATGTGACCTACACCCTTATGCGTGTGGCGTAGTTATTAACAAGGGAGAAGCCTGGAATTAAACTCAATACATGGAAAACAACGCAGCCGCTTTCTCCACTCGCGCGATTCACTTGGGTTTTGAGCCAGATCCGGTTACCGGTGACGTGGTTCCCCCTATGCACGTGACCAGCACTCACGTACAAAATGCTCCCGGCGATCTCAAGCAGGGCTTTGAGTATGGTCGTTGTGGCAACCCCACCACCAACGCTTTCGCCGGCGCCCTAGCTGCCCTGGAAGGCGCCACCCACGGATTCGCCTTCCCCTCTGGCATGAGCGCCGAAGACACCGTAGTGCGCCTGCTAACCCGCCCCGGCGACCACATCATTCACTCAACCGACGTTTACGGCGGCACTCACAAGCTTTTCAGTGTCATTAAGCCCGCCGAGGGCTTCACTTCAGCGGCTGTGGACCTCACCGATCTGGATGTGGCCGCACGCGAAATTCGCGCCCAGCGCCCTCAGCTGGTGTGGGTGGAGACCCCCTCCAACCCCTTCCTAACGGTTACCGACATTGCCGCCGTCGCCGAGCTATGTCACGAGGTGGGGGCACTTTTGGTGGTTGATAACACCTTCGCCACCCCGCTGCTGCAGCGCCCGCTGGAGCTGGGCGCGGACGTGGTGGTGCACTCCACCACTAAGTACATTGGTGGGCACTCGGATGTGGTTGGTGGCGCAGTGGTGCTGCGCGACGGCCTGCAGCTGCCTGAGCACGTCACCCCGTTCTTTGATTCTCGCGACGCCGCCGAGGAGCTAACCCGTCTGCAGATGACTTTGGGGGCTATTGAGTCCCCGCGTGACGCTTTCCTAGCTCACCGTGGCCTAAAGACCCTGGCAGTGCGCGTGGAGCGCCACTGCACTAACACCCAGGCGGTGGCCGAGTTCTTGCAGGCCCACCCCAAGGTAACTGCCGTCTACTACCCGGGCCTGCCCAGCCACCCGGCGCACGCCCTGGCGCAGCGTCAAAACCCGCTAGGTAGCGGCGGGGTGCTTTCTTTCGAGCTGGCCAATGAGGACGACGCCATTCGCCTAACCGGCCTGACCCGCGTATTTGCACTGGCTGCTTCGCTGGGTGCGCCCGAGTCGCTAATCGAGCACCCGGCAATCATGACCCACTCGACCCGCACCGGCGGGGTTGGTGGCGTGCCCGGAACCCTGCTGCGTCTGGCCGTAGGTCTGGAGGACGTCAACGATCTGATCGCCGACCTTGATCAAGCCCTAGCCCAGATCTAAGGCCTCGCTAGCTGCCTGACTGGCCGAACCAGCCGGGCGCCGTCGTCGGCACTAAAACCAACCCAACGCAAGCCGCCCTGCCAACTGGGTCACACCAGTAGCGGGGCGGCTCACGTGTGTCGAGCCTTACCTAGACATAGGTCTCTGACATAGGCTGACGCGGTGAGTACCGCATTGACACATCTTCCTGACACAGCACTAGTTTTTGAAGGCGGCGGTATGCGCGGGGTGTACACCGCCGGACTGGTGGCCACCCTGATCGAGTCGGGCCTAGATTTTCCACATGTTTCCGGTATTTCCGCAGGTAGCTCACACACCGTTAACTATGTTTCACGTGACGCCGCCCGCGCCCATGACTCCTTTGTGGATGTAGCTCTCAGCCCCGAATTTGGCGGTTACAAGCACTGGCTAGCCGGGCGCGGCATCTTCAATGTGGACTATCTCTACCACGACATTGCCGAGGCTGACGGCGATTTCCCCTTCGACTACGACACTTTCATGGCCAACCCAGCGCAGATACGTGTTGGCTCTTTTAACGCCACACGCGGTCAGGCCGTTTGGTTTACCAAAGAAGACATGCATAGCGTCTCTGACGTGGGCTTACTTGCACGCGCGTCGTCCACCCTGCCGGTACTGATGCCGCCGGTAGAGATCGACGGCGACACTTATGTCGACGGCGCTCTTGGCCCCAACGGCGGCATTCCGCTGGACGCACCCATGCGCGACGGTTACCGCAAATTCCTGATTGTGCTCACTCGCCCGCGCGACTTCATTAAGCCGGCCACGCGTCTGGGCACCCACGCCAGTATGCGCGCCGCCTTCCCACGTCTGCCTTCCATTGCCGACGCCGTCACCGCCCGCAGCGCCCGCTACAACGCCGCCCGCAAAACCGCTTTCAGACTGGAAGCTGAGGGACGCGCCTATGTCTACTGCCCGGAGGTCACCGAAATTTCCAAGCTCGAAATGCGCTATGAAGTGCTCGAAGAGGCCTACCAGGTGGGTTACGCCCAGGCTCAGCGTGAGCTGCCGGCAATCAAGGAATTCCTGGGGGTCTGAGCTGGGCGTTCCCCCGGGACGGGGCGACGGCGGCCGCCGGGGGCACGGGGCGCCCACCTGGGACGAGGCGGCGGCCGGGGCGAGGGCGGGACGAGCCAGACGGACCGGCGTCGGGACTTTGGCGGGCCGCAAGGGCAGGCCACGACTACGGCCGGCGGCGTCGGGAGCGCAGGGCGGCGTCGTCGAGAGTGCGGGCCGGCGTCGGGAGCGCTGCACCATAAGAAGGGCCTACATCAGGGCACACTGAGCGCGTAATTTGGGCCACGCGGACACCGCAAGACAACTAGAATTTACTAAATTCTCAGTTTTTCTAAGGAGACGTGATGGCCCACGAGGCACTAGTTCAGGCTCTACCCAAGGTTGAGCTGCACGTACACATTGAGGGCACGCTAGAGCCGGAGCTGAAATTCAAGCTAGCCCAGCGCAACGGCATCAAGCTGCCTTTTAGTAGCGAGCAGGAAGTTAAGGATTCCTACACTTTCGACGATCTAGCTTCCTTCCTAGACGCCTACTACGACGGCATGAACGTGCTGCTCACCAGCGAAGACTTCTATGACCTGGCCATGGCCTACTACCGCAAGGCCGCCAGCCAGGGACTGCGTTACGCAGAAATTTTCTTTGACCCCCAGGCACACCTGCCGTGGGGTCAGCTTCCACACCGTAATTTCTGGTCTGCGCCGCGCCCAGCTTGAGGCCGAGCAAACCCTGGGCGTATTTAGCCAGTTCATCATGTGTTTCCTGCGCGACTTCCAGCCCGAATACGCCATGGCTACGCTGCTGGAGTCGCTGCCTTACAAGCAATGGATCGTGGGCGTGGGCCTGGACTCTGACGAAACCGACCACGAGCCGGCCAAGTTTGCCGCAGTCTTTGCCCGCGCTCGCCGCGAGGGCTACCAGCTGACCATGCACTGCGACGTCGACATTAAAGACTCTATTGAGCACATCCGCCAGGTCATTGAGGACATTCAGGTACAGCGCGTGGACCACGGCACCAACGTGGTGGAGAACCCGGCGCTAGTTAAGTACCTGGTGGAGCACCGTATTGGGCTGACCAGCTGCCCGATTTCGAACCTGTGGATTTCTGAGTCTGACAAGGTTGAGTTGGTTAAGCAGCTAGTTGCCGACGGCGTTCTGGTAACTATCAACTCTGATGACCCGGCCTACTTTGGCGGCTACATCGGCGATAACTTCCAGCGCGTGGCTGACCACGATGGGGTTGATGAGGACTTCCTGCGCACCCTGGTAGCTAACGCGATCGAGATTTCCTGGGCGCCGCTGGCTGTAAAGCAGCACCTACGCGAAGAGCTCGCTGCTGTCTGATTGCAGGCAAGCTGGCAGGCAAAATCAGACAAGCACATACAAACACAGGCAAAATCATCCCTTCCCTATAAAAATTCCATGGGGTTTTATAGGGAAGGGATGAAATGTCAGTATTTGCGACGGCGACCGCATATTAGCGACGGCGTATGCAGGCTAGCCTGACGCACGCAGGCCGAGGCTGCAACAGACTAGCCCAACGCAGGCAGGACCGGGCCGCAGGCAATCCAGCTAGCCGGAGGTTGCAGACAGACTAGGGACTGCAGGCAGGCCAGCTAGCCGGGGTAACAGGGCCGAGCCAACAAATAGCAGTAAATATTAATTATTTACTGGGATCCCATTTACCTGAAGCGTCGAAATAGTAACGCTTGCCGTCAATAGTTTGGTAACCGGTAAGCATTAGACCCTTATATGCACCACTCAAATTAGTGGAGCCTTTACCCGGGTCTAGGTAATACCAAGCATTACCGGACTTAAACCAACCAGTGGTTAATACGCCGTCGTCCCCAAAGTGATACCAACCCGGGTAAGCCTTATACCAGCCGGTAACCATTACGCCACCGGGAGTGAAGTAATAAGATTTCCCGCCAATGGTATTCCAATTGACATACATATGGCCGTCGCCACCGTCTAGGTAAAAGCGTGCCGAGCCCTCAATATGCCAGCCTTTACTTAAACCATTAGTGGTGAAGTGATACCAGTATTTGTTGCCTAATTTATCGGTTTTCTTTGAAGCAGCCCAGCCGCTGGCAGCCCAACCATTTGCATCAAATAGATACTTAACGTCTTTAATTGTGGCTACGCATTTGCTGGGGTAAGAGCCGTCAGAATTGCGGTACCACCAGGAGTCGCCGCCCCGATAAACCCAGTCCCCGCCTTTAACCGTGCAGGTTTTGTCCACCCAACCGTTATTGGAGTCGATAACGCCGGTGCCCGGGGCGCCCATCTTGCCGACGACGCCAGCTTGGGTTAGCCGCGTTACCGACGACGCCGCTGCCACCGGGGCCGCCACGGACGACGTCGTCGCCGCCGGAGCTGCAACCGCGCCACCCCCAAGAGTCGCTGCAGCCACAGCCGCAGTCAGCAGGAAAGTGTTGGTGCGGCGCAAAATTCGCTTGCCGAATCCGCTGTTTTTAAGCACTTTAGACCACCTCGATCTGAGAATTTAACTGGTTCAAAAATATCCAATTCACCTTAAAATTGCCTAGACATTGAGGAAACTTGGGGAGTTTCACACTCAAAGTGGCAGGTGACGCAGGCATTTACAGTGTCCAGGAAGCAGGCCTGTTTAGGCTGGCTAAGCGGGCCGTAAGGAGGCTGGACACAAGAGTCTACCGAGCCAGATCGTTTGGGCAGGTCAGATTGCTGGGAAGGTCAGGCCCGAAGTGCACATCTAGGTTACTGACTCACTCCGCAAGTCTTTGGCCCGCGCCACAAATCCTGATCCACGCCGTAGAGCCTCGGCTCACATCCCACCCCTTGGTTAACAACTTATACACCTGCTCACAGATACTGACATTTCATCCCTTCCCTATAAAACCCCATGAAATTTTTATAGGGAAGGGATGATTTTGCCTGTATTTGTATGATTTGCCTGTATTTGTCTGTATTTATTCCCCACGCAGGGCCTCTACAGGGTCTTCACGTGCAGCCTTGGAGGCCGGCAGCAAACCAGCCAAGAAAGTCAGGCCCATGGAAATGACCACCAAAATGACCCCGGCAGCAACAGGCAGTGTGGCAATGTCTTGCACCCCAAAGCGGTCGGCCACGTAAATATTGGCTGGAATAGTCACCAATACGCTCACACCTACACCTAGCAAACCTGCCAGGGCCCCCACAATCAGGGTTTCCGCATTAAATACGCGCCGAATATCAGCTTTAGACGCACCAATTGAACGCAAAATTCCAATCTCTTTGCGCCGCTCCAATACGGAAATAAATGTGATAATGCCAATCATAATTGACGACACCACCAGCGAAATAGACACAAATGCCACCAGCAGCGCAGTCACAATATTAATGATGTTGGTGATTGAACTCATCAACATCCCCACAAGGTCTGAATAAACAATAACCTTGCCGGTTTGTTTTGCAGCTTTAGCCTCCGCATTGTAGTTGGCAAGAATAGACTTAACCTGGTCTTTATCAGCGAAAGACTTTGGATAAATATCAATGCGTTCCGGCTGGTCAGCTCGCGCATACCCTAAGGTGAGTAAATTGGCGCGAGCCGTGGTTGCATTAGGGTTAAGTAGCTGCGTTAGCAATGCCGCAATTTCTTCCGGCTTCATATTAAACTTAAACGCTTCTTTAAGTTTATTTGCATCCACTTGCATCGCGCTGGAAAGATTACCCATAATCTGCCCCATGGCGTTTTGCACCTGGGCAGTTAGCTGGGTTTGCAAGGTGGTCATCAGCTGATTGAGTGAGCTTTGCAGCAACTGTCCAACAGCCTTACTTAGCGCGGTAGTAACCGTAGAACTAAGCGCATTGGCCACTTTACTGGAAATCTGACTAGCCAGGTCAGCCGAAACATTTTCAGCAATTTGTTGCACCGCCGGATCGTTACCCAGAGCCTGGGTAAGGTTAGCGGTAAGCTTGGCCCGGTCAATTATAGTGTCGCCGCTAAAGATTGGCGCTAAAAGCTTTTGCACCTGTTCGGTTTGCAAATACTTTGTCACTGCCGCAGCAATCTTGGCAGGATCGGCCTGGCCTGGCGTGCCCGGGCCGCCACCGTCGTCGTCACCCCCATGCTGTGCATACCAGGGTATAAAACCGCCTACCACCTGGGTGAGGATGTTACTTAGCGCCTGACTGCCACCAGGCTTGATAGCCCCGTTAGCTAGCGCAGCCTGCACCACTTTGGCTAAGTCAATGTTGGCCAGTTGCGGAAACTGTTTCTGCAATGTCGAGTAATCCAACTTGGATGCGTCTAGCCCATTTAAATCAATCGCGGGCATTTGACTTAGATCCAGGCTACTTAAGTCCAGCTGCACATTGCCTACAGCCCCGCTTAAATCCATCCCCGAGAAGTCTAAATTATTCAATCCAGCATTGATAGAGGACGGATCAAATTTAAATGCTGCCATCAATTTATCTTGATCAATAGTGATCAGCGAAGACAAATCAATTTGCGGATTAGCGTGTTCTTTAGCTTCTTCCTCGAAAGTCTTTCCGGTAAATACATTGCGTTTGGGGTCAGCTAACTGTTGCTTAACAATTGGCGACGCCGCCGCCTTAGCAATTACCTGTTGGGTAAGCGCCCCGGTGTAATAGATACCCGGAGAAAGTACACTAGATTGCCCAAATCCACCACCGCTAGAAGTGGGTTTAACTATACCCACAATCTTTAGATCAGTTCCAGCAGCTACAATTTGCTTGAGCGCAGCAGCATCATTATCCCGAGCGCTCCAAACCTTATATTTAGCATCATATTTGTAAAGATCGGGCACGTTAACTAGCTTGAATTTAGCGCCCAAAATTTGCTGAGGCGCCCATGTGGCAGCAGAGTTTTTTAGTTTCACACCCTCATTTTGACGCAGTTTAGCCATAGCATTTTGCAACTGCCCATAGTCACGCAAACCTAGCGTATATTCAAGCCGCTCAGGCAGGCGCCCATTAGAATCTAGCGCCACCACCAGCTCATTTGCCGCCGTCGGCCAACGCCCACTAACTACATCATAGCTATTTACATACAGCGAACGATCATTAGCTAACTGTTTGAAAATATTTGTAGAAGTCATAGATTGGAAAGCCCCGAAATTAGTGGAGCCTTCAGTGAAGGTCACATCCGGATTTACCTGCACCGGCCCTTTAGAGCTTTTTGGTAGATAGATACGCGGATTAATGCCGTAATTATATTCAATGGTGCGCACATACTTATTTATGTTGCCACCATTACCCTTTAAATAGCTTTGCAGCGAAGTTAAATCATTGGTTTTCATTGACGCAGTCACATTAGATAACTGCGAGGCGGTATGAATTTTGCCGTCATTTGGCGCATCTTCACCCGCCGCCGAGGTAGATAATACGCCGGTTAAATCCATTCCCACCCGCTCAATAGTTAGCGGGTAAGAAGCCATAGCGCGTTCCTGGGTGGTAATAATGTAATTATTCGCCCCGCTTGCCAATGCCAGTACCAGCGCAATACCAATAATGCCAATCGACCCCGCAAATGAGGTCATGGCGGTGCGCCCCTTTTTGGTCATCAAGTTGGTAAAACTGAGCCCCAGCGCGGTCAGCGGCCCCATGGACACGCGTCGCGGCCTGCGCCCGGGACGGCTGGCATCCACACGATTTTTGTTGTGCCCCCGACGTTTTGCAGCCCTGTCTGTTCTGTGCCTGCTCGTTCTGCGCTGGCCCTCTTTACGCCCGACGACGGCGCCAGCCCCCTCGGCCACGTCGTCGCCCGCAGCTCCCTCGGCCAAGCCGCCAGCGTCCTCGGCATCTCCCTCGTAACCCTCAGTCGCATCGTCACCCCCAGCACCGCTGCCATAAGCCTGCTCACCAGCACTTACGGCGGGTATCTGCGCAGTGTCATCATTCAGGGCCGCAGCTTCACGCGCAGCCCTAGCCGCGCCGTCGCCCGCAGTACCCCCGCCTGCACCTTCAGCCCCGTCGTCGCTGCCAACTGCCGCGCCAGCCACACTAGCCGCGCCGTCGCCGGCACCCTCTGCATCACCGTCGTCGCCGTCCGCATCCTCCAGCTCCCCCACAACCGGATCTGAGTCAGAAATGATGCGCCCATCAGCCAGTTCCACGATGCGCGTGGCATATTGGTGGGCCAACTCGGGGTTGTGGGTGACCATAATTACCAGGCGCTGGCGGGCCACCTCCTGCAGCAGGTCCATCACCTGCACCGATGTGGTGGAGTCCAATGCGCCGGTGGGCTCGTCTGCCAGCACAATTTCGGGGTCATTGATCAGCGCACGCGCAATGGCCACGCGCTGCATCTGCCCACCCGACAGCTGGGAGGGCCGCTTGTGCGAGTGCTCCGCCAAACCCACAGTTTCCAGGGCGGCCAGGGCGCGGCGTCGTCGTTGCCCACGCGAAACCCCCGAAAGCGTAAGTGCCAGCTCCACATTGGCCACCACGCTTTGGTGCGGGATCAGGTTGTAGCTTTGAAACACGAAACCCACGCGCGCATTGCGGTAGGCGTCCCAGTCGCGGTTTTTGTAGTGGGCGGTGGAAACGCCGTCGATCACCAGATCGCCTGAATCGAAGTGGTCCAGCCCGCCGATCACGTTCAGCATGGTGGTTTTACCCGAGCCCGAGGCGCCCAGGATTGCCACAAACTCGTTGTCACGGAAAGTTACGCTCACGTCATCCAGCGCCACCTGCGTCAATGCGCTGGTGACATAGGATTTCGAGATTTCGCGGAGCTCAAGCATGACTTCAGTCTATGCAGCATCGCCTCGGGCGCGAACGCGGGTTCATTATTAGGGATAGCGGCGTTATTGGGGTGCCGCTGCGTTGAGGGTGCGCCACTCCTCCCACCATCGCTAGTGCCGCCGCCCAGTCACCAACACGCCGAGCGTGCCGTGCCGTGCCGAGCGCGCCGCCCGCCCTGGTCTCAGACCCCAGACATTTGTCTCACAGTCCAACCCTATGCCTTACAAATACTGACATTTCGTCCGTTCCCTATAAAACCCCATGAAATTTTTATAGGGAAGGGATGATTTTGCCTGTGTTTGGGTTTGTATACCCTGAAGTGCGTGAGTAAGACTTATACCCCAGCCTCGGCTTACACCCCCGCCTCAGCGCTGGGTCGAAATGCACGTCTGATCTATGGTGCGATTGCAGCAATAACTTGGTTCGGTTTCAGTGCCACTGTAATTATTACTGCCTGCGACGGCTACGCGCGCGGCAATGTGGACCCCGGCATGTTTGGCACCAGCGCCCCAGGCTGGTCCGGCGCCCCTACCCGACTGTTTGAAACCTTTAGCTACTTCACGGAATGGTCAAACATCCTGGTTGCGGTGGTGGCCACGTACCTGGCACGCCATCAGGGCCCGGCCAGTAACTGGTGGCGGGCTTTGCAGCTGTGCGCCACCATGATGATCACCGTGACCGGCATTGTTTACGCCGGTTTTATTGGCCCTTACAAGCAGCTTTCGGGTTGGGATTACCTAACTAACCCGATTCAGCACATCATAGTTCCCCTGGCCATGGTGCTGGCCTGGTTTATTACCGGCCCGCGTGGAGGCATTGATCGCGGCGTGATTTTGCGATCCCTAGTGATTCCGGTGGTGTGGGTGCCTTTCATTCTGATTCACGGCGCCATTACCCACACTTATCCTTATGGATTTTTGAACGTGGAGGTGCTTGGTTACGCGGTCTCACTGATGGCTATTGGCTTCACGCTGGTTTTTGCGCTGGTGTGCATCTTGATTTTCGCCGGTTTTGACCGCTGGCTGACGCGCCGCGCTCAACGCTAACGCCTATTTGCCGCGCATTTGGGGTCGACGTTCGTGGTGCGTCGGCCCCTTTTCTATTTCTCTTGCCTGCACAGCCCCGAGTCTCCTTTCACGCCGGTCCCTTTTTGTGTCACGCCTCCTTATATATAGGTGCAACAACGACGACGCCGCTCGTTAGCCTTCCTCGACGCCACGCCCCAGTATCTTCCACTCGCCAGCGTCTCCATATCTTGGCTGCCAACCCCCACAACCCAGCATCGGGACAGGTAGACCCTATGGGCGCCGTCGAGCCCAAATATCAGCAACGCAAGTCATCAGACCTTCAAGGAAGCAACCGGAGAGAATTCGGGTTTAACACGTTTTAATGGTAGGGCACAGCTCGCCAGCCCTCCCTTTCAAGCCATCCCAGCTCTAAACTTCAAACCCAAAAGCCACTGCTCACACTCACAAAACACCAAAGCCGATCGGCATCAACCAGTTTACAAACCGGCTCCTACCTGCGAATATGCACATATTTTCAGCCATCCAGCCTTGTTAAATAAGCTGCAACACCACCCTCTTGACAAGGTTTAACCAATCACTTTGAAACAACGCCTGACAAACTGATTGTGACGTGCAGTCATGCGCACAAAGGGGGCCATGGGGGCGCCGCTATCACACTTTAGGTTAACAACTGATACGGTTTAAATATAACTTCTTAACTTAAATTCGAGGCTTTTTCCTTAAAGTTTCCTGAGAGTATTCTTGGGCGTCACTTAAGGAATGATCACGCTTAGTTAACATATTGTCACACCAACCCCAGACCCTACCCTCAAAAGTGCCTCTGACCTGCACTTTCAGCATATTCCCAGGTAAGATAAAAGATAACAACTAATAAAATTAAGCTTTTATAACGCCTGTCACCGGGCTTTAATTCTGACCAAATTAAGACCTATTCTGACACCACTTGAGTTCCCAAGAAGAGTTATCGGAGTAGTAGACGTGGCACAGGAAATTTCACGGCGTAACATCGCCAAGGGTGCTGCCTGGTCGGTACCAGCCATTGCGATCGCCAGCCCTGCGGTTGCGGCTGCAACCAGTGCTTGCACCCCTGAGAAGAAGCGCATCATCGACGAGGCATTCAACTGCATTTGCCTGATGGCCTATTGGACCGAGCCCAGCTGGGGCCTGGCCAATGGCTGCGACAAGGTGCCTAGCTTCAACGTCATCAACCTCAGCCGTTACGAGGTCAACGCCAGCGTTAAGAACCCGCTGAAGATTCACTTCGAGGCCATCCGCACCTCTCGCTCTGGCCGCGTACCCAACGGCCCGGCCAAGCCCACCACCAGCTGGGGCTACATTGACAACTACGCCCGCAACGTCAATGTTTACACCGGCGACATGGGCAACCAGAAGGGTATCTCCTGGAACTGGACCTTCAACCAGGTTCAGGGTGGTCACGCCGGCACCCCCATTCGTTCTGCCGAGTGGGCTGTTGACCGTGACAACCAGGCTGACTTCTCCTTCAGCACCGGCATAACCGAGGGCGGCGGCATTATCGTTCAGGCCACCCTGATGTCCCTGCCTAAGGTGACCATCAAGCGCGAGTCGATCGAAGAGATTCACCACATCGACCTCAAGCGCTGCGAGGAATACATCAAGATCAAGAACGAGACCGCCACCGTAAAGATGATTTACGGCGGCCCGCTGCTGAGCAGCTCTACCGGTGTTCTGTGGAAGACCAACGGGCACAGCTACACAATTCCCGGCGGCACCCACTCTTGGAACGTGGGTGAGTCTTGGTGGAGCTGCTCGGTTGGTAACTGGGTCTCTGACACCCTGCCTCCGCGCGGTAGCCGTGGCTACGAGTCCACCGACGGTCGTTTCTGATTCTAAGAAGCCCCATACTTTAAGGACGAATTATGGTTTCGCGTCGCGAACTAATCATTGGCACCGCCACCGCTACAGCGGCTGTGTCTCTGTCGGCAGGTGCTTTTGCGGCCCCCTCCCCCGACAAGAAGAAGGTTTCCTCTACCGAAGCCCGCAAGGTTATCGACGAGGTTCTCTCTGCTGTCGCCTGGGGTGGTCTGACCGCCTACTGGACCGAGCCGAGCGACGGCCTGGCCAACGGCTTTAGTAAGGTACCCAGCTTCAACCTGATCAACCTCAGCGACTACGCCCTAACCGTAGCCAGCCCTTGGATGATCACTTTCTCTGCGGTGCGCGCTGACGGTACTGCCGCTCGCCCCAACGGTCCGCTACTAGCGTCCACCTCCTGGGGTAAGACCAGCCGCGTAAACCGTAACGACGCCGTCGACGAGCAGGCCGCCCGCACTTGGACCTGGACCGCCAAGGGGCTAAACGGCAAGGGTTACGTGCCCGCAGCTCGTCGTCGCGGTGGCGACAACATCGCAGACATGGCCTTCTCTACCGGCACCACCTGGGGTGGCATCAAGATTCGCGCCACCCTAAGCCAGGCGCCGGTGCTCTACCCGAGCCTGCAGGAGATCGAGGCTGTTAAGGGCGTGTCCCTGGCCGGCGAAAGCGCTTACTACGCCAACGCCATCAAGTCTCAGCCCAAGTCCTACTTCCACCTCTACGACCACCACGCTCAGGCTGGTAAGGCCGTGTGGCGCAACAACGGTGACTCCTTCAACCTGCCCGGCGGCACTTTGCGCTGGAGTGAGGGAGACTCCTTCTGGAGCACTGAAGTAGGTAACTTCTGCTCGGAGATGCGCCCCATCGGCGTGGTTCGCGGCCAGAACGCTGACGGTATCTTCTAGAAGACGCCTTCTTCCTTTCTACGACGACGCAGGCAATGCCTCAAGATTTTCTTGGGTATTGCCTGCGTCGTTTGCATATGTAAAGCTGACCAAATCCGACTTTGAGAGTATGTGCACAATTTTCTCAGGATATTTTAAGGAAAGGTCATTTTTAGGCGACATTTCGCGCCTTTTATAGAGATCATACAAGTTTTGCCGCTTTTCTTTGGCTCAGTTATAGTTCTTGGTGTTGATAGGAGTTAAGACATCAGATCAGCTTAGGTTGTCAACATCGTGCCCTTACGGTGGCGACAGGCTTTGATTCGCGGCTGCGCATCTTTCCCCAGGTGCGTATCCAGGTCAAGCAAAGCTGCTCTGCGGCCTTCAACTGGATGAGGCTTGCCATCCATTAAATTGCAGGCCATCCCCGACTTGCGTCGGAGCGGACTGTGCCTCACCCCTTTCCTATTGTCCGCTCCGGCGCGTTCCCGTATTTAGGCTAGTTTTCCCGCGTTCAGGCACGCTTTCCCATATTCAGGCCGCCTCCCCACATTCAGGCCAGTCTCCCCGTATCTAGCGCCTTCCTGCGCCCAGAGCCGCAATCGCGCATTTCAGGCCCGTTTGCGCATGTCAATGAGTGGGCAGCGGCTTAAATCTAGACGCACATTGATCCACTGTTCTACTTCTAGAGGCGCACTAGTGCGTAGCGTGAGCGGATCTGCTGCGGCTGCCTCCAAACTGGCTTGTACCAGGTAGCTACCTTGGCTCATAGTCACTGATTCGACGCCGGCCTGCGCAACCCCATCCCCTAGGCTTGCGTCAGCGGGGGCTAGCGACCAGGCCCCTGGTGCGGGGGCGAGGATCTGCCCGTACTCTAGCTTTAGCGGCAGTTCCAGTGCTGCGACGGCGTCGGCATCCAAGAAGGGACCAAAACCCAAAAAGCGAGCCACCTGCACGCCGCCAGGATCAGCCCACAACCCCTCAGGAGTGTCCAGGCGAAGCAGGCGCCCACCAGCCATAATGCCCACCACGTCAGCTACTCGCATGGCTTCGTCTTGATCGTGGGTGACGTAAATGGCGCTGGTGCCACGCTCGCGCAAAATACTGCGGATGTCGCGCGCCAGGCCTTCACGCAGCGAGCGGTCAAGCGCCGAGAGCGGCTCATCTAGCAGCAGCAGGCGCGGATTGGGGGCCAGGGCGCGCGCCAGGGCCACGCGCTGGGCTTGACCACCTGAAAGCTCGGTTACCGGCGAGTTTGCGTAAGCACTCATGCCCACCAGCTCAAGCATTTGGGCCACTACCTTTTCAGAGTGGCGCCCCACCCCGTAGGCCACGTTTTCGGCCACGCTCAGGTTGTTGAACAGCTGGCCGTCTTGGAACATCAACACGAATCCGCGCTGATGCACCGGCACTTGCAACACTGATTCACCCGCATAGCAGATGTCGCCACCACTGACGTCCACCAGCCCACCCACCGCGCGCAGCAGCGTGGATTTGCCGCTGCCACTGTCTCCCAGCAGGGCCAGGGTTTGGCCGGGGGCTAGGTTTAGGCTCACATTGGCGACGGCGTCGACGTCGCGTCCGGGGTAGCGCACCCGTAGGTTTTTTATCTCTAGCTGCGCGCTAGTGGAAGTGGGCGCAAAACTGTTGGAGGCCGACGGCGCCGAGCCCGCAGGCACCAAAGCCGCAGGTGAGGGCCCAGATACCGGGTCTTGGGATGCGTGCGGTAAGGCTTGTTGGCGGCCCTGTGGAGCGTCGGGCTGGTCGGCCTCTAGCTGGCCAGAGCTGCGCCGCGAAAAAATACCTTTTAGATTCATAATCAATCCTTATTAATCGCGCTGACGGCGCGCTTCCTGCCCACGCCTGGCCTGTGGCTGCTGGCAGTCTTTTGGCCGGCCAACCCCTTGGCGCTGGCGCAATTCTTTGCGCCCACGCCTGGCTTGCAGGTGCCTGGCTTGCGACTGCCTGGCCTGCGGGTAGTGGCGCGGCCTTGCAGATACTCACAGATCAGCATGATTGAGGCACTTCCTAGAGCCAATACCACCGCGCCCGCAATCGCCATGCCCTGATTTACGGCACCCGGGCGGCTAATTAGCTGGGCCACCACCACCGGCAGGGTGGGGCTTTGCGGGCGAGCCAGGAATGAGGTGGCCCCAAACTCGCCCAGGCTTGTGGCCAGGGCA
>QWBZ01000807.1_pt1 | contig 26223 bp, 33 predicted proteins | sample 1972441 | NCBI WGS metagenome assembly QWBZ01 (sample SAMN09866721, study PRJNA288562) | Human oral metagenome isolate term6_saliva, whole genome shotgun sequencing... | isolation source: mouth | host: Homo sapiens | place: USA: California
TTCTGAGCTTCTTTCTGAGCGACTTCTTCTTTAGGTTTTTCTTCTGCAGTTTTAGTCGTCTCAATTTTTGCACCAGATTCGTTATTATTCTTATCAGCTTGAGAAGTATTTTTAACTTCGGTTGCATCTTTAACAGACGTATCTTCTTGGGTATTAGCTTTTAAATTAGAACCTAATGCCCATTCTGGTACTTGATTATATACTGAAATAATATCGGGATATACTGGTGCACAATACGTTTTACCCTTCGCAAGTTTTTGCATATTGTAAATCGTATATGTCTTAGGCGTTTTTCTTTTACCAGCTACCGTGCTTTGTACACCGGTATCAGAAGCTGCTGTCTTAGACATCACACCGCCTTTAGCATCGGCAGCACTACCTGCCGGTGGATTAGTCGGATTAAATGTCTCGCCAGTATATTCTGTTAAAGCTTGAAGATAATTATTATATACTTCTGTAGGATTTTCATTACCTTCGGCTACGACATACTGATTATTCCATAAAATATCCATAAATTCTTTAGCTGTTTTAACTTGATGAATTTCTGGATAATGACTATAAAATACTTTATAAACATAATCAGCTTCTTCTTCGAGAGAACTAAATTTAGCCCATCTAGGTTCATCTGGATCATGAGCTTGTCCTTCGATAGCACCTAAGCCACCGTAATTCATATCTTGAACTGCTAAAGCTGAAGTACCGTTACCTGATTCATGTACCATTTGACCGACAAAACATTGTTTAAACGTATCAGTCGTATTATATTTCTTTTGATAATATTCTGCTATATGAAGTATATTAGCATTAACGTCTTTAGCCATCGATTACATCCTCTTAGTTTTAAAGCAAGAGCTAACAGAATCGGCTAATAAATTAGCCGTAAACATAACGTAGACCGGAATGATTTTATCTTCCGATTCACAATGTTTATACGTTTCTTGATAGTCATAAGATTGCTTAGCCAACATCTTAAGGAAGCGAGTATTATATCCTTTATATTGATTTAAAGACGCTTCTAAAAACTTAAGAGAATCTTTGTCGATAAGATCTTCTAAATCATCGTCGATATACGCACCTAAATCATATATCTCTTCTTCGGTCGCATATTGATCGACAACAGCTTTAGGACCTTTAACATCGACAATAAATTGTCCATCGAACAATAGATTACATTCATAATCTTCTGTATAGAATGGTCGACCCATTGTGTCGACAATATCATTGTATACGCTTAAATAATCAGAATAAATTAAGTATAATAAATATCGTAATTTCTGTGGTGTACATGTCATATCATTACGAAGAATATAACATGCTACAGAATCGATCGTATTCTTAACAATATATTTCATGTGTATCAAATCCTTCCAAAAGAAAAGACCTCTTATTCAGAGGCCTTAACATCAAAATACTCACAAGCAGCTTTAAACTCTTCGGTATCTCGAGCTAATAATAATAAATTGATTAAATGTTCGCAGGCATCTTCTAGTTTCATTGAGATAAACTCCTATTAAATATAACTTTATATTAATAGTATACATGAAATATCCTATAAATGCAAGAAAAGCACAACTACGGAGGAAATAGTTGTGCTTATTCTCGCTTTAAGACAAAGAGAGCAATACCAGCTGCCTGCTAACTTTTAACAACTGGCATAATTATTATATCGAACATTTTATCGATTGTCAACTGCTACGAGTTCACCGTCGACAACTTTCCATTTTTTACCAGGGATAGCTTCTTTGCCGACGATGTCTTCTCGTGTCATGCAATCAAGAGAGTCATTAAACTTATCGACAATCTCATCGCGAATATCTTTGTAGTATTCATTCATATAAGTATTGTCATGATCCGGATACGGATCGACAAATTCTGATTCGACTTGTTCTTTGCGAATCTTTTGATATTCTTTCATCGATAACACACAGCCAGTATTAATGTGTTCGATATAAAATTCTGGATAATGGATTCGATCGCCACTAATTGAACTAACGACTAAGTCTTGTGGCCAAATGACTCGTCGTATTCTATATGCATCACGCATGATATATATTCCTTTACTTTAAATATGTATTTACTGTAAGAATATATTACGCCGATATGTCGTATCAATATCTATTAACCTGATAGATACTCATACGACATATCGACAATAGATATGTATTAACTGCTGTAACAATAAGTTTAATCTAACATGTGTTGTGATCAGTTGTTGCTGGCATCCTCTTTAAGAGGTTCCTATTCATTAGAAGCATATCATAAACAAAAGCTTATAATATGTCTTATTCTTGACAATAGGCTATCCCCGAGTGCCCCTCGGTTTCAGTTGTTGATAGATTGTATGTCGTTAAATATAAGAATCACAAAAAATGTTATAGCAGCTAATTTTGATGAATTGTATTATAGTGTTAGTGTTAGTTAAATACATGAAACAAAAATATATCTATTGTCAATACTGTCGTTACCGAAATATTTACACTATGTCATTTAAATATTTTATTCCCATAAGCCGTATCAATGCTATTAACGGGCGCATAATGATATAGTGTATTGTTCCTTAATAGATCTTATCAGGATTAAAGCTCTTAACGAGATCTCGTAAACGCCATCGTTAGTATTGTGCGCGTAAATCAGTAACGTCATCTGAGTCGTAAAAGGTTTTTGAACATTAAAAAAATATTTATACTAAATATGTGTTAAAAATCGTTTAGTGTGAATATTTATGTATAATGACGTTACTGTGTAAATTATCTTAAATAATTATACCAACTTTAGCAATTAACTGTATATACATTCTCAGTCGTAACAACTGTAGCCGATCTCAATAAGCTACTTGCCATGCGGCCAGATTCTTGCTACTTGAACCTGTCAAAGAGCTAGGGAAGCCATTATATACGTTTTCTTCTGAAAAAATAATATTATGACTTAGAGATCTTCAACCAACTTAGTCAAAATATATCAACTACGAAGCATTGGTAACGGCCGGTATATTGTCATTATTAACAGCCTGGCCTACTACATAGAACATACGTTTTATACATCGTTGGCTTTATTATATAAACATTGCGAGAACACTTTCTGAATCAACGTCACTTAAGACAAAGTTTTGAAAGAATTAAAAATTTGATTCGTTGTCCTCTTATCAACTTTTATAGGGTGATTTTCAACAAGCTTAAGTTTAAAGCTGCAAAAGAATAAACATCAAATTTTTAATTATATATATATTGTCAATTTTTACGAGAACGTTTTACTTACTTCTTGATAGACTTCTCCCGTCGTTTACGACGGCAGAGTCTTCTACCCCGAAGTAAGTATATTTTTATATAAAAAAATAGCATACATTTCTGTATGCTTAACTTCTCGTACATTCAAACAAAGCTTTCAGACTGTATTAACCTTACGGCTAACCTTGGTCTTCTATACGGTATTAGTGATTATCTATCACCCTCACATTCAATCCTTTCGGATTAAACCGTACTCTCCTGGAAAATATGCTAACTTATAATGACCTGACTCTAAGATTTCGATGAACTTAAAGTCTAGAAACCACCGCGTCGTACTTTTAACCATAGGATATCCTATTCCTTATACTGTCTTTTGGACAGACTTATCCCTTAGGCAGAGGTCTTCGCACGCTTCTTAACCCCTGACGTTATTACAACTCCATCTATTGTAATAAGCTAAAACGATTAAATACAGAACGTTTATACTAGCTATATACAGCTACTCTAATGTAGCCTAGATGTTTGAATGCGTGAATTGTAATACCGGGCCGATTCTACTGAATGAGCTGGCCAAACTTCTTGTTTTCTACTCCAGATGCATTGCATGAGTAACAAGAAATCCACCTTGGTCCGGCTAAAGCAAGTAATCAACTTGTTGATAGTTAGCAAACTCACTAAAGCTAAAGATATGTCTTAACGACTTCCCTTGAGTTCAGGCGAACCCCGCAAATCCGTGCGGTTATTATTTAATTGTCTATCTGTTACTATTATAGTACTAAATTATTTTTTATCCGTCAAGTTAGAAATTAGAAATTTCTAATTTAATTTTCTCATTCGGATCTTTCATCACATTATACATAGTAACTTTATCTTGAAGATTAATATATACATGTTTAAAATCAATCTTCTTTTTGTTCATAGGCTTTTTAACAAAACTTACTTTATGAATTTCAAATGTCGTATTATCGACAAGTTTTTCGATTTTTTGAGCGTACTTATTTAGTCCGAGTACAGTATCGTCATTTACATATTCTTCATTCGTGATCATCTTGTTAAAGATCTCGTCAGAAGAATCTGCTTTATCAGCATTAGTCATAGCTTCGAGACCTTCGTCTTCGAAGTCGCCTTCCAATATTTTAACAGCTTTCAATCGTTCGGCCATAACACTAATGATATTTTCTTGAACTGTTCCTTTATAATATAAATAATATAAGCTTACATTGTTCTTTTGATTCAATCGATAACTTCTTCGAGAAGCTTGACGCATTGTAAAGAAGTTAGAATTTAATTGATAGAATACAATAGTTGTGAAATCTAATAAATCTAAACCAGTTTCGATTAATTTAGGGTTAACGATAACGACACGAACACCATTATCTTTTTGTTTTTCAAACCAATCGATACGTTTAGCTGGTGCTACAGAATCTGTTAAGATATTAGCCTTAATACCATTACTAATTAGTGTTTGAAGAATTTCATTATTAATTGGACTATGCTTGTCATAATATGTATAAACTAAGACGCATTCATTATCATGATGATTAACTATTTTTAATAGTTCGTCTAGTTTATTATTATTACCATCACAACTTCTAAAATTAAAATGATCGTCTGGAATAATACAAGGATGATCAAGCCATCCAGCAATCTTATTAATCTTCTGAGCTTTAACTAAATTAGGTGTATCAGACGCCTTCATCTCATTTAATAGCTTCTCATAGTTATTCTTAATATTAGAATCTAATTCGCAGCTTATAACAGATTCATTAATTTCTGGTAATTCATTAGACATATCTGACATCGTCATAAAGATACAACAAGACGACATAACTTGTGTAAAGATTTCTGGATTAATACCAGGAATATCTTTAACTTTATATTCATTAAATCCTGTACTATCTTGTTGAACAACTCCATTATCATCTATATATGTATAACCAATACTATTAATTTTACTTGGACGTTGATTAAGTGTTTCGGTTACACGAGATCCTTTAAGTCTCATACGATTAACATCGACAGAATAAGGACTAGCTACTTTTTCCTTATTACCATAATAATTCTTAAAATTAGTCTTCGACGCAGCAAGATTATTACGGTTAAAATAAAATCCTTTTAAATCTTTTAGCTTAGCTGGGAAAAAGTTTCTTAACATAAAGAATAGGTTTGTAACCATACCATTAAATACAGTACCTGTTAAACCTAATACTTTTTTCGCGCAGCTAGCAATACGTTGAGCACCCTCGCCTTGCATACTGTCGCTTAAAAATAAGTGCATTTCATCGATAATAAAGAAATCGACATTATGACGACCTTTACGTTGTAAATACCAATCTAGACTTACAAAATTAGAATTAATTTCTTTATCGCCAACAGATTGATTAATTATTCGATCAAGAATTGGACCATTATTATGATATAATGAAACATGTCTAAAGGTTGTAAAAGCTTTACTTAATAGTTTATCTAATTCTTTATTACTATCATAGCAAGTTTTAATAATCTTAGGAGCTGCACCAAATCTATGTATTGTTTTTATATCTGGATGCTCTTCATTCTTTTCTTTATATGTCGAAATATATTGATGATATGGAAGATATTGTTTATCTCGTGTAACTCGATCACGATTGGGCGCATATATCTTATCTGTAAACAATAAATTCTTTTTCCTTAAATTATACATATGATGTAAGAGTGTATCATCCCAATCTAGTTGATATCCATATGAGTGTTTTAATAACTTAGGATTTACTAAAATGAAATTAGTACAGTTGCGTTTAGAAATTTCTGGTTCAATTTTATTAATATAGTCTTGAACACTATCGCATTCATATACCATGGCATTTTGAGCTAATACACTAATATCCATAGCCCATTTTTTATTAAGATGTGGCGGACATAATACGAATATATTTTTATTCTTATTAGATTTCCATAGATTACTGATAGAAATAGCCATCGAAGTTTTACCAGAACCTGGTTGAGAAATTAAAAAACCCGCTCTTTCTTTTTTGAAATAGCGAGTAAAGGCATTAATAATATTCTTTTGATTGTCAAATAATTTAAAACTGCGTTTATAATTTAAATAGTCACCAAAATCTTTAACTTCTTGATCTAAGCCATGATTAGGATCAAATATGATTTCAGAATTTTCATTAATTAATTCAGCAAGATCTTTAACATTATCTAAAATATAATCAGATAATTTAGTTTCTTGTTGTTCATAATTAATGTTGGACATCGAAATAATACCACTAATCTGATCATTAACAAAATGAGCATATTTATCTACACCTGGTAATGTAATATTAGTAATTCCTAATTTTTCAGATGAATTAATATTAAAAACTTTTCTAACTTTAGAATCAGAAGCTCTTAAATAATGATTAAAGAATTCTTTAATAAATTCTTTATGAATAAACGTATTAAGGTATCGTCGAGACTTATATTCGACTAAGTATTCAAAGATAAAGTTCTTAATTTCATCGTCATATTTTCTTAATAGATCTTTCTGATCCATGTTGTTATATTCTGGAATTGTCATACCAATCTCAGAACGATTTAAAAATAACATATAACAAGAACGATCTTTAAAAATATATTGACGATTACTTTCTTCTAGTGATTCGATCCATGCATCTCGACTATTATTGAAGAAATATGGCTCAATACCACTATACATATTATTATTTAATATGTTATAAATTTTACGGAATTGATCTCGACCAGCATATTGAAAACAATGTTCGACGACATTAGCTTGTTTAACTGTTACATTATTAATTTCGATAAGTACATATGTCTTAAAATCAGAATGAATCCTAGAAGATGCTGAAAACGTATCTTGATACTGTTGAAAAAGCAATGTTACAATCATTGGATTTTCAACAAGTAAATCTTCCATTTTAAATTGAGTATCCATTAATACAACTTGCCCTTTCCTGTATTATTAAAATATTGAATTTCCGGAACGATTCGATCGCGAATAATAATATTTTTATCGCCATCGAATTTAATTTTAGAACCACGAACGATATCGCCAAAGATATATGTATCTTTAATTTTGCCGCCTAATTGTTTTTCTAATAAATATAAAGGAATAAATTTCTTTTGTACGGGCAACAAAGATTTAAATAATTTCTTATTAGATTTTTCTCTTATATTTGTCGGTACATTAAGAATAATCTCTTTCCTTTTATTATCAGATTCTACATCTGATATATAACTAAATTTAGGAACTTCTCCTGCTTTTACTGCATATATATTGCATAATCCAGGTCGATTATCGATAAGTTCACCATTTCGTATAGTCATTTCATTACTAACAAACCAAAATGTTCTAGATTTATTAGTATTGTCATCAACGAATATAGGATTAATAATATCGCCATTTGACAATACACTAGATGAAAAATCTGCTTGATTTAAATTATTTCCTAGATAGAAATTATTATTACAGACAGATGAATAATCAAAAGATGGAATACCTAATAATATATTTAATAAACAATTATAAATGATTTTTGGATTTTTCATTTCACAATTTGTTTTAATAAACATTTTACTAGGAATTAAATTATCGAAATCACTTAATATTTTAATAAATATATCTTGATGATTATTAATAAGATCTTGTTTTAAAGAATACAATGATTTTAGAAATAATGAAAATATTAATATATAAAATGTAGCTGGTGCTTCAGTTTTAATTTTATTAAATTCAGAATTTATTTGTAATTTTATAAGCGTTTCAAAATCTTGATGCCGATAACTATATATCTTACTAAGAAGCCAATATGTCCCGTCATTATAAAAACTTCTTGTAACACCATGATCTAAGATATTATTTATTTCTTTTACGATAGCTTGTTTAGTTTCTTGATCATAATCAATATTATAATAATCTCGTATTTCAAATAACATTAATGCTTTAAATAAAGCATTAAGAATATAATATTCTTCATTAAAATCTTCTTCGGCATGATAGATTTTAATTTTGAATTCACTAATAATATGATTAATGAATGTATTGAATTCAATAATGTTACCAAATTCCATATATTTTTTCATACTCCTTATCTTGATCGATATAATTAACTCGATTTTTAATACCTTTATTTTCTAAATACATATTAAATATATCGACAGATGATAATTCTAATACTTCGTTAAACACGCCTAAGCGAATTAATTGTTGCGCAATATTTTTATTCATATTATATATGAAATTTAATATTTTCTTTTTATCGACAATTTTTAATTCATTGTACGTAGTTTCACCAAATCCTTTAATCTTATCAAAACCACATATAATTTCTTCATTTTCAATTTCGGTTTTAAATTTAGATTCTAATGTTAATTTTTTATATTTAAATGTATTTTGAACTTCGACTACTGTATCTTCTTTAAATTCGTCAGGATAATAATACTGTAAATATGCATTGATATAGCTTACATGAGCATAAGCAATGCCATGAGATTTATTATATAAATATTTATTCATGTCATATAATTGATACAGCCATTTACAATTATATTTTTTAGTCGTATCGATAACTAATTGTTTATGAACTTTATTCTTGTCCTTCATTAATATATAAGCATCTTCTAATTTAAAGAATTGACTAATAATATTTAATAATTGTTCTTGATATGTAATGATACCATATGTATCTTTAACAAAATCATAGTACGGACTTTTCTTAAACCATTTACCATCTCTTCGTTCGGTATATGTTTTAGCACCTTCAGGTGATCGTACTAAAGCTAATAAATTACATAGCTCTTTAATATTATTAGGTTTGAAGTCTTTAATATATTTCTTAACTTCGCCACCTAATAAAAATAAATCGTCTGGATAATTCCACATATATTCCCATACTTTTTGATTGTCGAAATTAATATCAATATTATATTTTTGAATAATATTTTGATATAAGCCTAAATTTCGCAAACTCAAAATATCGAACTTAGGTAAATTGCTATACTTATCTTTATTAATACAACGAACGCCATCAATCATAATATAATCATAATTATTATGTAGGTCAATTACAATACCAGATGGGTGCAATTGTTTGCTGCCATTCTTATTAACAGTATATAATCGATAAGCATATTTTTTATATTTATTTAAAATATATTCAAATACTTCGTCACGTCGTACTGTATCGACATCTAAATCGATATCGGCATTATGTCCAGCACTAAATCGTTCAAAACTTAATTCAAATTTAACAGGATCGACCTTATTAATATCTAATAGATATAATACTAAACTGCCGACACTACTTCCTCTACCATATCCAGTAGCGATATTTTCTTTACGACAAAACTGAACATAATCATATACAATATAAATATATTCACACATATCTTGTTTAACTAAGATATTTAATTCTTTGTTTAAACGATCGACATATGCACTTGGCAATTGTAATTCGTTTAATTTATTCCAACATTTTTCTTTGATAAAATTTTCATATTTTTCTTTGCTCAAGTACATACACCTCCAGTAATAAAAAAAGCAGCCTATACAGACTGCTTATATACCACATACAAACTGGCAATTGCTTGTATCTAGTAATTACATTAATTCTTCCTTTTCAGAGAACACATAAACATGATATTCTAACTTACTAAGCATTTCGAACAATTGTTGTCGAGTTTTTATTGTACTTGATATAAAATTAAGTGTCAACTACCAACATTCTGGGCAACATATTTGTTTAGTTTCGGCATCGATATATGCGCACTGATCACAAATAATTTTGCCACATAATTCACATTTCATTTTATATTGTAGTTCAACTTGATTACCACAAGATTGACATGTAAACGTAGCTTTTGTCGACAGTGAATTCAATTTTATTTTTCTGAAGGACCAATTCTTAATGAATCTAATATTTTTTTTATTCATATTTAAGTCCTAATGTATTTAACAACTTAGCATCCAGAATAGCTTTTGCATTCTTATCTTCTTTGACAGATTCTCTAGCTAGCGCAATACTATCTTTATATTTATTAGTGATACTACTTTTAAATTTATCTAGATCATCATACATATCTTTTAATAGATAATAATCATAAGAAGATGTATGACTTTTGATGAAATAATTTAAATTATATTGTTCTCGTTCAGCAATGTTAGCTAAATCTAATTTATTATCTAACATAACAACACGAGGAAATATATCGAATTTAGCTAATGATGTTAACGTACGATTAATGCCTTTTAATCCGGCCTTGTCTCCATCATAAACTAATACCGGGATTAATCCAATATCGCTAATCATCTTAGCATGTGTATCATCAAAGTCAGTACCACATGTACATACGACATTTTTTAAACCATACTTAGTTGCTAAGATAACATCGAAGACACCTTCGGTGATATATACTTCATCAAAAGTATAATCTATTTTATCACAACCATATAAACACCATTTCTTTTTATAGTATTCATTATCAGCTGATACCCAATATTTTAATGGATTATTGTCATCAATAGCACGTTTACTAAAACCGATCGTATTCCCATACAGATCTTTGATTGGAAATGTTACACGACCTTTTGTATCGTAACCGATATTCCAATCATAGATGTCTTCTTTATCTAATCCACGAGAAACTAAATACCGTTTAGCATTATTATCTTCTCGTAAATTTTGAAAATACTGATCGGCCTCTTCAGAACAGTTGTCTATATATTGTTGTTCGTTGCCTTCTGGTTTTAGTCCAGTAATTCTACAAGCTTCTTGTATTGCCATCTCGAAACTTGCTTTTTTCTTCTTCGTATTCATCATCCATTGAATGAATGCTAATGAATCGCTACCATAGAATCCTTTAGCTGGATTTTTACGTCCAGAATGACAACCGAAACAACACCAAGTATATTTACCATTTTTATGCCATATTCGGAAGCTAGGACTACTGTCATCATGATCTGGATGAGGACATTTACCGATATAAATATTTCCTTGTCGAGTTAGTTTCGTATGTTTACTTGCTAATTCGACAAGGTTTATTTTATCGGATAATTCTCTTAAAAACTTTCCTGAATATTTCATACCAACCTATTTATTTAACATAGAATGTGTCGTCACGTTCTTCATAGCTTACGCTATTAAGTTCTTTATCGTTAAGGTATGCTTTACCATCTTTAAAAGTAATGTCTTTCTTAACGGCAGACCAGTTAAATTTTACGGTTGTTTTAAAATATTCGTCGTCTTTAATGCCTTTGACTTCTTTTTCAAGAAGTTCATCGTCATGTTCGATAAGTTTATCTTGTTTTCTAAATCCGGCAGTACCCTCAATAAATTTAACAGATTTCTTACCAGATTCTTCTAATTGTTTAAGAACATATGGTTCTAACATAGTTTTATATCGATCGATTTGATAATCTAAACTATTCAACTGTTGTTCTTTAAACATATTAGCTTTATCTTTAGCTTGATTAATATATCGAGTTGTTTCGACTTCGACATCTTCTTTTTGAAGTTGAAGCTTTTTAATTTGTTCGATAACATAATTAGCTTCTTCATGATTAGTAACTAACGTTAAATTCTCATGTTCTTCTTCGAGAAGTTGATCGAGCGTACTTTTTGTTTGTTCTTCGAATGCAAGTTTCATATTATAGACCTGCTTTCTCGATACGTTTAATAAGAATGTCATAATATTCTTGCATTACGACAAGTTGTCGAGCCATTAAATCAAAGTCTTCGACATCTTTATTCTTATCTAAGAATTTCGCTAATCGATCGATACGGAAGCCTAAGACTTCTTTTTCGTCGATTAGCCGAATTTGCCAATTTTCTTTCATTATTGTGCGTCCTTCCTGATAATATTCGTATGATATTTTTCTTTTTTGTCGACTACTTTTAAAGCAATTTCATCGTAGCTACCAATAGCTATTAATTGATATACGAAAACACTATCGTGTTTACTACTAGCACGTTCAATACGACCATGACGTTGTGTTTGAATTAAATAACTATCAGATGCGATTATTATGTTATAATCATTCGTTTCATTGAATAATTTTACTTGCTCAAATCGCTTTTCGGAATCCATCATACCATTAATATGACAAATTTTAATACCTTTAAAACGATTTTCTAAATGCATATCGAGTATATTTTGTAATGAACGATACTTACTGAATACAACGACTTTTTCACCTTCGCTAAGAATACTTTCGACCAAATCTAAGAATAATTCAATCTTTTGACTCTTTTCATTCGTAACGTATTCTTTGCCTGCATTACTATCACCAAATCTTAATAGCTCATCAGTAATAGCAAGTTCTTGAGCAAAGGTTTGTTTCATAAGAATAAGATTGTCTATTTTATTAAAATCTTCATTCTTACGAGCCTCATCGATATTTTTAAATCGATCCATCATTGCTTCTTGCTGCGCTTTTAAATCAGCAATTTCTTCTAACAACTGATCGCTAGCTTTTTGAGTTTTAGGTCCAAGGTTACAATATTTTTGACTAACAATTAATTTAGGTAAATGACTACTTACTTCTTCTTTAGTTCTAACGATTAAGTTAGGACTAATCAAATCGGTCAATTCTTTTTCATTACGACTACCAATAATAAATCCTAGACTATTCTTTTTAACATATCGCTTATCGAACTTGTTAATATTTGTGAACAAATCTTTCTTAACGAATCGAAAGATTCCGAATATGTCTCGAGGATTTTTTTGAATTGGTGTTGCCGTAGCTCCGAAGGTATACTTTACATTATTGAATTTATACAAGCTTTTGCTACGCTTAGCTTGATAGTTTTTAACGTATTGTACTTCGTCGGCAAAAATATATTCGATCTTCATTGCTAATAGACGATCACGAACTTTTTCGTCATTAAGCGTTTCATAATTGCAGATTAGAAGATCACCATTAAATTGTTCGTCAAATTTCTTTTTAGCTTTAGCCGAAGTTTCTAGAATACTTGGCACAAGATCACTAAACTTTTTAACTTCATGAAACCATTGGACTTTTAAACTACTCTTAACTACGATTAATCCAGGACCTTTAATCTTATTACGAGATAATAGTTCTAGATATAAATCGATAGCTATTAAAGTTTTACCAGCACCACAACTGGCTACAATTAAACTGCCGTTATCAATATCGAGTAATTCTTTAACGGCAGTTTTTTGATAATTGTATAAGTCGTATTTACATTTACCGATTCCTTCTAAATTAAAATCGGCACAGTATAATAATAGCTTATGAAAATTATTTACTTTCCATAATCCATCTTCAAACTTACTAGTTTTTGTTAAGCCATATAGTAGTCGACTGTAATCTTCTGCAGAGATATTATTAGGAATTCTTACAAGATTGTTTTTTGATATTTCCAATTTCTGTTAATACCTCTTCGGAAGTAATAATACAGACTTTGTCTTTAGCATGATTGCAAATTGATTTAATGATAGCATCGTATACGATGTTACTTACTTCATGATAAGGAACTTTCATACTCTCTGGAAAGAATAAGTATCGTTGGCCATTAATCGTAACATAATAGCCTCGAACCTTCTTGCCGAACAATGGAGACGTATGTTTTCCTCGTTCAATCGTAATATTAAAATCATCGCAGCCAATACAAGACATGTCTGATTTGAATAATACTTTCATTGAAAATCCTCCATAATATAATAATTATTTAACATATTAATTATACTATATTATAGCTTAATTTTCAATGAACTTAAATTAATCGTGCCATTTTCAAAATCGATATATAGGCCTTTTACGCCAGATTTATTTTTGGACTGGTACGGCTTCCAAGGCTTTTTCGACTTGTTCCAAGGCTTCGATGTTTTCTTGTACTTCTTTTCCATTTTTACATAATCTAATGATACGTTTCATACCGGCAATATAACTTAAACTATCGTCAATCTGTTTAGATAAAATATAGAAATTTTTCTTATTAATAAGACGAAGTTCTTCTTTACAATATAAGCTGACTTCGTCTTTAAGCATATGATAGTCCATTACAAAAATTCCTCAAGCTTATAAATTTCTTTACACCATCCAATGGCATTCATTAATTCCATTTTACAGCCATTACTTTTAAAATAATCACCGCACATAATGATACCATCACATTTTCTTAACAGATCTAAACATAAATTTAATCCTTGATCGTAATTAAGTTGACCATCTAATGTACCATAATTATGAATAGGACTAATGAATATATAATCTTTACCATATTTTAATATTAGATCAGCTAGTATTTTATCGACAGCTTTTTTATTATCGTCAGCATTACCATTAGTTAAAAATGGATGACTAATATACACTAAAGGCTTTTTTGAGTAATTAAAATTCATTTTAGAAATAGATTTTTTTAATTCACTTTTAAATCTTATTTCATCTTCCCAAATACTTTCCATTTATCCTCCATTATTTAAAAGAATTCAAAATAGATAGCATCATCATCTTCAATTTCTTCATCGTTAATAATAACGCCTTTTTCAATTCTTAATTTATGAGCAAAACATTCATTCCAATCGATAATGACAGTATTAAAATCTAAATTATATTTTTTAGATAAAGCAACAAATGCTTTTGTATCAATATCATATCGATGAGACATGATCATGCTTATATAGCAAATATCTTCTATATGATCATAGGAGACATTAACCTTGTAAATATTATTAGGAGGGAATGCTTCGCCAATATTTAAAATATCGAGACACGATTTCTTATTGCGAACATCTACTTTTTGTACAAATTCTGCAATACCAAAAGAATAATCTAATTCGTAATTATATGCTGTTTCAGACTTTATACTTCCATCTTTATTTTCGATAATTATATTATCGATAAAATTTTCTTGAACGAACTTATTCATGTTCTCAAAAGAGCCACGAATATTCATTTTTCCGACTGCCCAATTTGACATATGTTAATTTTCTTTCCTATATGTAATAATTTGATATTCTACGACTGTATGTAATACATCTGGAGTGGTACTTAGAATTCTAGTTGATTCAATCATTTTTCTACTAGATACAAGATATCCTTTATGCTCCATGTCTTTAATAGACTCATCAACAAAAGAATCTGTTTCTTTATCCATATCGTATTCAATAGTAATTTCAACAGCATTATTAAATTTATTAATGATGTCAGTATTGCGAGCATCTACTACTTTACTTAATGGACTTTCGTATACAACAGGATCAGGTGTATCTTGACCACAACCTACAGATATTAAACAAACTGAAAAAATTAAAATATATTTAATTATATTTTTCATAAGCATTTTTCAAATTTTATTTCTTGATGGCATCAGCAATAATATTTACATAATCATTTAGATTGGCTTTAAATGCTTCATTAGCAGCGTTAATATTATCTGGTGTAACATAGCTAGAAGCAATCATAGCTACTAACATTTCTTTAGAAGGAATAAAGATAATACAAAGAATACTAAAAGTAGTTAATACTATCAAAGGAATTTTAAATTTGTTTAAAAATTCCATTTCTTTCTTTGCATTTAAATAAAGTTCTTCTTGAATTTTTTTATAATTACTTGTAGATTCTGGATTGACTTCAATATATGAGTCATATTTATTAATTGTGCCCTTAACTAAAATAAAATCAATAATCCAAAAAATATTTGTAATCATAATAAAATAAAAGGCCCAGTGATTAAAACCATCTAAATTAATTAATGCTTGCAACTAAAATATGGTCCAAGGGCTAATAATAGGATCCATTATTTAAATCCTTTCTATTTCTTTAAATTTAAATCAATAGGATATTTACCATACGTACTATCCCAATCTTTAATTTTTTTATTTAATTCTGCGAAATAATGACAAGGATCATTGTATTCTTCAAGATTAAATTCTAAATCTTTAATATTTGTAATTTCTTGATCCCAAGAAGAGATAATATCTGATTTTAATTCATGAGCATATTGTGGTTCTATATTATAAAATACATATTCATATATTTGAATAAAATCTTTAATAAAAGATGTCGGTAATTCGATATCTAAGACATCTTCAATTTCGTCGAGAATATATTCACATTCTATGTAAATTTCACGATCGGTAATTTCGATGCCATTAATAGAACCTTTGAATTTTTGAATTATTTTTGCATTCATCTATTCGACCTTTCCATCTACGATAGAATAACCGTATTCATTGTAATAATGTTCAACATAAACAGATTTATCAGGATGAACAGTTACGACATATAAATAAGTAACATCGCTACTATAATTAAAAACAAAAATACGATTATTAAAATCTTTTTCGTTGTAAGCAATTTCTTCTAAACAATCTTCGTTAAAATTATGAAGATCTTTTTTTATAGCTTCTATTGCTAATTTTTTGTAATGATCATGTATAAACATAGTTAATCCGCAAATTTACAAATGCTTTCATCATTTGCATAATCCGTAATCCAAATTTGATATGTTTCTCTATTAATTAAATGACGAACATATTTTTCGATAGAACAAGCTTCTAAGAAGCCTTTTTTAGATTCCCAAATGATGTTTCGAATATCTTTAGTTTCTGTATTGATTACTTCAAGTCTAAAATCTAAAAAATTATTTTCATATAAATATGAAACAACTAATTTAATATCTTTTTCTACAAATATTAAACAATCGTCTAATATGTCTTGTTTTAATGTATATGACTTTATGAAATTTTCATAAGGAGTATATAAATTGATTGAATATATAACTATTTCCTTTATTTAAATTAAAAGCCTCCCAATTAAGGGAGGCTATTATTAATTATTTATTAGTATAAGTTTTAGTACCGTAGTCATCACGTTTCATATGAGTGAATGGATCGTCGTTTTTGTTAACACGCAAACGTTCTGTTTTGTGAACAGAATTATCTTTACCGGCTACAGTATCGATACGATAACGCATGATTTTGTTTACTTCTTCAAGTTCTGGTTCAAATTCTTTAATAGCTTTAGCCATTTGAGCATCGATAATAGCACCGTTATTTACAGCTCTCCAAAGAGCGGCAGCGAATTCGTAGCGAGTCATTTTAGCATCGCCTTTGAATGTACCATCTGGATAGCCATTTAAATAACCTTTATCGGATAATTTCTTAACGAAATCATATGCCCAATGATCTTTAGAGAGATCGCTATATTCGAAGTCTACATCTTGACCTGCTTTTTGAGCAGAAAGATTTTTAACTAAGTTATCATATTTTTGAGAGATAACACTTAGTTGCAATTTAAGATCTTGAACTTCTTTAGCGACAGCTACTTGTTTATTAGTAGTCATAGAGCTATGAGAACCAAAACGAACAGTTGCACCGGCATTAATCATATTTTCACCAGTGCCTAAAGTAGTACCAACACTTAACAATACGTTTTCGTTAGGTTGGTAGAAAGCACCTAAAGCAGTAGCATTTTTACCTTTATAGTTACCGAAACCTACACTAAATTGCCATTTTTCATCGGCATTAAAATCTAATGGATGCAATGCACTTAAAGCGGCCGCATTAGCACCAACTTTAGCAGCTTGATTATCGGTATAAGTTTTAGATTGATTTAATACATTACCAGCAGTAGTATTAATTTTATTATCTAAATCTTTAACATCACCTTCAAGAACGGTAATTCTACCTTCATGATCACCAATTGTATTGTTAATTACACGAATATCAGCAGCATTTGTATTCATTTTTTGATCTAAACCATTAATACGACCTGTTAGTTGATCTTTAGCTTTATCAAGTTGAGATACATTAACTGCATCAGTTTTTTCTACACCAGCTTTTACACCATGTACTTGTTGATTACCAGCATCAATATTTGTAGTTGTAAATCTTACTGTACCATTAACATCACTAGCTAACATGCCATTCATGTCATAAGATGCATTATCTAAATTATTAGTATTTTCAATTTTGATACCATTAGGCGTATAGTTAGTGTTTACATCACCATCAAATACATGCATACCATCTTTGGATACGAAGTTACGTTGTGGATCATTAACTGTATTGAATTGAACAGAGCTCATATTAGTCAAATCACGGTTAACGTTAACTTTGTATTCTTTACGACCAAAGTTGTTGTCTTGAGATGTAACTGTTGTATTAGTTCCATCTACAAGAGTATTGTGCTTTTGCGCTTCCAATGCAACCACTCGCATTATCGTCCATTTTGCTTGTGCCAATAGCTAATTCTGTGACACTATTTGTACCGATGGCAACACCATTTTGCACATCGGCAATAGTATTATTACCAAATGCTAATGCATCAACAGCTGTAGCACTAGCATGTGTACCAAACGCTACAGCACCTTGACCTTTGGTTTGAGAATTAGAGCCAAAAATCAACTGCTCTTTAGAACCATCTAGTACTTTGTTATTATAACCAACAATAGCACTCTGACCAGCGCCAGCATCAATAGTACCATTATTAGCACCAATTACAACAGTATTTTCTGCATTAACTTTATTAGTTCTGCCTAAAACTACACTAGATACACCATTAGCTTCAGAACCATTACCAATCGTAACAGTATCATAAGCTGTAGCTAAGGCTTCTGTACCAATAGCTACAGTGTATTCTACATTTGCCTGAGCATTACTACCAAATACAAAAGTATTACGACCTAAAGATTGAGCATTTTCGCCACCTACGAAAGAATTCTCACCATGAGCAGTATTACCTGTACCACTCATTAATACATTATTAGCATATGCTTTATTATTTGCACCACTAACTTGAACACCACTAGCGTTTACTAAGTTAGAATAACCAGACACATTATTGTACTGACCTTGAACTTTATTAGTGTAACCACTAATAAAAGAACTACGAGCAGACACATTATGACCTTCGCCACCAACTAAAGAATTTTCAGCAGATTGTTTAATAGTATTATTCATGCCAACAATTAAAGAATTGTTGGATTCAACTGTATTTTTATGACCACCTACTAGAGAAGACGTTCCACTTACATTATTTTCTGTACCAACAGTTAAATTATTTGCATTACTAATAACATTAGAATGACCAGCAGTAATAGTATTAGCACCAGATGTATGGTTTTTATACCCAGCTGTAAAAGAACTTGTTGCTGTAGAGTCTGCTTGATTTTCTACGCCAATTACAAATCCATTGTCGCCATTAGACGTATTACCAATACCCATAACTGAACCTTGAGCAAATACATTACCAGTTGCTAAAGATGCTAACACTACGCTTGTTAATAAAATTTTGTTATTCATATCAGAATGCTCCTTTTATAATAATTAAAATGTTAAACTATAAAATTCTCGACTATTTTGATCTAATGTTTCGATGCTATCGACACATTTATCGATAATCTTAATTACAGTGTTCCAGAAATCTTTAATATCGGCTGCTTTGCCGCTCAATAAAATTGAAGCGACATCATCATAGCCATTAAAATATTTACTATATTCAGAAGCTTTAAGTCGTTCTTCGAATTCTTTAGCGTATCTGATTTTAGTAAATGTTAATACAAAATCATACATGTTATTACTCCATTAAAAAAGCGGTACCTTTCGATACCGCTAATTATTTAATTATGCATTCAATGCATCTTTAACTGTTTTAGATACTTTAAATTTAAAAGTATGAGATGCTGCAATGTGAATTTTTTCGCCAGTTGCAGGGTTATGGCCTTCACGAGCGGCACGTTCACCTTTTTCAAAGGAACCGAAACCAGCAATTGCGACTTTTTCGCCTTTTTTAACTTCTTCGACGATAGTAGCAAATACTTCGTTTACGATAGCTTCTGCAGCTGTTTTAGTAGATACCAATTTTTTTTCTACGAGTTTAGTAGCAAGTTCTTTTTTGTTCATTGTAAATTACCTCTTAAAACAAAATTATTTATTAAATCTATAGTTAATATACACTATTACTATTTATTAGTCAACAGTTAAACTGTTTTTTCTAATAACGAATTATAATAAGCTTGTTTCATATCTAATTCTTCTTGACATCGTTTAATCTTTTGTCGATATTTTTCAATCTTAGAATTTAACAATTGAATTTCTTTTTCAGTTTTAACAATTCTACGTCGTGTTTTTTTAATTTCTTTGTCATTCTTAGCAATATTTTTAATCGATTGTTCGACAGCTTGTCTAGTAATATTAAATTTATTTGCAATTGCTTCGAATGTCCAACCTTCGAGATATAATTTTGCACGCTCTTTTTGTTTTTCTTCGAGAGCTTCAATATTAATATCTTTTAATAAATTTTTACGTCGTTCTAATTCATTATTGTTAACTTTATTAAACTCTGGATATTTCATACGACATTTTAAACAGTATTCATGTTGAACACGTTGTTGTATTTTTTTACCACAATGCTTACAAAATTTCTTTCTAACATATCGTACTTCTAAGTTATCTAAGTTATTATTAGCTGGATTACCATCTTTAAAAGATATGAAAAATTTTTCTTTTGAATCTCCAATCAAAAATGCTCGAGCTTTTAAATAAGCTACAGAATATCTAGCTAAACTTCTAGGAGTCGTTACGACATAACCTCTAATTTTGTCGTATGTACCTTTAACAATACGAAAACCATAATGATCGGTCGGATTTACAATTTTATCTGGATATACGTAAAAGTTTTCAATTTTTTTACATTTACCTGCTTCTAAATCTGCTTTAACTTCTGGATATGAAATCGTTTCATAGCCTTTCATATATTCACCTACTTTAAAATTTTCATGCCGTCTGGCATAGATTCATCGATTGCTTCGATCATACTTTCAATATATTCTCGATCGCAAAATTCAATATTCTTACTCGGAGAATATTTACGATCAACGATCTTCCATCCTTTACAGATGTATGTACCGTTATCTCCTTCAAGATCAAGTTTATCTAATGTGTGGATGCCGACACTTAATCCGTCACGATCAGACAAATAATTACAAATAACTTGAACTAATCGAGCATATCCATAATCATCATAATCAGGTTCTCTAAATCCAGAACGTTTGCAATATTCTAAGAATGCTGTTACGCTATCGAGACCACCGTTCCAGTGAACATAAATACCTAATGATTTATCATCGTGAATACTAGGATCTTCTTTCCATGTAATCACTGCTCTATTTCCGATTGACACCTCCTACAATAAAAACATGGTTGTTTTAACCATTGCAAATAATTAATAAATATATTGCAACTAATATTAAAAAGATAGCTGGAATTATTGATAAAACTAAAAAAGTTTTATTTAAATACTTAAAAATAACTCCGTCTTTATCTAATGTTAATGTATAAAATAATGAGAACAAAGAAGCAAATAAAAGAATAATCAAGCATCCAGTAAAAATTCCGGTAACTTTATCCATTATTAAATTCATTTAATCTCCTATAACAACGACGCCATGCTAATTTATGAGATCGTTCTTGACTAATACAATGAGCTAATTCATGGATAAACGTATCCTCGATATCGCCAACATTAAAATTAATTTTAATTAATGCCGATTTATTATCAAATATAGCTTCACCATATATATCTTTCTTATTAGTTTCACATATAAGAATATCTAAATTACAGCTATTACTATATTTATATATAAACGTATCGAGGATTTTAATCCATTTTTTCTTTAGCCTGGTATCATAATAGACTTCCATTATTTGACTTCCCAGTGCTGACAATCGTATTTAGTTTCATCACAGGAGGTTAAATATTCTTCTTTAGTACATAATCTAGCATCATAAAATTTTAATTCTTCAAAGAAGAAATTCATATACATAGTATTAATTTTTTCTAAAGAACCATCTGGAATATCTTTATTACTAATACCAAAATTAATTTCACAATATGACCAATCTTGGTTTTCTTTTTGAATGACGGCATAATACATATGTATTGTTCTAGTGCCGTCATCATTAATAGTAATTTCTACGTTTTCCATATTAACCACCTATTAATGGATTAATAGAATCCCAAGTATAATTGTTATGTTCAATAGCTTCATCTTTAATAGTATTGCCGTTACGATCGACATCAAAATCTTGTTCAAAGTACATACCAGATTCAAACATATGACCTTTAATATCGATATGATATAATTTGGCCACTTCTAATACTTCTTCGATACTTAAATTCCATGCGCTTTTTACATTAGCACAAAAGATTTTATCTTTACTGCCATCATCTTCATAAATAGAATAAGACCACATTTCACTGATATAAGCTCGTTTAAATGTTTTAAACCAAGTATTACTAACACTAATACCTTGAATGTCGCCATATTCATCAGTCGTAACATTATTACTAATAATGGATACTGGTGGATCTTGTGTAAAATCCATATCGACTTCGATTAATTCTTCTTCTAAGAATTTTTTTATATCGTTATATTTACCACGAAATTTAACGACGCCTTCGATCCAGTTTGGCATAATTATTTCCTTTCTATATATGCTTTTCTAGCTTCGATAATCGTATTAAAGTTTTTATCTTTAATAAAATTAACAAAGTCTATATCATCTTGTAAATCAATTTCTGGTAATTCTTTACCACTTCTAATACAGTCTAAATAATAGCGACGGCGTTTCCAAATTAAATAATAAGGAAATTTTTGTTTATACATCTTGCCAGTTGCATCAGTAATAACATATCCTTCTGTTTTTGGTTCTGCCATAAAAATATTTTTAATATAATGTTCTAACTGTTCACGACAATTAGCTTTAATATTTAAGGCACAAGCCATAAGACTATCTTTTTCAGGTTTATAATTATCGATGAATTCTTTACAAAGCTTATCCGAAAATTCAATATCGATATTAACACCGTTAAAATGTAACTGATTCGGGATAAAATCTAATAAGAATAAATGTTTTTTGCCTTCATAATCAATCATATGTGTATTGTCACCAGGATGACATACTTCAAATACAACACTTGCATTATATTTTTTACATAGATTAATAACCAAATCTTGGTTATGTTCTAAACATCGATCCCAGATATCTCTGATCATCGGAGCAAAATTACCTTGTGTTGTTGACTTACTTGCAAAGATAATTTTTTGATGTTCTTCATCCCAAGAGATAATGCCTAAGAAACCATTTTCTTTTCGAGAAATATGAACAGGATACACTAAATTATTAAATTCTTCTTGTTCGTCGCCACGTTCGCCAAAGTTAAAGAACTTATTATAACTCCTCGCCTTAACAGCTCCTGTAGTTTGATCGACGAACAATCCTCTAGCTTTAACTGTTAGGTCATTCCATATAGCATGATAAAATGTACCTTTGTTAAAATTTAAGCTCATTAAATTATCTGGTAAATTTTTAGCAATAATATGACGACTATTAGCAATAGCATTAACTTCTTCGTCTAACGTTGCAATATACGTGCCTTTAAAATATTTAGATAATTCATTTTCTGTTTTTAGATAATCTTTATTATAAACTTCGTTTTTAATTTTATAATCTTTATATCCATCTTTATTAATAACTAAATATTTTAAGAATCCGCCGAACTCAACTTGACCTTCTAAAGCGATCGAATGTTTCGATGTTAGTGCCCCACGATGACCAAATATTTGAATTGGATAGTTAGGATAATTTACACGAGATTCATAGGCTTGTGTTACTTCAAAATCGTAACCGCCATGACCATTAATATATTGCCATGCAGCCATATTTTGTCTTGGCAAACAACCTAAACCAGCATGTGTTACGATATAATCTTGATGACCATATCTAAAGAAATAAGCCGGCAACATTCTACGATATAAAATTCTTAATTGTTTCTTAATATCTTTTTCACTCGTATATTTTGTTTGCCATTGCTTTAATGTCGTTTCTTTAAAACGAATCATACCGTTGTCATCACGATCTTTATCTCGATCGAATGCCCAGTCGGCCCAATGAGCTTCATGATTGCCTTCCAGTAAGACAACATTCTTTTGTTCGGCAATATCGAACAACGTATCTAATACTTCTAAGTTTTCGATACCGCGATCAAAATAATCGCCAACAAAAACATACAAATTCTTTTCGTCTTTAATATCGTGTTCTTTAATTAATTCTTGTAATACTGTATTACAACCATGAATATCGCCAACGACAATAACTTGATCATATGTCTTCGCCGTATCTTTTACTAGATTACTAAAATCATCACGAAATCTTAATTTTTCTAATTTAGTAAAATCTTTTGGTAAATTAATAGTTTCCCAATTATGATACATATTACGAATTACATTTTCTGGAACTCTATTTAATTCATCACGATATTTATTTCGTTCGATATACGTCTCAACATTTTCACGTTCTGGTTCCCAGTAGAATAATCGATATTTGTATTCTTTAGCTAGATCACGATATCGATTAATTTATTTTGTATGCCATTTGCCAGAGCTACAATGAGTCGCATCGATAATCGTAGGTGATCCATTTTCCATACGGTGAATAAGCATTTCATCCAACATTTCAAATACTAATGCATTATCTTGTTGACTAATACGATATTCTCCATTTTCATTTACTTCTGGAGCACGTAGCATTAGTCGAATATCATCTGGACTTAATACATAATTTTTAAGACCAGATTCTTCGATAGCTGTACTTTTACCAGAGCCAGGACAGCCACGCATGATAATTAAGTCTCTCATTTTTTATTCCTTTATTTATTATTATAATTTTGTATATAAGATAACCATATTTAAAAATAAGAATGCTAATATTAATGCTTTAATAGATATATTAATTAATATTAAAATTTGTTCTGTTCTATTTTTAAATTTTTGAAGTTTTTGGTAATCAATATCTATATAAATTGTTAATAATGCTATTATGCAAGTCATAAACATAATAGTCGATACTGATAAAATCGGAGGATTTATACTAATATCATATAACATTTTTATTCCTTTGTTGCATAAAAAAAGACGGCCTCAATGAGACCGTCTATTCGTAACCTATTAATTTATTAATAGTTTTCTTAAGTTTTGTCGGAAATTTATCTAGTATTGCTTGACTATACACATAAGCTTTATATGCCCAAAAGCAATCGCTCCATGTACGATATGATGTTTTAGTAGCCATACTTAATTTGGTTAGTAATGTAAGATCGACATCTTCTGCACCGATTCTTATTAGCTTTAATTTTCTATAAGGTACATCTAATATATTAGCCCATTCTTTTGTTGTCATACCAGTTTCTTTAATATACTGGTTTAATAGTTCGTTAGGGCTTATTAATTTTTGACACATCATCGTTGATATGCCGTCCACATTACTGTACCGCCATTAATATGACCTGGATTCATATCTTTAGTATGAACAATACCTTCGACACGTTTATATTGAACACCATAGTTCATATAACCTTTGCCATCTAAATAAGTAGCTCCGACTTTTACTTTAAAATTTTTCTCGTGATTAATCTTATATACGTCTACACTTTTTTCTTCTTCGATAATTTTAGTTTCGTCGGCTTTGCCACGAATCGCTTCTTGTGTCTTTTGACTAATAATATTAGATTCACCGCCACGAGCAACGTATTGGACTTCTTTAAATACAGTTTGAGGTTCTTGACCGTATACATATTGAGTTCTTACTACTTCTTGAACGACCGGAGCGCTTCTTTCATTTATTAGCCCTCTTCGCATATTATCAAAAGTAAGTTTATCATTATAAGACATATTCTTTTGATCTTCAAGACTATAGCTAGTTACATGATGTTTACGATCAAAGTCCTCATATTTTTTTTGATCGACAAAATACTGAAATAAATTAGTTACTATCATAATAATAATTGCTAATATAACCCAGCAAGCTATTTTATGTTTAGTGTAAAATTCTTTCAGCGTTTCAAATAATAATTTAACAAATTGCATAGAGAATATCCTTTTATTTAAATCTTAACCGTACTAATATATTACCATTAAAATTAAAATAAATTATCAATATTCTCAACTTTAACTTTTTTAGATTCCATTAAACTTTCTTTTTTAAATTC
>QWBZ01000273.1_pt1 | contig 26167 bp, 33 predicted proteins | sample 1972441 | NCBI WGS metagenome assembly QWBZ01 (sample SAMN09866721, study PRJNA288562) | Human oral metagenome isolate term6_saliva, whole genome shotgun sequencing... | isolation source: mouth | host: Homo sapiens | place: USA: California
ACTCTACCTCAGAACTATCAAAGGTACGGTTTGCTCCTACATTAATGCAGTACCAAATACAGTGGATTGTTTTGTTGATGTCATTAGAGGAGTAACCTTCGCTTATTAATTTTATTACTTCATCTTTTACGTTGTCTTGTTGGTCAGAAGAAAGTTCGAAACCGGGAGTGTCATAAATGGAGAGAGGATAGTCACTCTTAACAATTTTTCTGATTTCTTGTGTTACTGGTCTACCTAGACCGGTATCAGCAAAGTCACCTCTAAACAAACTGTTAATGAGTGTACTTTTTCCTACCCCAGATTTACCAATAACTATTATGTTAAGCTGTTTTAGATTATTTATTTTATCATTAATTGCATTAATACATTGTTGAGCAATACTATCTGTATCAATCTGCATTGATTTCTTCCTTTATATAATTATTTTTTTTTGACTAGTTCATCTTCCCATGAGACACTATAGTGCTGTCGATTATTTATCTCTACTTGTTTTTTATATAAATAATTAGTGGTTTTTTTCAAGACTTTCGGTAATAACGTTGTAGAAACTATTATTGCTCCAGTTCCTATAATGTACTTCATTTTAGATTTTTTTTTAATTGGTTTCGAATTTTTCTTTGACATAATATTTCTCACTAAATTTAAGTTTTGAAGTAATTATATCATATAAAACATTAAAATTGCTACAAAATTTCAACATTATTCAACTATCTTTATTTCCCATAACATAAGTAAATTGTTTTGCTGTTTCTGCATCAAAAGTGCGGTAGCTAACGACTCCTAGGCCTTTGACGTTTGATTCAGAGATAAGAATAGAGCCATCTGATTTGACTTGTTCCACAAATGCGATGTGGCCATAGGTTGGATCTGCACCAGCTTGTCCTGGGCTAAAAGATAGTGCAGAGTGTTCGGTAGGGGTATGAGTTGTTTGGTAACCAGGGGCATTCATCCATTGACCCCCATTTCCCATGTACTCTCCGAAGCTAACACCGACCTCTTTTCCTCGGTTATAGACAAACCAGGTACATTGTCCCCAGGGATAAGACAGACCTGCATAGCTTGAGGTATTGATTTCTTTGGTGAGGCTATAACCTTGTGGAACATCCCCAGTTGTGACACCGCCTCCGTCTCTGGTTTTTCCTGTCGTTTGTTCAGGGGCCTTTGGTGTGCCTCCATGCTCATCGATATAAGTATCGAGTTTTTGCATAGTTTCAGCACGCCTTTTTCCTGAGCCAGAAGTATCGGTGAAGTAGACCCCACCGTCTGTTGACGTATTGAGAGAACCACTCGCAAATTTTTGAGCTTTGTCATCTTGAACTTTGAAGGTTTCGTTTTTATTGCCAATGATGGTCTGATTGGTGAGTCCAACAACTGCCACCTCATCGTTAAAATTATTGGCATTTTCTGGATTAGAGTCAAATGCTCCAAAACCAAACATGTTAGAGCCTGGATTTGTAGCGACTCCAGCTGTTCCAAGTGAGCTTTCATTTAAGGCAATCGCAACAATAGCACGAACATCTAAATTAGACTTAGCCTCCCAGTCTAAAAGCTTTTTTCCATTGATGCGCTTCTTGTCATAGGAAATTCCCAAAGTATCTAAAAAGCCGTCCAATTGCTCTGCTTTAATACCATAGCGATGGACGAGTAAATTATGGGTATAGGGATCTCCGTTTGACCAGTGGTCCGTGTAGGTTGCCCCATTTGGTGATTGAGAAGAGCCACCAGTACTACCCCCTCCGACGGCTCCCATAATGATGATAATGATAAAAACAGGAAAAAAGAGAGGAATGAGGCTAGATAATAGATACCATTTTAGTTTTTTCATTGGCTCTCCTTTCTACTCAATGTCTGATATAAGCTGTAAATAGAACAGTTCCAAAGCGCCATTTGGCATCTAAGACGACGGAATGGGCTTTTGTTTGTACAATGATCTGGTCTTTATCTTTTTCTGATACTGGAAACAAAAGAAGGAAATCGACGGAGCGTTTTCCTTCTTGATAAGCCTTAAAAAGTGTTTCTTCAAGCATTCTTGGAAAGGCTGTTCTTGACCGTATTTTAGTATTCATTCTATTCTCCTCTCAATTGGTTTAGGCGTTGCGTTAAACGATCTCGTCGCTCGATATTGGCTCTTATTTTATCGTCTCGTGTCATAGTCTGACGATAAGCACGGGTGAAGGCATTAGATCCTTGAGCTTTATACATGGCTTGAGGGTCCTTGTAATCATCCAATCTCCGTTCTAGGGTATTGATACGGTGCTGTTTGAATGGTGAAATCCACTCTTCTCTGAGCGTTTGGAATTCATCCTCTGAACTAGGTGTTCCTTCTGACATGATTGGTGACTCGCTAGGAGGTGTTGGGTTCTCTTCTTCAATCGGCTTGAAGTTATCAGGTGGTGTCTGTGTTGGAGGAATGATTGGTTCTGGAGATTCTGGGGTTATTGGAGCCTCTGTTGGTCCAGATGGCATGGCAGTTTCCGGTTGACTTGGTTCCTTACGAGTAAAGAAGGAGCCTGCATTTTCGAAATGGCTCTTGGCATTCATCATCACCCCAGTCCCAAAACCAGCCCCAGCCAATGCAAAGTTTCCGAGGTGTTGGGCCGTCGCAAGGCTTCGTGTTGGGACTTGTGAAGCAACCTCTTTGCTTTTTGTGACGCCATGTTCAACTTTAGTACCAATATCTGTCGCAACCATTCGAGCTTTGGAGCCAAGAATGAATTGGAGGAGTTGGCCTTTGAATCTCCAGATGAGGAAATAGATGACACCTTTAGAAACCACCGATACTAAGAGTTTGAAGACAAGACCAAATAAAAGAAGTGACGGTAAGGTTTTTAGAACACCATCAAACCCATTTGTGACAATGTTTTCTATCATTTTTTCAATATAGAAAATAAGGAGTGTTAAGAGAGTAGTAATTGCTGGAAAAATCAATCCCCCAAACATAACTTTAAGAACTCCAAAGACTAACTCTTGCATCCTTGGAACAAATGACATGAGAAGGACTACTGGAAAAAGTAGAATCATGGTAAGGACAAGGATTTGAGCCACCACATTTAATAGTTGAATGAGGATAATGGGGACGGCTAATACAAAGGCTTCTACAATTTTAAAAATCACATAGAACATCCGAGTGAAGATGAAGTCTGGCATAGCTGACACCCAACGGTTCTTTTCACCATCATCGTTGGCACCATCTCCTAAATCATCTAAATACTTGGAGCGTTCTTTCGCTTTGACTGCCTTAAAGTTTCCATTCTTATCACTCGTTCCAAGAACTTTACTATCGTCAAAGGCTTCTTCTTTCCCGTCTTGGCTGTTCTTGTATTTGCCATTTTCTTGGCCAGTATTGACAAAGACATAGGCTTTATAGGATGTTTCTGCAATGTAGCTATCTGACATCGATTTTCCAATTTTAATCGACTTGTCTTTGGCATAGTTCACCTTAATTCCTGCAATCTTTTTGGTAACGTCTTTAGAGACGTTATTGACAGTATCAAGGAGATAGAGTCCACCAGAGGTTCCAGCGACTGTCCCAAAGTACCCAAGAGCTAATAGGAGTACCAAACAGACATGAAGGAGTGTTCTTGAAAAGGAGCCTTTTGAAAAGAAATACTGGTAGAACAGGTAGAAAGCTAAAACCAAAAGCAAGGTGCCTACAAGTGATTTGTTGGTAATGTTGCCAGAATTAGAGCCCGTAAATCCGTGCCAAATACTGCTTGCCCCATGAAAGACATAGGTTTTATAGGTGGCATAGAGATCAATCTTTTCTAAGATGCGAATGAGGAGGGAAAAGAAGCCAACGACGGCATTGAGAATGAAAAAGAAGAGGTTAACGAAGAGTTCATTAATCAGAACCCAGGCTCCATTAAAGGAGCCAAAGTTGGTTGGTTCCATGTAGGACTTTAGGGAGAAGATATCCACACCCTTTAGCTTGGCAAAAGCTTCTTGCATCGGTTCACCTCCTAACTAGCGTATTTATTTTCAAGACTTGAAGACACTGTTGCTTTCATAGGTTTTAGAAGCATATCAATATCTTCAAAGAGATTGTGGACGGAAATCATATTAAGATTACCGTAGACATCGTAGTAAAGGCACTGACCAGAAATCATATTATCAATCCATTCGAGGTTACTTTCAGTGACTTCGAGATTGACGTGTCTGAGAATATCTTCACGTTCAGATTTTTCATAGAAGGCAAAGATGGTCCCAAATCCAGTCGTGTCATCGTCATTTTCTGCATCATGCACAGATTGTGTAATCAGTGCTAGGGTATTGTTCTTAGAGCGTCCAATACGCCTCATATTTTTGATTACGGCCTTTCCTTCTGCGGACTTCATAAGAATCCAAGCTTCGTCAAAGAATTCAATGGTATCTTCATTTTCATTACGTTCGCCAAAGTGGGTACAGAAGGCCCCAAGTGCAAACATGAGGGCAATAGAGTTTCGTTCGTGGTCTGAAATCTTTGTGGAGTCATCTTTTGGGAGCTTGAGGTTATTGACTTCTAGGATAGTTACTCGGGACTCATAGTTAAGTCCTGGGGTTGTGCCATCTGAGAAAGCTAGTTCCAAGATGGAGTTGGTCACAATGGACGTCAGGTAGCGACCAACTGAGGCAATTTCAGATGAGGAAGCCTGTCTTAAGGCTTCTAGGACATGTTTAAAGCCGACTTTCTCACCAGCTACTCGTTTTTCTACAATCGCATTAATAGCCTCTGTGATAGCTGTTTTCTGGTCCATTGAGACATCATCTACGGCTTGTAGTAGAAACTCAAACATGTTTTTTGCGACCTCTACAGCTTGTTCCTTATCAAGGACTACAATGGGATCTAGGACTCCGTGGTTTGATGGCAATGAGCTATCTAGTGTCACAAAGTTAAAGTGTTCAATCTGTTTTTTGCGTTCAGGGTAGCGTCTTGCAAATTCAGGGGAGTTGATTACCTCTTGATAGTGATTTCTGAGTTCTCGTTTGGGATCAATATAGAGGGTTTTGACATTTTGTAAAGCCACACTTAAAAAGATAATCTGTGCGAGGAAAGACTTTCCTTGTCCTGTCGCACCCGTAATAATGATATGTGGGTTCTTGGTAATCTTTCCAGCGATATCTTCTTTGTTTCCGACTGTGGCATTGTAGAGGACGATATTTTTAGAGGAATCAATGGCTTTAGCGATAGAGTCCCAACGTCCTGTCCAGTTATCCACTCGTCCGATATACCAACCGATACGGTTACCTGAGGACGTATTGGTAAAGGGCATGAGTTCTGAGAACCCACGAGCTGTGACCATATGTGTCCAGGTGCGAGTTTTCTTTTGGAGGTTTTCACCATAGAGTAGGGCTTGAAAGAGATAAGGACCATCTTGCGAGGCTTCACTGATTTCAACGCCCATATCATCAAAATAGTTGAGAACAACTTGTCGTCTTTGACGAAGTTGATTGACACTAGAAGCAGAGACTATGAGATAGGCTCCATATTCAATGATAACTTCCTTGTTTCCGACTTTCTTCATCAGGTCTTTTAGAGAGAAAGAGCCCATGATGATTTCATCTTGTTGGACGGTGTCTGTATTTTCAGCTTCTTCCATGATGTTTCGATAACGGGTATTAGATCGCCCCATTCTCCCCTTAATTTTGTTGGTATTAATAAATTCTGCCTTGATGCGTAGTTCTACGGGAAAGTTCAAGCGTTGGACAAATTCTCCTAAGTGAAAGCCGTTGAATTGTACAGGAAACTTCCCAACAGGAAGAATAGTCACAAAAGAGGAACCATAAGGACTTTCGAGCTTGAGGAAGCCTCCCTTTAGGACTTTAATCAGGGTGTCTGTGATATTAAATTGGGAGCGATTAGCGAGGACCTCCTTTTTGTAGTGGGGAATGTAGCGGAGGTATTGCATCCTCTGGTAGTAGAAGAGTTCTTCATTGGTCAAACGTTTAGCACGTAGGACAGAGAAGGCATGGAAAATAGTGAATTCGTCACTACTGTAATCGTCATACCAGGTGGGAATCAATGCGTATTCGTAGCCAAGACCTTTTGCGATTTTCTCCGAGAACTCGTTAAAACTCTCATAGGCTAAGTCTTTCACCGTTGCCCCGTGATTTTGTTTGCGTAAGGTCACTCCCACGACCCAATCAAACTGATAAGGAATTTCCATTTCATCCGTGAGACGGTCAACTGTGTAAAGAAGGAGCTCTTCTCCCAGCTCACGGCTATCATCAGCCAACGCTTCTGAAAAGTCCCTCATCTTCTCTTCTAAGAGATAATCTTTAGGAATGAGTGAAATCTCAAAGGACTTGTTTTTCTGGAGCTTTTTCATCATTTGAGCAACTGTAATCTTGTGTTTGCCCTTTTTCTCTTCATCTGTAATGGTGATGGGAGTATTGGGAATGCGGTAATAAGCCACCACCGTTCGGTCTTTTTTGAGAGCTAGATTTTCATGGGTTTCCCTAATAGGATAGGTTAAGGTAATACTCATAGGACCTCCTTTTCTATAGTTTTGTTTTTTCAAAGACAATTTCTTCTACTGGCTCTATTCGGTCTTCATGATAGATTGCTTTTTTATTGAGCTTGAAATCCCAGAAGTAGATCAGGTAGTCCCCAATGAAAACATGCATCTTCTTACCGTGTGGTTCGTACTCGGTGTAGAATTTAGCCAGTTTATAGGGGAGGTACCAGTAGAGCAGTAGTGAAATAGAGTGTGTGAATTTTGCGAGGGGAACCAAGATGAATCCTCCAAAGAGCAACATAGCTACAAAAACGAAGGTAAAGACAATGAAAAAGGATAATTGCATTGGTGTCGCAAAGTACCAAAGGCGAGTCCCCTTTTTTGTTTTGATTTCCTGGATCCAATAGGGGGCATTCAAGCCCTTACTGTAGTCATAGAGTCTTTCTTCAGCCATACTTAAAGTCCTGAATCGATACCAAAGAGTCGTAGGAACCAGCCGACCACTTTTAGGATATCTTGTCCTTTTGCGATTGAGACAATGACGGCATAGAAACCAACGACTGAGAAAAGTTGAAGCCAAGAACTGTTTCGCCAAGCTTTAATAGCCAACAAAACAGCGATAGCGGTGAGAATCCAAATCCCATCGCCTTGGAGGAAGGTACGTAGATTGTCTGTATTCATAGAGTTCTCCTAATCTTTATCGTTTGCGTAGTTGAGAGGAATGGTGTGATCTAGTTTTGTGACATAGTAGCTCTTGTCTTTTTCTGAGAGTGTGAAGGTGAAGTTTTCAGAGTGTGTCGTTCCTCCTACCTCAAAGGTTGCTTGCACATAGGCGATGAGATCAGCTCCATCTTTTTTAAGATAGGTGTAGTCAATCGTTTTAAAAGTGGTATTGGCTACAATAGCAATGTTCTTGGCAATAAGGTTAAGGTTGTCTTGATTGGTAGTATAGTTGGTAAAGAAGACCTTGAGGAACTTTTCGACCTTCTTGTGTTGACTGTCTGAGACGTGGTCGTTGGCTGTGAGTTGGAGTTGGTCGTCTTCGCTAAAGTGTCCAGCTTGTGAAGACTCAATCGCTGAGAACCAAGGAAGTCCAGAAACGTAGTATTTCCCCTCTTTTTCATCAAAGGGAATATTAAATCCTGTTACTAGTTCTTTTTCCTCGGTGTCTTTGTCATGTTGGATCATTTCCTTGTATTTGACCTTGTAGGTGGCTACCTTACCTTCTACCGTGACTAATTGTGAGTAGAGTAGGGTGCTAGGGTTACGCACTTGACCTTGTGCTTTGATGTCTGGAACGAAATTATAGAAACTGTTGAGGTGTTCGACTTGTGCTTGTTGTTTATCCCCTTCTTGTGGGAGGGTGAAGTAGGCGTAGACATAGTCATTGAGGTAATACTGGAGCTTGTAGTCGTACTTGCGATTAGCGTCTATAGGCTGTGCTTTTTGTTTTTGCGTCGCTTCCACTTGAGCTTGTAGTGTTCCCACTTTTTTTGAGAGTGTGATGGCACGAATGGAACCCATAAGACCAACAAAAAGGAGGAAAGCAATTCCTCCGATAACAGCTATATTGACAGTCTTTTTAGTGGTGACTTTTAGCTTTGGTGGTCCTCCTTTCTTTTCCACCTTTTTAAAGTTTGAGAGGTATTCCCTTGCTTTTAGTAAGTAACGTTTAGCTTTTATCATAAGTCCTCCTTCTAAAGACAAGCGAGTTCAATGAGTTTGGAACCTTTGGCATAGAGTCGCTTATTGGCTTTTTCAATCTCACTGTTGATGTAGTAGTAGCCTCGTAACTCATTTTGCAATTGCTCGACTAACTCAGGTTTTAGGTCCTTAGCTTCTTCTTTTTTAAGAAGAGCGTTGAGTTCTCCAGCCTTGGTCCAAGCTTGTTTGTGGTCTTTCTTTTTGAGTAATTCTCCGAGTTCGTTGGTAACTTGTCCAACTTTGGTTTCAAAAATCGTTTTAGTGGCCATATCAATTTCCTTTCTAAATGTGTCGTGATTGTTTTTGATGGTCTGTTGAATATAAGCAATGAGAGAGGGACGCATTCGTTTATTGAGACTCAGAACCTGACCATCTAGGGTGAAATAGGCATGTTCATAGTCGTAGAAGCCCCTATCATCTGGAGGTTTTTCGGTACATCTTCCAGCACATTCATAGTAGAAGTCCTTGTCTTTTCTAAGGAGGATATACATGTTCCAAAATTCTTGATCGGGAAGAAGGAGGAAGTCTGCTTGATAGATTTTCTTAAGCATGACCTTAGCCCTCTAGAAGGTCCTCGTAGCCTAGCGCTTGGTAAATAAAGTCTGTATCAAACCAAAGCCAATCATTGATTTGAGTGTCGGTAGGGGTATTCCCAGAAAAGAGGTCTTCACAGATGGTGGTTAGGGTATCTATACCACCACGTTCACGGACAGTGTTTAAGGTACTCAGTCCACCAGACCAGGCTTTAAAGTTGTTTAGTGAATTGATTTCGACTTTGTATTCCATAAGAGATTTCCTTTCTAGTGTTCATAGTGTTTGTTGGTTTTGAGGAGTCTTAAGATAGCCTCCCCACGATCGGTGATTTCACCGCTATTTTGAATCATCTTCATGTATTCTGTTTGCATGATTTTGTCTGCTTCAGAAACGAGTGCAAGAGAGTTTGCGACTTGATAGGTTAACCAGCGAATGGTCCGTTCGATACTGTAGGGTTGTGGACTGGTTGAGAGTTTTAAGGGTTCGACTCCTCCAAAGAGGCCTTGCCATTTTTCATCAGGCTTATAGGCTCCAAACCGAGTGACACCATCATAGACTTGGATTTCTTTATTCACGATACCTCTTGCGATTTCTCCGAGGTCCACACCGTTGATGTATTCCTCCACAACGCCTTGGGCTTTCTGGTCTGAGAAGCGTAGTTCGTAGCGGTTCCAGATACCAAAAATCTCCAAGGATTCTTCCAAGGAGATATTTTCCATACGGGCGATTTCGTATCGCTTTTCATAAAAGTTGAAGTAGAGCTGACTTTGACGACTCCCAAAGTAAAGGGAGAGACCGTGATTGGCTTCCATATCCTCGTTATCGGTGAAGGAACCCCCACCTGTGATGTTCCATTTTCGAATGGTATCTAGGACAATTTCTTTGGCATAGAGCTTATCAATGAGCTTGGGGATCTGGATATGTTCATCCTCGTGTCCATAGCCTTTATAGAGCTCGTCTAGGGCGATATCAAGGCGTTTTACCCTGACATCTTCGTAAGCATAGAGAATATTTTGAAGAAAGGTTTGCCAAGAAATCCCCTTGTGTTCTAAGAGGAGTTCCATCTCCCGACAGCCTTGACCAGAGAGTTGGAGACACGTTTGGTAGTTATTAGTGGCAGACTTATCAAAGAAATCGAAAATCCAAATGTTTCCCCGTTGCCACAAGTGGGTATAATTCATGAGTCGTGTTTCTTGGTCAGTAAATTCGCTTAAGTGGCAGTGAAGAAAGTTTTCACAGAAAGCTTCTAAATCTCGCAAACTGGGGAAAGTTAATCGCAAATAGTCGATGTGAGCCCTGAGATTGTTTTTGTGATACTCTTGATAGTAACCGAGTTTTTCTTTGAGTATTCGGAACTTGTCAATGGTGAGACCTCTTTCCCCTGATTCATAGGATCGGTAAGTTCTTATAGGTAAGTTAACTGCCTGTGCAAAGGCTTTTTGGCTAAGGCCTGTTTGTTTTCTGAAGTTTTTGATCTGAAAGGGACTTATTTTAGTCATTCATGAGAACACCTCCTTTTGATTAGTGACACACTTTTTGGACCAAAGTGACACACTTTCTAAATCTTGAAATCCCAACTCCCACAAGGAATGAGGAGGGGTGGACGTGGCACTTTGGCCAAATGTAACCCCCCTATTAGAAATCGGGGGTTGAAGTCTCATCATGGCCTAGGAACTTCGGGCTACGGTCTGCGCCTGACCTGTGGTCAGGCTTGCCCTTGCCCTTGTCCTAGCCCATGATGACTAAGCGTCGCTTCAACGGCTTTGGGATAAGATTTGCGTCCTCCCTCCTCAAAATGGATAAGACTTTCAAGAAGAAGTTCTTCTTGAAAAGGGTCGACTAGAATGGCAGAGTCCGATCGTTCAAAATCAATCCCCTGTTCTTGTAAGAGATAAATGATCTTTCGAAGCGTCGCCATTTTGAGGTCCTGTTCCTCCGCAAATTCTTTGAGCGGACGTCCGTTGGTTTCATTGTTTAGAGCTTCCTCCTCATCTATTGGTTCAATCGGTTCTGGTTGTTGGTGGATTTCTCCAAAGACTTCAAATTCTTCGCCATTGTACTCCATAATGGGGATTTTTGCGTAGGCATCATAGAAGGAGAAGCCTTGGTCAAGTGGTACGTAAGGGGAGAAGAATTCCCCAGCCAAGTCCCCGTTATTGGCGATATAGCCTCGTCCTTTAACTTTGATGCCATTGATTTCATCGAGCTTTTTAAACTCTTTGGTTTTGTTAGCATCGCCAAACATCATATCGTAACCTGTTGATTCCAAGTGGCCAACTGAGAGACGTTTCATAAAGTTATCTCGAAGAGCTGTTTTGATGAATTCACCGTCAGGACGTTGCATGGCAAAGATGATAAAGACACCAGCTTGACGGCCCTCTAGGACGAGTTGTGAGAGGTATTCCATGAGTTCTGATTGGAGGCTATAGTCACGGTCAATCTTTGCCATAAGGGCTGCCCACTCGTCGACGAGGATGAATTTAGGTGTCATACCGTAGTGTGTAAAGTTCTTCCCAGCCTGAAATTTGGGTGAGCTAGACATGAGCTCGTAGCGTTTTTCCATGAAGGCGACGTTCTCTTTAAAACACTGGATAATATCTTCTTTACTTGTATAGACACGACCATGAAAGACAGGAATCTTTTTGAGCCCGGCTAGGTCAGAGTTCTTTGGATCACAGATGTCCACAAAGCCAATTTTAGCCAGTGCATAGATAATGGTCATAAGGACAACGGTTTTACCTCCACCAGTTCCCCCACCAATGAGCAGGTGAGGTTCTTCAATATAATCCCAAGTGACGTCTGTCATAAGTTGGACTTTAGAGCCCTTGACCTCGACCTCATTAATGGTGATACGACTATCAATGCGGTTGATGGCAATGTCATAGGTGATGAAACGTTTATCAAAGGTTTTATTACGAAAATCACCGTTAAACATGCCTTCAAGAGTCGAGCCAAGATTGAGAAAACGGTCCTGAAATTTATTGCCTTCTAGGATAAAACGAACTTCAATCTTGTAGCGAGACTGTTTCAAGTAGACCTGAGGAAGGACAATCTTTTCAATCGTTTTGTTTTCACGTCTGATATTTTTAATCAAATAGAGGTTATTTTCTATTAGGAAGCGAGATAAAATACGAAGACTATTGAGCTTTTGAAAGAAGACGATTTTCTCGTAACACATGCGGTTCAATAGGTAAGCGACCAGGCAAGAAGCAATAAGAACACCCACGATAAAGTAAACTTGTGGTAAGGGATGGTCCTTCAATTCTTCTAGGTTAAGATAGCAATAATGTCCAATCGCTAACAAAGAAGGGAACCACCCGATAAACCAGGTGATTCCCCGAATATGACGATAAAAGGCTCTAACTCTTATCCCACGATAGGTAAAGAGTTTCATAGTGCATCACCTCCTAGTTTTCTTTCTTGTTGTCTAGAGGTTTGTTTTCCTTAAGAGGTGCCCCTCCATTCTTTTTCTTGATTTTAGAAGCAAAGAGCTTGTAAATATCATTACGGTTAACGTGAGTATGGGTGATGACAATATCTTCTAGCTCTACTTCTTCTCGATATTTAATGCCTAAGTCTTCAATTTCAGACTGAGCCATATCAGCAATGGTGAAAAAGAGAGTCTCATGCTGGATAGAAGAATGAATTGCGACAACGATCCCACGGATTTCTCCTGTGTTGACTTGGACGAAAGAGCCGTCAGGATTTCGTTGGGTGCGATCTTCTTCAAAGATGATATCAGGGCCTTCAATCCCACGGAAAGATAGTTTTCCAAGGACTTCAGGCACGTTGAGACCATCCGTAATGACACGATAGGTCTTGTCCGCAATTTGTAGTTTTTCTCCATAGTTTAATCCAATTTTAGCCATAGGTGTTTTCTCCTTTTATCTCTTATTTTTTGATGATTAATTTTTCCGCAAAGACATTGAGGGCTGGGGCAACTGAGTTACCGTTTAGAGCCGTGTCTGAGAGGAAAATCGGGTTGACCGCTTCTACGAAAGCATCTTCTGGGAAGACCGTTGTAGAAGCAGGTGTGATGACGTGGAAAGCACCGTGCTTTTCGCTATTAAGGATATGACGTTGGTATTTGCCTTCTTTTCCAAAGACAAAACGAGGGGCATTCCCTAATTTTTCGTAGTAAGCAGGGCCGATAAAATCTGGTTTCATAACAAGTGTTTCTGGAATCATAGAATTTTCCTTTCTGATTTTGAGCAAAAGAAAAAGAGTTAAGCTAATTGCTTCACTCTTGAGTAGTAGTGGGTAAATAGTTTACGTTTAAACTGTCGACTATAGAACTGAATATCACCGCTAGGATAGCTATTTCTACGAGCTTCTTGAACTAGATGGTCTAGATCAAGAAGAGCTTGTGCATAGAGTTTAGCTTGTAGTTTAGGTGAGTAGCTAAACATGCCATAGGTGAATTCATAGTTATCATAGAGGCGTTTACATTGTAATGCGAAAAAAGTTAGTCATAATTTCTCCTTTATTGTAAGCGTAAAAAAGCTACTAAGATAAAAGAAAGACTTAGTAGCTTGAAAGAAAGTCCATCTAGAAAAGATAGACAGCAGTAAAGAAAAGTTGTTTGGTTGGAAAGATCCCTCTTTCCACGGTGGCAACGTTTAGCAAGGTGCTTTGCGTCAATTACCATCGCTTGCCCGGCCAATCTCTTTAGGGAGTCATTGTCATACCTAAGGGATTCTCTTACGCAATTTTGCGCAACCAGTTCACTTTACTATTCGGCAAAAGTGCTAATCGTCCGAAATGCGTGGAAGCCCACAAAATACTTGTTTTAACTCTTCACTTCAACCATAAAACGGACTTGACTTTTCTTATTCAAACAATTACAATAAAGGTACGAAGTTTAGTGTAGTTTGATAGTCAGTCCTCTGGTTGTCAGACGCACTTTTTATTTAATTTTCAATGATCATAATCATAATGCTGAAAGTTTGGCGTTATTATTTTTAAAACCAATATAACCATCAGCTATATTTAAATTATATAACCATTGGTTATATATGTCAAGGGATAATTTGAAAAAATGAAAAATATTTTTTAGAGGTTAAAAATGGAATTTTCGGAACGCTTAAAAGACCTTAGAAAACAAGCAGGACTAACACAAGTTGATGTGGCAGAAAAACTAGGAATTTCGCAACCAGCTTATGCTTCATGGGAACGTGGAGTAAAAAAGCCAACACAAGAAAATCTGGTGAAGATTGCACAGATTTTGAATGTATCTGTAGACTATTTAGTAGGTAATTCAGAAGAAAAAGCTGATGAACTAGATAATATTGAGTTGCTTTTCCGTATGAATTCAAAAGGTTTGACTGATGAAGAAAAGGAAATTTTCCGAAAAGAGTTGATTGAGTTTATGGAAGAACGGAAGAAGGCCTTTGATAAGGGAATGTGATTTCTATGAAAATAAAAGAATTGAGACTTGAACGTGGTTTAACAAAAGTTCAACTAGCTAAGGAATTAGGCGTAAATAAAAGAACCATTCTTCGATGGGAAAAAGATATGATGTGTATGTCTTTAAAATATGCGGTTAGGTTAGCAAAATTTTTTGAAATTAGTTTGGACGAGTTAGTTGAGGAATTAAATGCTTAATTTTTTATATCGAATAATTTATAAAAAACACGATGGTAGGTTGATTAGGGAAGTTGAAAACAGACGTCAAGAGGAATATTTTGACAAAATATTAAGTGATTATAGAGACCAATTTTACAAACATATTAATCAAGTAGAAGAACTAGTTGACCAAAGAGATTGGAATGCTATTGTAAAATATATAAGGATTTTAACTTTAGGGTATAATTTTAATGTTGCAAAGGATTGTCTAAGTAGAGGAGATTTTTATAATGAATTAGGCTTCCTTTGTAACGAGTTTGAAGATTTAATCTCTAAAATTGATGATAAGTGTGAAATAAAAAGCTATTATTTAGGCTATTCTGTGGAGGATGAACCCTATTTTAAAAATCCTAATAATTATCGATTAGATAAAGAGCGAATAAGCTATAATATAGTCGATAGACCAATTATTGTTCGTCCGTGGAATGCATCTCGTATACTGAATAATTTAAGATATATAAATCATGAAAACACATTGAACTCCGATAAAGATGGAAAAAATATAAAGAATGTTTATTTTTTTCCTATGGATCTCATACTGTGTCATGGGGGTAATCATTCTCAATTGTCAGCGCTACTTCAAGGAGCAGGGACTTCTGCTATTGAAACTATTTATGATATTAGACCACTGTATAGTAAAATTAGATTTAATGGTAATGAATTTGTATCAAAAACAGATGATAGATGCTTTTTGTCGATGAAAAAAAATGATCAAAAAATAACTCTTCAAGAAAAATATTTATTAGGTCTTTTTTTTGAGATTGGTAGGTTACTTGAAAAACATATTGATTATTTTCCAAGGGAAATTTCTGGGATTGTTGAAAATAACTGAAATTGATTGTATATAGAAAAAATAATTGTAGACAATCGTCTACTTTTTTTGTACAATAAACTCAACCAAATTGGTTTAGTTTTGTAATTCATACTTAAAGGAGGTACCATTCTTTGGATGAATTGTATGCAAGAGTAAGTAGTGCAACAAAACAAGCATTATATCAGTTTATGAAAGACCAAGAAATTTCTTTGTTGAACTATCATTTTGACTATTTTTTTCAATTCTGTACTCAAGAAAATAATATTCAAGTTCTTCCTCACCATTTTTCAAATCATAAAATTGAAGGTTTAACAGTAGTTGATGAGTTAGGAACAAGCTTTTCTTATGAACGAGATAATCCTAAAGTAAAGCAAAATTTTACATTATGCCATGAGTTAGGTCACTTCACTTTAAAACATGAAGGATCTTATTTTGCGGAGTCAGTAGATAATCAAAAGGATATCTTAGAGCGAGAGGCCAACATCTTTTCAGCCGTGGTTCTAATGCCTGATATTGTTCTACTATCAAAAATTTATTATAGTTGTGATACTTCTGAATATGTGCAAGATAGCCTTGAAGTCTCGAAGCAGGCCTTTTACTTTCGTCTCTTAGATTTATTACGGGAGCATTTTCCTAATAGAGAAAATGAGATTAAAGAGGCTATTGATTCTTATATCACTGGTAGCAATGCTTCAGTACTTCTTTTATTTCATGAGATTAAAGATCAGATCATAGAGGAGTTCAACCACTATCAACCGTCTTTTGTGAATCGAATTAAGCAGGAAGTTAGCAAACAAGATTTCATTACTAGTCAAGAATTCCCAGAACTCATTCATCAAGAAAACTGGTACTTAATCAAAGAGAGTAGTCCAGCTTTGAAAACGTGGTTGATTTACAATAAGGGAAAAACAGTTGCTTATGTATGGAATAGCAAGAAATTATCGGATAGTGAAGCAAGAAAGAAAGCGGAGTTACAATTATTACTAATGTGAGGTGGATTTATGTACCAACCAGAAAAACTGAAAGAACGAAGGAAAGATCTAAAGATGACACAAAAGGAGATAGCGGATCAACTAGGGCTCAGCTATCAAGCCTATTCTGCATGGGAACGTGGAGTAAAAGTACCTTCTCAAGAAAAAATAAGTCAGTTAGAGAAAATTCTTACGGTACCAAAGGGATATTTCACGGAAACTGAAATTGTTCGCTTGTATAATGTTCTATCGAGTAAAGGACAAAATCAAGTCTTAGAATATGCCCGTGATTTGGTTCAGAAAGAGTCTAGCAAGGTTGTGTCAATTTCTGAACTACGGTTTGAATATCATGTTTATGAGAGAATGTCGGCTGGTATCGGTGCTTCCATTTATGATGATCGAAATTACGATACCGTCTACTTTAACGAAGAACTGGCGCATGATTTTGCTTCATGGGTATTGGGGGATTCAATGGAGCCAAAATATCAAAATGGGTCTGTAGCTCTTATCCGTGAGACAGGTTTTGATTATGATGGAGCAGTCTATGCTGTAGTATGTAATAACCAAACCTATATTAAACGAGTTTACCGTGAAGAAGAAGGTTTACGCTTAGTTTCGGTTAATCCAAGATATGATGATATCTTTATCTCTTATGATGAAGATCCACGAGTAGTAGGTGTCATCGTTGGAAGTTTTATACCATTGAAAGAAGGAAGAAATGGATAGAAGAAATCTATACGCAGGCGATTTACAAATAGATTGCTTTTCTGAAAGCTACTCACATTTTGAGGAGGATTTCCAAAGGTACTCTAATATGAGCGTTCTACTGACATTTTTGACTGATGATATTCTTAGGATCATGACAATTAATTTGAAAGTTGTATAATAAGAATTAACTAGGATAAAAAACGTTCCGAGTGGAAGTGGTAGTATATGTTTAAAGTATTTGAAATCCCACCAAAACCCTAAAAAATCAAGAAGCATTTATTCTTGATCATGGAAAAATAGAAAATGGTATATTGAAATATAAAGATGATTTAACAAGCTATGGTTGGAATATAAAACGATTTAATAAATTACATGTAGGTGCATTTGTTTTGCAAAGAAAGCCCGGAAAATTGACGAAAGATAGAAAGTTTGAAATATATGCTGGGGGTATGATTACTCACATTTCTGTTCCTGATGATAAAGGCAATGTAGTTGCTCGAATAGAAAATGTTTTGAAAAATTTCGTTGGGAAAGTAAGAAGAAAAAGTGCATGGCTGGGGACATTTTGGGAATCAGTATGGTATGAACACCATCTCTTTTTCAGACTTTCAAAGATTAACTGAAAATGTTAATTGTGTTCCGATATACTCCGATTTTAGTTTACTTGTCGATGATATTATAGATGCAGTTCTCCAGAAGGTTATGAAGAATAATGTTAATGGATTTAATGTTATTTTAGAAGAAGATGGAAAGTTACGAAAAAAAGCATAAAGAAATATCGAGGTATTGCAAAAAGAGTTGATTTTGAAAGAATTAATAAATCAAAAAGCAGAATAGGTGCTTTGGGTGAAGAAATTGTCTTTGATTTCCTCTTGAAAAAAGCTAGAGAGGAAGAATTATTCGATCCTATGCATGTTTTTAAAGAAGAGGGCGACGGTCTTGGTTATGATATTCGATATTGGAATAAAAAATGAAGAAGTACATGTTGAAGTAAAAACGACGACCAGTAATTTTATAGATGGTTTTGAGATGAGCCGAAATGAAATCTTGGCATCACAAAATCAAAATTATAAGTATAAAATTTTTAGAATCTATAGTTTGGATACTCGAACATGTGAGTGTAAGTTAAAAATTTATGAAGGCCCAGTTGATAATAATTATTTTATACTAGAACCGACAGTTTTAACAGTGTATCAGAAACGAGAAAAATAAATATATTGTGAGGTAAAACAATTGAATAAAGAACAATATCATGATCTACTTGAAACGATTGAGTTTAGAGATACAACAACAGATAAAGATAAATCATATGCGCAGGATTTGTTGAAGGCCTTTGGTTTATTTGAAATTCAATCCTTCTATAAGTATAGTAAATATCACGAATCTTATACACGAGATATTATCGAACGAAATGTATTTCATTTAAGCCCATTGGAGAACCTGAACGATCCAGCAGAGCATGCCTTTGGTAGTATGACGGTAGTTGGTGATAGTGACCACAAAATAACGATTGATGAGTATGGAAATCTGACTGAAAAACGGTTTTATAAATATCTTAATGATAAAAAGTATTACCAGGCTAGTAAGTTGTTAAAAGAAAATACTTTAATCTGTTCTTTAACCACTGAAGAGAACTCTAGGCTTATGTGGGCGCATTATGCTGATAACCATAATGGAATATGTATTGAATATGATGCTCAGGATATTTTAGTTCATACAGCTGCAAAGTTAGCTCCTATTTTATATAATAATGAGGCTCCCGACGTTGATGTATCGGACCAAATTTCGTTTTTAAAATCAATGAGGAAAGTTTCATTTACAAAGCAGAGTAGCTGGAGTTATGAAGAAGAATGGAGAGTATCAAAAGTAGTGCTAGATAAAGATTATAGTAATCTAACAGATAGTGAAAAACAGAATATTCAAAATGATAAGGATTATACTTTCAAACCTAAATCAGTGACTGTTGGTTATAAGATGAGGCAAGAAACCAAGGATGAAATTTATAATCTTTGTCAAATGAATGATATTCCAATGTTCTGCGTTGAAAGTGTTCAAGGGTACGATTTAAATAGAGTTCCATATAAGCAGTAAATCAGGGAAATTTTAACCAAGCAGAATTTTAGGTTTAAAATTAAAAATGAACTTTAATCTCTAGCTAGGTAATCGATTTATTGAAGGGAGTAGTAATCATGATGAGTGATTCAATAATTGTATTGGACACAAATGTTATATCTGATATTTTTGAAGTATCACCGAATTATTATAATTTTATTATTACTTCAATAATTGCTTTGGCTATGCTATTGAGAAGTTGAAAAAATATGAAGAAATTCTAACAGATATGACAATGTTAGATGGAATCATTGATATTATAAATGAAAACCAAGCTAAAATAGAAGAAATGTTGAATCAGATTATTTTTTCAAAATTAGTTGAACCGGCTTTATCAAGTGTCGAAAAGAATTATGTAAAAGAATTTATTGACTCTATTCAACAGTGTGGAAGAGTTGGTAATCCTTTACAACGATCAGCTTCTGAAAAAGTATCCTACCAGGTTGAAAAGAATGCAGAAAGTGGAGGTATATTTCCAGATAAAAAGAAAAAGGGTGTTGCAAAATTCAATGATTATTTTATCGTTGAGGAATTGAAGATATTAGCAAAAACTATGACTAAAAATATAATTTATTGAAAATCAATTTGAATTTTTGCAAGAGCTCCAAACCCAAGGAAAATCCCAACGAATCATTGAAAACTATCTATATAGTGACATTGAAGGAGAAGATGAGGATATAGGATACTTAGACATTGATCTTTACGATGTTGAAATCGATTCGTTTAATGATTACGAAGTTTCTTATTTTATAACAGGAAATATAAATGCTGAGAAAACTTTTTATGAATATTGGGGTCGAGATGATGATACTAAAGAAATTATCACTTCTCCAGCGAATTATAAATCTTATACGGGGGATATAAAACTGTTCATAACACGTAAATTCGATGTGAAGGATGGAATCATAGAAACAAAGCATATAGATTGTGAGATTATAGATACTAGTTCACTGGAAGAAGTAGTAAATACCTGGGGTGAAGATGATTATTATTAAACTTTTCTTTCGAGAAAAGACTTATTCTCCCAAAATCTAAAGTTCACCCTATTCCTATTTTAGTACAGTATAAAAAGCAAGCTATCTGAACTGACCGCAAAAAGTTAGATTTTTGCGGTCTAACTTTTGAGGTGCAGTTCACAATTTGCTTGCTTTTTTTATTTAGATCTTTCTGCTACTTTTTTTAGTAACTTATCTTTATCTGATTTTAGCTCTAATTGATGAATTCTAGCATTTTTTAGTATTAAGGTAGTGTAAAATAAGTTGTGTAAACACAATAAGGAATAAATCCATTAGAGTAGAGTTGAGAAACAATAATAGAAAGAGATTTATTCCTATGACTCAGTTTATCACTAAGTCGAAATCTGGCTAGTAAGATGAAAAGAGCTGATCGGGCGGTTATTCTGGAGCAATTTAAAACGATTTATCGTGCTGAAAATTTAGAAATAGCAATACAAGCTTTAGAGGACTTTATCGCCGAATGGAAACCAAAGTATAGGAAAATAGTGGAAAGTCTGGAGAATACAGACAATCTTTTAACTTTTTATCAGTTTCTCTACCAGATTTGGCACAGTATTTATTCTATAAAACTCATTGAGTCTCTTAACAAAAGAATCAAACAAAAAGATGATCCTTTTCCTTAACGAGGAGGCTATGGAACATTATTTAGTTACTTTGTTTGAAGATTATAATTTCTGGCCAATGTTCTGACTCACTTTAATGCTTATTTGATCAACACTCCGTAACTCTGCTTGAGTGTTTACACATAATTATTGACAGTATCAATAGGTTATGGAATATATTTTAATTATGTAATATAATGTTTTTTATTGGTATAATAAATACAAAATATTTTTAGTAAAAATGGGAGATAATAATGATAAAGATTGAGGGCATCAAAATCGCGAACTTTAGGTCATATAAAAGTTCAGGTAATGAAATTTCTGAACTTTCGAAAATTAATATAATGGTTGGTAGAAATAATGTCGGAAAGACAAATTTATTAAGAGCTATATATCTATTTTTCAATCCAAACTTGTTTAATGATAAGATTGATATCAACTATATTAAACAACTTACTGGTGGTGCCACTAAAGCGCCTAGAATTGATATTACTTTTAGCGATGATAATGAACTTTTTCATTCTGAACCTGGTGAAATAGTGACGTATACAATTTCATGTAATTTAAATAATTTGGATAAAAAAGGAGGGATTTATTCTGTAAAAACATCTGAAGATAAAGTAAAGAAAAAATTAAAAAGCAGTAGTGAAATCAAAAAGTATCTTGCTAAGAAAATAAAATGTGTTTTTTTAAGTACCACGGATAGTAATATCGAGAAACAATCACAAGACTTGATAAATGATCTAATTTTAAAATATTATCAAAAGAGAAATAAGGCAATAAAAGAATCCATAAAACAATTTGAAAACAGTTATACACAGTTAAAAGAAGCATTTACTAAAAATATATCTAGTATTGAAAGTGACCTTTCTAAACAGTTTCAAGAGATGGAAGGTTTTAATATTGTGCCTAAATTCAAGTATAATATGAATAAAGAAATAGCTAAGTTCTTAATGGAAAACATTGAGCTTCATCTTGATGATGATTATGCTCAAGGAGTTGGAACTAAGGGGGCAGGTATTCAAAGATCTTCATTGATTTTATTAAGTATGTATTTATTGAAAGAAATATATACTAGAGAAAATAAAATTATTTTACTAGATGAGCCAGAGGCTTTTTTGTATCCATTACTAGAAAAGCAAATTAAAATGCAGTTAGAGAAGACTGTCTCTACTCAAAATAATGATGAGGATACTCACACACAAATTTTTATGACGTCCCACTCCAGTACCTATTTAACTGAGATTAGTAATCCAAACTATTCATTTTCATATTTGAGACAGAAATCGGAAAAAAAGTGTATAAGCGAAGTAAGAACCAAGAGGACATCAATAAGTATACACTTATTGAACCAATGAACAGGAAAAATAGATATGAAGTCTTAAAAAATTATGGTTTATTAGATGATGTAAACGATTATCCGTATGTTATAGTTTGTGAAGGACCGACAGACCGAAATTATATATTGAAATTATTAGAAAATGAAGATGATATCCCACAAATAAGATATGGTAAATTTTCCGATGGAATATTTGGTGAAGCTAACGACCTAGATTATAATTACATTGGAAAGGGAGCTAATGCTATTTTACCTATTTTAATATTCCTTGACAAGGTGAGTCCTGTGAAGCGTAAAGTATTTGTCTTGTTGGATGGTGATGATGCAGGCAAAGAAGTAAAACGAAAAATTAAGATTAACGAGTATTCTAATTTAGAAATATACATCTATATTCTTCCCCAAAATAAGGTTATTGAGGACGTGGTATTTACGAAGGAACAATTTGCTAATCGCGTTGTTGCTAAGATACCATCACTAAATGAAGTGAAAGAACGTTTTGTTGAGATAATCTCTGAATTAGATTCTGAAAAATCAGTCATTAATCAAACGAAACAATTTATAGAAGGAAATAATATTAGAGAAATAGACACGGGTAAAATTGTTTCAATGGATAAAATAAAATCATTACTTTCTCAAGATCTAAAAGCTGAAGATATAGAAAAAGGTGAGTTGTACAAAGAGTTACAAAAATTTTTCTATCCTGACAGCAATATTAATAAAAAAGTATAATAGTGATATTATTCATAAAAAAAATGACTTAGAAGTTCTAAGTCATTTTTTTATAGTAGTCTAAACTCTGTATCAGTGTTACATAGCCTTTTTTTCGCTAACTCTACAAACTCAGCTTCTCTTTCTATACCGATGAATTTTCTGTTTAACTTTTTACAAGCAACTCCAGTTGTACCACTTCCCATAAAGGGATCTAGTACAATCTCCTCTTCTTTTGTAGATGCTAAGACTATCCTTTCCAATAGATAGAGAGGTTTTTGAGTAGGATGTTTTCCTAATTTTTTCTCATTAGGAGATGTCAGTGGCCCACTCCATACATCCTTCATTTGTTTTCCATCATTGAATTCTTTCATCAAGTCGTAGTTGAAATAGTGCTTATTGTTTTTGATATCTTTTCTGGCCCATAAAATTGTTTCAGTGCTATGGGTAAAAGTTCTTCTTGCTAGATTAGGGGGAGGATTTAGTTTTTGCCAGGTTATATTATTTAAAATTTTGAACCCCTCTTGTTCTAAAGCCATTCCAATTGAGTATATATTGTGGAGTGTTCCACTAATCCAAATTGTCCCATCATCTTTTAAAATTCGTTTACAGCCTTTTATCCATCTTCTATTGAACTTGTGCTTTTCAGTTATAGAAAGTGTCTTATCCCACTCTCCTTTATTTACACTTACTTGTTTTCCACCTGAATTTGTGAAACCGTTATTGGATAGGAAGTATGGAGGATCAGCAATAATACAGTCGATAGTTTGTTTTTTAATTTTTTTTAAAGTCTCGAATGTATCAGCATTAATTAGAATGGAAGAGTTATCTTGATAGTAGGGCATTAGGGTACTAGCAATTATTTTATCCATATTAATTTCTTTCATAGTCATAGTTAGTGATTATTACTTCTTTACCTACTCTATTTTTTGAATCACTATTAATCATACGTTTAACATTAACCTCCTCTATAGTAAAATCTTGATAGAGTTCTCTGATGAATTCGGTATTATGATTTGTTAGAATACAAAAGACTCCTTTTTTTGAAAGAGATTTGTACAATTCTGCAAGCCTAATATGTTCCTCAACACTAAATCCTTCTTTAGTATATGAATCAAATGATTGTGGGTTTAGGGGGGCATAAGGTGAGTCAAAGAAAATAAGGTCCCCTTTTTGAGCAGTTTCTACTGTTTTTTCAAAATCCTGATTGTAGATCTTCACATGTTTTAGGAAAGAGGAAATCTCATTAATGTTATTATCATCATATAGATTTATTCTAGTTTTTTGATTTGAGGGTACATTGAAGAAGCCTTTCTGGTTTACTCTATAAAGACCATTGAAACATGCTTTATTGAGATAAATAAATAGAGTGGTTTTTCTAATTAAGTCTTCATTTGAATATATAATATCATTGAATTCTTTTCTTTTGGAATAGTAGAATTCTTTATTTCTATCCTTGTCATCGATAGAATTATGTTCTTCCTGGATATCATTCAACTGCTTTTTTAATTCATTTGGAAAATCTCTTATCGTTTTGTACGCATCTATCAATACGTGATTGTTATCACTTATTATTGAAGGAGTATGCCCAAGTTCTAACAGTAGCGCGCCTCCACCAATAAATGGTTCATAGTAGTTATTAAAATCAGCTGGTAATCTTTTTTTTATTTCAGACAGAAGTTGACGTTTACCGCCAGCCCATTTTACAAAAGGTTGCATAAAATTTACTCCTTACTATATAAATGTGTAACGTATATTATATCAAAAAATCATTCTAGTGAAAAAAGAATAGAAAATAAATAGGAAGTGATCTATAATGGATCAAACTTATGTTTTAAGTGATTATAAAGAATAGGGTACGAAGCAATGAAATTATATGAAGCCGAAGAAAAGTTAAATAAATTAGTTGGTGTTCGTTTTAGCGAACTATTCACAAATGATGAATTGCAATATATAAAAATTAACAAAGGTAGAACAGGACAATTACTTGAACTCTCACTTGATATGAAATTGTCAAATACCAATAGAGATTTTGAGGATGGGGAGTTAAAATCTAATAAGTGTAACTCTTCCGGGAAGCCCTTAGAAACCATCTTTATTACTCAAATAAGTGGTATGTTTGATGACTTAATTACAGGACTTCCTTTTGAACAGACTAGTTTATATACTAAAATTGATAATATCTTATATGTTCCTGTTGCCAAAGAAGGGGTTCCTGAAGAATGGTTTTTTTTACCAAGCATACATGTTGATTTAAGCATGCCAGAGTTTGGACAATTAAGAGCACAACTGGAAGCAGATTATTATTTAATATGTAGCACTCTACAAGAACAAATAGAATATGGAGATGATGGTAATATACATACTGCTAATGGTAAGTATATTCAGATTAGGAGTAAGGATTCTAAACCATACCATCCAATTTATTCAAATACTTATGGAAGGTATATATCAAATAAGAACCATGCCTTTTATTTTAAAAAAGATTTTGTTTATGAAATTAGACGTATAGCAGGTATTGATTGTTAACTATAAGAGGGACTGAAATGACATTAAGTAGAAAACCCAATACATATGGTGGTGGAGCAAATACCAATGTTAATGGTTTAAAATTTGAGCAAACGACTTCTCTTGATTCTGTTTTAGAAAGTAATGGATTCAAAGTCTTAGATAATAAAGTATTTTTTGAAAACGAATTAATGGGATGGAGTGTTGGAAAAAGAAAGTTATATACAAAGTTCCTTAAGCCGAATGGAATTGATTATAAGAACTATAATTCAAAAGGGTGGGAACCAGATGAGTGTTTTATAAATGAGACAAATCGAACTGCTTATATAATTGAAAAAAAGTTCCAGAAGTCAAGTGGTTCGGTGGATGAAAAGCTACCAGGCTGTCATTTCAAGAAACTAGAGTATAAGAAATTATTCTCTCCGATTGGCTATAAGGTAGAGTTCATATATATTTTTAATGATTGGTTTAAGAGAGAGGAGTACAGAGATACTAAACAGTATATTCGTGAAATGGGGTGCCAATATTTTTTTTATCAAGTTCCATTAAGCGTAATAGGTTTAGATTTTATATTAAGTGATCAATAAAGTAGTCCTAAGTAGTGAAATAAAAGAACAGTTTAAAATATTTTATACAATCTTTTCAAAGATATCGAGGTTAATTATGACAGAATATATAATAACTAAGTCTTTCTCAAATATTGGTACAAGAAATGAAGTACGTATGCGTCTAGTAGAAGAATTATCTAAAGAGGTTCCAGGAAATGGTAGGGACGAGGAGGCTTCTAGATACACATACTATGTGGAAAATTTATTGGATGGTCGTCGTATTTTTTTGAGACGACCTGCTAACTTGCATAATGGTTTTGATTTTTTAGTTTGTGTTGAAAATACAAACTTTTCCGAGGCGGGGAAACGAAAAAGAAATTTCCCTAAGCATGATGAAATTGTAAATGATTTACTAATGAAAAAAAGTGCTTCCCCTCAGCAATTTTTTCGGTTAATGAATATGATTGAGGACATTTATCTTTGTAGAAAGAATTATCAAGCATCAGACTTCAAATGCTTTTCGTTTAGCCAGGGCTTTTCAGCA
>QWBZ01000182.1_pt1 | contig 26042 bp, 22 predicted proteins | sample 1972441 | NCBI WGS metagenome assembly QWBZ01 (sample SAMN09866721, study PRJNA288562) | Human oral metagenome isolate term6_saliva, whole genome shotgun sequencing... | isolation source: mouth | host: Homo sapiens | place: USA: California
AAAGGCTCCTCATCTGGCCGGCACGATTAAAAATCGTGTCATCCATATGAGGTGAAATATAAAGGATTAGAGCCTTGACACAGTTGAAATTACACTACCGCGAATGGAGATTTCAGATTAAGTCTTGACTAAGCATAGCTTTAAGCACTTTTTTATAATTATATCCAAACTTCTTTTCATCTTTCTTTGTCTTCTCCAATTCCCATTTATTCATCACATAATGCCGATAGGATGTACATCGTGTTACAATGTCTCGTCCTTTTCTTACATAAGTTTGATAACCATACAGAAGATTATGGAATTTCCGAAAGTTCTTATACGACCACGACGCAACTAATATCATCATGTCATAATCTACTATCAGCAAATCTTCAATTTCATCAATATGTTCTCGCAGAATCTCACTTTCAAGTATTCGCTGTTGCAACTTATGCTGCATTATATAGTTAATCCCACGCACACCAAATAATCGACTATTAATAACAATTATTGGGTGTACTATTACCTTTCCTTTCCCATAATACTCTTTCCATGGAGATTTCCCCGTGAAAAAATCTTCCATGTTGCTTACCAATTGTGGTAAGCCTTTGTTTCCACCAGTTTCCCCTTTCTTTTTATTGAGCCGATTATCAATAAAATCCATCATCTGATTCATATTCCCCCCATCTGCGACTTTTCGATTAACCCTCATGTCTTTATATTCAAACATAAACAAATGATGTCGTGTTTTGATTGCGATATCAGGTGCTGATTGTTGCGCCTCAAAACAATAATTATTGTAAATTTGAATACGCTTGTCGCCTATCATAAGTTTTACCAACTCATAGAACAATTTCTCTTCTGAGAATTCTTTTGTCAGCAAGTTCATAATGGCTTCTTCTGAAGAAACCAGCTTTAATTCTTCTTTCACACTCCACCAAAAGCCATCGAACAATAAATGCGTATAGTACGGTTGCGATACTATTAAGTATTCTTCTTTTGACATCTTCAATACAGGATACTTTCTGAAACAAGTGTTATCCAATAACTCCTTTTCAGCAAAGATTGTCCCCATCTTCTCCGTATCCCAAATATCAATACATTTGTCTGAAATGTATTTTACGAACTCATTCCATAGCTGTAATGATTTGGTCTGCTCATAATCTTGCTGGCGTATATAATAAAGTCCCTCCTTAAAATTCTCTTTATCATGATAAATAGCCAGAGGCATTTGTGCCACCAGCATATAAGTGATCTCATTCGGAAATTCATATTTATTCACCACCCTTCTGATGGCTTCACCCACCTCTTTGTGTTCTTTCCCAAATTCGGTTAATGTCATAAACTTAAGAATCTGTGCTTTTTCCAGTTCCTTCTTATTCTCACCAAATAGGTCGATATTCAGTACATCCTGCTGCATAATAATCTTTGCATCCCGAATATCTGTGTCACCATCTATCCCTACCAAGATTTCCTTTTCACGCTGCATCTCCATACTGTTCTCCACCAAAATGGCTTTCAGCAATGCTTCGTATGCCTCAAAACTCTCACCTATACCTTCTTTTTCATTGGGAAGTCTCAATACTTTTGTTAATAGACGATAAAGTGCCTGATGATTAATCAATGTCAGCCAAGTGCCATTAAATTTTTCTTCTTGTGCTTTTAATCGACGGAAAAGTCGTTTAACTTCAGGTTTTTCCCGATAATCTTGAAACATAACTAACAGCCCGTGCTCTGCATTCATCGAGAAACTATCAAAACCATCTACACTTATCATATGAACTACACCTTCAATCAGCCACCGTTTATTTATGCCATTGAGGTATGACACCGATTCTTTAGTATTATCGTCAAATAGGTCGGTGTATTCTACCGTCTTAGTGACATAAGAGTGGTGTCCCAATTGTTTTGGTCGTTTAGTTATTGCGCTCATTACATCTTTTCTCAATTCTTCGCTATCCAAAAGCCTCTCACCATTCATATATCTACTGAATGACATGGTTTGATTCATAACATTTGTTATCGTATCTCCAATACTAATTGTCGAGGGATTAAAGGTCGTTTTCTCATAATAGCTGATAAAATATTGTAGAAATCCGGACTTTTTAAAGTTGCCCTTATAAAAGGTAATAGTTCCCAAATCCGTTAATATCAGCGGACATATTTTCTTATAATCTGTTTCCTGCCGAATGCACTCTTCACGCATCTTTCTTTGCAAGTAGTTTTTCCACCCTGCGTCTACTTGCCTTCCATCAGCCAATACCAGCACCAGGAATATCCTGCTATTTTTATCTACATTTTTATCCCAGATAAATTCTCCTTCTAAAATCCTTTTAGCATTCCGCACGAGCTGTCCAACACCTTTATAACGCCATTTGTTTTTCTTTGTGTCATGATAACCAACAAAGTCCTTATCAACTTCATCTAAGAGCTGTTGGATAGTCCCTTCTGCCTTGACCTCTTTAGGTATCTTAACATCCTTGCATTCAAACAGTATAACATCCTTTCCGTCTCGAATATAAAAATCCGGAGGAGAACTTAATTTCCTCTCAGGAACGATACTCTTACATTCATTGTCAGTAAGCGATAACCATCCATGCGTGTTAGCTACTTCCTTCAGGCAATTCACCAATACGGTCCCTTCCGAAAACTCTGTTGTGAAAATCGTATTAAAGCCCTGCGTATTATCTGGGTGTTTACATTGCCACAAATCATTGAATATGAAATATAGCCCGTCAAACATCCTATAAATCATAAATGAAACATCTATGACAGCATATTCGTGAGGTGCAATCTTAATAAATGGTTTCTCTCTAAAAGCCTGATAGTCTACATTATCTTCCAAGGAGATTACTTCATGAATGTCAATGGAATCTTTATCCACTATTTGCTCAGATAGAAGTTCATCTTCATCCCTAAGTCGTTCAAAGTTAATAACACCAGTTTTATATCTGGCTAAAGCCAGAATACTCCAATATGTTCTCAAATAATCTTTCCATGATATAAGACCATATACTTGTAGAAATTCATCATATAAGTCTTTGAGTTGAGGATGCTGTGACACAAAATTGAAGAACTTGCCAGTTCGGATATTCTGATTTCTTACTAATTCGTTAATGTCTGATTCCTGATTTATAAAGTCATTGTACGTATACCTTGACATCAAGAGACAGGCTAAATACAGTTCCAAATCATCTTCTAGCTTGTATGGTGCTTCTCCTTGATTTCTATTAAGAGTAAATTCGTTGGCTATTAAAAACGCTGTATATAGTTTTTTCTCTAGTTGCACAATGTGATCAGAGCCATCACTTTCCTGCATCGACATAATGTATTTCAACAAAAGCAGCGGTGTTTCGCTACCTGTTGCATATTCCATAGGTTGTCGCTTTTTCTCTGTCTCCTGTGTGGAGTAGGCCTTATACCTGTGGATTACATCAAGTAACTGGTCTAAATTATTAGGGCCAAAGAAAAATCTCGGCACATCAATCTGAGTCGTTTCCTCATCTTTGAAATCAGGATTATAGAAAGGCTTACCAACCAACTTATTCTGCATATTTGAAACTAACCTAATAGCCCAGATACGCGGTAATCCAGTAAGGAGTTTCTCGAGAGGGTATATTTCTCCGTTTGGATACAATTGTTTGTACCCAACAATTCCTGCTAGCTTTCCTTGATTATATATAGCCATTTTATTTTATGAATTCGAAAATCATATGAAATGAAGAAGCTAATCCAACCTATAACATCAAAAAAGTCCTACTAAAGTAGGCATAAATCAGTTTGACTGAATTCATTTGTTATGCAACCTGCTTCAATCGGGTATTCACTCTCTTCTAATAATTTTCTCCAAAAATCACCATCAAAAATACCTTCAAGATAAAAGTATCTAAAGGTAGAAAGAAGTTCTACTCGACCAATATTATAGCCTTTATATTTATCATCTTCGCAAAATAATTTCTCATACTCATAATAAGTGAGATTCTTTTTGTTCAACCAATTTTTATCTGCAATTTCTGCAATTAATTTTACTTGCTTTTCTTTTGTTGCAAAACATTCTTTTAAATCATGATGAATATCCGAATCATGTAGGCATGGGTAAATGTTGGCGAACCATGCATACGCATAAGAATTCGGTATCAATCCAGAGGTCGCTGGGTTCAGTTTTGTTTGCAGGATTGAAAATCTCTGTAAATTATAAATTGCCTTAATATTAATTTTCTCCATTGTTTAACTTTATATTATTGATGTTTTAATTGTTTTTAATGACAAAGGGGGATGGTTTGCCATCCAAAGAATCCTTGACTTGAAAGCATTATTTTTACGATGATTTCTTCATCGATTTCTTCTTCATTTGACTCATATCACTTATGATTAAAGCTATTGGTGATATCACAAAGGTACGAAATTTCGCGATGAATTCTACACAATATCCACAACTTTCTGTAGAGAGAACTTCATTTTTTAAAGGTTATCTTTTCTTCTTTTGTTTGTTGAAAGAAATAATAAAGTACAGATGCCCCTAAATTGAATACATAGAATGCAATATTGCAGGTTTAGGACGACAACAGTATGGTGTTTATTTTGTTCTGTATTCAATAAAGGAAAGACTAATAAAATACCAAGAAAACACCCCTTGTGAAGTAAAGTCACAAGGGGCATAATATAATCAGGGAACATAGAACAGAGCGAACTCCACGCGCCGCCGTTTAAGCAGTCCGGGCAGAAGTTTGCCTTTATAACGGCAGAAAGAGAGGTATTCGGGCAGGATGTTTCTGTCGCCCCGTTCGAGTTTCCGTATCAGTCGGCTTTTGGGACGGTTTCTGCCACCGAGCAGCGTGCCTGTGCCCACATTGTAAGAAAGAACGGTCAGGAGCAAGGCATCCTTGCCGAAGCGGCGGAAAAGGGCGTATCGGCTGAGCAGGTCGGCACGTAGGAGCGAGTCCGCCTGCCGTTCGGTCATACTTGCCGTAAACCGCTCTCCTTTCAGCAGACGGTGACCATAACCGATGTATGGATACCGACCGCGCCCATGCCAGCCCTCGAAGTATTTCACGCAGCGCACAGCACGTTCGAAGCGTGAAAGCGGTTGTCGTGGCTGTGCAGGCAAGGAAAGAGCAGTGAGTACAAGCAGACACAAGCAAAATATCCACCTAACGCCTGCCGCCAAAATGCCTCTCATCCTCTTTTGACGAAGTGCCCTGCCCGCCACTCTCGTCCTTTTTCGTGTCGTTGTTGAAACTGAGTTCCAGCTCCTGTGCCTGCCCGTCGGAACTCTCCACCGTTACCGTGAGCTTCTGTGCATCGGTGGTGGCGGAGGTATAATAGAGACGGAACATTTCCCGTTTAAGCGGATAACGGTCGTTGGGCTTGAATACCGTGCCGTCATCCATGCGCAGTACGCCTGCACCATCATATTGGAAATACCTGATACTGTAGCGCGTGCCGGCAAACCGCCCCTGCCGTACGAGCGTGCAGCGTATCTCCACGGTCTGCCCTTTTGCCACTCTGCCCGGTATGGGCATCGTCTCTAACTTGAACGGATATGCCGTTTGAATATCCAACTCGTTATCACAAGCAGATAGACAAAACCCTGCAAGGGCAAGCACTCCCATTACCCAAATCATATTAAAAATTTTCTTTCTCATTTGTTCGTTATTTTTTATCGTTATACATTCATTCCTGCCCGCCAAGAGAGCAGGTGCTCATTCAAATCCTTATGGTCGGCATACAGAGAGGAACAGTCAACGACTTTATCCCCGAAGTTTACCCTCAACCTATCAAAAGTCCGTCGCCCTGCATCGTCATTGTCAAGATAGCATTCTATCCTCTGATAGTCGCCAAGCACTTGCAAAGCTTTCTCCACGTTGGAAACGGAATTAAGCACAAGCCAATCCGAAGCGATGATGCCCATTTGCATAGCGGAGAGGTAATCCATGAAACCCTCGAAGACGGCACACACGTCTGCACCATTACATTTCAAAGAAATATCCTTCGGCGGTATGCACCCCTTGAAGAAGCGGTTACGCAGTTCCATCCCTCCGTTCCTGTTGCGAAAGCTGATGGCATAATGCCGCTTGCCCCGCACATGGTACCTTACCTCCTCGCAGTTGGGGATGGCAACATGAGCATCGATGCCCCGTTCTTCCAGATAGCCCAGCAATTTGCCATCTTGCAACGGTCGCACCCAAATATCCTCAAAAGCGGGTTCTTTCTTTTCGCTTCTTTGCGGTTGTTCCAAAGTAGGTAGCGGACACGCACCGCTCTTTGCGATAAAAGCCGCCCGCAAAAGAAAATCCTCACTCCCGATGAATGCTCCTGCCAAGTCGAAGATGTCGCCACCCTTGCCCGTTCCAAAGTCGAACCATACATTCTTGGTGGTGTCGACCTTGAAGGAGGGCGTCCGCTCCGTGCGGTACGGAGCGGAATACCACAAGACCTGCCCTCGCTGTTTTGCCGGACGAACCCCCATCGCGTTCAGGAAGTCCGCAATGGGGATTTCTCTCATTCGTCGTGCGTCCATCAGTCCATCATGATTTTCAGTCCGAGACCGTACTGTGCATGGAAATGCCCCGTAGCACCTCCCCACAGACAACGTTCCCTGCCGTAGAGCAGCAACACCAATCTGTCCGTCAGATAGGTCTCCGCCTGCAAGGTGATTGCCCCACCATAGACAAAACCGTCTTTATTGCGTATCGTAGAGCCGTCGAAGAGCAGTTTCTTGCCGCCATTGACCGTCTCATAGCCTACCAAGGCGGAAACACCCGCCGACAGGAAAAAGGTATTGCTTCCATCCGAAAGCACGTCACAGAAGAAACCGCCCTCTGCTGTGAACTGCTCCACGGGAATGCGGCTCTCGCGATAGGGATGGTATCGACGGAGGTACTCCGCCCCGAACACCCATTGATGTCCGCCTTTGGTGTAGGTGGCAAGCGAAGCCCCGAACGAATACCCCGCATTATTACTTGCAGAGTTGGCATAAAAACCGTCTGCCATGCCAGCCGTGAGGCGTATACCTTTCATTCCGGGCAGACAGCGCTGGGCGTGCGCCTGCCCCCGAAAAAGGGCAAGCGACACGACAAAGAGGAAAAATGCAAGCTTTCTCATGTCATTTCACTTCAAGTTCGCTGATTTCCCTTGCACGCACAAGGTCTTCGTTTTCAATGGTGAACGATTGATGCCTGCCGCCGTTCTTCTCGCACAGCTCCACGACAAGTTGCTTGCCGTCGGGGATGGTGAACTTCGACATGGCAAAGACCGTGCGCTCATTCTTGCCGCCCGGCACGCAGGTAACATAGTTCTGCGCCCGCAGCGGAAGCACGACCTGCTCCTGCACGGCCGTGCGCTTGGCCACCTTCTTATCCACGATTTTCCACGTCATGTAATCCACGTCGAAGGGAATGTGGCTTTGGTTCCTGATTTCGGTGTGGAAGTATATCAGTCCGCCGTGTGTATAGATGCCTTTTAGCAGGTATTGCACGCCGAAACGCTTGCTGCCGATGTGCTTGACTGTTCGTCTGTCCTGCCTGTAAATGGACTTCATGATGAGCCGCACGAGCATCGGGCTCTCGCTGCCCAGTTCGTTCAGGTAGACCTCCTGCGCATTGTTCGGACGGTTCGCACTTTCACCGTCGTGGATGATGTCCGCCATTTCCACATTGAGTAGCAGCGGCTCGTCGGCATAGCGCACGTTAAAAGTGTAGAAGCAGCCGTCCTCGGTGATGACGCTCATGTTCGTCTCCCCCTGAAAGCCCTTGACAGTAGATTTTACGCGGATGACATTCTCCGCTCCGTCCGCCTTACCGGCGATAAGGTCGGGCGAGCCGAGGTCTACATAGCGCACTTCTGCGGGAAAAAGGATGTGCACCGTTTTCCCGTAGGTCACTTCCAACCCGTGGGGCGGTATCATCCGCTCGAAGGTCAGCTGTCGCGTCAGTCCGTCATACGGTGCAGCGGCGGCAACGCCCACCGGTTTCACCTGTTTGATACCCTGTTGCTGTGCATTCGCACATGCCACGCCCATGAAGAGGGCGAGGACAAATAACATTTTCTTCATTTTACTGTTGGATTTAGTTGGTAATAAAAACATTGTCGATTAATCTTTCTTTTGAAAAAGCATCACGCGGTAGCCCGCCTTGAGATGCACTTTTATGGCGCGCACCTTTTTGGCGAAGTACTGCGACGTGCCTTGCAGCAGCCCCTTGCCCACGTCGGCGGCGAGCTGCGCCCCCGCATCGGTGGAGATGTTCACGCTGCTGCCCGCGGCGGTGCCCATGTTGGCGGCAATCTCCTTGGCGGCACTGCGCTCCATCGAGTTGGGAATAAAGATGCCTTCCTGCCCGTCGGTATCGTAGACCGAGAGAGCCGTGGGGATGAGCGTACCGCCGTATTCGAGCGTCTCGATGACGATGGTGAGCCGTTCACCCTGTATCTTGGCCGCGCCCGTTATAAGGGCGTTCTTCGGCAGGATACGTTCGCCCGCCGCCATCGGTTCCGAGAGCCGCAGGCGCACCGCCTGTCCGTCGCTGACGGTCTGGTTGCCGTAGACGGTGGCGGCGATGGTGTTCTTCTCCGCCGCAGCCTGCACACCCACCGCCGTCTGAAAGCCGTAGTTACGCGCTTGGGAGTGGGCAGCAATAAAAGCTTCGTCCGTCATAGGCTGCCGGAGCGCAGAGACCACCTGCCGCACCACCCGCTTGACGGGTGTCACCACGGCTTTCCTGTGTACGCCTGCCGAGGCAGCCGCTTGCAGCGTGTCACCCGTGGCAGCCTTTCCGAAAGGTGCAGAGCCACTTGCAGCGGGCATGTACTTCGCCGCCAGCCGGTAGGACTTTTCCAAGAGCGCCTCCTGCTCGTCCATTGCGGAGGAACGGCTGCTTTGCGTATTCAGACGTTCTTCCAGTTCGTGCAGGCGGACTTTTAGTTCTTCCTTTTCCGTATCCTGCCTCGGCTGCTCACGCTCGTAAAAGCCGCCCAGCGTGGTGTTGAGGTCGCGGTAGGCACCCAGTGAAGAGCGTACGGAGGAAGTGCCGCCTTGTGCGTTGTCCTGTGGAGAGGGTTGACTGCCCGTGCCGAAATCATCGATGGCGGCATGGGCTGCACTCGTATTATCCGAGGTAAAAAGTGAGCCGAGGTCTTGCAGGTCTCGGTTGCGCTGTTGCTGGCGTTGCTCCATCTCTGCCGCCTCGTAGGCTTTCCGCTTGTCAGCGATGATGCCCGTGCTGTCGGCGGCGGGCATCTCTATGTTGAAGCCCTTGCCTGCGTCTTCCTTTGCCTTGTCGGCGGACGAGGGTGCGAAGATGAGCCACATCGAGCCGGCGAAGAGCAGCACCATGAGCGGATAGACGAGCAGTTTCATCCTCCGCTGCCGCTCGGCTTCGGTGAGCGGTCGTTTCTGTTTTTCTTTACTTGTCTGTGTCATTATCGTTTTTGTTTGAACGTTTGAATATGTTTGATTTCCATGTGCTCACTGCTCCCATGCAGCAGCCCATAGACTGATTTGCCGACGGTATAGAGCGAGAGCAGGGCGAAGAGGACGAGCATCGTCAGGACGATGCGCCGCCGCGTCCGCTCGGAGAGGCTGTCGTGGTAAGCCCGCAACCGCCGTAAAGCGCGTTTACGGAAGTCGTAGGCTTTCCACAATGCCCGCCATAGTGCCTTGCTGGTCTTTTTCCTTTTCATCGCTTCACGGTTTGAAGGTCCTTGTTTTCGAGAATATTAAAACCCTCGATAGTAAAGCCGTTGGGATTGTCGTCCGAACGGGCGGCATTCAAGAGGCGGCACTCCGTCTTGAGACTCCGTCGGGTGACATTGCTTTGCCGGATGATGAGCTGTGTAGCATAGGTCACGGCGCGATAGGGATAGGCGTCGAAACTGCATACCACGCTGTCCACCCGGAGCGTCTGGTTGATGCCGCCCGCGATGATGCGGTTGTAATAGCCCTTTTCAGCAAAGTCGGCATAGCAGTCGTAGGCACTCTTGTCTGCCAAGAGTAGGGCGCGGCGGACATTGTGTTCGATGGCGCTCTTGTCGGGCGAGAGGGTGAAGAAGAGTTCGTGGAAACGCCGCACATGCTCCCGCGCTTCGGCGGGGCGGTTCTGCGACAAGTCCTGTGAGAGGGCGAGCATCAGGCTCTTGCCCCCGTCCAATACGTAAATCTTCTCGCGCTGCCGCTCGGCAAACCGGTAGGAGCTCCACAGCGTGTAGCCCACGATAGCCGTGCACAAGCAGAGGAAGATGATGCCGAACAGGCGTATCTGCCTGAACGAACTTTCGATGTTCTTTAGAGATTTGAATTCCATTGTTCTATTCGTTTCTTTCTTTTTTGTTTTACGATTTCATGCGCTGGTAAGCGGACTTGATGAGATGTCCCGCACGCCCGGCGGCGTTGCCCGCCACGGCTCCCGCTGCACCTGCCGCCCGCTTACCGGCAAGGCTCGCCATATTGTTGATGCTGCGGTTGTAGCTGCCCATGCCGCCCGCCTGAATGATCCAGCCCGAGACGGTGGGGATGGTGAAGTAGCCCACGATGCCGATGACGAGGAAGACGATGTACACCCCGTTGCTCGCGTCGATGGAGAAGGCGGGGTTGTTCTGCAACTCGGTGATGTCGTTCTGCAGCATCAGTATCTGTATCCTCGCAAGGATGGTGCTGAACAGGTCGGACACGGGCAGCCAGAGGTACACCTGCACATAGCGACATATCCACTGCGTGAGCGTGGACTGAAAGCCGTCCCACACGGAGATAGCGAAGGCAATTGGACCGAGTATCGCCAGCACGACGAGGAAGAACGTGCGCAGGGTGTCGATGATGAGCGCGGCGGCCTCGAAGAGCAGCTCCATGATGCTGCGGAAGAAGTCACGCACCTTCTTTTCGAGGTTGTAGGCACCCCGTTCGAGATACATCCCCGTCATCGTGGCCAAGTCGGCGGGCGAGAAGCCCAGCTCCTCGATCTGCTTGTCGAACGCCTCGTCGCTCACCAAGTAGGCGGTTTCGGGGTTGCGCGCCATCGCCTCGTACTCCAACTTGTCTTTCTGCTCGCGGTACTTCTTCATGTCGAAGGTCTGCTCCTGCAACATCCCGTTGGTGCCCTTGACGATGGGACTCATCACGCCGTTAAGCGTGCCGAGCACCACCGTGGGGAAGAACATGATGCACAGCCCGATGACGAACGGGCGGAGCATCGGGAAAACGTCGATGGGCTCGGCACGGGCGAGCGACTGCCACACGCGGTAAGCCACGTAGAAGAGCGCACCCAGACCGGCGATGCCCTTCGCCACGCCCGCCATGTCGGCACACAGCGGCATCATCTCCTCGTAGAGCGAACGGAGGATTTCGTGAAGGTTGTCGAAGTTCATGGTCTACCAGTATCTTTGGTTCGCATTGCCGTAGAGCGCCATCACGCGGTCGAGGTCGTTCCTCTTCTTGGCGCGCAGGTAGCTCACGGAGATGTTCTTATTGGTGTAGTAATTCACGAGGTTGCGGTAGTTCTTCATCCGCATGTAGCAGCGGTCTACCACGTCCATTCTGTCCTTGTCGGTCATCGAGAGCGTGGTGATGTTCACCACCTGCTTGAGTTCCTTGAGCACGTCGTTGCTCTCTTCGAGGAGCTTGGTGTAGCCGAAGGCGATGGCACTGAGTTCGGCGGGCGAGAAGTTGCTGTCGTGCAGCATCCGGCGGTAGCTGTTCACGTAGACGTCGGTAATCTCGCCCACCATGAGAATGGTCTTGCGTACCTTCTGGGCGTCCTTGATGAGACCATTCACTGATTTGAGGGCATCGTAGTACTTCTTGCCCTGTTCGTAAATCTTCACGGTCTCCCGAAAGTTCTTGACCATGTTCTGTGCCGTGGTCGTGGTCTGTGCGATGTTCTTCCCGGCGTTGATGATGCTCTGCGCGATGTTGGAGGGGTCGATGACCGCCCACTGCGCGCTTGCCCTGCCCGCAAAGAGCAGGCAAAGGGCGATGATGGTAAATACTCTTGTTTTCATTTCTTTGTTGATGTTGATGTGAATACTAAATGTGCTGTCTCTTGACTAAGATAAGGATGTGTCAGCCCCGCATACGTGAACAAAGCAGCTTATACGCGTTTGTATAACCGGTTATACAGGCTTGTATAATTACTTATACAGACTTGTACAGCTCATTATACACGTTTGTATAATTCATTGGACACGTTTGTCCAATTATTTATCCACGTTTGGCTAAACCGATACATCCAATGATATATCCGACGGGATTAACCGCTTCGTGCCGCCCGCCTTCGCTCGGCCAGCTCCCGGATAGCTTTCTCGATATCGCCGCCATACTGCTCCGCCAGTGCGCGCACCTCCACTTTCTCGGTCTCCTCGGTGGTGTAGGCGAGGTATTCCTCGGGACTTACCTCCGTGGCGTAGACGGCACTCTGCACGCCGCCCAGCCCGATCCACACCTCCTTGTAGAGCCGCCCGGGGTGGTTGGCCATGTTGATGGAGAGAATCTGACCGCGTTCCTTGTCGGTGAGCCCTAAGAGCGCCTGTATCTGGTCGAACTTGTTCATGTACTTGCGCTGGTCGAGCAGTATCTTGCAGTCGGAGTTGTTGATGATGCTCTCCTTGACCACGGGCGAGGAGATGATGTCGTCCACCTCCTGCGTCACCACGATGGCCTCGCCGAAGTATTTTCTCACCGTCTTGTACATGTAGCGCAGGTATTCAGCCATGTTCGCCGAGGAGAGCGCCTTCCACGCCTCTTCCACGATGAGCTGCTTGCGCACACCCTTGAGTCGCCGCATCTTGCCTATGAACGCTTCCATAATGATGATAGTCACCACGGGGAAGAGTTCGCGGTTCTCCTTGATGCTGTCAATTTCGAAGACGATGAAGCGCTTGGAGAGCAGGTCGATGTTCTCTGCCGAATTGAGCAGGAAGTCGTAACGTCCGCCGCGGTAGTACTGCCGGAGCGTGGTGAGGAAGTTGTCGATGTTGAAGTCGGACTTCTCAACCTTGATGTCGCGTGCCTCCAGCTCCTGCCGGTAGGTGCCTTTCATGTACTCGTAAAAGGTGTTGAAGCAGGGCGTGACGCTCCTGTCGGCACGTATTAGCTCCACATAGGCGGACACGGCGCTGCCCAGTTCGGCGGACTCGGTCTTGGAGACTTCCTGACTCTCGCTCTTCCACAGCGTGAGCAGCAGCGTCTTGATGCTGTCCTTCTTCTCCACGTCGAAGACGTAGTCGTCGGTGTAGAAGGGGTTGAACGAGATGGGTTTCTCTTCCGTGTAGGTGAAGTAGACGCCGTCCGCCCCGCCTGTCTTGCGCCGTATCATCTCGCAGAGCCCCTGATAGGAGTTGCCCGTGTCCACGAGCACCACGTGCGTGCCCTGCTCGTAGTATTGGCGCACGAGGTGGTTCATGAAGAACGACTTGCCGCTGCCCGAGGGACCGAGCACGAACTTGTTGCGGTTGGTGATGACGCCGCGCTTCATGGGCAGGTCGGAGATGTCCAGATGCAGGGGCTTGCCCGTGAGGCGGTCGACCATCTTGATGCCGAAGGGCGAGGGCGAGCTGCGGTAGTTGGTCTCTTCGGTGAAGAGGCACACTGCCTGCTCGGTGAACGTGTAAAAACTCTCCTCGGCGGGGAAGTCGGCACCGTTGCCGGGCATGGCCGCCCAGAAGAGCGTCGGGCAGTCTACGGTGTTGTGGCGCGGCATGCACTCCATGCTCGCCAGCTGGCTGCCCGTGTCGTTCTTGATGTGCCTGAGCTCCTCCTCGTCCTCGCTCCACGCCATGACGTTGAAGTGCGCCCTGACGGAGGTCAGCCCGAAGGAGCGTGCCTCGTTGAGGTACTCCTCGATCCAATCCTGATTGATGGCGTTGCTGCGGCTGTAGCGCGAGAGCGACTGCATGTTCTTGGCGGATTTCTCGAACTTCTGCAAGTTCTCCTCGCTGTTGTCGAGAAAGAGGTACTGGTTGTAGATGTGGTTGCAGGGCAGCAGCAGTCCCACAGGTGCGGCGAACGACAGGCGGCAGTCGGAGCGGTCGGTGGAGAGCCGTTCGTAGCGGATGTCTGTGCCCACCTTGGCGGGCAGGTCGCCCGGCTCGGAGAGAGTGAAGAGGCATAGGCGGTTGTCGCCCACCCGCATCTCGCGCGGCGAGAGGTCGATGTCCTGCAGGCAGGTGTCGCCCTCGGGCAGCAGGGAGAGATACCGCTCGATGATGCCCGCCATGTCGTCGGTGCCGACCAGCTCCTCGTCGGAGAGCCTCTTCAGCGTGATGAAGCCCAAGTCGTTCATGATGCGCTCGAACTGCTCCGTAGCCTCCAAGAACTTGCCTGCCGTCTCTTTGTCGACTTCCTTGGGCACGATGTGTCCGCGGCAGAGCGTGGAGAAGTTGCTCTCGCGGCGGTTGCGCTCCTTGGTCGTCTTGGTGAGGTAGAGGTAGCAGCTGTGCTTGAGGTACGGGCGTTCGTTGAAGTGCCGCTCGAAGCTGCGGGAAAGGAAGCTCATGTCCTCCTTTTGCAAATCGGGGCGGTAGCTTTCCCTAACGAACCAGTCCTGCTTGTGCACGATGCAGAAGTCGGGCAGCACCTTGACGGCCTTGCACCACGCGGCGTGTATCGCCTCGTACTCCTGCGCCGTGACCGTGTAGAGTTCGGGCAGCGTCACCGCGAAGCAGACCGTCAGGTCGGCATCTTTGGAGATGATGCACCCGCTCTCCACGGCAAGCAGCGGCAGCTTGTTTTCCACCGTGGTGGCTTTAAGAATGTTCCTCATTTTCGTCTTTCTTTTTAAGTTTCTTGTGTCTGATGATACGGGGAAGGGATTTGCGGTGGAGCAGGTAGCGCGGACGGTTGCGGGCGGCACCGAGCTTCATGAGCCCGTGTGCGCCGTACTTGCGGTTCAGGGCGAACGTTCCCCACACCAAGGCGGAGGCGGAGACGACCCCGAAGCCGATGCAGAACCACTGGTCGATGCCCGTCATGTAGAGGATGACGAACAGGACGAACAGCGTGAGCAGTCCCGCCGCGAAGATGAAAAGGTACTGCGCCTTGAGCCCCTTGAACTCGACCGACGCCCCGATCCCCTTGTTGATTGAAAACTCAGCCATCGTTCCTATTCCTTTCGTCGTTTAGAGGAAGAAGGAACGCAGGATGGTGGCCGCCACGATGAGGAAGATGCAGGCGCCGAACCAAGAGGCGGCGGTCTTCGAGGTATCCGGATCGCCGGACGAGAACTTCGAATAGACTTTCATTCCCCCGATAAGCCCCACCACGGCACCGATGGCGTAGATGAGTTTCGTGGCGGGATCGAAGTACGAGGTCACCATGTTCGTGGCTTGGTTGATGCCTGAAAGGCCGTTGCCCTGCGCAAGGGCGGAAGCGGCAGTAAAAAGCAATACTGCCGAGAGAAATAGTTTTTGCTTGTTGTTCATAAAGCTTCGTTTAGTGACGGGCGTGCATGGAAAACGGTCATACACCGCCCGTCGGGGTTGAATTGAAATTGTCTTACTTAACTTTCTTGTGGATATAGTGGCAGCAGGTGCGCCTTATCCGTAGTCTTTTTCTTTCATTGTTGTTCTTGTTAACGGGTTATACAAAATCGTGGATATCGAAGTCTTCGATGCGCGCGGGAAGGACGAGCGGTTTTGCCTCTGCGGCACGGGCGATATAGAGGTCGATGACCTCGTTGACCCTGTCGGAGATGCCGGCGAAGCTCTCGGTGAGCTTTTGAAAGAGTTCCGTCTCGGCGATGTCCTTGAAGGTCTTGCCGGCGTGGAGCTTTTCTGCTTCGTCCGCTTCGGGCTTCCTCACGGACTTCACCGCCCTGTCGATGTCCTCGAAGCTCGTTCCCCTTGCCGCAGGTGTATCGGGCGCTTCGTCCTCTACGTCTTCGTTTCCGTCTGCAACGTCATTTATCCTGATGTCGGTAAAGGCTTCGTCGAGGCGGTCAGTGGGAACTTGCCGGGAAGGCTTCTCGTCCGTTTCGTCGGCAAAGGTAGTGTCTTCGATGGCTACCGCCTCCGTTTTTTCCTGCGTGGCAGCTTGTGGCGCCGTAGTGGCAGCGAGTGGCGTCGTCCTTTCCTGATGCGCGGGTAGGGAGGCCTCCATCTTGAAACGGCTCTTACCAACGATGTCGACTGCCTCGTCCTGCGCTTCGCGCTTCTTTTTGGTTTCTTCCTCTGAAGCCGTTTGCCCTTTGGAGACAGACGGCCTGCTCAAAAGGTGATAGGCCAGCCAAGCGTTGTATGCCAGCAGGGCGATGATGAGAAAGGTCGTCATAGATCTATGTTCTTAAGCAGGGTTTCCTCATAGAGGGCTTTGAGTTCCTCGCCGTGTGTTCTGAAATGTTCTTCGAGCATATTGCACAGCAAATCAGAGATATTAACCCTGTTGCTGCATATAAGCTGTACGATTTTGAGCATCTTCTCATGATAGACGACCGGAATGTATACCTGTTTGCCGTCTCTTGCTGTGTAATGCGTCTTCTTCAAGAATGTTTCCCTGTAAAGGGAGAGGTTGTCTTTCTTTTCCATTGTCTTTTGTTTTTAGAATATTGAACTGTTGTTTTCATATAACTTTTTGATTTCTTCGCCGAAATGCTCGAAGTGGTAGGTCAGCACATTGTCTATATAGCTGAACAGTGACACCTCGTCCTTGGCGATGATGCGCAGGATACGCTGTATCCGTTCGTGGTACTCCTTGCGGATGTACACGGTCTTACCGATACGGGCAGGGATGTCCACTTCCTTGTGAAAGGCGGCAAGGTATTCCTGCTCCCTGTCTTTCGACCGTCTGCGGCGTGTCGGCATTTCCTCCGTCTTCTGTTCTTCTTCCTTGTCTGCTTCTTTTCCCATAGGCGCCTCATCTTCCGACTCTTCCTGCTTTTCACTTTCCACTCCGTTCGTCCTTGCTTCGGGTGGGATGCTCATGTCGTCCCGACGGAACGAGTTGATGATGAAATTGCTGTCGATGTCTTCCACTCTTGTCTTCTTTGCCATTGTCTTTATCTTTTGAGGTTTATAATGTCAAGTATTTCGTCTGCGAGCCTGTCCACATTGCTTCCCCGCAGCAGGCTCTTGTCCGTGTGGAATGTCGTGGAGCGGAACACCGCCTTTCGCTCGGATGCCATCTCCTTGCGGAACCGCTTGCTGTCGGGAAGTCGGGTGGAAAGGATGGGCAGGGCGAACTCCGCGCACACCTTTTCGTAGGCTTCATAGAGTTCCGTCTTTTCGCGCCCGTCCACCATGTTCCATATCAGGTAAATCCCCTTGATGGCGGATTTGCCCGTGACGACCATCTGCTCGTTGATGACGGTGGCAAATTTGATAGAGCTTTCCATCACCACACGGTCGGCGATGATGGGCGTGAAGATATAGTCCATCCGAGATACGGTATTGACGATCTCGGCATTATTGATGGTACCGGGCAGGTCGAAGAAGATGACGTCCGGCATCTTGCCTCCCCTGCAAAGGCTCTCTGCGGAGGTGATGGCGTCCTCGGCGCGGCTGCAGACGACAGGATAGTATTTCTTTCCCAGCTGTCTGAGCAGGTCATACGCCTGTACCTTGTAATAGTCGTCCTTCATAATGGTGTCCATGTCGCGTTTGCGCATGTCATGGATGCTGTACTGGGGGAAGTCGCAGTCGATGACGGCGACGTCATATCCCTTTACGTAATGCAGGTAGCTCGCCACGAGTACCGTGAGCGTCGTCTTGCCTGCTCCGCCTTTCTGGGTGGAGAAAGCAACATACAGTGGTTTGTCTTTTTGTTTGTCCATTGTCTTCTTGGTTTTATGGATGATACATATATTGATACATTTGTTTGTCGGTTTGTCGGTTTCTTCCGCTGGACGTTCCAACCACATTCTCGCCGTCCGCCGGTTGCGACCGCCTATTCTCCTTGCAGAGATACTGCCGGAGAAACGGACAACCAAGTGTCGGTTGCAACCAACCAATGGCCATTGGGGCATGAGTCTCTCTCAACCGACCAACCGGCAGATTGTCTGACGTCTTTTGGTTTGTAGGTGCAAATAAACAACAAAATGTCGGTACTTGTATCGTTTTTCAGCCACGTGGCAGCTTGTGGCGTCGTTGTGGCAGCTTGTGGCGTCGTTCCTATCGGTTTTCGGGTGGATATTCTGCCTAATTTTGCACCCGGGCGACGAGGTCTGTCGGTCGGTGTTCTCCCTGACGGCTCTTGAAGGTAATTCTCTCATCCGTCCGAAGGCGGATGTTTGTGTCCTCAAAGACACAGCAAGATGTCCTTTGAGTAACTCAAAGGCTTTCGGGTAACTCCCGAAAGGAGCCCTCTCTACACAAGGAGAGGGAGGGATTTTCTCCGAAGTCGGAAATCCTTTGAAGGGCAGTTCTGGCCATATAGGGGAACAACCGGCACGGTGGCCGAGTCGCAAAACCACTTAATCCACAGAAATATGAAAAAGGAAAACGAAAACAGGGGTGGTATTGACAGCCCCAAGTGGGGCAAGCACCCCAAGGAGACAAGGAAGACGCACTGCGTCATGGTGCGTTTCGATGACGAGGAATGGCTTAAATTTCTCTCCATGTACGACCAATCGGGTGTCTATGCCCGTGCGGTTTTCATCAAGGCCCGTGTCTTCTCGCAGTCTTTTCGCGTGATAAAAACAGACAAGACGCTGTTCGATTATTACACCAAGCTCTCGTCTTTTTATGCGCAATACCGCGCCGTGGGCAACAACTACAACCAAGTGGTCAAGGAGTTGCGCGTACACTTTTCCGAGAAAAAGGCGATGGCATTGCTCTATAAATTGGAGAAATGTACGCAGGAATTGGTGCTCATCACGCAGCAAATCATTCGTCTCACCCAAACCTTCGAGCAGCAATGGTCGCAAAGATAAGCATCGGCAGCTCGCTCTACGGCGCACTTGCCTACAATGCGCAGAAGGTGAATGCGGACGAGGGAAAACTCCTTGCCACCAACAGGGTGTTCGACAGCGGGGACGGACAGATGGACTGCGCCCGGCTGCTGCGTGACTTTTGTAACTGCATGCCCGAAAACGTCAGGACACGCAACACGGTGATTCACGTCTCGCTCAATCCGCATCCCGACGACCGACTCACGGATATGGAGATGGCAAACATCGCACAGATATATATGGAAAGGCTCGGCTACGGCAACCAGCCCTATGTGATTGTCAAGCACGAGGACATCGACCGCCACCATGTGCACATCGTATCGGTCAATGTCGACGAAAAGGGTAAACGCATCGACAGAGACTTTCTTTTCCGCAGGAGCGAACGCATACGCAAGGAACTCGAAAAGGAATTTAACCTGCATCCTGCCGAACGCAAACGGAATGAGATACGTGAAGCTGCCCATACGGTAAACATCGATAAGGGCGATGTAAAAAAGCAAATCGCAAGCGTACTTCTTTCCGTCGCTACCCGTTACCGCTTTCAGACGATGGGTGAATACCGCGCCCTGCTTTCGCTCTACAATATCCATGTGGAAGAGACGCGAGGAAAGGTAGGAAGACGGGAGTATCACGGGCTGGTCTACTCGGCAACGGACGATAAAGGCAACAAGGTGGGCAATCCTTTCAAGGCGTCGCTCTTCGGCAAGTCCGCAGGCTATGCCGCCATCGAGGAACGTTTTTCTTTGTCGAAGAAGCAGATAGCCGAAAAGAAATTTACCGAGCCCACCAAACGGGCAGTGCTTCAAGCACTCGGAGAGACTTATCATAGGGACAAGTTCGTGAGTCTGCTCAAAGCCAAGGGTATCGACACGGTATTGCGCCTTACCGACGAGGGTCGCATCTACGGAGCAACTTTCATCGACCACCGCACGGGTTGCGTACTCAATGGCTCGCGCATGGGCAAGGAACTTTCCGCCAATGCCCTGCAAGAACACTTCACGCTGCCCTACGCCGATGAAAAGCCCATACCGTTTACCCTTCATCCCGAAGAGACTGTGCAGGAACACTCTGTTGTCCAAGGCGACAACGAAAATCCTTCCTTTGGCCTCGGGCTCCTTAATCCCTCCGGTCAGGCCGTAAACGCCGAAGAGGAAGATTTTATCCGAAAGATGAAACGGCGCAAGAAACGAAAGGGCAAAGGGCGGACAATATAGGGAGACTGAACAAACGATGTAAGCAACGACATAATAAAAAACAATTAACAACGAAAATAGATTATGCAACAGGAAGACGATTTGAGGGCATTGGCGAAGATCATGGATTTTCTGCGTGCCGTGAGTATTATCTTGGTAGTTATCCACGTGTATTGGTATGGTTACGGAGCCATCCGCACGTGGGGGATCGGCATCGGTGTGGTAGACCGCATCCTGATGAACTTCCAACGGACAGTGGGACTCTTCTCCTCCATGCTTTATACAAAACTCTTTGCCGTGGTGCTCTTGGGGCTTTCGTGTTTAGGTACGAAAGGCGTGAAGGGCGAGAAGATAACATGGAGGAAGATATATGCCGCACTCGGCATGGGTGGTGTGCTGTTCTTTCTTAACGGATGGCTGCTCCATCTGCCGTTGCCTTTTACCATCGATGTGGGGCTTTATGTCGTTACGATTTCAGCGGGATATGCCTGCCTGTTGATGGCGGGGCTGTGGATGAGCCGGCTGTTGAAGCACAACCTGATGGACGATGTATTCAACAATGAGAACGAGAGTTTTATGCAGGAGACACGGTATATGGAGAATGAATATTCCGTCAATCTGCCCACACGCTTCTACTACAAGAAGAAATGGAACAACGGGTGGATCAACGTGGTGAATCCATTTCGTGCCACCATCGTGCTGGGTACGCCGGGCAGTGGAAAGTCCTATGCCGTGGTCAACTCGTTCATCAAACAGCAAATAGAAAAGGGATATTCGATGTATGTCTATGACTTCAAGTTTCCCGACCTGTCGATGATAGCCTACAATCACCTCATCAACCACTTGGGCGGGTATAAGATAAAACCGAAGTTCTATGTCATCAACTTCGACGATCCACGACGGTCGCACCGCTGTAATCCCATCCATCCCGACTTCATGACGGACATTTCGGATGCCTACGAGAGTGCCTATACAATTATGCTGAACCTGAACAAGACGTGGGTGCAGAAGCAGGGCGACTTCTTCGTGGAGAGTCCGATTATCCTCTTTGCCGCCATCATCTGGTATCTGCGCATTTATCAGGACGGAAAGTATTGCACGTTCCCGCATGCCATCGAACTGCTCAACCGGAAGTACGAGGATGTGTTTCCCATCCTCACGTCGTATCCCGAGTTGGAGAACTATCTTTCGCCCTTCATGGACGCGTGGCAAGGCGGAGCGATGGAGCAGCTGGCGGGGCAGATTGCCTCGGCGAAGATACCGCTGTCGAGGATGATTTCGCCGCAACTATATTGGGTGATGACGGGCGATGAGTTCACGCTCGACATCAATAACCCCGAAGAGCCGAAGATACTATGCGTGGGCAATAATCCCGACCGCCAGAATATCTACGGGGCTGCACTGGGGTTGTATAACTCGCGCATCGTAAAACTCATCAATAAGAAAGGGATGCTCAAGTCGTCGGTCATCATCGACGAGCTGCCCACGATTTATTTCAAGGGACTCGACAACCTCATAGCTACGGCGCGTAGCAACAAGGTGGCGGTGTGTCTGGGCTTTCAGGATTTCTCGCAGCTCACACGCGACTACGGCGATAAGGAGGCGAAAGTCGTGATGAACACGGTAGGAAACATCTTTTCGGGACAAGTAGTGGGAGAAACGGCGAAGACGCTTTCGGAGCGTTTCGGAAAAGTGTTGCAGAAGCGGCAGTCCATCTCCATCAACCGGCAAGACGTCTCGACCTCCATCAATACGCAGATGGACGCCCTTATACCACCGAGCAAGATTTCGGGACTGACGCAGGGAATGTTCGTCGGCTCAGTGTCGGATAACTTTGATGAACGTATCGAACAGAAAATTTTTCATGCCGAGATTGTCATCGACAATGCTAAAGTATCTGCCGAGACGAAACGGTATAAGCCTATTCCCATCATCACCGACTTCACCGATGCCGAGGGCAACGACCGTATGCGGGAGAAGATACAGGAGAACTACAACCGCATCAAGGCGGAGGTGAAGCAGATCGTAAAAGATGAGCTGGAGCGGATTAAGAATAACCCAGAGCTTGCGCATCTGGTGCAAAAGAAAGAATAAAGAAATAACTTGTTAAGTTCTCTTATACGTTAGCCACCAAGATTATGCAACATAATCTTGGTGGCTAACTTGTATAAATCTATATATATATGGGTAATGCGTTCTCTAAAAGCAAGTAAACCTTTTTCTGCTAATGGTCCTATTATTTTACGCAAGTTCGGGATAAGGTCAGTATGCAAACAGTTCTAACTGCTTTGATTTTTCGACATAAACAGGTAGAGCCTCAGGTTTATTGTCAAAAAAGCAATAGGCTGTTAGGGCAGAACATAGATTCATGATGAAGTTATGTATCGAACGATGTCGCGAGTGTACGAGGTTAGTTTTGTTCTTCAAAAGTTCATTGATACACTCGATGATATAGCGTTTTCTTAACATAATCTTATCCCACATCGGCATCAGCTTATTCTTCATTTTAGCCTTCAGCCCATGAACGAGCCCAGAATACCTTGACTGAATAGGCTTTCGAAGAGTTCTTGCTTAATATATCCTCTGTCAGCAAAGACCTTTCCATAGAGCACCTTTGTAAATACATTCCACACCCTGCTATCCCTGTCATCCACGTTGGCCCCTGTAAGACAGAATGTTATTACCTCACCCGAATCATTGCAAAGCAGGTGAAGTTTGAAGTCATGACACCAACCCATAGTCCCTTTTCCGTTCTTGGCGAGCCCCGAAAAGACCTTGTTGAAATACCGTTTTACGTTGTGGCATACGGAAATCATTGTGCTGTCAACGAACGTTATCCCCGTACACTTGCCGAAAGCATAGAGCTTCATAAAGAGCATCATTTTGCAGAATACACGAGGCATGAGCTCTACAAAGCGATTACTCTTGTAAAGTTGTAGGAGTGAAATATTTTTTGTTGCGACCCATTCCTTTCCCTTTTCTTGCAGCAGTGTATAAGCTTTTTCTTAAAATTCTATTTAACACTGAGATAGAGTTTTACAAAGGTTATATGTCGCTTTTCGCCATAAAAGAATTCTCAAACATTTCCGTTTATAGAAAGTTAGCTCAAAAAGAAGGCTAAAATAAATACAAGAGGCAATATAATCCAAAATAAGATCACACTTTTTTTTTCTCTAATAAATTCTTTTCTATACTCATATATATCACTAAGAAAGTTTAACAGGCATAGCAAGACCAGAAGTAAAATAGCCAATATCCCATATTTTTTCATTTTTATAGGTATCAATATTATTGTAAAAAACCAAAATATCCCAGAAAATCCTTTTATATTCCCCATATTATCAAATATTATTTTTTTTTCACAAAAAAGCAAATAAAAAAATGCTGAGGCTCTCCTTTTTATTCCCTTTCCTTTTTTTTTAAGGGGAAACACACAGATATAAGATAATATTTTACAAAGGATATATTCAATACCCAAAAAAAAGTATGTAATGATCTTCATAATTTAAAGCTACAATAGTATCAGTATATTTTAATTCTTCGTAAATCTCTTACAAAGCCCCCTTACACAAAAATTCTTCATAATTAGCAACTGCAAAAATATATAAGTAGGCTTTGCAGAGATTTTAATTACGCAAACTTTTATTTATTTTTTTTATTGTAAAGTTTTTTATAAGAATCCATAAATAAATAGCTTGAATAATCTGGAACTCCATAAATTGGGTCAGGTATTCCAAAATCAGGAGGGAGTCCTTTAGAAATATTCTCCACGGATTGTTTAGCTCTATTTTTAGATTCGTTCCAGCCTAATGAAATGTAAGTATCAACAAGACCATATTCCCAAGAGGCCATTCCTATAATATTTCGTGTTAATGATAAACCATTGGAAAAGGATGGCTCTTCATACATTTGATAAGCAGACCAAGAGACATTGATAGCTCCTAACAAAGCACCAGCTTTACTTGCAAATTTTGCTGATTCCTTTGCATAAGAAGCACCTATTCTTAAGCCTTGGACTCCCCTTACAAATTTACCATTTGCTTGTTTCTCTAAAATATTTAAACTATATACTTTATTACTAGAAGTCCGAAAATATCCTGTTCTAAATATTGATGATTCTGTATATCGTAGTCCCGCTATTGATGAAGTTATAGTTCCAGCTAAAGAAACACCATCAGAATAATGACTAAATTCCCCAAAACCTTTTACTTTCCAGTTATCTACACTTCCAAATTCTCTTGTCATTGTTCCACCTGTAGTATATGCTTTTGTTCCAGTTTCGTCTAAAGCAACAAACCATAAACCACTTTTATTATCTTGATGGGCTTCTGCTCCATATGTTGCTGCTATATTTTTAGCTGTTTCTTCATCATACATCCCATTGGGATCTATAAGACTAACAGGATTATTATGACAGTAAACAAATCCTCCTATATTTGGATATTTTTCTGTTAGTGCATCCACTCCATACCAAATACTCGTAATCGGGTTCATATACCTTGCCCCATAATAGTACAAGCCTGTCTCTTGGTCGAGTTCCTTGCCATTGAATTTATACGGCATATCCTCTGAGGATGTGTGCTCATCCACAAGCAATTCGCCGTAGGGCAGGTAAGCATCGAACTGGGTGATGTTGGCCTTGGCATCGGTAATATAAGAGGTACTGCCGAGGTGGTCGGAGTGATAAAAGAAAATTTCCTCGATGTTGGTGGTGTCTGTGGGGACATAACCATAGCCCGGCTGCACATTATCCGGATCTTCGGGCTTCTGCCATTGAATGGGCGGGCCGGGAACATCTCCCTTTTCATTGAACTTCGGCCGTTGCACCCAACCTTCGGGCACAGAGTGGTCGCCCAAATCTCCGATAATGTCGTTATAACCGCGACCGGTATTATCAGGATCGGCTGTTGCACCCTTCATCGTAGGCACGCCGGGAGGTGTACCTAAGGACTTGTAATATTCCTCGCGCTGTTTCTCTATCTGCATCATGCGTGCAGCATAGTCTTTCTGTCCTGCCGTAACGTTGTTGCCGCTGATGCCATAAACATTGCTAAACTTGCCTACGCCGAGTTTACTTGCTACACGTTTATCGCCAATAAAGTAATGCTTGGTGAAGCGGTTCTTCGTCACAGTAATAATCGGTGCAGGATAGATGGTGTAATCCTCCGTTTCGTGGAACGTGATTCCTTGTGGTGCACCATTGATATATACCCCTTCCAAATCGCCGTGGCTCTTGATGATACGCTCGCCGGCGGCATTGTAGGTGTAGCGGCAGGTCTTGCCGTTATCCGACAATACCATCAGTCGGTTATCCTCATCCCAATACATTCTCCGTTCGGTACCAAGGCTATCGTTCTCCACTAAGGTAGGATTACCATTGGCATCGTAGGTGTAATGCTCATGCCCTATCTGCGTGGGAGCCGTGGGATGATTACTGTCCTCGTACTTATAGGTGAAGTCGTAAGACTGCGCCGTCTTTGTAGAGTCCACTTTCTGCACCTTGGTAAGCGGTTCGCTCATGCGTCCAAAAGTCATCTGCATGCTGTAACTTGCCTGCTTGGCCTTACCACTGGCATATACCAAGCGGTTTAAATCGTCGTAAGCATAGCTGTGCTTGAATGTGCCGCCAAGCTTTTTATCGCCATTAGTATTGCCCCGTGTCGGGTCTACGGCATTGGTGATTCCTAAGATATTATCCACCGCATCATACTGATATTTGTTATGCATGATGGATGTTCCCGCCGCCGTGAGATTCATCTCTTGCAAGCGTTCACGTCGTTTGTCGTAGGTGTAGGTGGTCTCTGTGCCGTTACCCAACTTGGTATAGACGGTATGTCCATCTTTGTCATAGCCCACCTTTTCAACGATAGTCTCTTCCTTGCCTAGTTTGTTGGATTTGACACTTGCGATTTGTCCTGCGGCATTATAGGCATAGGTCACGACTTCTCCGTCAGGATAAGTCATCGTGCGCACGCGGTTCCAACTGTCGTAGGTGGCACCATAG